>Ga0209638_1002168_pt1 | contig 12175 bp, 8 predicted proteins | sample BarGraNGADG00211_FD_184490 | JGI IMG/M metagenome (GOLD analysis project Ga0209638, IMG submission 184490) | Arctic peat soil microbial communities from Barrow, Alaska - Barrow Graham LP Ref core NGADG0002-211 (SPAdes) (version 2) | ecosystem: Environmental > Terrestrial > Soil > Wetlands > Peat... | reverse complement strand
CAGCCTGGCCAAGCGCCGCAAGCGGATCAGCCTCGAGGACCTCAACGAGGCCCTGGCCGCGGGCAAGGTCGACAACCTCAACCTCATCATCAAGGGTGATGTGTCGGGTTCTGTCGAAGCGCTCGAGGACGCCTTGCTCAAGATCGATGTCGGCGACGAGGTCGACCTGCGGATCATCCACCGCGGGGTCGGCGCGATCACCCAGAACGACGTGAACCTTGCGACGGTCGACAGCGCCGTCATTATCGGCTTCAACGTCAAGCCGGCAGAGCGGGTTGCCGAGCTGGCCGACCGCGAGGGCGTGGACATGCGCTTCTACTCGGTCATCTACTCGGCGATCGAGGACATCGAAGCAGCGCTCAAGGGCATGCTCAAGCCGGAGTACGAAGAGGTCCAGCTGGGCACCGCCGAGGTGCGCGAGGTCTTCAAGTCCTCCAAGTTCGGCAACGTGGCCGGTTCGCTGATCCGCTCCGGCGAGATCAAGCGCGGCACCAAGGCGCGGATCATCCGTGACGGCGCCGTCGTCGGCGAGGGCATCGAGATCACCGGCCTGCGTCGTTTCAAGGACGACGTGGTCGAGGTTCGAGAGGGCTTCGAGTGCGGCATCAACCTTGGGAGCTTCAACGACATCAGGGTCGACGACGTCATCGAGACCCACGAGATGCGCGAGATACCGCGCACCTGATCGCCACTCACGCTGGTGAGCGGTCGGGCTGGCTCAGGCCGACCGCTCACCACGGGCACTGGGGCGACTGCGGGTCATCGTCCCTGCCCCACCGCCCGTCATTCGTAGGAAGGTAGGACCATGGCTGATCCGGCGCGCGCGAGGAAGATTGCGGACCGCATCAAGGTGCTCGTGGCCGAGACGCTGGAGTACCGCGTCAAGGACGAGCGGCTGGGCTTCATCACGATCACCGACGTGCGGGTGACCGGCGACCTGCAGAATGCGTCGGTCTTCTACACCGTCTTCGGCGGCGAGACCGAACGCGCCGAGACTGCGGTGGCTCTCGAGTCGGCCAAGGGCAAGCTCCGCTCGGCGGTCGGCAAGGGCATCGGCATCCGGCTGACGCCAACCCTGGAGTTCATCCCCGACGCACTCCCGGAGGGTGCGGCCCGCATGGAGGATCTGCTTCTGACGGCCAAGCAGCGCGACGCGCAGGTGGCCGCTGCCGCCGCTGGCGCCACCTATGCCGGTGACGCAGACCCGTACAAGAAGCCCGACGCCGCCCAGGATGACGCCGCACACGATGACCACCCCTGACGGGCTTCTCATCGTCGACAAGCCGGCGGGCTGGACCAGCCACGACGTCGTTGCCCGCTGTCGACGGCTGTGTGGCACCCGCAGGGTCGGCCATGCGGGCACGCTGGACCCGATGGCCACCGGCGTCCTGGTTCTGGGCATCAATCGCGCCACCAAGCTTCTGACGTTCCTGGTGGGCTCTGGCAAGACGTACACGGCGACGATGCGTCTTGGTCAGTCGACGGTCACCGATGACGCCGACGGCGAGATCACGGCATCCCATGATGTGGGCGCCCTGAGCCTGGAGGCCGTGCAGCATGGCGTCGCCGCTCTCACCGGTGAGATCGCCCAGGTGCCCAGCTCTGTCAGCGCAGTCAAGGTAGACGGGCAGAGGTCATATGCGCGGGTGCGGGCGGGGCAGGACGTGGTCCTGCCTGCGCGGCCGGTCACCGTCAGCAGGTTCGACATCCTTGACCAGCGCACCAGAACCGCGGGCGGCCATCGGGTGTGGGACCTCGACGTCATCGTGGACGTGTCGGCAGGGACGTACATCCGGGCGCTGGCCCGCGACCTGGGCGCAGCCCTGGGTGTGGGCGGGCACCTCACGCAACTTCGGCGTACCAGGGTCGGCAGGTTCGGGCTGGACAGCGCGCACCTGCTTGCCGATCTCGAGATCGCCAGCGAGGCGGACCAGATACCGCTGATCACCTTGTCGGCTGCTGCCCGGGCCTGCTTTGACGTGCGTGAGCTGACCGAGGCAGAGGCGATCGCAGTCGGTCATGGGCAGCGAATCCCCTCCAAGCCCGCAGGCCGCACCCCGCCGATCGCGGCGTTCGCACCCGAGGGGAACCTGGTGGCGATGCTTGACGAGCGCGGCACCCTGGCCAAGGCCCACGTCGTATTCTCGCCCCCGGGTTTGTAGAGTGTCTCTAATGTTGCGATGGAGTGACCTCTCCCAGATTCCGCAGGGCTATGGCCCGAGTGTGGTGACTCTGGGTAACTTTGACGGCGTGCACAAGGGCCATCGGGCGGTGTTGGCCACCGTCGTGGAGCGCGCCCGTGCGGATGGCTCAGAAGGCGCCCACGCGGTCGCGGTCACGTTCGACCCGCACCCGGTCGCGGTCCTGCACCCGGAGCGGGCCCCGCAGATCATCACCTCGCCCGAGCAGCGCCTGGACCTGCTTGCGGCCACCGGGCTGGACGCCGTGCTGGTCATGGAGTTCACCCGTGAGTTCGCCCTCTGGACCCCGGAGCGCTTCGTGGTCGAGGTATTCGTCAAGGCGCTGGGCGCCAGCGTGGTGGTCGTCGGGGAGGACACCCGATTCGGTGTTCGCAACTCCGGCGACGTCAACACCTTGCGCCGGCTCGGGGAAGAGCACGGCTTCGAAGTGCTCACCCTGACGGACATCGGCGAGGGGGGTCGCTGGTCCTCTAGCCGTGTCCGCGCCCTGGTGGTCGCGGGCGACGTCGCAGCTTCGGCCGAGATCCTGGGACGTCCGCATCAGGTCAGTGGTGAGGTCGTGCACGGCGACCACCGCGGGCGCGAGATGGGCTATCCCACCGCGAACCTGAGCCAGCAGTCCGTGGGGCTGATCCCTGCCGACGGCGTCTACGTCGGCCGGCTGATCCGGCCCAGCCTGCCCGAGCGCGACCTCGACCGTGCGCTGCCGGCCGCCATCTCGATCGGCACCAACCCGACATTCGCCGGCACCCAGCGCCGGGTCGAGGCGCACGTCCTGGACCGCACCGACCTGGATCTGTACGGTGAGACGGTGGTTTTCGAGTTCATCGAACGGCTGCGGCCCACAGAGAAGTTCGACTCGATCGAGGGCCTGCTGCTGCAGATAGCCGACGACGTCGAGCGCGCTCGGGCGGTGCTGTCCTCCACCGTCCGGTGACCTGGTCCGGGGGCGACAGCGTGGTGGGGGAGATGAGGCACGTCACCGGCCTCGGCGGGGCCTGTGCGGCTCTCGCCGGGGCGAGCTCCGCGACGCTGGTTGCCCACGCTGCGTGGCTCTATCTGGTGCCCGTCGCAGACCAGGTGTCCTGGCCCAGGCCGGCGACCGTCACGAGATCACGCTCGCCGATCCGGCTGCCCGCGCGGTTCTGCGTCCAACCCTCGCGGTCCCAGGGCGGCTCCAGCAGGCAACTGCCCTGCTGGCTCGCTTAGCCCCGGTCAGCAGCTGCCACCAGCTGGGGCCTTTGCGAAACTGCAGATGCGCTGACATCATCCGGGTGTCTGGGCAAGAGAAGAGATCAGGAGCAACAATGGCTTTCTCGGCGAGCGATGAGCACAGCGACCTGTCCATCATCGAGCATCGGGCTCGTTCGGTGGCCCAGCTGTTCGTCGATCGGGTGACCAAGACTGCCTCAGCGGAGGCGTTCCGCTTCCCCCGGGGCGCGGCTTGGGAGTCGGTCACCTGGGCGCAGGTCGATGCCCGGGTTCGTCCGATAGCGGCGGGTCTGGTGGCCTTGGGGATGAAGTCCCAGGACCGTGTGGCGATCGCCTCGAGCACCCGTTTTGAGTGGGTGAGCGCCGACCTGGCCGTGATGCTGGCGGGTGCGGCGACAACCGCCATCTATCCCACGACCTCCGACTCCGACGTGGCCTACATCGTCGCCGACTCCCAAAGCCGCATCGTGTTCGCTGAGAACGACGCCCAGATTGCCAAGCTTCGTGCCAACCGGCCCTCGCTGCCCGATGTGGTCAAGGTCGTCACCTTTGACGGGACAGCCGACGGGGACTGGGTCATCTCGCTGGCTGACCTGGAGCAGCTGGGCACGGCGCACCTGGCCCAGGCGCCGTCGGTGGTGGACGACCGGATCCACGCCGTCGAGCCGCAGCATCTGGCCACGCTCGTCTACACCTCCGGAACCACCGGGCGGCCCAAGGGAGTCCGGCTCTCCCATGACTGCTGGACCTATGAGGTGGCGGCGGTGGACGCCATCCACCTCCTGAGCCAGGACGACCTGCAGTACCTCTGGCTGCCGCTGGCGCACGTACTCGGCAAGGTGCTGCTCACCCTCCCGCTGCAGATCGGGTTCCCCACCGTGCTCGACGGGCGGGTGGACAAGATCGTGGACAACATGGCCGTCGTGTCGCCAACCTTCATGGGGGCCGCCCCGCGCATCTTCGAGAAGGCTTATGCGCGGATCACGACCAGCATGAGCGCCGAGGCAGGGGCCAAGGCCAGGCTGTTTGACTGGGCCATCGGGGTCGGCCGCCGGGTCGCAGCCTTGCGCGCTCAAGGGCGTTCGGCCTCTGTCCTGCTGGCTGCCCAGTTCGTGATCGCGGACGCTCTGGTGCTGAACAAGATTCAAGCGCGGTTCGGCGGCAGGATCAGGTTCTTCATCTCCGGATCTGCTGCGCTGAACGCCGATGTGGCCCGGTGGTTCGACGCGGCAGGCCTGCTCATCCTCGAGGGCTACGGCCTGACAGAGTCCAGCGCCGCGTCCTTCGTCAACAGGCCTGGTTCGTACGTCTTCGGCAGCGTCGGCTGGCCACTGCCCGGCACCGAGGTCGCGATCGCGCCCGACGGGGAGATCATGCTCAAGGGCCCGGGCGTCATGGCGGGCTATCACAACCTGCCCCAGGACACGGCCGAGACGGTGGACCCGGACGGGTGGCTGCACACCGGGGACATCGGCAACCTCGACGAGCGGGGATTCCTGCGGATCACCGACCGCAAGAAGGACCTGTTCAAGACGTCCAACGGCAAGCACGTGGCCCCCTCTGCCATCGAGTCGATCTTCCAGGGGGTGTGCCCGTACGCCAGCCAGCTGATTGTCGAAGGTGAGGGCCGCACCTTCGTGTCCGCCCTGGTCGCCCTCGACCCCGATGCGATAGCCGGCTGGGCGGCGGAGAACGGTATGGCCGAGATGCCGTATGCCGAGCTGGTCAGCTCGCCGGCGGTCCGCCAGCTGGTTCAGGGCTGCATCGACGAGCTCAACGCCAAGCTCAACCAGTGGGAGACGATCAAGAAGTTCCTCATCCTTGACCGGGACCTCACCATCGAGCAGGGCGAACTCACCCCGAGTATGAAGCTCAAGCGCAGGGTGGTTGCCGACAGGTACAAGAATGAGCTGGACTCGCTCTACGCTTAAACCCATGCTCGAAGGTCCTGGCGGTACCGGTGGCAGTGGCGCTTCCCTGTTTCGACGCCTCGAGCCACTGCTGGAGCAGGTGAGCAAGCCCATCCAGTATGTCGGTGGTGAGCTCAACTCAACGGTCAAGGACTGGCACTGCGGCGGGTTCGACCCTCGGGGCCAGGAGCTCACAGCACGCTGGGCGCTGATGTACCCAGACGCCTACGAGGTTGCCCTGCCCAATCAGGGCGTCATGATCCTGTACGAGGTCATCAACGAGCGGCAGGACGCGTTGGCCGAACGGACATACTCCGTGTGGCCGGACATGGAGGCGTTGCTGCGGCGCGAGGGTGTCTCGCAGTTCACCGTTGACGGGCACCGGGCGCTGCGTGACTTCGACCTGTTCGGCGTCTCCTTCTCCACCGAGCTCGGCTACACCAACCTGCTCACCGCACTGGACCTGGCCGGCATCCCTTTGCACGCGTGCGAGCGGGGCGAGGACGACCCGATCGTCATCGCGGGGGGACATGCGGCGTTCAACCCCGAGCCGGTCTCGGACTTCATCGACGCCGTGATCGTGGGCGACGGCGAGCAGGCAGTCCTGGAGGTGACCGACCTGCTCACGACCTGGAAGGCGCAGGGCCGCCCGGGTGGTCGACACGAGATGCTCCTGCGTCTGGCGCGCACCGGCGGGGTCTACGTGCCGGCTTTCTACGACGTCGACTACCTCCCGGACGGCCGGATCAAGCGGGTTGCCCCGGCGGCCAACGCGCCCGGGGTGCCGTGGCGCATCCCCAAGCACACGGTCACCGACCTGGACGCCTGGCCATACCCGAAGAAGCCGTTGGTGCCGTTGGCCGAGACCGTGCACGAGCGGATGTCGGTCGAGATCTTCCGTGGTTGCACGCGCGGCTGCCGCTTCTGCCAGGCTGGCATGATCACCCGCCCGGTTCGCGAGCGGTCGATCAGCGGTATCGGCGATATGATCGAGAAGGGTTTGGCGGCAACGGGATTCGACGAAGTGGGCTTGCTTTCGCTCTCCAGTGCCGACCACTCAGAGATCGCCGAGATCGCCAAGGGCCTTGCTGATCGCTACGAAGGCACTCAGACCGGGCTGTCGCTGCCGTCGACCCGTGTCGACGCCTTCAACATTGACCTGGCCAACGAGCTGACCCGGGGCGGACGCCGTTCCGGCCTGACGTTCGCTCCCGAGGGTGGCTCCGAGCGCATCCGCAAGGTCATCAACAAGATGGTCAGCGAGGACGACCTGATCAACACCGTCACCGCGGCCTACTCGGCCGGCTGGCGTCAGGTGAAGCTCTACTTCATGTGCGGTCTGCCCACCGAGACCGACGACGACGTGCTCCAGATCGCCCACCTCGCCAAGCGGGTGATCGAGACCGGGCGACGGGTCACCGGTCAGCGTGACATCCGGTGCACCGTCTCCATCGGTGGGTTCATCCCCAAACCGCATACCCCGTTCCAGTGGTGCGCCCAGCTCGGCGCACCGCAGACCGACGCGCGGCTGCAGAAGCTGCGCGACGCGATCCGGGGCGACAGGCGGTACGCCTCGGCCATCGGTTTCCGCTATCACGATGGCGAACCCGGCATCGTCGAAGGACTGCTGTCCCGCGGTGACCGCCGTGTCGGCAAGGTCATCGAGGCGGCCTGGCGTGACGGTGCCAGGTTCGACGGCTGGAGCGAGCACTTCAGCTATGAACGCTGGATGCGGTGTGCCCAGATCGCCCTGGCGGACGAGCCGGTCGACGTTGCCTGGTTCACCACTCGCGAGCGTGAGCAGCACGAGGTGCTGCCCTGGGACCACCTCGACTCCGGCCTGGACAAGGACTGGCTGTGGCAGGACTGGCAGGACGCCCTCGACGACGTCGAGGTCGAGGACTGCCGCTGGAGCCCGTGCTTCGACTGTGGGGTCTGCTCGCAGATGGGCACCGAGATCCAGGTCGGGCCCACCGGCAAGCATCTGCTACCACTGACAGTGCTTAATGCGGCCAAGGACGACCTGCTGCAGAGCCCCTCGTCTTGAGCTCACCTTGTCCTTGTGACACCTGCGGTTACTGCCTGCTGGCAAACCAGGGGTGATGCAGGTCCAGGTAGGTGACGTCCTGCATCTGGGCCATCTCCTGCTCAAAGGCCTGGCTCAGCCCGGCGGGCATCTCCTTGCTCTCACCCTCCCGTGCCTCCTGCTCGCTGCGGAAGGCGACCGTCTCGGTGAACTGGCCATCCGGCTCGATCGCGATGACCCCGCCGATGATCTCGGGCCGGGTCTCGTGCAGGAGGTCCATGGGTAGGTCCATGGACCTACGGAACCGCTCGGGATCTGCCACCCGGCCCTGGATGACTTGCACGAACCCCGCGTCGTCCGCACCGCCGTCCAGGAACGTCATCGCGTCGTCGCAGTCGTGGAAGGTCACCTCGCCGTCGAAGCACGTCGCGGTCTGCGCCCACCACGCGCCCTGCTCCGGCCGGGTCGAGTTGCGGGCCGCGGCCTCCTTGGAGTCGAACCGCACCATGCCCACAAAGGTGTTGTCGTCGGTGAGCCCGTACGTCCCGCCGAGCCATCCCTCGGCCTTCGGACCCAGCTCCTGGCGCCACATCTCGATCTGCCGGCGCAGCGCCTCCGAGTCGCGACATTTGCCCTGGATGATCTGGATAAACATGTTCGTCAGCCTCCGTTCCGGTGACCGTCCCACCCTGAAACGGCCCATTGGTCGACGGTACGCCGGTCACCGGTGGTTGTCTTCGGGCAGGCTGAGGGTGACCGGCCGGTATCCTCGCCGTCATGGCTCGCACTCCCGATGGTCCACCTCCGGCGCCGGCGGTCCAGAAGTTGAGGGTTCGCTATGCCAAACGTGGGCGGTTGCGCTTCTGCTCAACGCGGGACTTCCAGCGCGCCCTCGAGCGGGCACTGCGCCGTGCCGCTGTCCCCATGGCTTTCTCAGCCGGCTTCCATCCCCACCCGAAGATCTCCTACGCCAACGCAGCGCCGACAGGAACCGCTAGCGAGGCTGAGTACTTCGAGATCTCGGTGACCGAGCGGGTCGATCCGCAGCGCGTGCGGGCCGCCCTCGACGAGGCGCTGCCCGAGGGGTTGGACGTACTCGAGGTCGTGCAGGCCCGTCCTGGGGCCCTGGCAGAGCGCCTGCAGGCCAGCGACTGGGTCATGGAGTTCAGGGGGATGGCGGTCGGCGCCCTGGTGGACGCGGCGCAGCGGCTTCTCGCCGCCGAACGGGTCGAGGTCACCAGGGTCATGAAGAACGGTCCACGGACCTTCGATGTCCGGGGCGCTGTCGTGTCGCTGGTCGCGTCGCCCGCCCCGGACGGCACATGTGCGATACTGAGGGTGGTCGTACGGCATACCACACCCGCTGTGCGCCCCGATGATGTTCTGACCGCGCTGCAGTCAGTCGCCGCACTCACGCCGCCGATACCACCTCTGGTGACTCGGCTGGCGCAAGGGCCGCTGCACACTGCAACCGCGACGGTGGCCGATCCTCTGGTTGCCGACCAGGACGTCGACGGCATCTAAGGCGGTGACGCGCGAGGTAGCGCGAGCCCCCAAGATGTAGCGATACGACTTCCGTCCCGGCCGCATCCAGCGCGGGAGACGACCCCAACCGCGCACCATGCGGCGATGAGGGCCAACAGGCCCCGGTGTGGTCCTCGTCATGTGGATGACGGAAAGACGCCCTAGATGGCATCCAACGATGACAGCACCTTCAGTACCGGGCTTGCCCCTGAAGAGCCCGCGCGCACGAGCCCGCCAGCCAAGAAGGCTCCGGCCAAGCGGGCTCCACGCAAGGCCACCAAGAAGGCCAGCGCGCCCCAGCGGGCGCTCGATGGTCCGTCCAGCGCTGGTGGGTCCAGCCCTGTGACAGATCCAGCTGACGCCCCGGCAGCAGCGCCCGCCGACATGGCGACAGCCCCGGCGCGCAAGGCGGCCAAGCGTGCTCCGCGCAAGACCGCCAAGAAGTCGGCAACGCCACCACGTGACCCGCAGTCCGCCCAGGCCGCCCCTGCCCAGGCTGACCCTGCGCAGGTTGGCCCGGCCCAGGTTGACCCTGCCCAGGTTGACCAGGGCGCCGAGCCTGATCCGGTGACGGCGCCTGCGGTCCAGGACTTCGGCCTCCTGTTCCAGCCGCCCGCGCCCACCGAGGCCCCTCGTCGCCGCAGGGCGACAGCTCCGGTCGCCGCACCCCACCCCGAGCAGGTCCCGGCCCCGCAGACTCCCTCACCTGCGGTTTCAGGACAAGGTGACGACTCGGGCCAGGACGGCGGGCGACAGGACAGCCCCAAAGGCTCCGACGAGTCGGACGACTCGGGAGCCGAGGGGACACCTCGCCGGCGCCGCCGTGGCGGCAAGGGCCGGCGGGGACGCACCACCGGTGAAGGCGGCGGCGACGAGTCCGCGACCCCGCCCGACCAGGAGGGCACCGAAGCCTCGTCGCCAGGCCAGCCTTCGGGTGAGGACACCGAGTCGGGGGAGGGCGGCGAGAGCCGTCGTCGCACCCGTCGCCGGCGCCGTGGCTCCGCCGGGGAGGGTGACGATCAGCCCGGCACCACGACTCGGGTGCGCGAGCCACGTCCGAAGCGTGACGAGGTCACCTCAGTGAAGGGCTCAACCCGGCTCGAGGCCAAGAAGCTGCGTCGTCGAGAGGGCCGTGAAGCAGGGCGCCGTCGCACGGTTATCACCGAGGCCGAGTTCCTGGCGCGGCGCGAGAGCGTCGAGCGGGTGATGGTCGTACGCCACAAGCAGGACCGTACCCAGATCGGGGTCCTGGAGGACGGCGTCCTGGTGGAGCACTACGTGTCCCGCGAGACCAACGCCTCGATGGCGGGCAACGTCTATCTCGGGCGAATCCAGAATGTGCTGCCAAGCATGGAGGCAGCCTTTGTCGACATCGGCAAGGGTCGCAACGCCGTGCTGTACGCCGGTGAGGTCAACTGGGATGCCGCGGGCCTGGACAACCGCGCCAAGCGCATCGAGAATGCGCTGAGCTCAGGTCAGGGCGTCCTGGTGCAGGTCACCAAGGATCCCATCGGGCACAAGGGTGCCCGCCTGACGTCCCAGGTCTCGTTGCCAGGTCGTTACCTGGTCTATGTGCCCGATGGCAACATGATGGGTATCTCGCGCAAGCTCCCGGACACCGAGCGGGCCCGGCTGAAGAAGATCCTGCGTGAGGTGGTCCCTGAGAACGCCGGGGTTATCGTCCGCACGGCGGCCGAGGGCGCCAGCGAGGAAGAGCTGCGCGCCGACGTGGCCCGACTGACCGCTGCGTGGGACGACATCAAGGCCAAGGCCAAGAGCGCCAACGCTCCAGCCCTGCTGCACGGCGAGCCTGATCTCACGGTCCGGGTCATCCGCGACGTCTTCAACGAGGACTTTGCCAGCCTGGTCGTCTCAGGCGATCCAGCCTGGGATGCCGTCAGCGGATACGTGGGCGCCGTGGCACCGGACCTGGCCGGCCGCATCCAGAAGTGGACCGGCGAGCAGGATCTCTTCACGAGCTACCGCGTCGATGAGCAGATCGCCAAGGCCATGGACCGCAAGGTCTGGCTGCCGTCGGGCGGAACCCTGGTCATCGACCGGACCGAGGCGATGACCGTGGTCGACGTCAACACCGGCAAGTTCGTCGGCTCCGGTGGCAACCTCGAGGAGACCGTCACCAAGAACAACATCGAGGCAGCCGAAGAGGTCGTGCGCCAGCTGCGGCTGCGTGACATCGGCGGCATCATCGTCATCGACTTCATCGACATGGTGCTGGAGAGCAACCGCGACCTCGTCGTGCGTCGACTGCTCGAGTGCCTGGGACGAGACCGGACCAAGCACCAGGTCGCCGAGGTGACCTCGCTGGGTCTGGTGCAGATGACCCGCAAGCGGGTGGGCGCCGGCCTCATCGAGGTCTTCTCGCAGGACTGCGAGCACTGCAACGGTCGCGGCATCATCGTCAGCGCCGACCCGATAGACCAGCCCGCCGGCAACGACGGCTCCGGCGGTGGCGGTAACAGCGGTGGCGGTAACAGCGGTGGCGGTGACGGGGGCGGCGGACGCGGTACTCGTGGCCGTCGAGGCCGCGGTACCGGAAACGACACGGGTGTCACGGTTGCGCCCGAGCCCCCAGCCCCGACCGGCGGCCCGACACCCGCCCAGATAGCCGCCACGGCACACGCGGCGGCCGTTCAGGCGGCGGCCCAGGCAGAGGCGGCTGAGTCACCCCGCGGGAGGGGCGAGCCTTTCACCAAATCTGAGTCGTCCACTGAGGCTGCGCCGCCCAGCGTGGCTGCGCCGCCCAGCGTGGCTGCGCCGCCCAGCGTGGCTGCGCCGCCCAGCGTGGCTGCGCCGCCCAACGAGCAGACGGTGGACCAGCCTCAGGACGTTCCGGTGGAGGTGGCTACCCCCCACAAGTCGCGGCGCCGTTCCTCACGCTCGGCCACGTCGCCTGCTTTCTCGGTGGATCCAGCTGCCGCGCCGATGACCGTCGAACCGGTCCCGCTGGTGCCCGCGGACGACATGAGTTCCATCGAGCAGCCGACGAACACGGCCGTGCTTACCCCGATCACCGCGATCACCGCGATCACCGCGATCACTGAGGCGACCCAGGTTGCCGAGGTGAAGGCCCCTGCCGTGCGCGGCCGGCGCAAGCGTCCTCGCGTCGTGGCCCCCGCTGGGCCTCCCCGAGGTGCCGGCCAACCCGAGGCGGCCAGCAGTGAGTTTGGTTCATAGGCTGTAGTGCAAGTAGTCTGACTCCTCGGTGCGCCCACCGTGCTCGTGTCTCCTCGGAGACTATGTGCCGGTTGCCAGTGGCCACCTCCCCGAACAAACGTAAGAGA
>Ga0209638_1002167_pt1 | contig 12177 bp, 6 predicted proteins | sample BarGraNGADG00211_FD_184490 | JGI IMG/M metagenome (GOLD analysis project Ga0209638, IMG submission 184490) | Arctic peat soil microbial communities from Barrow, Alaska - Barrow Graham LP Ref core NGADG0002-211 (SPAdes) (version 2) | ecosystem: Environmental > Terrestrial > Soil > Wetlands > Peat... | reverse complement strand
GATTACAATTCATGGAAACCGGAGGAGACCTGGGATTATGCGCCCCAAACTAGACGACGTAGGCCAGTCCACTATTTCCACGACCGACAGTTGCCTGGAGGAACTGGCCGGCTCTGTGCCTGCGCTGGCCAGCCTGATCGCCACCTCCCTGGAAGAGCAGACCGCCCGCGGGTATGGGCATACCTTGCACGAGATCTACCAGCAGCCCCTCACCTGGCTGGAAACGTCCGATATTGCGGTAGCGCACCAGGAATTGCTCGCCCGCGCGGTGCGCGGTGCGCATGGTGAGGCGCCGGCAGAGGTGGTTGTTCTGACCGGTTCGGGTAGCTCGCTCTATGCGGCCAATTGCCTGGTCCTGCCGTTACAGGGTTCGCTACAGGTTCCGGTGGTCAGCCTGTCCGGGGGACAACTGCTTACCGGCGGCAAACGTGTACTGCCGCCTGGGAGGCCCACTTTGGTGGTTTCGTTTGCCCGCTCCGGGAATAGCCCGGAAAGTATCGCGGTAGTGGACCTGCTGCTGGAGGAACATCCGGCCTGCCACCACTTGGTGATCACCTGCAACCGATTTGGAAAGCTGGTCACCAGCTATGCCGGCAATCCGCGGGTCGCCAGTATGACTCTGGCGGACCGTACCTGCGACCGCAGTTTAGTGATGGCCAGCAGCTTCACGAACATGGTCTTGGCCGGCCTGTCCCTGGCCTACCTGGACCGGTGGGCGCAGTGCAGCGGAGTGGTGGAGACGCTGGCTTCCGCCGCCCGCACCTTGCTGCTCTCGCAGGCTGGGTGCCTGGCCGAAGTGGCTCGCGGAAACTTCAATTCCGCGGTGTTCCTCGGCAGCGGCCCCAGTTTCGGCGCCGCCATGGAATCTGCGCTGAAACTGGTCGAGATCAGCGGCGGACGCGTGCGGACGTTCGCCGAGACCTACCTTGGGTTGCGCCATGGCCCCCTGGCAGCCGTGCACGATGACACGCTGGTCGTGTGCTTCCTGGCCTCGGATCCACTGGTGCGGGCATACGAGCGGGATCTGATCCAAGAGTTGAACCGCAAGCAATTGGGCATGGCCAAAGTGATCGTGGGCGACGGCATCCTGCCGGAGCTTTTGAATCCGGGGGACCTCGCCGTGGAATGCCCCGGGTTGGCCGCTGCCGGCGACGATGCGGCGCCGGTCCTGCACGTAATTGCCGGCCAGTTGATCGGCTTTTTCCGGAGTTTGAAGGAAGGCTTGCATCCCGATTCCCCTTCCGCGAACGGCGCCATCAACCGCGTCGTAGAGAGCTTTCAAATCCACCGGCGGTCTCCGCGAGACAGCGCATGAACGAGCCAGACTATGAAGAAACTTCTTGTGTCCCAAAGAACCAGCCGCGGCCTGATCCTGCCAACTTGCCGCTCCATTCCGCGAGTACGCCGGATTGCTGCCTCGGCGGTGCGGATGCCGGGCATGCCGGCGGGAGGTGGCCGGTGAACCGCAGGGCGTTGCTCACTCAAACCACTGCCGCGCTGTTGGGTGGCCACGTTGCCCTTCGCGCGCCGGCCGCCGCCGCCGCTGAACCAGCCGCTGCTGACGCCGCCGGCCTCGCGCTCAAGGATTTCCAGCCCAAGAGCATGCTGCACGTACCCGAAACCCGCGTGCCGCGAGCCAGGTTTCCGGTGATCGACATCCATACCCACCTCTGCTTTGCCGCCAGCCACGAACGCGGCGTCCCGCTCAGCGAAGAGCGTACCCACCTGGCGCCCACCTCGGAACTGCTCGAGGTGATGGACCACTGCAACATCCAACTCCTGGCGAACGTGACCGGCGGCATGGGCCGCGGCCTGCGGGACAGCGTGCAGCGCTATGACCGCACGCATCCGGGCCGCTTTGTCTCGTTTACGGAACCTTGGTGGTCGCGCGCCGCCGAGCCAGGTTACGCGCAGTTCCAGGCCGACGAACTGGCCGGCGCCAAACGGGACGGCGCACGCGGGTTGAAGGTGCTGAAGGTTCTCGGACTGTATCTGCGCGATCCCGCCGGAAGCCTGATTCCGGTGGATGACCGCCGTTTCGATCCCATGTGGGAAGCCTGCGCGGGGCTCCATCTGCCGGTGACGATCCACGTCTCCGACCCCGAAGCCTTTTACCTTCCGATAGACCGCTTCAACGAACGCTATGAAGAGCTGAACAACCACCCTGACTGGTCGTTTCATGGAAGGGACTTCCCAAGCAATGCGGAAGTGCTGGCGGCCCGAAACCGGATGTTCGCGCGGCACCCCAAGACGCAGTTCATCGCCCTGCATGTCGGCAATGACGCCGAGAACCTGGCCTCCGTCTCCGAATGCCTGGACGAGTTCCCGAATATGCACGTCGACCTGGGAGCTCGCATCGGCGAACTGGGGCGCCAGCCGAGGACCGCGCGCCGGTTCTTCGATCGCTATCAGGACCGCATCCTGTTCGGCACCGACGCCACCCCTCACGGGAATGAATATCCACAGCAGCTCTTCGGGAACGCGCTCTACGAGATCTACTACCGCTTTCTGCAAACCGAAGACGAGTATTTCGACTACGCGCCGGCGGCGGTTCCGCCGCAAGGGCGGTGGCGCATCTATGGCCTAGGCCTCCCCGACGGCATCCTGCGCAAGGTCTATCATGACAACGCCGCGCGTCTGCTGGGGCTGCCGGCGCTGTGATCGCGGTTGATTCCGGGCGTCACGGCTTACAGTGCAGTGGTGTTACAAACGGCTTGGTTTGCCATTTTCGTGGTCCCTTATGAAACTGACGCAAAGTAGGCTCTGGCTGGTCTTCGCCGCCGTTACCACCCTGTTCTGGGGGGTGTGGGGCGCGCTCATCGAAGCTCCCGAAAAGGCCGGCTTCCCGGCCACCCTGGGTTACTCCGTGTGGGCACTGACCATGCTTCCGTGTGCCTTGGTTGCATTGCGCGTCGTTGGCTGGAAGCTGGAATGGGACCGCCGTTCCGTGCTGAATGGCGGCGCCGTCGGCCTGCTCGGCGCCGGCGGCCAGATCATTCTGTTCCAGGCTCTTCGCTCGGCGCCCGCCTACCTTGTCTTTCCCATCGTTTCGCTCTATCCGGTGCTCACCGTCGCCCTCTCCGTCACGCTGCTCAAAGAGCGCGCTTCGCGCCGCGCCTGGGCAGGCATCGTCACGGCGTTGGTCGCGCTACCGCTGCTCTCCTACCAGCCCCCCGGTTCCGGTTCAGCGTCGGGGTATTTGTGGCTCATCGGCCCGGTTGCGGTCCTGGTGGCGTGGGGCCTCCAGGCATTCGTCATGAAACTCTCCAACGAGACGATGCGCGCCGAGAGCATTTTCTTTTATATGATGGCCACGGCCCTCTTACTGGTCCCGGTTGCCGTGTTCATGACGGATTTCTCCCAGCCAATCAACTGGGGCTGGCGCGGTCCGTGGCTGGCGGCTGTTATTCAGGTGCTGAACTCCATCGGCGCGCTGATGCTGGTCTACGCCGTGCGGTACGGTAAGGCCATCATCGTCGTCCCCATGACGTCACTGGCGCCCGTGCTGACCATCATCCTGTCGCTAGCCATTTACCAGGTCATCCCGAATCCGGTGCTCGTCGCCGGGATGGTGCTGGCGTGCATCGCCATTTACCTGATGGCGGAATAACAGGAGAAGCGGCCTCCCACGGGAACGTCCGCCACTGGGTAAATAAACGTCTGGTACGGCAGGGCTTCTTGCGCGGTCCCAATCGGCGGGCGCTGCCGCATTTCAGGCCGGGCTACGCGCCGCGCTACACTGCCTAACAGTGCGAAGAATGTCTGTTGCGCCGGCGCTTGCCGCTATGCTGCTTCTCTCGCCAGGCTGCCGGCACGCTCCGGCCCCTGCCAACCGCCTCATTGTCCTCGGAGTGGACGGCATGGATCCCGGGTTTCTGGAGCGCCATTGGGACGCCCTGCCGAATCTGGCCGCCCTGCGCCGGCAAGGGGACTTCCGCAGGCTGGGGACCACCATCCCGCCCCAGAGCCCAGTGGCTTGGTCCACCTTTATTACCGGCATGGACCCCGGAGGCCACGGGGTGTTCGACTTCGTGCACCGCGACCCTGTCAGCATGCAGCCGTTCTCCTCAATGGCCGAAACCGAGGAGCCCGCCTACAACCTCTCGATCGGTCCGTACCGGCTGCCGCTCGCTCCCGGACGCGTCCGGCTCCGGCGCCAGGGAACCGCCTTCTGGCAGTTGCTGGACACTCGGGGCGTCCCGTCCACAATCATTCGTATCCCGAACAACTTCCCGCCGCTAGAGACCCATGCGCGGTCCCTGGCCGGCATGGGCACCCCGGATTTGCAGGGCGGTTTCGGCACCTTCACCTTCTACACCGACGACCCATTGGAGCTTTCACACGATGTCTCGGGAGGACGCGCGGTGAAGGTGCGCCCCAGGGACGGCCACCTGGCGCTGCTCATCGCCGGTCCGCCCAACACGCTGCGCCAGGACCGCGCGACAACCTCCGTCGAACTGCTGGTGGACATAGACCCGCGGGAGCCTGCGGCGCGGTTCCGCGCCGGCGATGACCAGTTCATCCTCAACGAACACGAGTGGTCTCCCTGGATCCGCGCCTCCTTCCCCCTCATTCCAGGCGTCAAGTCCGTCCGCGGTATGTTCCGGCTTTACGCCCGGCAGTTTCACCCGGTTCTGCAGCTATACGTTTCGCCGGTGAACCTCGACCCGGCTGCCCCCGCGCTGCCGCTGTCCACGCCGGATTCCTACAGCCGTCAAATCGCCGAGGCGATTGGGCCGTTCTACACGCAAGGCATTGCCGAAGACACCGCGGTCTATCGCGCCGGTTATTTCGACCTCCAGGAGTATCTGGCGCAAAGCCGTTTCGTGGCCGGGGAGCAGTTCGCCATGCTGCGGCAGGCCATGCGGGACTTCCATGCAGGTTTGCTGTTTTTCTATTTCTCCACGCTGGATCAGAACTCCCACATGCTGTGGGGCAAGCACGAAGACGCGCTTCTGGAAAGTTACCGGCTGGTCGACCGGGAGATCGGTTGGGTGATGGCCCGCGCGGGCTCAGCCACCATTCTGGTCATGTCCGACCACGGCTTCGCCCCCTTCGACCGCGCCTTCCACGTCAATACCTGGCTGCGCAGCGAGGGCTTCCTGCAACTGGACGACCCGGCCGCGGTCGCCGCCGGTGAAGGTTTTGAACACGTCGACTGGTCCAGGACCGAGGCCTATGCGCTGGGTCTCAACGGGCTGTATGTGAATTTGCGCGGACGTGAGAAGAACGGCGTCGTTGCCGATGGGGCGCCGCGCGGTGAAGTGCTGCGCCAGATCTCCCAACGGCTGCTGGCGCTGCGCGACCCCAAGGATGGCTCCGCCGTGGTGGAAGCGTTGTACGAGCCCCGCCGGGTGTTTCACGGGCACGCCTTGGCCTTGGCTCCCGACCTGATTATCGGATACGCCGCCGGTTTCCGCGGATCCTGGCAGACCGCCCTGGGTGCGGCGCCGGAGAGCATCCTGGAAGAGAATCGCGACCTCTGGATCGGCGACCACTGCATCGATCCGCGCCGCGTCCCGGGTGTGCTGCTGGCCAACCGGCCGATTCGCCTGACCGATCCCAATCTGGCGGATCTCACCGTCGCGATCCTCAAGGAATTCGGGGTTCCACCGAATCCGGAGATGCAAGGCCGTCCGGTGTTTTGATGAACTTAGCGTTACTTTTTTGTGTTATTTGGTTTCTCTTGCGTCATCGCCCCTCACATTTACTTCCGTTCGCTATCATTTTTATTGCGTTTCTCTGTTTTTCATGATAGCTTTCCTCAATAGGGACTTTACTTCATGGTGATTGTGGGAGTCGACGGGCGTCGGTGTTGCAGCTCGGGTGAGTTCTTCCCAACGGATCTCACTCCGCTCACCGTGCGCATTTTCCGTGGCTCCGGCAAAAGGAGATTATGAGGATCAGACCGTTCTTGCTTGCAGTAGTATCGATCGCGCTCCTGTGCTTGGGTTCACCGGCCTTCGCGCAAGGCGAACGCGGTGCCATCACAGGTTTAATCACAGACGCCGGCGGCGCTGTGGTTCCCAATGTCGAGGTTGTAGCAACCCATCTGCAAACCAACTCCACCTTCAGGGCTATCAGCACCTCGGTGGGCTCGTACCGCATTCCCTACTTGCCACCGGGCAACTACAAGGTTACGGCTGCACTGAAGGGATTCAAGAACGCAGTGGCGGAGCCGGTAGTGGTCGCGGTTGCGGCGGTGGTAACGACGGACCTGAAACTGGAATTGGGTTCCTCCACCGAGAGCATCACCGTGAGCGCCGATGTCACCCGGTTGGAGTCTACCAGCTCGGAACTCGGCTACACCGTATCCAGCGAGGATTACCACGCGTGGCCGGTCAGCAGCAACGATGACGGGCAACGCCAGATCCAGAGCTTCATCTTCAACAGCCTGCCCGGGTCCGCCGGCGATTCTTACTCGGGCAGCATCAACGGCGGCCCCCAAATGTCGCACGAGGTCTACATCGAAGGGATTTCGATCGGACGCGCCGACATTGCCGGCGATACGGCCGAGTTCGAACCCAGCGTGGACGCGGTGAGCGAATTCCGGCTCCAGACCGGCGGCCTCAGCGCGGCCTATGGCGGCGGCTTGACCGCGGTTGCCAACTTCAACATCAAGTCCGGCACCAATACACTACACGGCACAGCCTACGACTACGTGATGAACAGCGTGCTGAACGCCACCGGCTTCGATAACAACGCTTACGGTACACCGAAGGCCCCCTTCAAGCAAAACAGCTACGGGGTCGCCGCGGGCGCCCCGCTGTATGTGCCTAAGGTCTACAACGGCAAGAACCGAAGCTTTTGGTTCTTCAGTTACGAAGCCGACCGCAAGCGCCAAGGCATGGCCAGCGGGTTCCGGACTTTGCCTACCGCGGCTAACAAGCAGGGCGACTTCTCCGTGCTGCCCCAGGCGATCTACGATCCCCACAGCACCGTCAAACTGGCCAGCGGCGCCTATTCCCGCACTCCTTTCCCCGGGAACAAGATCCCCACCACCGCCTTCAGCAAAGTCTCCGCGAGTATACTCCAACTGGCGCCGATTCCGGACCCCACCCTCCCGGGTATCCTCCGGAACATCGTCGGCATCAACAACCAGCCGATATTCAACCTGGACACCTTCGGCGGGAAATTCGACCAGACCATCACCGACAAGCACAAATTATCGTTCTACATCAACTCCAACGAGCGAGTGCGTTACAACGGCGCCGGCAAAGGCTATCTGCCGGTGCCCGGCAGCGCTTCCGGGTCGTTCGCCCTGCAGGACATCCACGGCACGATGGTACGTGTCGGCTATGATGCGACCATTACTCCCCGATTGCTCAACCATTTGGGTGTTGGCTACAACCGGCTCAACAACGCCAACAGCTCACTTTCGCTGGGGCAGGGCTGGCCGGCCAAAATCGGTTTGAACGGCGTTGCCGACACCACGTTCCCGCTGATCAGTTGGTCGGGGACGACCGCCCAAGGCGGCTCCCTCACAGCCCTGGGGCGCAACAACGCCGGCGTCGAACCCAACGGCAGCACCATCGTGGCGAACGATACCACCTGGATTCACGGTAGCCACTCGATCCGCTGGGGCGCCGAGGTCCGCAAGTATTTCTACAACCAGGATTACCGCAACGGCACTTCGGGGGGCTTCACTTTTGGCCCCGCGCAGACCGCCGACCCCCAAAATGCCGGTACCACCGGCTACTCCTTCGCCAGCTTCCTGTTGGGCGCGACCGCCAAAACCTCGCTGAACATTGCCAAAGTCAATCCCCAGAGCCGCATCTGGACGCCCGCTTTCTATGTGGCCGACGATTGGAAGGTCTCCCGCCGGCTGACGGTGAATCTGGGCCTCCGCTGGGATATTGTAGGCGGGGTATATGAAATCAACAACTACTCCTCGGGGCTCGACCCCACAGCGCCGAATCCGGGCGCTTCGGGCTACCCTGGGGCCCTGGTTTTCCTCAGCGATCTGAAACGAAAATCGTTCCAGAATACGTTCTACGGCGAACTCGGTCCGCGTCTCGGGTTTGCCTACTCGGTCAACGCGCGCCTGGTAGTGCGCGGCGGCTACGGTCTGATGTACACCCCGCCCATCGCCAACTCCTGGGGGCTCGCCACCATCGACGGCTATTCGGGCAGCAACAACTTCGCCACCTCAACCCGCGATCCGAACTTCTATTGGGACGCCGGCTATCCCGCCTACACCCACACGCTGCCGAACAAGGACCCGGCCCTGGACAACGGCTCGAGCATCACTTACGCCGCGCCGAACTCGTCCCGTCAGCCCTACACGCAAAACTACACCATCGGTCTGCAGTATCTACTGAATTCCGACACCACGATTACGGCCAACTACGTAGGCAACCGGGGCTCCCGCCTGAACTCGGGCAACTTCGCCAACATGAACCAGCTCAACCCCAAATATCTGGCCTTGGGCGACACGTTGCTCGACGATATCAGCTCGCACCCCGAAATCAAGCTGCCGTACGCCGGCTTCGAAGGATCGGTAGCCCAAGCCCTCCTCCCCTATCCGCAATATGGGGGCGGCGGCGTGAGCTACCAGTTCCCGCACTTCGGGAGTTCCGATTACCACGCGCTGCAGGTTGTGGCCTCGCGCCGCCTCTCCAAGGGGCTCGGGTTCCTGATCAGCTATGCGTTCCAGAAGGCCCTTACCAACACCGACAGCGCCCAATTCTACTATGGCGGAACCTCCCAGGACGTCTACAACCGGGCGCTGGAGAAGTCGGTCGCTTCATTCGACCACCCCCAGCAATTGCGTCTGACCTGGATCGGCGAGCTGCCCATCGGCAAAGGCCGGCATTTCCTGAACCAGGGCGGCATCCTGAACCAGGTGGTCGGCGGCTGGACCGTTACGGCCAATCAGACGTACCAGTCCGGCAACCCCCTGACGATCGGCACGAGCCTCGATAGCAGCGGGTATCTCTTCAACGGGACCATTCGCGCAGACGTGCTTTCCGGTCAGCCGCTGACCGTCGCCTCGTCCGGGCGCCTCGATGTCGCCAGCGGAACCGGCATACAGTACCTCAACCCCAAAGCCTTCGCGGAGCCCCCTTCGACGGCGAATGGGGTGGTCACCCGGTTGGGCACCTCGCCGCGCTACTTCGGCAACCTCAGAGGCCGCTATCACCCATCGGAAAACTTCGGCATATTCAAGCGTTTCCCATTCGGAGAGGGCAGGAACGTCGAGTTACGTGCCGATATGTTCAACGCATTCAACCGGAGCGGACTCGGTGATCCCGTAACCACGGTCGGGGATCCGAAGTTCGGCCAGATCATCGATGTCCAACAGGGCCCACGTGAGATTCAAGTGGCCCTGCGCATAACCTTCTAACCCCGCTGTGATATCCGTTGGAATGGGTCCTCTTGCGGGGCCCATTCCGCATTTTTGTTGCGATGTATCCTGAATCCATGCGGCTCTCCTTCCCCAGTTCCCGGAAAGCGCTGTGGTGGTGCTTGTGCGCGCTCGCCGCGGGTGTCGGCTGCCACCGCTCGGGCGAACCCGCTCCCCAGCCGCCGCGCCCGCTCAACGTGGTCGTGATCACAATTGACACACTTCGTCCCGATCACTTGCATTGCTATGGCTACGCCGCGATCGAAACCCCCACGCTCGATCGCATCGCCAAAAGCGGCGTTCTGTTCGAGAACGGCGTGACCCAGACCCCTTTAACTCCTCCTTCGCATGCCAGCATCTTCACCGGGCTCAATCCACCCACCCACAAAGTACGGGATACCGGAGGGTTCGTCCTTTCTCCGTCCACGCCGACCCTGGCCAGCCTCCTGCAGCAACGCGGTTGGGACACCGCCGCCTTCATCAGCTCGTCGGTGCTGAAAAAACGGTTCGGATTCGATCACGGTTTCGCGGTTTACGACGATCGGATGCCTCGGCCGGGCAAGGGGCACGAATTCCTGGAGGACGCAGAACGCCGCGCGGGCGACACGGTGGATCGCGCCGTCGACTGGCTGGAAAAGCGGAGCGACAAGCCCTTCTTCCTGTGGGTGCATGTCTACGACCCGCACACTCCTTACGATCCGCCGGCTCCTTACCGCGAGGAGTACAAGGACCGCCCTTACGACGGCGAGATCGCTTACGCCGATCGGGAACTCGGGCGCCTGATGGACAGTCTCAGGCGACACTCGCCGCCGGAAAAGACGCTCGTGGCCGTGCTCTCAGACCACGGTGAGAGTCTTGGAGAACACGGGGAATACTCCCATGGTGTGTTCCTATATGATTCCACGCTGCGCATTGCGTTCCTGCTCTCCGGCCCAGGAGTTCCCTCCGGGTTGCGGGTGACACCGCAAGCCCGGACCATCGATTTTCTACCCACCATCCTGGAGTTGATAGGCAGTCCGGCGCCGGCGGGAATCGAAGGCGCCAGCCTGGTTCCTTTCTTCAGCGGCAAGGACGCCGATACGGCCATCTCGTACGCCGAAACGCTGTATCCGAAAATCAATCTTGGGTGGGCCGAGCTTCGCGGCATCCGCACGAATCAGTGGAAGTACATTCGGGCGCCGAGGCCGGAGCTTTATGATCTCAGCCGGGATCCGGGGGAAACCAACAACGTGCTGGCGGAGCATTCCTCCGAGGTGCGCAAACTGGAAGCGCAACTTGCCGCGGCCAGCCGCTCCGCGGGTCCGGAGAAGGTCGAGACGACCCCGATGGATGAGCGCACGCTGGCGCAGTTGAAGACCTTGGGCTACACATCCGGCTTTTCCCCGCGCTCCTTCAGCCTGAACGGCCAAGGGGTCGATCCCAAAGACCGCGTGGCCGTTCTGAAACTGATGGACGCCGCCGAACAAACGCGGTCCCCTCTTTCCGAACCGCGCCGTATCGAATTGCTGCAACAGGCAGTCCGCCTGGATCCCACCAACCCGCTGCTTTACTACTCTCTCGGCGCGAAATTGGAGAAGTCAGGCCGCTATGACGAAGCCATGAAGCTGTACCGGGTGGCGGCGGAGAAGGGTATCGAGAACGGGCGGCTGCGCTCGCGCCTGGGCGATCTGCTGGTGCGTTCCGGAAAGAAAGCCGAAGCGATCGCCGAGTACGAGAAGGCCGCCCTGCTCGATCCCGCCGACGTGGCAAGCCAGGCCAACCTGGCCAACGCTTACCTTGAGCTGGGGCGGTTGGCCGATGCGGAGCGCGTCTATAAAGCCATCGTTGCCATCGAGCCGTCCAGCAGTGCCGCGCAGAACGGGCTCGGCGTGCTGGCCATCCAACGGCAGGACGGCACGGCGGCCCGCGGCTACTTCGAGAAGGCGGTTGAACTCGACCCAGACATGGTCGAGGCGCACCTGAACCTCGGCCTGCTGTACCAGATCGCGGGCGACCGCGGCCGCGCGCGCGCCTGCTTCGAACAGTTTCTGGCCAAAGCTTCGCCACGGCAATACGCGGCGGTGATCCCAAAGGTGCGGGCCGCGCTCGCCGAGCTGCAATAATTCATCTGTCAACCCCGTATGGTCCGAAAACTGGATGTGCGTGAATCTGCGATGGTTTCCTACCGCAGCCCGGTGGTCGCGATAATGAACTTTGAATACGCAGAGTGTTCTCGACCCATTCCGGTTCATGCTGATCGCCGTCTCCGGGTGGATGAACCAACGCCAACTGCGGCATGACCTTGCCCGCGGCACGATCGCGCAGATCCTGCAACGGCGCGGAATCGAGCCGGCGCCAGAGCGGAGCCGGAAGACGACGTGGAAGGAGTTTCTGAGCCGGCATTGGGAGCTGATTGTGGCCACGGATTTCTTCACCGTGGAAGTGTGGACCCGGCGAGGGCTCGAGCGGTTCATTGTGCTCTTCTTCATCGAGTTGTCTACGCGGAAGGTGGAGATCGCAGGCATCGCACAGGTGACGAACGGATTGTGGATGAGCCAGATCGCACGGAATCTCACGGATGCAGAGCAGGGAATCCTGACAGGGAAACGGTACCTGATTCACGACCGCGACCCACTGTTCACTGCTGAGTTCCTGAATATGATTGCCGATGCTGGAGTGGAGTCCGTGAAGCTACCACCGCGGTGTCCCAATCTGAACGCCTACGCGAAGCGATTTGTACGCAGCATCAAGGAGTCCTGCCTGGACCGTATGGATCGACGAGCAGACGCAGGTACGAGTCGTCGAGCTGCTGAAGCAGCCGGAGTGGTACGACTTCGGGCCGACGTATCATT
>Ga0209638_1002165_pt1 | contig 12187 bp, 17 predicted proteins | sample BarGraNGADG00211_FD_184490 | JGI IMG/M metagenome (GOLD analysis project Ga0209638, IMG submission 184490) | Arctic peat soil microbial communities from Barrow, Alaska - Barrow Graham LP Ref core NGADG0002-211 (SPAdes) (version 2) | ecosystem: Environmental > Terrestrial > Soil > Wetlands > Peat... | reverse complement strand
CTCGCACCTGCCGATCCGGCCGCTCGGGTAGCTGCTGGCGCACATAGTCCTCGATCACCTTGGCCGCACCATCGGCGTCCGCCGGCAATTGGTCCGGCGGCTGTGCCAAAAGCGAGACGCGGAAGGTTGGATCGCTTAGCGCTGCCACAATGCGCGGACGCCAATCAGCCGGCGCTTCCTCGACTAGACGGGAGAGGTTGGCGACGCGCTGCGCCGCCGCGAAGCCGCCCACTGCGCGCACTGCCTGCTCGCGCGCGCCGGCATAGATCCAGGCGCCGATCGAATGCGAGACCACAAGTCCGATCAGCAGGATCAGGATCGTTTGGCCGAACAGGCTCTTGGGCAAAATGCGGCTCATTCCCGGCTCACATCGGGGGTGAAGATGTAGCCGCCGCCCCATACGGTTTTGATGAGTTTCGGATCGCCTGGATCGTGCTCGATCTTCTTTCGCAGGCGGCTCACTTGTGTGTCCACGCTGCGGTCGAAACTGTTGGCGGCGCGGTGGCGCGCTAGATCGAGCAACTGGTCGCGGCTCAAGGTGCGCTGCGGATGCTCGACTAGCGCCAGCAGCAGATCGAATTCGCCGGTGCTCAGCGGCACGGCGACGCCGTCCACCCCGAGCAATTCGCGCTTGTCGACATCGAAGGTCCAGCGCTCGAAGCGGTAGCGCTTGGGCTTGTCCGCAGCAGCCACGGGCTCGCGCATGCGATTGCGCCGCAGCACGGCACGAATGCGCGCAATGAGTTCGCGGCCGCCGAACGGCTTGGGCAGGTAATCGTCGGCGCCCATTTCGAGGCCGATCACCCGGTCGACTTCGTCGCCTTTGGCGGTGAGCATGATGATCGGAATATCGGACTCGGCGCGCAGCGAGCGGCACAGCGACAGCCCGTCCTCGCCCGGCAGCATCAAGTCGAGCAGAATGAGATCGATGCGCGCATCGGCCAACAGCTTGCGCATGGCCTTGCCATCGCCGGCGGTGCTGACGCGAAAGCCCTCCTTGGCGAGCGCACGCGATACCAGGTCGCGCATCTCGCGATGGTCGTCGACGATCAGGATGTGCGGACCATCGTTCATTGGCTGAATTTAGTTCGGGCCGGGCCGATTGGGGCAAAAAATTTGTAACGAATTCTGCCGGATAGCCAGTCTGACACACTTGGTCACAAAATCGCATCCGGCCGACAAACTTGAGTGACAATGCGCGCTCCTAATGCCTCCTAGCGGCGGCGATATCCGTTGCAAGCAAAAAGGAGCAATCCAATGAAATCGCGAAATGCTTTGATCGCCCTCGGCGTTGCGGCCGCGCTGGCGGTCGGCGCTTACGGTGTTACCGCGTCGGCGCAAGGTGGCCCCGGCTTCGGCCAAGGTTACGGCCCGGGGATGATGGACGGTTACGGACCGGGTAACGGTCCAGGTTATGGCCCGATGCAGGGATACGGACCCGGCTACCGCCACATGCGCGGCTACGGCCCCGGTAACAACCAAGAGCAAGACAACGAGCAAGGGCAAGGTTACGGCCCGGGCTACCACATGCGCGGTTGGGGCGGCGGTTACGGCGCCGGCATGATGCAGGGAAACGGCTACGGCCCCGGTTACGGACACAGAATGATGGGCTGGTAGCGCGAAGCGCGCCGGCTTCCTGAACGAATTCCAGTTCGAAAAACACACAAAGGAGAAATGCGATGCGTACACGAACACTGATCGGTGCCGGACTTGCGCTGGCGCTTGCGGCCGGAGTTGGCGCCTACAGCTACACCGCGGTCGCGCAAGGCGGTCCCGGCTGGATGATGGGCGGCGGCGGCTACGGCCCCGGTATGATGGGCGGCGGCTACGGCCCCGGCTCTCACATGCGCGGCTGGGGCGGAGGACCCGGCGCGGGTCAATGGAATTGCCCGGCCTTCGGACAAAACGACGAGTCAGGTCCCGCCAACCGGCAAGGACAAGGTTACGGTCCCGGCTATCACATGCGCGGTTCGGGCGGCGGCTACGGGCCCGGCATGATGGGCGGCTACGGCCCCGGCTATGACCGCAGGGGCGACGCTCAGAGCAATCAGAGCCCTCAGAGCGCTCAGAGCAATCCGGACAATCAGACCCTCAATCTCAGCGTCGACGATGTGAAGAGCCGCATGGAACGCTGGCTCACCTGGCGCGGCAATGCGCGGCTGAAAGTCGGCGAGGTGAAGGAGAAGGACGCTGATACGATCACGGCCGACATCGTCACCAAGGATAACTCCTTGGTCGAGCGCTTGATCTTCGATCGCCACACCGGCTTTACGCGCCGCGATAACAGCTGATTGAGGATCAGCGCCAAACTGGCGTCTTGCTCCAAGCCCCGCGCGGCCAACCGCGCGGGGATTTGAGGCGCAGGAATCGCCGCTTATGACGATATTCGATTTAATCGGTTCTTCTCGATGCTCGTGGTATCGGCGTGGTGCGTCGGCCCAAACACAGTTAGCTCGCCGGCTACAGTTAGGTCTATTTGGATCGCGAACCAATTTTGCCATATTTGCGGATTCTTATATACCCCTCGGGGGTATACGTGGAATGGAGATCGCTATGACACACTGTGTCGCATGTAACAGCGAGCCGACGTTGGGCGAAATGCTCGATGATCCAATCGTGCGGCTGCTGATGGTTCGTGATGGTGTTGCGCGCCCGGATATGGAGAAACTGATAGACCACATCACCATTCCGCAAAGAGCAGTGAAAAGGCACATAACTGATTGCAGTTGCGCGCCGTGCAGGGAATAGGTGCATGGCTTTCATCGCTAAGCGCTTGGCAAGTCGCGCTTGGCAAGTCGCGCTTGGAAGCGAAAGCCTACATGCGCTTTTCGGGTAATTGCGTGATCGGCATCTGAGAGAGGAAAACGTCGATGCGTGTGTTCCTTATGTCCGTTCTTACAGCGATCGTAATTGCTGTAGCCGCCATGTACCTGGTCGATGCTTGGCAGCAAACGGTGGACCAAGCCTTCACGTCTTCTACAAATGTGAGGTTCTCTCACGAGGAGAATAGCCACAACCTCGTCGGGAAGGATTGGTCTTCCGCCAAGGAGCATTAGCAAACAAAGGAGCATTGGCAAAAACGATAGGATCCCCGATTCAATAGGAGAGCTCCGTGCAGACGCACGATCACCCGGAACTTGAAGGGCGACCGCAGGGCAGCTTGTTGACTTCGAGAGCAGGACTCGTCCTGCTTGGCTTCTTAGTCGTTGGCGCCCGCGCTACTTATTACCGAACACCGCGCGCACGCCCTCAGTGCCCTCGTATGGCTGCTGCTATTGGCCTGTCCTCTCATGCATCTGTTCATGCATCTGTTCATGCATCACGGACATGGCGGCTATGGGGGTCATGCAGGATGGGATTCGAAAAGGCACGGGCCATGAACCGCGATTTGGCTGTACTGTTCGCCGAGGTGTGATGGCTTGTCCGGCGTCCGGCAACAATCGCTGAGTCCGGCAGCTTTCAATAAAATACGCTGCGCGGGTGCCGGGTGCCGGGATTCCTTCCAAACCTGGATCGACTGGGCTCATTACAAAAATTTCGGATGGACGTGTAACCAACCCTTCGTTTTTTCCGAATTCATATATGGAAGCGCAAACTAGTCGCTTCCGGCACTGACAGCTGTGCAAATAAGCGGCGAAGGACAGGAGAACTGGGCGTCAAAATCAAATATGCGAGCCGTTCGCAATTGAATCGACGGCTTATGACGTTGCCTGCTTGACTAAGCAAACGGTGGCGCAAGGGGAAAATGTTTGGTATGTATAAAAAATGAGCGCGAATGTCGTCCGCATATGCGCGACGCTGCTCGTCGCGATCCTGTTATGGCCGGCCGCGTCCGGTCGCGTGCGAGCTGACGCTGGCTTGAGCGTCACGCAGTCTTACGCCTCACAGTTGTCCGGAACGCCATCACCAAAGCAATGTCATCGCTGCACAAGCGGTCTCTGTGCTGGTACCTGCCTGGCGAATTGCAATGTGCTTGGCGCCCTTATTCCTGATTCCCCTTTTCTAATGACGGTTAGTCGGTCTGCCGCTGTCCCTTTGATTTTTTTGGTGCTTGAAAATTATCGCGTAGCGCCTGATCCCCATCCACCAAGACCGTTCGGTATTGGTTGAGGCGGCCGCATCGGCGGCGCCTTGTGGGCTGCGCGTTATTGGTTTGCCCCCGATAGGTAGAAGGCGGCGCTAGTCCTCATCCCACAACGAAGGTTGTTCGCGCGTCTACTTGCGAGCGAACAAACAAGATGGCGAGCCTTCGCGGCTCACCCCGTCATTGCCGCATCGTAGCTGCCCCTTGGGAGGCCAGCATGAAGCTAATAGTCGGATTGATCGCTCGATCCAGCGTCAGCATGTTTGCAGCGGTGGTCGGTCTTTATATTGCTGCCGCTGAATCACAGACCAACAGCAGGATCGATCTGACAAGCCCGCCGCACACACGACAAGTTCAATTCACAGGTGATGACCAACGATTGATTGTTGATGCGCAACACCCGCCTTACTCAGCAATTGGGAAGTTCAGAGGAGCGCTGACGTGCACGGCGTCGATCGTCCTCCATCCAAGGATCATTGTCACGGCCGGTCACTGCATCACCAAGAAGGATGGTACACTGAAATTATCCAGCTTGCTGTTCCAGCCGGGCTATCAAGCTGGGATCGATCTTGGCGATTTCGAAGCGACGGTATGGGCCGTCGGATCCAAACAAAGCTTCAGACAACAATCGGTCCACGACGCCTCACAAGATTGGGCGATTTTGGTTCTCGATCGCGCGCCTACGGGCGTGCAGCCATTTCTCCTGAGTCGCCAATCCTTCGAGGCGCTGAAATTCCTGAAGCTGAAAATCCTAATGCCGAGTTACTCGATCGATGTTGCGGATGCGGAATGGGTCAGCCTCGATCCAGCCTGTTCGGTTCGCGATACGGCGTGGGAGGCGCTCGTTCACGACTGTAGGGCATCGTTTGGCTCGTCTGGTGCGCCACTGTTGACACGAGACGGGCCACAGTATGCAATCGTCGGCATTCATACCGGTTCGATGTTCGCAAGTGACAGCGAGGGCCACGTCGGCCGATTTGTCGGTAATCGAGCGATCAGTTCGGGCATGTTTACGGAGGAACTGCTCGCACTCTCGCGACGTTTGAACAGTGACAGCATTCATGACGTTGCTTCTCAAACCTACCAACCTCAAACGCAAAAATTCACAGCACGTTACTCGGGGGTGGGAGAATGAGGACAGATCAATTGATCGACTCGCTTGCCACGAATCTCCAGCCCGTCGATCGCAGTCGCTTCTCACGGAGATTCTGTATTGCCCTGGCAATCGGGCTGGCGGCGGCTCTTGGCGAGATGTTTTTGTTGATCGGTCCTCACCAAGCACTCGATGCCCGAGGTCTAATCAGATTTGTTTCACAGTTTCTCTTTACATTAGGCCTTGTTGCGACAGCGGCGGTGTTCTTGCTCCGCTCTGCCCGTCCCGGAGCGGAAGTACGCGGTTTTCCTGCGTTGGCTTCTTTTCCGGTCGGCGCGATCGTGGCATTCGCTGCCGTGGGACTTGCGTTAACTCACCGATTCATCTCGGTCGGCATGACTGCCGACAATAGCTTACTGGCATGTCTTCTCTATATCCCGCTGTTCGCCATCGCGCCGTTCGCAACTGTCGTCTGGGCGCTACGCGCGGGAGCGCCGACCCACCTAGCGCGCGCCGGTGCGGCCGCAGGTCTCGTTGCCGGAGCGCTGGGTGCATCTGCATGTGCGCTGCCTTGTGCGGATGAGCTGTATATGGGCATTGCCTTCTCTCACGGGCTTGCGATCGAAATCTGCGCAGTGCTTGGTGGCAAGCTTGGGCCGCGGCTATTGCGATGGTGAACGCCATGGGCGCCAACTCAAACACGCATTCCAAGGAAAGCTTGGCCGAGCGAAAGACAAGTCTTGGGCGGTTTGAGTGGATCCGGTTTCAGTTTCAGAAGCTTCTCTACGATGTCATTTTTTGGTTTTTGATGCGCGATAGGAGTTGGCAGGAGCCACTCTTCACATCGATTGCACCTAAGGCACAGTGTCACGTTCTCAGTTTTGGTCGAGGCGCTATTTCGGTGGCACGGACGCTCGCACTCCGCTTTCCGGAGGCTAAGGTGATTGGGACGGATTCGTACTCCAATCCGATCAAAAAGGTTTTTCGGAGTCTCCTCCGACGCGATATTCCAAACCTTATGGTTGTTGAGGCGCCCCGATGTGGACCGCTTCCGTTTGACGCAGGCTCGTTCGACAAAGTCGTTTTGGTGCTCGCTTTACATAACCGCATACCCGAAGAGAAGCTTGCAGTTGCTAAGGAGATGCTACGCGTTCTGCGGCATGGCGGAATGCTGCATGTGGCCGCCTATGACAAACCATCCCTTCCCGGGGAAAACGCCGTCCTGAGACTTGTACGGTATCTGGCCGGGCCGACTGCGGCCGACCCTCACCTGAATGGCAGCTGGATCGAGTATCTCAGCGATGGCGGTTTTGCCGGCGTCCGAAGGCAGTCGTCTTGTTCTGTCGGCGGCGCGCGAATCTCAGTGGTCCGAGCAAGGAAACCCTAATTCGCTTTGCAGCTCAATTGCTCGCTGCACCCGCCATAACTAAGCGGCACGCTCAGATGTAGTTAAACATAGTCATTCGCGCCAACATATCCGACGAATATGTAAATAAGCTTGGCCGCGGCGGCGCCCCTGACACACTTTGTCACAAATTTGCTTCCCCGTGACAAACTCCAGTCACATCTCGCATCCATGTTTAAAAATGGATTATGTCCAATCGAGAAGAAGATCAACATGATACGCAGAACGACACTCCTCTCAGCAGCACTCGTGGCCGTCGAGGGCGGGGCGACACATCGTCATGTCCGGATTTGTTATCGCAGCGGGAGGTGAACTATGGGTGGGTTAGGCGGCGGCTATGGTCCGGGCTTTGGCATGATGAGTGGGTGGGGCGGAGGAATGTTCCCTTTCTCCGGAATCTTCGGTTTGCTGATCCTCGCCCTCGTCATCGTCGCAGTCGTATGGGTTGTGCGCACCATCTTGCGTTCGCAAAATCGAACGTCGCTTACCAGAGGAGCGTCAGCCGGCCTCGATGTTCTCGATCAGCGCTACGCGCGCGGGGAGATCAACCGCGACGAATATCAGCAGAAACGGGCCGACCTACTCGGATGATGCGAACGCTCCACAGTGCGGTCGGGCCGAGCGAAGGCGCTAGTCAATGCAATCTACCGTACGGCAGCTACATGGAGGGTGCGATGAAATGTTGCGGGACCTGCAACGACGAACCAGTCCTAGGGGATCTGCTCAGGGACCCGATTGTCGCTCTACTCATGGCGCGTGATGGCGTGACGCGAGACGACGTCAAGAACCTCATGGATGCATTGCCGATTCGGCCGGAAAGTCGCGAAGACCAGGAGGCTGTCTGTACTTGCATACCGTCAGGAGATACGACGCTTGATCCTGCATTTGGGCTCAGGACTTCTTAACCGTTGGTTTTGAGGGCCTGATCGAGGCTTTGATCTATGTCAAAGTGCATTGCTGCGAATATTGGAAAATGCCGCGCTCAAACGTGTAAATGCCAGCAAATGGCCTCACGCGCGAGCCGCTAACCGTTGCGCGTAGCGCACTCATGACTGGTGCCTTTGACCATGTGGCTTGAGCTTGGACGTCGAGTCTCGATGATCATGCTCATTGTGGCATTTGCCACAGGCATTTCCGTGCCCACGGTGAAAGCTCAATCGCATCACGGTCAAATGATCGCGTCTATGACCATGAGCGCGGATCATCTTGCGAACTGCGCGCAAGATGGAAAATGTCCCATCGATCAGAACACAGATATGCATGGGACTTGCTACGCGACTGGCGCGGGGGTGAGCGCCTTGTCTGCGACAACGGCAATATACTATTTCGGCGTCGCTAATGACGTTTTGGGACCAGCGCTCGACCGCGATATGGTTGGACGTACCATTCCCCCTGATCCCCATCCTCCCAAGCAATACGCATTGATCTGACGTGACCTCGCCAATGGCCGAGCGGCATTAGCCACTCGACGATTGAAGACCGTCACGCAGCGGGCTGTGGGCAGCGCTTTCAGCGTCCGAATGCTCGTCATTATTCGCTGCGCGCGTCCTTTGAATGGCCAAGCCAAGTCACGGCAAGCCGGGCGCGCTGAATGAAACCATCACTTCGATTCCGAATTTATGAGGCGACCATGAGCTCCGACTTAGCGGTGAGTCCCATCTCGGCAGCCACCGATAAGCGGCAATCCAAGAGGACCCTGCTTTTTATACCGATCGCGATCTTCGTCGGCGTCGCAATCGCGTTCGGATGGGGCCTCACGCGCGACCCCAAATTATTGCCATCAACGTTGATCGGGAAATCCGTTCCGCAATTCAGTCTTCCACCGGTGAAGGGCCGTTCGCTCGGCCTGTCGACTGCCGATCTTCGCGGCGAGGTGTCGCTCGTCAATGTCTTTGCGTCCTGGTGCGTCGAATGCCGGCTAGAGCATCCGCTGATCATGCAGATGAAATCGCAAGGCGTCGTGACCATTCACGGACTTAACTACAAGGATCAGCCCGACGACGCCGCACGTTGGCTTAATAAGCTGGGCGACCCCTACACGCGCACCGGCGCAGACATTAACGGGCGTGCGGGGATTGAATGGGGCGTCTACGGCGTACCGGAAACCTTCGTGATCACGAAGGACGGTCACATCGCCTACAAACATATCGGGCCGCTCTCGGCCGAGGTTCTCGAAAAGAAGATCATCCCCTTAATTCAGAGCTTGAACAAGCTGCCATCACCGCAGTTCAAGCCGGCCGAGGGCGCCGCAGCTTCTCCGCGCCAAGTGATCCAGTAGAAAGGCCACAGACATGACGAACGTACCGTCGACCGACACCTCTGATAGATCACTTACGCGCGATATCCTGGATGCCGCCCGCTATTATCTCGGCGGCCGCCGCACTTTGCTCGTCCTCGCCGCCATCTTGGTCGCGGGAGGGATTGCATTGAACTGGGGCTGGCTGGTCGCCGCCGGCTTGGCGCCCATTCTCATTGCCGTGCTGCCCTGCGCGGTGATGTGCGCGCTTGGGCTGTGCATGCACAAGATGGCGGGCGGCACTCACGCCGGAAACCGGACCGGCGTTGCTGACAGCGCAAACAATCGGGAAAGTGAAGCGGCCGATTTTATTGATCCAGTGAGCCAGCGAGCGGTGCCAGCCGGGACGGCCATCGCCAGCGTGCATCGCGGGCAGGTCTACTACTTCGAGGATCGGGTCAACCGCGATGCATTCGAAGCCGCTCCCGAAACCTATCTCACCGGACCGCGGATGGCGGGCCGGAAAGTCGGCTTATCTGCCAAGCTCAGTGAACATTCGAATGAGGGCCACGGGTGCTGCGGATAGCTCAATCCAACACCCGTTGCTCAGGTCGATCCACATCGAAACATACGGTCAACCACTAAGGAGACGGAGAGATGAATACCAATCCTAATTCAAAATTGCAGCGTCGTTCTATCGGTCGGTTACTGCTTGTGGCGCTGGCGGCAGCGGGCTTTGGCGGCCTCGGGACGGCTTTCTTTTTGTCCTACGGACAGCAAGCGGCTAGCGCCGGAACGACGATTCCACCTGGCGTTTCGCTGACCTCCTGGTTTGATAACGGCAAGGGCGGAGAGCACGTGTTGCAGATCGCGAAAGGCGACGCGCCGCCGGTCGGCGTGCGTCTTGTCGGTACGGTTAAAACCGACACCGATTGCGATCCCGATGCGCAAGGTTTGAACCATTGTCATAACACCATTGACCTGAGCAATGGCCGCAGCATCGAGGTGATCCATAATCACATGATGCATCGCTTCCCGTGCCTGGAGCCCGGACAGCGGCTATCGATCACCCGGCTCAATGCGAATTGGGTTGTCGCGAATGAGGGTCAAGTGCCGAGCGTCAACTAATGCAACCCGCCATGCACATCCGAATTGGAGGAGCGTGGCGGTGACGTAAGTCGGAGAAAATCGAAACCGAGTCTGACGATACAAAGACAGCAAACAAGGTCGAAAATCATGCACGGAACCATTCAAACTACACCTGACACATCCGCGTCGGAGAAGAAGATGGTTGTCGACCCGGTGTGCCGGATGACGATCGATCCGGCCACCGCCGCCGCGCGCGAGGTCTTCGACGGCAAGCCGGTGTATTTCTGCTCGGAAGGCTGCCGCCGTCGCTTCCTGGCAAGTCCCCCTAGCTATGCCAGCTATGCGACGGCGGTTGTCTCCCCGGAGACGGGCGGCGACCATCAGTGTTGTTCGGCCACTGGCGGGCATGATCGGCAAGGATCAAGTCCGTCGTTAGCGTTGGGAGTGGCTGCGGGCGCCGGCCTGCTGGCGAGTGCCATCGTGCTGAGCTTCTATTTCGGCGCTCTGACGCTGGTGTCGGGCTGGCAATTCACTGTCGAGCAGTTCGCCGATTGGTGGCCCTATATCGTGGCGCTTGCGACCGGCTTCGGCATCCAGGTCGGCCTCTTCGTCTATCTCCGCCGCGCGGTGCACGGAGCAGCATCGGGCAAGGTCCTAGTCGCTACCGGTACCACCTCGGGCGCCGCGATGGTGGCCTGCTGCACCCACTACCTCGTCAATCTCTTGCCGGTCCTGGGTGCGACCGGCCTGGTGAGCTTTGTCGGCGCATATCAGGTCGAGCTGTTCTGGTTTGGCATCGCGTCGAACCTCGCAGGCATCGCCTATATCGGCCGGCGCGTCGTCGCTTATGCACATGGAGCATGAATCATGAAATCCCGCATCTTCAGGCCTGTCAGCCTCGTGCTGTTCACGATTGCAGTCGGTATGTCGTTCGCTGCGACAGCGCAGACTGTATCGCTGCCGACGAAGGAAAATAACGAAGGTCAAGTGAGAGTCTCAGTGACACCGCAGAGCCTGTCGAAGACCGCCGACGCCTGGCGTTTCGAGGTGCGTTTCAACACGCATGTGACGCCGATTACCCAGGATATTGCATCTGTTGCGTCACTCAGCGACGGCAAGGGCGCCGGCGAAAAGCCCACCGCCTGGGAAGGCGATCCGCCCGGCGGCCATCATCGCAGCGGCTTGCTGGTGTTCAAGCCGCTCGATCAGATGCCCACAACGATCACGCTGCATATCCGCGAGGTCGGCGGCGTTGCCGATCGAACCTTCAGCTGGAACTTAGCCAACCCGTAAATGGACCGCGAACAAGAATCTCAATGCAAGCAAACATGGCGCGCTGAATGGCCGAAGCCGCGCTTCTCGCCAATACCACTTGGAGAAATGATGATGTCGAAAAGCAAGAAGCATCCAACCACCGCGACGGCAAAACACGCCGCATGGGGTATCTCGCGTCGCGCCCTCGTGATCGGCTTGGCAGGTGCGGCCGGCGCTGGTGCGCTCGCCTGGGGTCTGTTCGGCTCGTCGGAATCGGCGGACGCGCAGACGATCACCGTGTGGAAATCATCGACATGCGGCTGTTGCGGCGTGTGGGTCGCCTACATGCGCGGCAAGGGCTACCGCGTCAATGTCAACGACGTCAACGATCCGGATTCGATCAAGCGCAGCCTCGGAATTCCGAGCGGATTGTACTCGTGCCACACCGCAAAGATCGGCAACTACATCGTCGAAGGACATGTTCCGGCGGCCGCCGTGGCCAAGCTGCTCGAGCAGCAGCCAGAGATAAAAGGCATCGCGTTGCCCGGCATGCCTTCCGGATCGCCGGGCATGGATGGCCCGCCGGGCGTCTACCGCGTCATTGGGTTTTCGGCGGATGGAAGCACCCGCCGCTTCATCGACGCCAGAGGCTGATTTGCCACCGTTCCGTACGGAGAAGATCACATGAAAAAGAACATACTGATCGTAGGCCTGCTTGCTGCGGCCGTCCTCGTCGCCGTAATGCTGCTGGGCCGGCCTACCGAGAGCGCGATGTCCTCGCAAGCAGACGTCGCAGTCAAGAGCGCACTGTCCGCGCCGGAAGCTCAATATGACTTCGGCGTGGTCCAGATGAAAAACGGCAAGGTTTCCCACCGCTTCAAGGTCGTCAATCCGACGGATAAGGATCTGACCGCCGAATACCTGTCGACGTCCTGCATGTGCACCACCGCCTACATCGTCGACGACAAATTGCAAAGTGGCCCCTACGGGATGGAGGGCATGGGTTCAAACGGCAAGGCCAAATTG
>Ga0209638_1002163_pt1 | contig 12190 bp, 13 predicted proteins | sample BarGraNGADG00211_FD_184490 | JGI IMG/M metagenome (GOLD analysis project Ga0209638, IMG submission 184490) | Arctic peat soil microbial communities from Barrow, Alaska - Barrow Graham LP Ref core NGADG0002-211 (SPAdes) (version 2) | ecosystem: Environmental > Terrestrial > Soil > Wetlands > Peat... | reverse complement strand
ATTCTGGACCGTGCGCGCAAGTGCAAAATCGACCACTGCGAGATATCGCACATCGGGACATACGCAGTCGAGTTTGGCGTGAACTGCACGGATTGCGCCATTAGCGCGTGCAAGATTTCCGATTTGGGAGCAGGCGGAGTCAAGGTCGGCCACGACGCGCAGTCGATCACCATCGCCGACAACGAGATAGCCGACGGCGGTAAGATATTCGCGAGCGCGGTGGGAGTATGGATCGGCAACAGCCCGCACAACCGCATCGTTCACAACCTGATCCACGACTTCAACTACACAGGCGTGTCGGTCGGCTGGACTTGGGGCTATGGCAAGAGCAATGCGTTCGACAATCTGATTGCCTCGAACCACATCCATCACATCGGCCGCGGAGTCTTGAGCGACCTCGGCGGCATCTACACGCTCGGAATCTCTCCGGGCACCATCATCCGCAACAACCTGATCCACGACAGCGAGTCCTTCAGCTACGGCGGATGGGGAATCTACACAGACGAGGGCAGTTCCAACATCCTGATAGAGAACAACGTCGTCTACCGCACCAAGACCGGCGGATTCCACCAGCACTACGGCAAAGAGAACATCGTCACCAACAACATCTTCGCGTTCGGCAAAGATCAGCAGCTTCAGCGCACTCGAAACGAGGACCACACATCATTCACGTTCGAGCGCAACATCGTCTACTACGACACAGGAATCCTCTTGGGCTCCAATTGGGGCGACGACCACTACAAGATGGACTATAACCTCTACTTCGACGCGAGCGGCAGGCCGATCTCATTTGCCGACGCGAGTTTCGAGGATTGGCAGAAGCGCCATGACCAGCACAGCCTGATCGCCGACCCGCAGTTCATTGACGCGAAGAAAGCCGACTTCCGACTGAAGCCCGACTCACCGGCGTTTAAGCTCGGCTTCAAGCAACCCGACGTGTCGAAGGTTGGGCCGAGGGAGGCGGTTGGAGTGGAAAGCTCCCGCTGAGGCTCAGTTCTCGCCTTTGGCTATCGTATAGAGCGTCCACCTGTTCTTCGTGGGGCTCTTTCCGCGTGCGGCATGGCGGTCGCAGTAGAGGGTCATCGTGTCGCCGCTGGTTGTCCTGACGCGGTAGTAGTGTCGGCGGACGTATTTCTCATCGCCGCCTGACGTGCATGCGCCGACGGTTTTCCAAGTCTCCACGATAGCGGCGATCTTATACTCGGTCCCGCGCCAGGTGAACTGATGCGGGACTCCCGGCGCGCCAGTGGCCATGATCGCGGTATCGAACGTGCCGGGTTTGGGCGTGACAGCCTCACCGACAAAGGATTCGCGGGCATTATCCTCAGAACGGTCGCTCACAGCTTTGCCACGCGATAGCGGATGATGGTCTTGACCACCTTCGCGGTCGGGCGGGTGAGGTATTCCTCCTCGTGCTCGCCGATCATGCGGTAGCCGCTCTCCTCGATGAACTTGTGGAGCGCGATGACCGTGGGGCCTTCTTCGGAATACGGGCCGAGGTGAAGGACCTGAGCAACCGTGCCATACTCCCAGATCGCCATTGCGACCTCATCGTCGGGCGATTTCCGGGGCAGGGTCTCGGTGTCATCGGGAATCGGCAGCGCCCAGTGAGCTGTCCACTGATCCTTGGGCACCAGATGAGCATCCGGCCAGCGAGCACGCAGGCCCTCGACTTTGAACGTCTCCAGCCCACGCTTCTTGAGGTCGAACTTGAGGGTATAAACCGCCCCGTAGAGCGGCTTGAAGACTTGCTCACCCACTACGTTCGGGTCGCCTTTCGAGGTGACTGTTGCCATCTTCCGCGCGGGGAGTTCAGCGATCTCCGGAACAAATGGTTTCATACCTCTCCTCACTCCACCTCAAACAGAGAACGGGGCAACTGCGATTGCCTGATGATGGATTGAAGAGTGCCAATGCTCAACTCAGCATGCTGAGGCACTGGCTCGGGCCAAGATCGTGCACACCTCAGTGCCCGATAGCACCCTCAGTCTACCCACAGGCCACATCCAGCGTTGTTACGTAGACTTCGCCACTGAGGCGCTGGTTAACCTCCGACGGGTCTGCGGTCTCAAAGAAGAGCTCAACCGCCTCCGTAAGATTCTTGCGCGCTTCCTCGACACTACCCCCCTGGCTAGCAATGTCCAACTCCGCGCAAAGGGCTACGTATACTTTGTCCTCGCGCTCGATAATCGCCGTTAGGTGCTGCATTGAACTTCCTCCACCACCAACCATGATACCATCAACCTACTAGTGCCCGTTGCCCTTGGACTTCCCGTTCGAGCCCGCTGTCTCTTCGTCCTCTTTGGGTCGGTCGGTGCGAATGACCTCGATCCGGTGCAGGCGGCCTCCGTCCAGGGAGCTGACGACGAAGTCGAGATTGCTCCAACTGATCAGCTCACCCTCGTCCGGCTGCCTTCCGAACTGATCGAACACGAACCCGCCGATGGTCTCGAACTCCTCGCTTTCGGGAATGTCCGTTTCCATCTGCTCGTTCAGGTCGTCTATGCTCATTCGCGCGCTGACGACGGCGTGGTTCTCGTCAATCACGTCGATCAGCGGCTCCTCGACATCGTACTCATCGCGTATCTCGCCGACGATCTCCTCAAGCAGGTCCTCAACCGTAACAAGTCCCGCCGTACCGCCGTATTCGTCGCGCACGATCGCCATCTGGACATTGCCGCGTTTGAACTCCGCGAGCAGTTCGACAACATCTTTTGTCTCGGGAATGAAGTAGGCCTCGCGCATCACACCGCGCATATCAAATAGCTGCTTGTCCGTGCGCAGCACCGGCAGCAGGTCCTTCGCATGCACCACGCCGCTGATGTTATCAACGTTCTCTTCGTAGATTGGGATTCGGCTGTGGCCCGAAGCGGTTATGACATCCAGAAGCTCTTCGAGGGTACTTGTCACCGGAGCCGCGTCCATATCCGTCCTGGGGACCATCACTTGCCGAGCAACTGTGTCGGTGAAATCGAAGATAGAGTGGATCATTTCCCGCTCCTCTTCCTCGATCACGCCTTCCTCTTCGCCCGCTTCCACGAGCATTTTGAGCTCTTCTTCCGTTAGGATCGGGTTCGTAAACCGCACATGCCCGCCGAACGGCCGCACCAGCAGATCACTGAGTCCCCCCACCAGCCTAACTGCAGGCAGTGCGATATAGGACATCAACCGCACGGTTCCGCCGAGGTTCAGCGCCAGCCTTTCCGCATGCTGCATCGCCAGGCTCTTGGGCGCAATCTCACCGAACACAAGGGTAATGAAGGCGAGCACGAAGGTTATGCCGACAACCGCCAGAGGCTTCGCCACGTGCGCGGAAAGCCCATGCTTGACCATGAGCACGGCTGCAGGTTCGGCGAGGTTGACCGCGGCAAACGCGGACGCGAGGAATCCGACGACGGTCAGCCCTATCTGAACCGTGGCCATGAAGCTCGTGGGGTGCTCAAGCAGGGCGAGCACAGTGCGAGCCTTCGCATTGCCCTCCTCTACGAGCTGCTTGATTCGAGTCCTTCTGACAGAAACCAGCGACATCTCAGCCGCAGCGAAAAACGCATTCAGCGCAACCAACACCGCGATCAAGATAATCCCTGGCAGGATCCGGTTTGGGTCTGCTTCCACTTCTTTGAATCACCCTCTCAATGTATAGGAAACACAGGAGATAGAACGATATAGACCACACAGGCAACCCCGGTCGCCAGCAACGCGCCCGTCACCACCTCCGCAAGGGTATGAATACCCCCTTCCACTCGACTCTGCGCCACCAACACCGCGAGTAGGAATGCGAGAATGCCTATCGCCTTGTTGGCAGACATGAACATTATGGTTGTCGCGAGGAAAAACCCCACGGCCGAGTGTCCACTGACTATCCCACCCTTGAGCAGCTTGCCCTTGCCTCCTGCGACCTTCCACATCAGGATCATTATCGAAAGCAGCAGGAACGTAACAGCCGCGATAACGGGCCAGCCGGGGCTCTTCAAGCCCATATCCGTGCTGAGCAACTGGAGTCTGTCGCCGCCCGGAAACAGCAGGAATCCAACAGCGAGAGCGTTGATGGTCGTTATCAGAACCGCCCCGGCGGCTATGTCCTTGGCGAATTTCGCCAGCGGGTGATAAGTCTGCGTGACCAGGTCAACGACAGCCTCGATCGCCGTGTTGAACATCTCCGCCGCCAGCACGAGCGTGATCGTGAACAGCAGTATTATTACTTCCTCACGCTTCAGCTTGAAAACAAGGCTGACGACCAAAACCAGAACCATAGTGAGGAAGTGAAACCTCATATGGCGCTGGGTGCGGAAGACGTGCACCACGCCCTCTATCGCATATTTGAACCCGTTCATCGGGTCTCGAAAAAGTCTCATCTACAACCCCTGGCCCAATAACTCATTCTGCCGCGCGAACATCCTCTCCGCCTCTGCCGGCTCCGCATGATCGTATCCAAGCAAGTGGAGCAGCCCGTGCGCCACCAGCATATCTATCTCCGCGTCAAGCTCCCTGCCCTGCTCCTTCGCCTGTCGCTTCGCGGTCTCGACCGAGATCACAAGATCACCGAGCAGGTTTTCCTCTCCGGCGAACTCATCTTCCCCTTCATGCTGGGAAAACGAGAGCACATCCGTAGGACCATCAACTCCCCGGTATTCGCCGTTCAACGCGCTAATCCCTTCATCATCGGTGAGAAGGACGCTCACTTCCGTAGTTCCGGCGCAGTTCTCAGCCTGCAGCACTCGCATCGCCAGACTCCGAATCCGGCTCGTCTTCACCCGTATCTTCCGCGAGTTTTGGATCAGAATCTCCATTTGCCGCCTTCCTGTTGTCCATCACTTCCGAGTAATCGATCCGCGCGTGCAGGGTTCCCGTAAGCGCGCGAATGAAAGCATCAGTTATGCGGCCGACTTCCCTGAATGTCAGATCGGACTCATCAAGCTGTCCATCCCGAAGCTTATCCGCGACCACCTTGTTCACAATCAGCTCTATTATCGCCCGGGTCGGCTTGGACATCGCCCTCGATGCCGCCTCGACAGAGTCCGCGAGCATTATTATCGCCGCTTCCTTCGATCTCGGCTTCGGCCCCGAGTAGCGGAACTGGCTTTCCAGCGCAACCGTCGGATCCTGCTCTTCCATGGCCTGATCGAAGAAATACTGCACCAGCGAGGTCCCGTGGTGCTGGCTGATAACGTCCGCCACAACTCCCGGCAGCCTGAACTCCCTGGCAATCTCGACTCCGTCCTTGATATGCGACGTGATCACGAGCGCGGAGAGCGTCGGGTTGATCCTGTCGTGGGCATTCTCGACGTTCTGGTTCTCTATGAAAAAGTGCGGCCTCTTGACCTTGCCAATATCGTGATAATACGAGGCAACCCTCGCCATCAGCGAATCCGCTCCGATCGCCTGGGCTGCCGTCTCCGCAAGGTGCCCAACCGCCATACTGTGCGTATAGGTCCCCGGCGCTTCCATCACCAGCCGCCGCAACAGAGGCTTGTTTGTATCGGCAAGTTCCAACAATGATATATGCGTCGTCAACCCGAAAAGTCGTTCCAGAGGGACTGTTCCGATCAGGAATATCGCCGCGGCTCCTATCGGCACGACCAGCCCAGCCCAGAACGTGCCCATCCGCATCAGCGAGATCGAGTCATTGCTTATTCCGCCGATGACCCATACCAGCAGGACGCCCGCCGCGGCCAGAGACCCAACCGTCCGCGCGAGATCGCTTCTATCCCTCAGGTTCGCGACTGCATGGATACCTACCAGGGCGGTCATAAACGCGCTGACCGCGAACCGCACTTCGTTGTTGGGCATCAGGGACAGGACTATCGATAGCATTGAGACTATCACCACCGACACCTGCGCGTTCACCAGCACCGCCACAAGCATCCCGACCGCCACGACCCACAACGCGCCCAGATAGCCTACCTGAGGCGGGCTTAGGTTTATGCCCAGGATGCTGCCGCTAACCCTCAGCGCCAGAGTCCCCGTCACGGCCAACAGCGACAACAGCAGCAGCGTCTTCGTGCTGCGGTAGATATCGGGGTAATACGCCGATAGATAAGCCAACACCAGCAGTACGGCCATCGTCACAAGCGCGGTCAGTGATACGACCGACCGATAGTCGATGTCCTCATTGCGCAGTCCCAGTGCCCTGAGTTTGTCCAGGTGCTGCTGCGTCACCTGCTCACCCTGCCCGACGACCACCTCGCCACTCGAGATCGGCATATAGACCGATTGCACCCGGTCCTGCGCGGCTTCCTGCTGCGAAAGGGTCTCTCTGACGTCGTATGTGCGATTCGGACGGAGCGCAACACGGGCAAGTTCACCCACCAGCGCGGCCTTGCGCGGATCGCTCACCAGCCTCACGGCTTCGGCCGCGACTTCGCCCTGAGCCACCCGCACCTCCGCGGGATCGTCGTGAATCTCCCTCGTCATCACCGAAGTTACTGCCCGCCTGGACAAGTCCTCGATCCCACGCAAAGTCCCCGCGTCCATGCTAAGCAGGGAGATAATGGTCTCGTGGGGGATCTTCACGCTCAGCGCGGACGGCAAAGCTCTGCGTATCCGCCCCACGCGCCGCTCGACAGGCATCGATGCCGCATTCTCCCTGGCCGACTTGACTGCGGCAAAAATGCTGTTGAGGGAGAACGTCGCCTGCTCCGCCGCACCCGGGACCACGTCGTAGACCTTGCCGATACTCGCCGCTGCTTTCGTCCTTCTCAGTTCCGTTTCAGCGGCGTCGAGATACTGGGCGGCACGGGGGGCGGTGATGTCCTCCGGGGCGGTATCGCCGACTTTGAGGCTGACCCTACTGGGGAAGAAGTGTATGGAAAGCAGAACAGACAGGATGGCGATCGTCGCGCAGGCCAGTCCTATCCGTCGGTGGTCCAACTTCAAGCGCCGAGCTTTCCGGGCGCTCTTATCGGGGTTCTTTCTTGTGCCCCGTATGGTTAGGGGCATAAAGGGTTTCATATAGTCGCGGGGCTAGCCCCGCAATATCTTCTCCACTACTTGACCGGCCATCTTGCCATCGGCCCTGCCGCGAATCCGCTGCATAAGCGGACCCATGACTTTACCCCGGTCCTTGAGATCGGTCGCGCCGACCTCCGCCACTACCTCCCGAGCAATCGCCTCGATTTCGCTTTCATCGAACTGCTTCGGCAGGTATTCGCTGATGATATCGAGTTCCGCCTGTTCTTTCTCGGCGATGTCGGAACGCTCTCCGGATACCGCGGCCTCAATCGCCTCCCTGCGCCGCTTGGCTTCCCGAGAAAGCACCTCTAAAACCTCATCATCGGTGAGCTCTTCGCCCTTGTTTATGCGGGCGTAGCTCACCGATGATCGAAGTAGCCGGATGGTTGATAGTCTCAACGCATCCCTGGATTTCATAGCAAGCTTCATGTCTTCCAGAAGCTTTTCAACTAACGACATTCGTTCGTCCTGTGGACTCTATATCTTGCGCTGGGCTTTGCGCCGCTTATCGCTCCTTGCGCTGGGCTTTGCGTCGCCGTGCCGCTTCGGCCTTGCGCCGCTTGTCGCTCGGCTTCTCGTAGTGCTCGTGCTCACGAGCCTCCTTGAGAACGCCTGTCTGCTGAATCGCCTTCTTGAAGCGCTTCAGAGCGCTATCCAGACTCTCGTTAGGTTTTACCTGAACCTGTGCCAACCATAATCCCTCCTCCATCGACAATATTCGGGCATGTAGCACCGCGTCAGTGGCGGAAGAGGATTGGCAACGCTGCTATACCACCTCGTGAAAGGAGCTTTAAGTCTAGCCACATAGCCAAATCCGCTGTACCCACGTACGTTGCTGATCACCTATTCCGTTGTCTGCCCAGATTATACTCGTTGTGCCGAATCCATGTCAAGTTAAAGTCCGCCAGCTATCCCGGCGGCCAGCCAAGCTTTCTGCCGCCCAACAAATGGAAATGGACGTGCCAGACCGACTGTCCCGCGCCTTCGTTGCAGTTAACGACGACACGATAGCCTTCCTCGGCTATGCCGCGCTCGGCCGCGATCTTATTCGCGGCCAGAAGGACCTTGCCCATAATACATGCGTCTTCATTATCGGTCACGTCGGACAAGCGCGCGATATGCTTTTTCGGAACAATCAGAACATGCACTGGCGCCTGCGCATTGAGGTCATTGAATGCGGCCACGAACTCGTCCTCGTAGACAAGCGCGCCGATCTCACCCTTTGCGATCTTGCAGAAAATGCAGTCTTCCAAGCCTAGACTCACCCCCTCCCACCTCTGTTTCGGATTTCGCACGTGCGTGAACCTAAGACCCTCGCGGGCTAAGGACGAAGCGTCATGCCCGGCTTTGCGCAGGACCAAAATCCCGAAACAACTGGACACCGCGTAGTGGCCGGTCTCCGTGCCGGCCCATCTCTAATCTCTAATCCCCAAAGCCCCTTCACCATCGACTCCGACAATCCTTACCGCCACGATCTTACCCTTAAGCGTTGCATCGCCCGGAAATCTCGTCTCCACGTAGTTGTCGGTAAAGCCGCTGACGTGGTTACTCAACTTCGCCTGGGTTTCCACGAGCACGTCGAGAGTCTCGCCCACGAGCGACGACGCAAACCGCTGCATAGCGGTTGTTCCCAGTTCGATCAGTTTCTCCGCGCGCAGCTTCTTGACCTCCGCCGGGACCTGATCCGGCATCGAGGCAGCAGGCGTTCGGTTCCGCGCGGAGTATCTGAACACGTGCAGCCTGGAGAATCCAATCTCCTCAATCGCTCGGCGAGTGTTCTCAAATGCCGTATCGGTCTCCCCCGGGAACCCGACGATCACATCAGTGGTGATCCCTATACCCGCAATCCTCTCTCGGACCCTCGAAACAATCTCGCGGTATTCCGAAGCCGTGTACGGCCGATTCATAAGACGCAGAACGCCATCATCCCCACTCTGCAGCGGAATATGCAGATGCCGGCAGACCCTCGGCGAGTCCATAGCCTCCAGCAGCGCCTCATCGACCTCCCAAGGCTCAATCGAGCTCAACCTGACCCGCTCTATCCCATCTATCTCTGCAACTTCGCCAATCAGCTCAGGCAGTGAACAGGATCGTCCGGGACATGCTGTCCCGGATGCCTCCTGAGCCTGTCGAAGGGTCGGGACGTGCAGTCCGCTCCCTTCCCGCTCTCTGCTCTCCGCTCTCTGCTGCCTTCCCGCTCTCCGCTCTCTGCTCTCCGCTGCCGTAGGCTCCCAACCTTATCCCCGTCAGCACGATCTCTTTGTACCCGAACTCCGCCAGCACGCGAATCTCCGCGAGCACCTCATCGGCAGGCCGAGACCACTTCCGGCTCCGAGCGTGAGGGACGATGCAATACGAGCAGAACTGATCGCACCCGTCCTGGACCTTCACGACCGCCCGAGTCCGAGTCCGTGGTAATGATCGTCCGGGACATGCTGTCCCGGATGCCGTTCCGCGGACTTGTAGTCCGCTCCCCGCGAACCTGGCGATTAGCCTCTCCGCAATCGCCTCTTTCTCCGCGTTCGGAACAACGAGATCGACTCCCTCGATCGCACGAATCGCGTCCGGCTCAAGCTCCGCGTAGCAGCCGGCGACGATCACAAACGCGTCGGGGTTCAACCTCAGCGCCCTCCTGACAGCCGCGCGAGACTTACTGTCGGCAACCGAGGTCACGCTGCAGGTGTTGATGACATACGCATCCGCGGGCGAACTGAAAGGCACGGTCTCGAACCCCGCGCGCTCCAGCGCTTCCCGAGTCTTCTCGGTCTCGTACTGATTAACCTTGCATCCAAGGGGGTGGTAGGCAATTCGCATCACGGTATCATGGTAGGGGGACACGGGGCGAAGGTCAAATGGAGAAGCAGGAGAACGCGCATTCCTGGATAATATGTAGCTGTGAGTACGCAACAGCCTCAACTGGATATGCCTGACCTGCTGGAACTGGAGAGCGTGGAGGCGAGCCATAGAGCTGCCCTCGGCTTGGCTGCAGTTGTAACCGCACTCGTCGGCACGATAGTTGTTCCTGTACTCAGTTGTTGGCGCATGTACGGCGAGTTTCTGCTGCCGGTTTTGTTGTGCATCTTTCTGCTGACATTGCCTGTGGTTTGGGTTGTGTACCGCGCCTGCACGGATGGCTACTATTGGAAAACGGACACAGAAGGGATCACCCAGCACTCGCTCTTTCGGCGGCGGAAGATACAGTGGTCTCAGGTCACGAAGGCTCAAGACCGACGAACGATATTTCTAAGCAGCATTCACGACATCTACGGGCAGTCCGGCCACATCAGCATTCTCACCAGTGCCGGAACTCATGATTGGCAGATTCTGGAAGCGTCGATCTGGCAGCACCTTCGGTGCGTGGGCAAAGCAGATGAGTTCGTGCTTGCCGACGGGCCATTGTCGCTGTGGGACACGATTCCGGACGCGGCTCTTGAGAAAGTCGAGTTGAACCTACGCGTTTCAGACGAAACGTATATCTATCCAGTGTTGTACCTGATGCTGATGGCCATTCCGTTTGTTGTGACCTCCGAACACCGCTCGTGGTGGCCTTGGATCGGACTTACAGCGCTCCTTGGAGCAGGAGTGTTGGTTTATTTTTCGCGGAAGAATCCGCCGGCGCGGCATTACGTACTTACGCCGGAGTACGTAGAGGTTCTCGGGCATTCGCCTTGCAGGATCCCGTGGACCAATATAACGGCCCGATCACGGCAGATGACGAGTCTCTGCGGCGCAGTCTATCGAATCTGTTCCGATGAAGGGCATGTGGACCTGCTTGCACCCTTGGGTTATGACCCTGACTCCCTTCGCGCAAAGCTCGCCCTGATCCGCCACTTGCGGGAAATCGGCCGCACGATTATGATCCCAAGGGGTCTGCGGTTGCCAGCCGCTCCTCGGGTGAATCTCCCTGACAAACTGGACATCCGCTTGCCTCGCCTCTTCGTTTGGTTCCTCCCCGGCGTCCTGACTCTCTTGGTGGGAATCGCGGTAGTGATGCCGCGGGTGAGGCCTTGGGGAACCGGCGATACCGTCATGATGCTCGTCATTTCCGTATCGGGGTGGTTCGCAGCTCTGGCTGCTCACAAGTACCGTATCTTTGCCGACAGTGAGGGCATCACAAAGACGAGCGTCTGGGGCCGGAAATCCGTGCGCTGGAGTGACGTGGCTGTCTACGAAAGGAACCCTGCGCCGCTCAAGCAAGACCAGACTGCTTGCATCAAGCTCAAGAATGGAGATGGACGGTTGTTGCTGAGCCTCGTACCCAGCAACATTCAAGCAGATTGGAACGTCCTCACATCGTACACGGACAGCAAACTCTCTCACCTCCTCCCTCCGCCCGAGGAGCAGCCGTCTTGGCTCGCCCGCCCGTTCTCCAAGTAGACACACCATCGCCTCATCGCGCAGGTCACATGAGTTCCCATGTCGAAGTATCCCGACAGGAGGGGCTACCCATGCTGCATCGCCTCCCGCAGAGCCGCACACCTGGAGTTGGACACTGCAACTCGTGAACTGAACGAGGATGGGACGATTATGCATGACCACAATCCGAGATTCACTCGAAGGGAGTTCATGGGCATGACCGGACTCGGTCTGGCAGCGCTGGCGGTACCGGCAATAGGCGCGCCGCAAGCTGGGACAAAGTATCCCGCAGGTCGGCTGCCATATCGCCCCTACACGCTTTCGCCCTACGACAAGGGCTGGATCATCGAGGACGCCTGGCCTACCCTGTTCTTCGGCGACGAAGTCGTAGCCGAAATCCGCCGCAAGTGCGACAAGCTGCCGTGGGCGCGGAAGGCGCTGGGGCTCATGAAGCGTGAGGCCGCGCTCGCTATGGCGAAGCCGCCCCTGCTGCCCGTCGAGCCTGCAGGGTGGCGGCATGATTTCTACTCCCGCGCCACCGCCGAGCACCTGCTCTACGACCCCGCAAAGCCCGATGAATATCTCGATCCATCGACCGGCAAGTATGAGCACGATGACGCCCAGCGCCGCGCGTGGGTGCTGCTTACTCACGAGCGCACTTATCGCATGATGCGCAGCCTCGGTATTCTCTACCGCGTAACCGGCGAAGACCGCTATGCCGCGTGGGCGATCGAGGGCCTGCGCAAGGCGGCGGATTACTTCACCCACGCCGAGTTCGCGCGCTCCGGCGCGCTTTACTACCAGTCGCTCTATGACGCCGCCGAGCTATCGCTCGTAGCGAACACCTACGGCCTCGTGCGGAAGCATCCCTCGCTATCGGCGG
>Ga0209638_1002153_pt1 | contig 12219 bp, 12 predicted proteins | sample BarGraNGADG00211_FD_184490 | JGI IMG/M metagenome (GOLD analysis project Ga0209638, IMG submission 184490) | Arctic peat soil microbial communities from Barrow, Alaska - Barrow Graham LP Ref core NGADG0002-211 (SPAdes) (version 2) | ecosystem: Environmental > Terrestrial > Soil > Wetlands > Peat... | reverse complement strand
ACCGGGACGGGGCCCTGACCGAGGTCCTGTACAACGCCTCGGTCTACCGCGACGGCGGCGGGAAGGTCCTGGGGGTGTTCGCCGCGGCCCGCGATGTGACCAAGCAGCACTGGGCCCAGCAGCAGGTCGCCGAACAGCAAGCCAAAGCGCTTGAGCGCCTGGCGGAGCTCGAGAACTTCCAGCGGTTGACCGTGGGGCGTGAGCTCAAGATGATCGAGCTGAAGAAGCAGATCGCGCAGCTCCAGATGTACGGCCCCGCCGGGGCGAACACGGGGACGAGTACTCAGGCGCCGATCAACGTCCTCGTCGTCAGCCACGACGACCGGACGTCTAGTCACCGGCCCGTCTCGACCACGATGGCGTCCAGGAGCTACGCGCCACCACCCTGCCTGCCGCCGGGAGCCAAACAAGCCCCGTCACGCCGCGAGGCAGAACACACACCAGGCCAACCCCGCACCGGACGCGTCGTTGCTCTGTGCAGCTTGGGGTGGCTCACGCCAGCAGCAGGCTCCCCGGCTATGAACGGCGCACACTCATCGGTTGGCCAAAGGGCAGCCGGACCCTCGGTGAGCAGGCGTCATGGTCGGTAAGACGATCCTGACGAGACCATCCTCACGAAGGAAGCTGGTCCCGCACGTAAAGCCCCGGTGCCTCGGTGAGAACTGGCTGCGCCTTGCTGCCGAGTGTCTGCGGGGCCTCCACCTCGGCGCGGGAGTGCTTGATCGTCCAGTCTGCCCACGCCTCCCACCAGGAACCTGTCTTCTGCTTGGCCTTCTGGCGCCAGGTGTCGGCATCGACAGTTCCCGCGCGGGTGCCGACAAAGTAGCTCGCCTTCGGGTTTCCCGGTGGGTTGACCAGGGCGGCGATGTGTCCGGCGTTGCTCAGCACGTATGTCGACCGGCCAGTGGTCAGCTCGGTCGTGCGGTAGGTCCCGCGCCACGGAGTCAGATGGTCGGTGAGCGCACCCATCACAAAGGTCGGCACGTGGATGGTGGACAGGTCCACCGGAGTGCCAAGGTGCTCCAGTGCCCCCGGATCGACCATGTTGTTGTGCCCGAAGATGTCGAGGAACTGCTCATGCAGCTTCGCCGGCAGGTTGGTGCCGTCAGCGTTCCAGGACAAGATGTCGAAGACCGGTGGATCCTGCCCAAGCAGGTAGTTGTTCACCCAGTAGTTCCAGACCATGTCATTGGGTCTCATCCAGGTGAAGGCGCTGCCCATGGTTGCGGCGTCAATGATTCCCTTGCGGCGCGAGTTCCATTTCGCCAAGGAGATTACCGGCGCCGTCTGGAAGGCCCCGATGGGGTACTTCCCGGACCAGTCAAGCAAGGTGACCGCGAATGACGCCCCGTGGACGCGGGTGTCGCCCCTCGCGGCAAGGTAGTTCAGGACAACGGTGTTCAGGATCCCCCCGGCACAGAAACCGATGATGTTGACATCTGTGCTGCCGGTCACCTGCCTCACATCGTCAATGGCTGACAGGATCCGCTGAGCGTAGGTGTCGATCGACCAGTGCGCCTGGACCTTGGTGGGGTTGCGCCAGCTGAGCATGAAGGTCTGGATGCCACGGTTGACGGAGTACTCGGCAAAGCTCCGCCCCGGAGCCAGATCCAGGAAGTAGAACCGGCCGATCGGGGGCGGAACGATCAGGGTCGGTCTCTGGTAGACCTGCGTCGTCGTCGGGGTGTACTGAATCACCTCGGCGACGTCGTCCCGGCTGATGACCCCACCCGGGGTGACCGCGAGGTCCTCACCCACCTTCAGGACGCCAGGTTTTGCCGTGGACGGCATGCCCCCGTGACCACGCACATCGGACAGCCAGTTAGTGAAGCCCTTCGCAAGGCTTGCCCCGCGGGTGTCGCGCGCCCGCTTCATCGCCGCAGGGTTAGCGATGAGCAGATTGGTCGGCGCCGTCGTGCTGGTCACGATACCCATCAGGAAGCGTGCCTTCTGGGCGTGTGACCAGTCCTTCTCCTCGAGCGTGTCGACCAGGTTGTCCGACGCCTGGCAGGCAGCAAGATAGGCCTGTTCGAGGCGGTGGAACACCGCGTTGTCCTGCCAGGCCGGATCGCGAAAGCGCCCATCTCCCCGTTTCGGTTCGACCTCAGATCGACCAAGGCCGATGCGAATCAGCTCTTCGGCGAGAGTCTTTGCTTCGTGGCCCACCACTGAGCCCTGGGCCAACATCGACGTCAGGCCGGCGATCAGCTCTCCGGCTGATGGGACAGTAGAGGGGTCGGTGCCTACTACGGCGTCAATGACCCCCGGCTCTGGCACCTGCTGCTGCTTCATCATGAACTCCCCTGTGTGGCACCCAGACGGATCCCGGGATATGAGGCGGTCCACCCAAGCGTGGCAGGACCCCAGGTCTTCGTCGACATTCATTCGCAACCCTTGACAACGGATGATAACCACTGGAGGGGTTGCACGGGTGGGTGAACGTTCGCTGACGCCTGAGTAGGACGCCGTTCAGGTCGACCGATATGTCAGAGCCGGTAGGCCAACGCGACGAGCTCAGCTGCCTGCTGCGACTGCGGCCAGATCGCAGGGGGGCCGTCAGCAGTGACCGGGGAGGCTTCGGTGGGCCAAGCGGGTGCCTGGGTACGGATTCGGCGACCCGGCACCGGGGTTGACTTCCGTAGCTGTCCCGTCCATACTTGTATGGTGCAAGCAACTGTCTGCACGACGGAGGATGACGAGCTTTCTGGCGCGCTCTATGCGGTGGTCCTGAGGCTGTCCCGTCTGCCCGTGGACGAGCCGGTCGACAAGGCCGGCTTGGCGGTGCTGCACGAGACGCGCCGGCTGGGGATGGTCCGTCCCTCCGATCTGGCTGCGCAGATGCGTCTGGACCTGTCGACCATCAGCCGGCACCTGCGGTCTCTGGAACAGCAGGGCATGGTCGCGCGCACCGCTGACCCCGATGACGCCCGGGCCCAGCGGATCGCCATCACAGCACGCGGCGTCGACGTCCTGGCTCGCCTGATGGACCACCGGGCCGCAACGATCCGTGACGCGGTCGCCCACTGGCCGCAGGACGACCGGGGCGCCCTGCGCCAGCTCCTGCGCCGGCTGGCCGACGATCTGTCCCGGGCCGAGGCGCACACACGTCCCCCGACCCACGAACCTGCACGAACCGAACAGATAGTGGAGAAGTTGTGACCGACCCCACCATTGACTCACCAGCCCAGCTCGGCGGCGTGGTGCCCACCCGCTTCACGCACCGCCAGATCATGGTCATCCTGTCCGGGCTGATGACGGGCATGCTGCTGGCCGCCCTCGACCAGACCATCGTGTCCACCGCGCTGCCGACCATCGTCGGTGACCTCGGCGGGCTCCAGCACCTGTCCTGGGTGGTGACCGCGTACCTGCTGGCCTCGACGGCCTCCACCCCGCTGTACGGCAAGATCTCCGACCTCTACGGCCGCAAGCCGGTGTTCCGGTTCGCTATCATCGTGTTCCTCATCGGCTCGGCGCTGGCCGGACTGTCGACACAGATGTGGCAGCTCATCGGGGCCCGCGGGATCCAGGGGCTCGGCGCCGGAGGCCTGATGGCGCTGGCGTTCGCAATCATCGGCGACGTCATTCCGCCCCGCGAACGCGGCCGCTACCAGGGCTACTTCGGCGCGGTGTTCGCCGTCTCCTCGGTCGCCGGCCCGCTGCTCGGCGGCTTCTTCGTCGAGCACCTGTCCTGGCACTGGATCTTCTTCATCAACATCCCGCTGGGCATCGTCGCGCTGGTCGTCACCGACCGGGCGCTTCACGGGCTGCGGCACGTCCGCCGCGAGCACAGCATCGACTACCTCGGCGCCGGACTCCTGGTGGCCGGCGTGACGACGCTGTTGCTTGGTCTAGTCAACGGCGGCGATGCCGGATGGGCCTCCGCGCAGACCATCGGTCTGTTGGGCGGTGGTCTCCTGCTGTCTGCGGTGTTCCTCCTTTGGGAGGCGCGCGCCGTGGAGCCGATCCTGCCACTGCGGCTGTTCCGCAACCGGATCTTCTCGGTGTCCAGCGGGATCGGGTTCGCCATCGGCTTCGCGATGTTCGGGGCAATCGTGTTCCTGCCGGTGTACCTGCAGATCGTCCGCGGCGTCTCGCCGACGCAGTCCGGCCTGGAGCTGCTGCCGCTGATGGCAGGCCTGTTCGCAGCCTCGGTCGGCTCCGGGCGACGGATCACCACGACCGGCCGCTATAGGCGCTTCCCGATCGCCGGGACCGCCATCACCGCCGCGGGGTTGGCGCTTCTCTCGACCCTGGGCGCGGACACTTCCTACTGGCGGACGGCCCTGTTCATGCTGACCCTCGGGGTGGGGATCGGCCTGGTCATGCAGGTCATCGTGCTGGCCATGCAGAACTCCGTCGACCCGCGGGACATGGGGGTGGCCACCTCGTCGGCGACGTTCTTCCGGTCGATGGGTGGCACCTTCGGTACCGCGATCTTCGGGACCGTCCTGGCCAACCGGCTCGCCTCCGAGCTGGCGCAAAGGCTGCCCGCTGCCGCGCTGCATGGAGTGAACACCTCGCAGCTGACCGGCTCTCCACAGGTGATTGCCGCTCTGCCGGCGGCTGTACGCGGGCCGGTGATCTCCTCTTTCGTCGCAGCACTGAGCACGGTGTTCGAGTCCGCCGTCCCGGTTGTGCTGGTCGCGTTCGCGCTGACCTGGTTCCTGCAGGAGATCACGCTGCGCGGTCACGACGACACGGCCGTAGAACAGGTGGAGCCGGCGGTATCGATCTGAGGTTGAGCCATCGCTGTCCCGGCCGCCGGTGGCGCAGGTCCTCGCACGGACCGTGCGGTGCTTGCCGGTAGCCTCTTAGAACTTCCGAGCGGTGAGGCAGTCCGAAGCGATCAGGGGAGCTGGTCCCATCATGGCGAACTCGCCAGGATTGGCCTGGACGCCTCGGCCACCACCGTGAGTGCTCGCGGACCGCGCTTGCGCAGACCGCAGTGCCTTCTCTGGAGCTGGGCAGTTCAAGGGTCGCGCGACCCACGACTCAGCGCGGAGCCTGGGGCATCTGACCTCTTTGAACACCACCGTCGCGTGGGGGCAAGGTGACGCCGAAGCCAGCAACAGCCAGACGCAGCACGACCTGGCCAGGCCTGAGAAGGTCAGCGATCTTCGCCGCGCTGAGCAGCTCGAGCTCCGCAAGCCGGGCGGCATACTGGTGCGGTCCTGCGAGCCGCGCATCCTGAAGCTCGAGGGTGTTGTGCCAGAGCTTCTGGCGGGCCTCGCGCAGGAACCGTTGAGAGCCCAACCGGTTCAGGGGCGTGAGCAGTCGGCCGAGGATGCTCGTGCCCCCCATGGCAATCAGCTCGTCGTCCTCCGCCGTGACCCTGGACGACAGGACGTGGTCGATGCGCTCGTGGTCACGGCGGCGCCGCTGCATGAGTATGGGATCGGTGAAATCGTCGCTGTTGATGACGGCCAGCAGGGCTTGCGGCAGGTCGTAGTTGACATGGGCGTTGATGCCGAGCAGGACGTGACGCAGCGGGGGCAGGTCCGGTGCTGCCGCGAACGCCAGGGGCGAGGAACCTCGCCGCCCGCGTCGAGCTCGGTGTCGAGTGCGGCCAAGTACAGCTCGGCGAAGATGACGTCCCAGCGCTCCACCCACTCGGGGTCTTCGAAGGAGGCTGCCGCGATTGCTTCTGCCACTGCCTGGGTGGTGCGCTGGTAGGTCGAGAGAAACACGCGCTGGTGGCTGATCCACGCCGGGAGCCGGTCCAGGCGTTGCCCCATGGCGGCGACCACGGCTTCGATGGGCTCGGGCAGCCCAGACCCACCCCGGCTGGACATCCTGTTGTCCTCCTCAGGGGCTCGGTACCAGCAAGGGGATTCTCGTCCGCCAAAGACGTGGGGGGAAGGCCAACGGTAGAGGTGACCATTTCCTTTCCGGTCGCAGACCGCAGGGGCCGCTGGTTCGATCGAAGACTCTCCTGTGCGCGCGGATTGAGCAAGACTGGCTGGGAACCGTTGCGCCCTCCACTGGCGACGACCGCGTGCTTGCCTGACAGCGGGCCGCAAAGTGAAGTACCCCACCGAGGGAAACCAGGGCCAGCCGGTTGGCTTGATCGGGTTTCAGTGATGGCCGCCGAGCCGAAAGCAAGTGCCTGCCAGCCAGAACGTCGGCGAAGTGGGTGCGAACGACCGCTCGCACCCGCGAAGTACTGACGCAGACCACGCACAGGGGCGCCACTGTCCTACTGGTGGGGCAGCACGCACGCCTCGCAGCCAGCCCCGTCCCGGACTGCCGCGTACCTAGCGGGCACTCCCTTGCGTGGACCAGTTCCTGCCGCCGCCTTACCCGGACCCTCACGCGAACATGCCATCGCGGTGTAGGCCGCTCGAACGGGCAGCTACCGCTCCAACGGGCAGCTACCGCTCGAACGGGCAACTACAGTGACCGCATGTCTCATCCAGCGACCGGTTCGCTGCGGGTACTCCGCGCGGCCATGCTGGGGTCGGTTGCCTTCGCTCTTTCCCTGTCGGCCCATGTGGTCGCGGGCGGGCAGGCACCCTCCATGACAATCTGCCTGGCGTTGACCATGGCGTGCGGCGCGGTATCCATGGGGCTCACGTCAGGGCGTCTGGGGCTGCCGGCGATCACGACCACACTGGGGGTCTTCCAGCTCGGATTGCACTACTGCCTCATGTGGCTCGCTTCCGCCAGTTGTGTGGCGGGTTCACCGGTTGGTGCGGCACCCATGCGCATGCACGGCGGACCGGCCCAGATGTTGACCTGTGCGCCGATGGTGGCCGGCGCCATGGCGTCGACGGCGCATGTGTCGACGGGATTGATGCTGGGGGCGCATGCTGTCGCGACAATGGCCACGGCCTGGGTCCTGGCCCACGGTGAGCGGGTTCTGTGGCTGTTGGTGTCTGCTGTCTGGACTGTGTTTCACACTGTTGGAACGGTGCTCATCACCCCAGCGAAGCGTCGTCCGAAGCCTCCGCTCACCGATGGAGTTGGCCGTGCGCTGGTGGCGCTGGGTGGAATCGGCCGACGGGGTCCGCCGGCGCCGAGGCACTTCGCCTAAGACCTCCATCGTCATCGCCCGTCTTGGCCCACCGTGGCAACGGGTGCTCTTCGCATTTCTGGCTTGGCGTCCAGGTCGCACTGCGTCGTTGTCACGGCAGTCCCGGCCCATGCGTAGGCCCCTTCGTTCTAGGAACCCTCATGACCCCTGCGTTCTCTGCTGCCAGTCCTGCGCGCCACCACCGAAGCGGACCTGACCGCGGTCCGCAGTGCCCGGCGGTGGCTGGGCAGCTGGTGGTCGCCGCACCATGGTCGCCACCGGCGCACGTCAGGCCGCCCAGATGAGGGTCGCGCGTAGCCGGCGTTCCCGCGTGCGGCTGGCGGTGAGCGCCACCGCGCTGGGCCTGCTCGGGATCGTCCTGAGCGCAGCGCCGGCGTCGGCACACGCCGCGCTGGAGAGCACGACGCCGCAGCAGGGCAGCCAGGTGGGTACCGCTCCAAGCTCGGTCAGCCTGACGTTCAGCGAAGGCGTGGGGATAAACCCCCAGTCGGTCGAGGTCCTTGACCCGGGCGGTCACCGGGTGGACAAGGGCGACCCCCACAACCCTGGCGGGCAGCCGGCGACGGTCATCGTCGACCTCAAAGCCGGGCTACCCAAGGCTTCGTACGCCGTGGTCTGGCATGTGGTCTCCGCGGACAGCCACCCGGTGTCGGGCACCTTCTCGTTCGGGGTCGGGGCTGCGGCCGGGACCGCTCCCGCCAGTGCCGGGGGCAGCCCGCTGGTGGGGTCACTGGCCGGGCTTTTCCGCGGGATCGCGTACATGGGTGCCGTGCTCCTGCTGGGTGGTACCGCGTTCCTGGCGTGGTTGTGGCCGGCCGGGATGACCCGCACTCGCCCTCGGCGACTGGTAGGGGCCGGGTGGCTGCTATCTGTGACCGGGGCTGGCGGGCTGTTCCTGCTTCAGGGCCCCTACGGTGCTGGTCTGGGAGTGGGGACCCTGGTGGACCCGGGCCTGGCCGGCGGCACCCTTGCCACCCAGTACGGCAAGCTGCTCCTGCTGCGGCTGGTGGTGCTGGCATTCGCCGCCGGCGCCCTGCGCAGGCTGGCCGCGGCCCGCAAGGACGACTTCCGTGCGCCTCGCTCGGCCCTCGCCGGCCTCGGGGTGGTGTTCCTGGTGACGTTCAGCCTCTCCGAGCATGCCGGGCAGGGCACCCTGGTGCCGGTGTGGGCCACGCTGGACGCGTTGCACCTGGCCGCGGCCAGCGTGTGGGTCGGTGGACTGGCGATGCTGACCTACGCCATGCTGCGACGGTCGACTGCTGCGGACCTGGCCGCGGTGCTGCCGCGCTGGTCCCGGCTGGCGATGGTCGCCATCCTCACCCTGGTAGTCACCGGCACCGCCCAGGCCTGGCGCCAGATCGGTTCGATCGGTGCGCTGACCAGGACCGAGTACCCTACTCGGCCACCGTCGTGGGCCAGGGCAACAACGGCGAGGCCATCACGGTGACTCTGGACGTCGACCAGACCAAAGCCGGCCGGACCTCGATGCACCTCTACGCCCACACCAAGGACGGCGCCGTGCTGCCGTTCGTCGCCGCCGGCGGCACCCTGACCGAGCCAGGCACGGGTCTGGGCCCGGTGAACTTCACCTTCGCAGGCGCCGGCCCGGGGCGGGCAACGGCCGCCGCCGTCGTGGTCCCAGCTCCCGGCACCTGGACCCTGACCGCGCAGGTGCTCACCGACCAGATCACCGACTACTCCGCCACCACCACCTACACCGTGCACTCCCCATGGCCAAGGCACCCGGCGCGCCCGACCGCGACGGCGACCCGCTGGAGGCACTGCGGCTGCGGCTTCGTGTCCCGGTCTTCACCGCGGCGTGCGTCTGCCTGGGGGTGGGCGCTCACATCGGCGCCGGCGGCAGCCCACCCGACGCCGCGATGGTGGCTGCTGTCGCGGCGACCTCGGCCAGCCTTCAGTGTCGCGAACGAGGCCTGCCCTCGATCGTGGCCGCCGTCGCACTCGTGCAGCTGGGCGTCCACGTCGCCCTGCTCGCCGGCCACGAGCACGAGGCCTCGGCAGCGCCGGAGAACCTGCCGGTCATGCTCATGGCGCACGCCGGCGCGGTCATGGCCCTGGCCTGGTGGCTGCGCCGCGGTGAGGCGGCAGTCTGGCGGGCGACGGCGACGCTCTGGCGCCGACTGGTCCGAGCGCCCCGCGCCGACGTCTGGTCGAAGGCCTGGCTCACAGATCGACGTCCCCCGGGGTGCAGGGCGCTGTTCGCCGGCGCGCCAGGCCTGGTGCTCCCGGTTCGCGGACCCCCCGCGTTGACCTGGTCAGCTCGTCGCTGCCTCACCCGCCGGTCGTAGCCCTCCGCGAAGTCCGTCGTTCACCCAGCTCAACCACCCACAGCCTTCAGGAGCCTTCCCATGTCCGCACGTCTTACCACCCTCACCCGTCGTGCCGGAGCCGCAGCCGCGGTCTGCGTCATCAGCCTGCTCGCGCTGGCCGGCCCGGCCAGCGCCCACGTCACCGTGGCCGCCGACGACTCGACCAAGGGGGCCGGCGACGCGATCCTGACGTTCCGGGTCCCCAACGAACAGGATGCCGCCACCACCACAAAGCTCGACATCAAGTTCCCGGTGCAGGACCCGATCGCCTCGGTCAAGCCGGCCGCGATGCCGGGATGGGTGGTGACCACCACCACGGTGAAGTTCAACCCGCCGATCAAAACCGACGACGGCACCATCACCCAGGGCGTCGGTGAGGTCTCGTACACCGCGGCCCCGGGCAATAAGGGCATCCCCATCGGTGGGTTCGGCGCCTTCCAGATCCTCGTCGGCCCGCTACCGGACGCCAACCAGGTGGTCTTCTCCGCTGTCCAGACCTACAGCAACGGCAAGGTTGCCGCCTGGATCCAACCGGTCACCGACCCGGCCAACCCGCCGGCGAACCCGACCCCGATCCTGGCCCTGCACCCGGCAACCGACGCTGGCGGGATGGCTATGCCGACCCCGACCGTGGCGGCCGCCCCCGCGGCGGTGGCCCTGTCGAGCTACGCGACCCAGTCCGAGGTCAACGCCGCGCACACCCTTGCCCTGATAGGGCTGATCGCCGGCGTGCTCGCCCTCGTCGTCGGCGGCGTCGCGATTGGCCGCGGGCGCAAAGCAGCGACACCAGCACGCCGGTCCACTCCCAACTGACCAGCACCAGTGCGCTCGGCCAGTCACCAACCTGGAGTTGAGCTCATCCCGAGCTCAGTGCGGCAGGAAGATGAGTTGGTGTGCATAAAGGGCAACGGTGCGTCTGTCCTCTTTGTCACGTATGTTCGGTGCCGGCCTGTACCTCAGCGGCGGCGCGCCGAGAAAGGGACCGAAACCAACGACAGGTCGCGGCGCGGTCAGCGGCGAGCGATGGTGAAACTGCCGGACCGAGGCCGGACCATCAAAATTGACCGAGGCGGGGAGGGATGGCCATGCCCCTGGCGGCGGCGCTTGCGCCCCTCATGGTTCTCGCGTTGTGGGGCTACTGCCTGTACGACTTCGCTCACACCGACGAGGCGGAGATGCGGACCTACACCAAACAGGTTTGGGTCCTGCTGCTGGTCTTCACCAACATCTTTGGCGGAATGCTGTGGATGGTCGTCGGCCGCCCGGAGCACCCACAGCGGAGGTAGGTGCGCCTGCCCGGGGCGCCGGGGCGCCGTGCCCGCGGCATGGGAAAGAGATAACGACATGGCCCAGGATGATGAACGAGCGGGAAGCTGGTACCAAGAATGCAAAGAGCATCTGCGACAAAGTGGTTCCGACTGCGCGTTGCCTTTGCACTTGGGGTGCTGGCTCTTCTGGCTGTTGAGCTTTCCGGTCATCGGAGCTTGCTCGTAGCCATCCCCCAAGCACTGCTCATCCTCGGCATCATCGCCACCAGTGCACTCGACCTGCGCGACCTCCTTCGCCGCAAGGGAGCAGCAGCCGGGCCACCCTCGAAGTGACCGCGAATGCCGGGCCGGGGCGCAGACTTGCGTTGGCGTGTCTGGGGTGGTGCCTGCGGACCGCTATAGGGCTGCTCGCCTCGTCGACCCGGCCGCTGGGCCTAAAGCTGCGGGGGGCCGAGCTTGCCTGAGAGACGTCCGCAGGTCGCAAGAAGGTCACGCCAGCCTCAGCTGTCGTGTCGGCCCGGCTCAGGGGTGCTTCACCGGGCACGTGCGATCCTTATGCACACCAACTCATCTCGCCGACGCATTTAGCTCAGCCTGAGTACGGCTATTCAGTCTGATGAGATGGACCCATTAGCCTGCCTTTACGTGCCCCGGCCCATACGCCCCTCTGACGGCGTTGTGTTCACCATGGCGACGACCACTTCCTCATCGCGGCTAAATGAGTGCGCTGCCTCTGACTGATCCCTGACCGAGCCAAACCCATTTGGCCTATGCGTCTTGCTTATGACCGTAGCGCTGGCGGGCTGCTTCGCCGGAGGTTCCGAGTAGCGAGCCGATGAACGCCCAGGAGTAACCGCGTTCGCGTGCGTGTTTGACCGCGTCTCTGATCGAGCGTTCGGCATCCGATCGCGACAGCACAGCTCGGCGAAGCTCGGCGAACACCGCTGGGTCGCGTTCGTCCGTCGCTGATGGTTCGTAACCCTCGAAACGCTTAGCGAGTTCATCAGCGTGGTCAAGGATGTCTTTGATGGTGCGTGGCATTCTCATCACCTCAGAAACGTCTCGCGTGCTCTCATCGCGTGGACGGTGACCGCTGCCGAGACACCGTCGACGACACCGATCTCGTAGATGATGGCCGCGAGGTTTGGCCCGATGACCATCGTGAAACCTTCGTCGAGGCCGAAGACCCGAATCGGGTTTGCATACGCCTGCAGGATGTCCTCGTCACTCACACCGTACTTACGCGCTCCCCGCGATGAGCGGATCGTCTCCCACATCTCCAAGTTACCTTGCAGTTCACCCCAGTGCAAGGTAACTTGCACCGTCACCCGGACAAGCGTGCACCGGGACATGGCCGCGCACGAATAGCGGCAAATGAGTGCGTTGCTTTGGGGTCGAAGATATCGTCTGCCGACCCCTAATAGTCACCTCCCGACGAATCCGATTGCGACTGTCAGCCGGCCTCTCGAGCGAGTTCGTGTTCGACTGCACGCCGGATCCAGTTGGAGACCGACCGGTCATCAGCGGCCGCGCGATTTCGGATCTCGCTTAGGAGCTCCTCGGGGAACCGTACGGGCACAGGCTCGCT
>Ga0209638_1002151_pt1 | contig 12224 bp, 7 predicted proteins | sample BarGraNGADG00211_FD_184490 | JGI IMG/M metagenome (GOLD analysis project Ga0209638, IMG submission 184490) | Arctic peat soil microbial communities from Barrow, Alaska - Barrow Graham LP Ref core NGADG0002-211 (SPAdes) (version 2) | ecosystem: Environmental > Terrestrial > Soil > Wetlands > Peat... | reverse complement strand
GCCATGGCGGACACTCTCTCTCTCGAAGTCGCCACACCGGAGCGCGAGTTGGTGCGCGAACCGGTGAGCGAGGTGCAAGTCCCCGGCAAGAGCGGTTACATGGGGATCCTGCCGGGCCACGCTCCGCTGATGGGAATACTCGGCATCGGCATGCTGACGTATGTATCCGTATCGGACGGCAAGAAGCGGTATCTCTCCATCCACCAAGGATTCCTGGAGGTGCTCGAAGACCATGTTCGCGTGCTCGCCGATGTGGCCGAGCGCGCCGAGGAAATCGACGCGCAGCGCGCCCGGGCGGCGCTGCAACGCGCTCAGGAAGAGGGGTTGAATCCCGCCCTGGGTGTGGATCCGGGCGCTGCCCTCCTCGCCATGGCGCGCGCCCAGGCCCGTCTTGAGGCGGCGGCGCAAAAGTCCGTGGCATAAGGCTCCGCCTTGTGCATCCGAGCGAAGTTCGGACACCATGCAACCCGAACAGCCCGTCCAACACGTAGTCCTTATCCCCGCTTACCGGCCCTCCCCCGGTCTGGTCGATCTCGTCAGCGACCTCTCCGCCCGCGGCATGCGCGCCATCCTCCTGGTGGACGACGGCAGCGGACCCGAGTTCCGCGAAATCTTTGGTCAAGCCTCTCTGTTCCCAGGGGTCCAGATCCTGCGCCACGCCGTCAATCTCGGCAAAGGCGCGGCGCTCAAAACCGGCATCAACCACGCGCTCTGCGTCTTCCCCGGTTTGATCGGGATCGTCACCGCCGACGCCGATGGACAGCATCATCCCGAGGATATCGTTCGCGTCGCGGCCAGCCTGCGCGAGCATCCCGGCGCGCTCGTCCTGGGCAGCCGCACCTTTGACGCCGGCGTGCCGTTGCGCAGCCGTTTCGGCAACATCCTGACGCGCAAGCTGATGCAGACGCTGATCGGCGGCAAACTACAGGACACGCAGACCGGACTGCGCGGCATTCCCACTGCGCTGGCGGCGCGCCTGCTGCGCGTCGACGCCCGCGGTTACGAATTCGAACTGGAAATGCTGATCGCCGCGCGCCAGGCGGGCGTGGCCCTGGTCGAAGTCCCCATCCGCACCATCTACCAGCCGGGAAACCAATCGTCGCACTTCAATCCGCTCACCGACTCGATGAAGATTTACTTCGTCCTGCTGCGCTTCAGCTCGGTCTCGCTGATGGCGGCGCTGCTCGACAACTTGATCTTCTACCTGGTCTGGAAGCGCACCGGCCACATCCTGGGTGCCCAGGTCGTAGCGCGCCTGGGCTCCGTGGTCTTCAACTACACGATGGTGCGCGCCCGCGTGTTCGCCTCCAGGGAAGCCCACCAGGTGCTGCTGCCCAAGTATCTGCTGCTCGTGGTCTCTAGCGGCACGGCGTCGTATTTGGGGATTCAGTTTTTCACCACGCGCCTGGGCGTGTCGGCGATGCCCGCCAAGTTGTTCGTGGAGACCCTGCTGTTCGCCGTAAATTTCGCCGTGCAACGCATGTTCATCTTCCACGGCAGCGAGCGCCATGCCGAGGGCAACGCCGAAAGCAATGGCGAGGGCAAGGCCGGGCGCCGGGAGCGCGCGCCAACAGGCCGCTTCTACACCTGGTTGATTCTGGCGGTGCTGGCGGTGCTGGTCGCGCTCGAAATCTACGGCTTCCGCACCAGCCACCTGTTTTCCCAGGAGATCTGGGATCCCCAGGGGCGTGCGCGGCTGCCCCAATTCGCCGCGCTCTACCTGGCCGCCGCCACAGCGCTGCTGATTCTGGCGCCGTGGATTTTTGCCGGCCTCGCCTCAGCCCTGCTGGTGGTGTTGACTGCGATTGCCATCGGCCCGGCCGCCTTGCTGGCGGTGGTTTTCTTCCTGATTTCCGCATGGTCGCTCGGCGGTCTGGTAACCTGCCTGGTCCCTGCCAAACTGGTGGGGCGGACCCCCTGGTCCGCGCGGGTCCCCCTGGACCCGCTTTTGGCCGACGGGGGCGTCGTCCCCAGAGGGGACCCCAGGACCGGGGGTCCGCCCCACCTGCTCTCCATCCTGCTCGGCATGTCCATCTACATCTTCCTCATGCCGTTTGCGGCGCGCCTGCCGGTAAATTACGCGTGGGTGTACGCCCTCGTCCTGGCGCTCCCCATCCTGGCGGATCTGCCGCGTGTCCGCCGCGAGTTTCCCGCTTGCCTGCGTCTGCCTGCGGCCGTTCCACTGCGCTCCTGGGGCGAGCGCCTGGGATGCGCGGCGTTCCTCTTTGTGCTGACCACTCATTGGTTCGCCATGCTCAAGCCCGAGGCCAGCGCGGACGGCCTTTCCATGCACCTGGCAATTCCGGCGAACCTCGCGGCCCATCACGTGATGACCTTCGACCCCGGACGAATTCTCTGGGCGGTCATGCCCATGGGCGCGGATTTCACCTATTCGATGGTCTACCTGCTGGGCGGCGAGATGGCCGCGCGTCTGCTGAACTTCGCGATTCTGCTGGTGCTGCTCGGCCTGCTCCACGCGGCGGTGCGCCGCTCGGTTTCGCCCGGCGTAGCGTGGCTGCTGGTGACCCTCTTCGCCACCACGCCGATGGTGCAACTGGTCACCGGCTCGCTGTTCGTGGAGAATCTGCTGACCGCGTTTCTGTTGGGCATGATGACGGCGCTCTGGCGCTTCGGCGAGTCCGGGGAACGCCGTTTTCTCTACCTGGCGGCGGCGCTCGGCGGCACCGCCATGGCGACCAAATTCGGCGCCATTGCCTTCCTCGTGCCCGCACTCGTCTGCGCCGCCGTCGAAATTTGGCGCCACCGGAAGCAGAGCGGCGCCCGCTGGGGACTCGCCCTCGGACTCCTGCTGCTGGCGGCGGCTCCGCCCTACGGCATCGCGTGGCTCAAGACCGGCAATCCCCTCTTCCCGTTTGGCAACGACAGGTTTCACTCGCGGCAACTCGATCCCAAGGCCGAGTTTCGAGACCTCCGCTTCCGCGACCCTCTCACCTGGAGCACGCCGTACGACCTCACTTTCCGCACCAATCGCCACTATGAAGGGCAGGACGGCTCGTTTGGTTTTCAGTACCTCGTGCTGGCGCCGCTCGCCCTTCTGGCGCTCTTGGTGTCGCCGCGCCGCCCGGCGGTGGGCGCGGCCGTGGTCTCGATCACCGCGATTCTGCTGACCCTCACTGCGGAGCCCAACGCGCGCTATCTCTACCCCGCGCTGCCCTTGCTGTTCGTGCCGTTTGCGGCGTTGCTCGGGTGGGCGGCAGCCCATCGGCGCGTGCTGTCGCGCGCCCTCCTGGCGTTTGCCATTGCCTGCGCCGCCATCAACGTGTATTTTCTGCCCGCCTCCAGCTATCAGCACAAGGATCTCTACGGACCGTTCACCCCGGGCCAGCGGGAAGTCTACATTGGCCAGACCGCGCCGATCCGCAACGTGATCGCCTGGTTCAACCGCGCCCATCCGCAAGCCGCCGTGCTGCTCACCCAGGACAGCTACATCGCCGGGCTGGGCGGCGAGGTCTACGAAAACCACTGGCATCAGTACAACATCATGGACCAGATCCTGCACGCTGAAGGCGTGCAGGGCATCCGCGGCTTGCTGGACCAATGGAAGGTGCGCTACCTGATCGCGCGCAAGCCCACCGCCAGCAGTTACGCGCGCCCGCTGGCATTGCGCGAGTTGCTCGATCAGTGCACCATCGCGGAATACGCGTTCGACGAGTTCTTTGTGGCCCGCCTGGAGCCCGTATGCCGGACGGCCGCGACGCCGCTGCCGGCGGATTCGGTTCTGACCGCCAAACCCGGCACCTACGACGATTTCGATCCGGCGATCCTGCTGCTTGGCGATTGGGAGAGAAGCGGCGGGTTCGAGCAAGCCTTCCAGCACACCGTCAGCTACACCGATATCCCAGGCGCCGAGATCCGGTTCGCATTTGAAGGCAGCGAGTTGACCTATGTCTTCACCAAGGCGGCCAACCGCGGCATCGCGGCCGTCACCATCGATGGTGACGGCAAGGGCCGCATCGACCTGTACTCCGTGGATCCCCAGTGGCGGAGTTCCGTCCGGTTCGCGGGCCTGGGCGGCGGCAGGCATCTCCTGGTGATTCGCGTCACCGGCGAGAGCCGCGCCGGCGCCACCGGCAAGTTCGTGGATCTGGATGCCCTCGAAGTCAAGTGACTGCTCCATACTAAGAATATGAGTTCACTTCCCTCGCCGCATTTGATGACGCCGCTCGCTATCCGCGAGATTACCCTGCGCAACCGGATCGCGGTTTCGCCCATGTGCCAGTACTCCTCCGAAGACGGGTTCGCCAACGATTGGCATCTGGTGCATCTGGGCAGCCGCGCGGTGGGCGGCGCCGGGCTGGTTTGCCTGGAGGCCACTGCGGTTGCACCCCGTGGGCGCATCTCGCCGGCCGACATGGGCATCTGGAACCCCGAGCACATCGAGTTTCTGGCCCGCATCACGCGCTTCCTCCACAGCCAGGGCGCGGCGGCGGGCATCCAACTGGCGCACGCCGGCCGCAAGGCCAGCACCCGGCGGCCGGGGGAAGGCAGCGGTGGTTTGCTGCCCGAGGCCGAAGGCGGCTGGCAATCCGTGGCCCCCAGCGCCGTGCCGTTCCGCGCCGGAGACCCTGCGCCGCACGCGCTCTCCAAAGCCGAAATTCACGCGCTGGCCGATGGCTTCCGCGATGCCGCGGCGCGAGCCCTTCAGGCGGGATTCGACTTGGTCGAGATCCATGGCGCGCACGGCTATCTGATCCACCAGTTTCTCTCGCCGCTGAGCAATCGGCGCACCGACGAATACGGCGGCACGCTGGACAACCGGCTGCGTTTTGCGTCGGAAGTGACCGAAGCGGTGCGCGCCGTGTGGCCCGCGCGCCTGCCGCTGTTCTTTCGGATTTCCGCCACCGATTGGGTTCCGGGCGGCTGGACCGCCGATGACTCCGTGTACCTGGTGCGCCGCCTCCAGACATTGGGTGTCGATCTGGTGGATTGCTCGTCCGGCGGCAGTACGCCAGATGCGGAGATCCCGTTTGGGCCCGGATATCAGGTCCGGTTTGCCGAGCGCATCCGGCGCGAGACGCAGATGCGTACCGGTGCCGTCGGCTTGATCACCACGCCGCGGCAGGCCGACGATATCGTGCGCCACGGGCAGGCCGACCTGATTCTGCTGGGGCGCGAATTCCTGCGCGATCCCTACTTCCCGCTGCATGCGGCCAGCGCCTTGGGCGGGAAGCCGGCGCCGCCGTTGCAATACGCCCGCGCGTATTAACTATCAGCGCAAGCACAAAGAACAAACGCTCCCTGACGGTCGCGGCTCCGATCAGAGCCGCGACCGTCAGGGAGCGTTCCTCCCAAAAAAAAGGCGGCCTGCCCGCGAAGGGCAAGCCGCCTCAAGACTGCTCGAAAAGGAGTGCCGATACTAGGTGGCGGAACGCTTCGCGACCACGTCGGTCGTAACCGGCGTGCCATCCTGACCGTTGCGGGTGATCTTCAGCTTCAGTTCGTCGCCGCTGAGCACGCCATCGTACTTGGTCACCATGGTCGTGCCGTTCATGTCGCGCTTTACGGTGAAGGAGATGTTGTTGCCATCGATCTTGCCGTCGCTAATCGCGATCGGGTCGCCGGCGCCGCCGCGGCCGCCCGCGGGCATTGTGCCGGTCAATGTGCTGCCATCGGCCTTCAGGGTGATGGTCACGGGACGACCGGGGTTACCACCGCGGCCGGGCTGTTCAAAGGTCCACTTGCCGGTAACGTCCGCCGCCATTAGCGCGAAGGATGCAGCCAGCAGAATCGTCATTACAAAAAGCAGCTTTTTGGTCATAGTGTCCGATAGGGCGCTTCCCGGGAGGCGGATGTTACCCCTCCCGGTGGCGTGCGGGTCTCCTTAGCTCTCTCTAACGTGCGGCAACTTGCCACCATGCGGACCACCAACGGATTTACTTGATTGATTTAACAGCACTTAACATGTCCCACAACCTGGCCACCGGCGTGCGATTGTATAGACCAGAAGAAGTACGCTTCCGTCCAAAATACCGGACTTCACATATAGAGATAAGCTGAAAGTTACTTAATGTTGACCACCCGAACACGAGCCGCCAAGATCGCCTGGAGCCTGGCGATCGTTGTGGCCGCCGCTTCGGCCGGCATCCTGGTGGACTGGCAGGCGCCCGGCATCGGCCGCTACACCCGGGACTGGCTGATGCGCGCCCGCGGCCCGCTGCCGGTTCCCGAAGATATCGCGGTCGTGGCCATCGACGAACCCAGCATGGCGCGCTTCGGCCGCTTCCCGTGGTCGCGCCAGGTGATCGCCCGCACCATCGACGCGCTGGCCGCGGCTCACCCCAAGGTGATCGCGCTCGACGTCCTCTTCACCGACCCCACCACGCAGGAAGACGACGACAACCTGGCGCGCTCCATCGGCCACGCCGGGAACGTGGTAGTGGCCGCGCAACTCACCGATTCCCCGGTGCACGGCGGACCGTCGCGCTGGCTGCCGCCGCTGCCCGCCATCGAACGCGCCGCCGCCGCCGTGGGGCATGTCAACGCGCAGACCGAACTGGATGGCACTGTGCGTCAGGTGGCCATCCGCCTGGCAGACGATAACGGCCGCTCTTACCGTGCCATGCCGGTGGAGGCCGTGCGGATTGCCGACGGCACACCCGAGGAAGGCATCACCGATGAGCAAAACGCGCTTCTGGTGGGGGCGCGCACGATCCGGCTCGACACGGCGCCGCCCGCAATCGCGATCATCCCCTCGGCATCCACGCGAGTGTTGCACGGCGGCCGCGTGACCATCGACTACATCGGCCCCGCGGGCTCCTTCGGTCCGGTCACTTACAGCCTCTCCGATGTGGTCGCCGGGCGCGTGCCGGCCGAAAAACTCCGCGGCAAGTTCGTCCTCATCGGCGCCACCGCCGCCTCCCTGGGTGATCGGGTCGCCTCGCCGTTCGTGCGCTACACGGATGCCCGCGCCGATCAACACGGCGCGCTGATGCCGGGCGTCGAAGTGCTGGCCAATGCCATCCACGTCATTCTGAGCTCGCGGTACTACACCGAGTCTTCCGACCTGGCGGCGTTTCTCTGGGGCGCCACGGTCGCGCTGCTGACCCTCCTGTTGCTCGAATGGGCGCAGGGCGGCCGGGAGTTTCTGAAGCAACTGGGCGTGCTGGTGGGAATGGCGGCGCTGGTGGTTCTGGCGAGCTACCTGGCGTTTCTCAAGCTGCTGTTCTATCCTCCCATGGTGGCGTGCCTGGTGGCCTTCGGCTGCGCCGGCCTGCTGGGTCTGTTGCGGCGATCCCTGGTGGCCAGCGCGCGCCTGGACGCCAACATCGCGGAACTGGCGCTCTCCGGCGATCTGCTGGCGCCCGCCGGCCCCGGCATTCCCGGCCCCTACCATTGGGCGGAAGGCGGTCCGGTCTCTCTCTCACGCGGCTGGCTTCCCAAGGGCCTGGAATGGAAAGCGCGCATTCTGAGCGATCTCAACGCCCGCCTGCTGGATCGCGCCAAGTTTGTCAACTTCGCGCTGCGCTCCGTGGAGGACGGTCTGCTGATCGCCGATCCCGAGGGGCTGATCACGTTTGCCAACCGCAGCGCCGGCGCGATTCTGGGCGTGCCCGCGCGCGGCCTGGTAGGGCAGAACCTGACCCAGCGCCTGCCCGGTTCGGTGGACCCGGAAACGCTCACACGACTGGCAGCCGAACGCGGCCACTTCGAGCGCGAAATCGCCATCCGCGGCTTGCGTACGCTGCAATACACGCTCCGCCTGGCGGCCGTCTCCGCCGACGAAAAGGGCGACGGCCCGGTGCTCGGCATTGTGGCTTCGCTTTCCGACGTCACCCGGCAATACGAACTCCAGCAGACCAAGAACGACGTGATTTCGCTGGTCTCCCACGAAATGCGCACCCCACTGACCGCCATCCAGGGCATGACCGAACTGCTGGCCGCCTACGATGTGGAACCGGTGCGCCGCCGTGAGATGAACCTGGCGATCAACGATGAGGTCAAGCGCCTTACCCGCATGATCGCGGGGTACCTCGACATCACGCGCCTGGAGAGCGGCGCCACCGCCATGCGGCTCTCGCCGGTGCGTGCGGAGAGCCTACTCGAACGCATCCTGATCCTGCTCGAACCGGTGGCCGCGCAGCGCCAAATCAGCCTGGCGGGCAACTTCCCGGCCGATCTGCCGCCATTTCTCGCCGATGCCGACCTGCTTTCGCGCGCCGTCGAGAATCTGGTCTCCAACGCCATCAAGTATAGCCCCGACGCGACCGCCGTCACCCTCTCGGCGCGCGCCGAGGAAGAGTATGTCGCTCTCGAGGTGGCCGACCACGGATACGGCATTCCCGAGGCCGATCTCAAGCGCGTATTCGAAAAGTTTTACCGCGTTCCGCGCGTGCAGGACGCCGGTGTGCCGGGCACCGGTCTCGGCCTGGCGCTGGTTCGCGAAATCGCCGAACTGCATCACGGCTCGGTCACTGTCAGGAGCGAAGTCAATCAAGGTTCCACCTTCACCCTGCGGATTCCCCGCAAGGAGTCATAACATGTCCATTCAGTCTCATATTCCGATCGCCTTCGTAGAGCAGCCTTTTAGGCTGGGGTGCCCTCTGGGCCGGCCCCATTCGTGGGGGCATGTTCGCGGCCGCCAGGAGTCATAACATGTCCAATCAGTCTCATATTCTGATCGCCGACGACGAGCGCTCGATTCGCCTGATGCTTGAAACCGGCCTCACCCTGAACGGTTTTCGCGTGACCAGCGCGCGCAACGGGCGCGAGGCCCTGGAGGCCGCCTCCGCCGGCAGGTTCGATGCCGTGCTAAGCGATATCTACATGCCCGATCTGGGCGGCCTGGAGCTGGTGGATGCGCTGCGCGCGGTGGACCCGAACCTGCCCATCGTCCTGATGACCGCTCAGGGTTCCCTGCAAGTGGCCGTGGAAGCGGTCACCCGCGGCGCCAGCGATTTCATCGGCAAGCCCTTCGATATCTCCGCCGTGGTGGACTTGCTGCGCCGCCTGTTGGAGGCGCGCCGCGAAGCCGACGCCGTTCCCGTCTCCGCACCGGATCTCGAACTCACGCAGGCTGGCCTGGTGGGCCGCAGCGCCCCCATGATCGTGGTTTACAAGTTGATCGCACAGGCCGCCCGGACCGAAGCCGCGGTACTCATCCTGGGAGAATCCGGCACCGGGAAGGAACTCGTGGCGCGCGCCATCCACGACTTCAGCTCGCGCCGCTCGCGTCCGTTCCTCAGCGTCAACTGCTCCGGCCTCACCGACACCCTGCTCGAAGCCGAACTCTTCGGACACACGCGCGGCGCCTTTACGGGCGCCACCGCGGAACGCGCGGGACTCTTTGAAGCCGCCGATGGCGGCACGCTCTTCCTGGACGAGCTGGCCTCCACCAGCCCCGCGTTTCAGGCCAGCCTGCTGCGCGTGTTGCAGAGCGGCGAAGTGCGCCGCGTGGGCTCCACGCAATCGCGCCGCATGAACGTGCGCGTGATCGGCGCCAGCAACGCTCCGCTGCGCGATCTCGTGGCGGCCGGCAGTTTCCGCGCCGACCTGTATTACCGGTTGAGCGTGCTCAGCATCGAACTGCCCCCTTTGCGCGGCCGCATCGGCGACGTGGAACTGCTCACCGGTCACTTCCTTAAGAGCTTCCGCGACGCCGCCGGTCCCCCGCTGCATCTCACCCGGGAAGCCGCCGAGGCGCTGGCCGCGCACACCTTCCCGGGCAACGTGCGCGAACTGGAAAACGCCCTGCGCCGCGCCGTGGCCCTCTCCTCCGGCGGTTTGGTGACCATCGATTGCCTGCCACCCGAAATCGGCGCCCGCCGCCTGAAAACCGCTGTGGCGGAACGTCCCGAACTGCGTCTCATCGCCGACCGTCCCAACATGGAGGAACTGCAGCGCCGCTATTTGCAGCTTATCCTGGAAGAGACCGGCTGGAACCGCCGCCGCGCGGCCGCCGTCCTTGATCTTGACCGCCGGACCATCCAGCGGCTGATCGCCCGCTATCAGTTGCACGGGGCGGCAGACCCCGAAGGCGAGGCCGAACTGGAGACGGAGGAGGAATCCACGGAAAGGCACATGGATATCGCGTGAGAGAGCGGAAGTGGGGCGTCCCGTATGGATGCCCAGCCCCGATGGTCGCGTTCACCTGCGCGCTACTCAGCGCTTTCTCTTTGCACGCCCAATCCACGCCGGTGGTCGCCCGCGCCGCCGGCGTGACCGGCCAGGCAGTCCTCCTGACGCCCGGCCTGGCGCCCCTGGCGCTGACCGCCGGCTATATCCTGAACCCCGGCGACCGCATCGATACGCGCGGCGGCGGGCGCGTGGTGATCGATCTCAGCGACGGCAGCATGGTGGTGGTCTCGCCCGAGTCCATCGTGACGCTGAAGGACTACCGGGCGGCGGCCTCCCTGCGCGAGCTTTTCGGCATCACGCTGGGCATGGTGCGGGTCAGGATCAACCACTTCGCCGGCAAGCCGAATCCCTACCGGATGAACAGCCCCACCGCCTCGATCGCGGTCCGCGGCACCGAATTCAGCATCGAGGTGGATGCCGAGGGCACCACCCAGGTGGTGGTTTTCGAAGGCGCGGTGGAAGTGGTCAGCCTCACCAATCCGGAACGCCGTGTACTGATCGAAGCGGGCCGCGGCGTGTTGGTACAGGCGGGTCAGGATTTCCATCTCATAGGCGCCAACCCGGCGCAACCGGGTAACCGCGACGCGGCTGACCGCAACGGCCAACCGGATCGGGCTAAACCGGTCCAACAGGCCGCTGCCCGCGCGCCGGAAGGGCACTCAGACGGCCCGCAACCGCCCAGTCCGGGCGCTCCGCCCCCGCCTCCAGCGCCCACTCCGCAAGCCGTTGCCGCGCCCCCGCCGCACGGCGAACGCGACGATACGCCGCGCGCTACCGCCAGCACCTACGACCGTTATCTCGCGGGCCTGGCCGATATCGCTCAAGTGCCGTTTCTGTTTCGCTTCAACGCCTTTCCCGAAGCCCACCTGGACAGCCTGGAGAACCCCGCCTACGCCACCGAATTCCGCCGTGCCGAGGGGCGCGTCTTCATCCTGCCGACGTTCCGCGGCGCGCGTACTCTTCAGGAATACCAGTCCGCCTTCGGTCCGGGCGGCAGCCTGCCCAGCGATTACAGCGTCTCGCCGCAAGTTTCCTTCTTCGCGCCCGCCGGCGGATTCACCTTCGGCGGCAGCGCCGCGGTGTCGCGCGTGGGCAACACCACGCTGACGGCGACGCCGAATTACCAGCCCGGCACCCTGGAGCACAATCCGGAGTCCTCGGCCCAGACCAGCGGCAGTTCCAGCGGCACGTTCTACTCCGGCGCTTTGGTGGTGGCGCGGCGCTTTGGCGCCAACAGCTTCGGTGTGGAATTGGCGTCTTTGAAGGGAACTGGTGGTATCTCCAGCGTGTCCAGCGAAGCCATGGGACCCGGCCGCCTGGCCGAGGAACGCAGCCAATCTGGCAGCGACATTTCACAGACGCGGCTCACCGCGGGCTTCTCGCGGGACCTTTCGCGAAGCGTAAAGCTGGGCCTGTTCTACCGGTATGCCTTTATCCGCGCCGACGATTCCGATGTTTCTCACACCCTCAACGGTTTCCCGTTAGGCTTGAACGCTACGCGCACCGCGGGCCACTCCTCGGAGTTCGGGCTGCGCCTGCGCGGCCTCGCAACCCCGCGCCTTTCCTATGGTTTTGCCGCGGCGTGGCTCGGCATTTCGCTGCTCGACGGCATGAACCGCATCGCCACGGTGGATTCCCACGAACGCGACCGCGCGCAACGCGGAACGGTTGCGGCCGGCCTCGGCTACGCGCTCACCCGGAGTACCACGCTCAGCTTCGATCTGGCCGGCGGCAGCGCCCGCACCTGGGCCTCGCGCACCGAAGATGGCACGGGCGCGCTGCTCCAAAACGCCGTGGCCGGCAGCCACTTCGTATCCGCCCACGCCGCGGTGCAGAGCGACATTACGCGCCGGCTGTTTCTCACCGCATCGTTTCTGAACGTCTGGCAAGCGCACAATCTGAACGTCAACCTGTTCCCCGACCGGTTCGGCAATAGCACCAGCGTCGAAGACGCGTTCTTCCCGATGAATCCGGCCCCGGCGCAGTACGCCCCGCGCTTCTCCGATTTCGGCGCCGGCTGGCGATTCACCAGGAATCTCTTTGCGCAGTACGTGTATTCGACCGATTACGGCGCCAGTTCGGCCACTCACACCCTGATGTTGCGCTATACGTTTCACGGGCGCGATTAG
>Ga0209638_1002150_pt1 | contig 12225 bp, 9 predicted proteins | sample BarGraNGADG00211_FD_184490 | JGI IMG/M metagenome (GOLD analysis project Ga0209638, IMG submission 184490) | Arctic peat soil microbial communities from Barrow, Alaska - Barrow Graham LP Ref core NGADG0002-211 (SPAdes) (version 2) | ecosystem: Environmental > Terrestrial > Soil > Wetlands > Peat... | reverse complement strand
GTCGCGTTCCTGGTCCTCGTCTATGCCTACCTCTATCCGGCACGCGCGGCGCTGCGCGCCGAGGCGCCGCCCGTCGAGCAGCCTCGGGCACGCGTCTTCGCCTGGTTCGTCGTGCTCACGGCCGGCGGCTCGATGCTGTTCTCGCCAACCCTGGGGGTGGACGACTGGCGCTCGCTCTCGTACCTGTTCGTCGTGCAGCCGGCGCGGATCGCCTTCTACGTGGGCTACTTCGTGCTGGGCACCTACGCGGAGCGCCATGGCTGGTTCACCGAGACGGGCTTCCGGCCCAGGCTGGCGACGTGGGGCGCCGGCTGCGTGATTGCAGCGTCGGCCTACCTGGCTTTCCGGCTGGCCGGACCGTCCCCGAGCCTCGCGTCGAGAGCCGTGGAGTCAGGCCTCTTCAGCGCGTTCTGCCTCACCGCGCTCGTGGCCGGCGTCGCCCTCTTCCGGGCCCGGATCGACGGCGCCGGGCGGGCCTGGCGAACGCTCGCTGCCAATTCCTTCGGCATCTACTACGTCCACCCGCTGATCCTGTACCCGCTGGCGTACCTGCTCGTGGGCCTGTCCGTCCCGGCGATTGCCAAGTTCTCGATCCTCGTGGTTGCCACGCTCGTCGGATCGCTCGCCGTGAGCGGCCTCGTCCTCAAGCAGGTCCCCGGGCTGCGGCGGATGTCCTGAGCGGGACGGTCCGCGACGGCCTCCCCGCGGAGCGCACGGGCGCGGCCGGAGCAGATCACGGACGCGGAGGACTTCCGCAGGCTCCGCAGCCGGGTCGCCGAGCTCCGGCAGATCGTGGATGGCCACGGCCACCGACGGCTGACGCGGGCCGCGAACCGAGGCTACGTCGACCCCGGTCCGGCCTCAATGGCGTGGCCCGCCAGCGGGCCGTCCGTCCTGGGTGCCGGCGGCCCGGGCTCGTCGCCCTGCTCGGCTGCCTGGGCGGCGACCTCGGCGTCGAGCACCTCGGCGAGCCTCGGCAGCCTGGCCGCGAAAACGCCCTGCCACGTCGGCTCGAGGCCTGCCGCGATCGCCCGCTCCTTCGCCGTGACGGGCGCCGCATACCGGAAGTGCACGGTCGTCCCGGTGGCGGTCGGCTCGAACTCGATCGTCTCGAGCATCCGCACCGGCCCGGATGGCGTCGTATGCGTCCCGCGGTCGGTGAGGTAGTCGTACGGTCGCCAGTCGAGGATCTCCTCGAGGACCCGGCCTGCAGCGCCGTGCGCGCAATGGTTCGTCGCCCCAACGGTGCGCCGGCCGCCCGGGGCGTCGACGAGCGAGACCCCCGTCACCCCGACCTGCCAGGAGGGCCGCCGGCCGGCTGCCGTCACGAACTCCCAGGCGAGCTGGGGCGGCGCCGCGGTCGGCTGCGAGAACGTCAGCCAGGCCTGCGCCGGCGTGACGAACATGCGCCGACGCGACTCCTCCTCCTGCCAGCGCCGCTCGAGGTCGAGGGTCCAGGTTCGGACCTCGCCGATGTGCTCGTACGTCTCGGCCAGCGGCTGCATGCTGAGCGCCGCCGGCTCGATGGCAACGGCATCGACCGTGGCCTGCGTAAGCAGGGCGTACGCGCTGATCCCGAGCCGTTCCACGACCTCGTTCTTCAGGAGCCGGTGCACGATGATGACGTCCTGGCCAAGCAGCTCCTCTCGACCCGCGATCCGGTGGCGCAGCGCCAGCCCATGGTGGATCACGAACTTGAGGTTGAGGTCGGGGGCCCGGACACATGCGTTGCAGGTGCACGACGTCGCCTGGCGCACGTCGCGGCGGCGCCGGCGGAACCCGAAGTAGCAGCGCTCGATCGTGTCGAGGAGGAGCGAGCCGTCGAGGTTGGCGGCCGGTGCGAAGACGAACGCTGCGTCACCCTCGAGCTTCGCGAGGCGGAAGCTCGGGCGCAGCGCCGTGACGACGGTGCCGATGAGGTCGGCCAGGATGTCCTGCGAGTGGTCGAGCTCGACACCCGCGAGGTAGGCCGTATAGCCGGAAATGTCGGCGATCAGGAGGCAGACAGGCTCGGGCTGGAGCATGGGATCCATCACCCCAGGCCCCGGACGTCCAGCACGCGCCCCCAGCGAAGGACGCGAACGGCGATCAGCACGCCGGCGGCCGCGACGGCGAGCATCGCGGCGGCGGCGATCGACGCGTTGAGGTCCCCGCCCTGGAACTCGCCGTACACGACGAGCGGCAGGGTCTGCGTCCGTCCCGCCACGTTGCCGGCAAACATGATCGTGGCGCCGAACTCTCCCAGCGAACGAGCCCAGGCCATGACCAGCCCGGCCGCAAGCGCGCCGCTCGCCAGGGGGATCGTGACGTGCCGGAAGGCCTGCGCCTCGGACGCCCCGTCCACCCGCGCCGCGTCCTCGAGGTGTCGATCCACGCTCGCGATCCCCGCGCGCGCCGACCGCACGAAGAACGGCAGGGAGACGAAGGACTGCGCGACGATCACCGCGAGCGTCGTGAACGGGATCTCGAGTCCGAGCGCGTCGAGCGGCCCCCCGAGGAGCCCCCGCCGGCCGAGGACGAGCAGCAGGGCGAGGCCGGCCACGGACGGTGGCAGCACGATCGGGAGGTCGACCATCGCCTCGACCAGTCCGATCCCACGGAAGGTGCGCCGCGCGAGCACGACGGCGAGCGGAAGCCCGAGGACCACCGTGATCACGAGGCTCACGGCCGTCGTCGACAGGCTCAGGACCAGGCCCTCGAGGACCACGCGCTCGGTGAGGGCGAGCCCGAGCGACCCGTCGAGAACCGCCCGTGCGACGAGCACGACGACCGGCAGGGCGAGGAAGACGCCCGCGAGGGCGGCGACCCCGACGACCGACCGCGATCCCCAGGCGCCCGCTGTCCATGGGATGCGGATCGCCGGCGCGGCGGGCGCGAGCGCCGTGCGACGGGTCAGCTGCATCGATCGCCCCGCCGAGGTGGGACACTTGGCGCGGACCGGGTCAGCCGACACGCCACGGTCATGCTCTGCTTCCCGGCGACCCTCGGGCACAAGCCGAACGCGTATCGTCCCGGATGTCCGGGTTGGAGCGCGGAGTTCATGGCATACCTAGGAACCCGAGTCTCGGATCGCATCGATACCGTGGTACCACGTCTTGACGCTTATTCTACAGGAAGGATAACGCTTCGATGACCGGCGATCCCGGCACGCGGCCCGGCGCGACCAACCGGGAGGGAGAACCATGGCGGACGTTCGCCCGGCGCACCGGATCTGGCTCCAGGACGGCACCACGCCGATCTTCGGCAGCGGGGTTCGCGAGCTGCTGCTGCGGACCGAGGCCACCGGATCGCTCCATCGCGCCGCGGCGGAGATGGACATGGCCTACAGCAAGGCGTGGACCATCGTCCGCCGGGCAGAGGAGCACCTCGGCATCTCGCTGCTCGCCCGCCGGGTCGGCGGCGCGGGCGGCGGCGGGTCCACGCTGTCGGAACCGGGCCGGCGGATCGTCGACGCGTTCGGGGCGCTCACCGACGAGGTCGACGCACAGCTCGCCGCGCTCTACGCGCGGCACTTCGGCGACGTGCTCGGCAGCCGAGCGCAGGACCTCGAGCGGGGCGGTTCGGATGCGGCCCGGGTGGATCCTCCGAGCCGGTCCGGCCGACCGGGCGCGACCCAAGGCTGACCTCACTGCGCCCACGCGCCCGGGGGCAGGAATCCCAGCGAGGCAAGGATCGCCTGGCCGTAAGGTCCCGCCATCGCGCACGGCGACCCAGGGACACAACCCAGACGCAGGCAGGAGGGCCGCTCGGATCGTCTCGATCAAACCGGGAGACGAGCACTGCCTGTGGTGGTGTCGGTCGGGCCCCGACGGTTGACGGGTACAATCGCGCCACCGGTTGACGGGGCTGTCTTGGGTGGGGGGTCACGGTCGGCACGTCGTCGGGCGGACGGGCCGGCTCGCCGATTGAGTCCGGGTCGTGGAAACCAGCGAACAAGGAGTGTTCGAAGCGTGCGCGTCCCCCACATCCCGAAGAACCAGCTGATGCTCATCGCCGGCCTGGTCTGGTGCGCGGCGGGCGCGATGGTCTGCGTGATCGGGCTGCCGCTGGAGTTTGGGCTGGCGCCCACGAACCTGATCCTGCTTCCGCTCGCCGTTGGGATCTTCGCCGCGTTCTATGTCTTCGTCTTCTCTCGACTCGTGCGGAAGCATACGGGCCGAATCCGCGCGCGAGCGGAGGATCGCCTGCCCTTCTGGCACTTCTTCAACGCGTCATCCTGGGCGGTGATGGCAGTGATGATGGGCGGCGGCATGGCACTCCGCCTCTCGCACCTGTTGCCTGACTGGATGATCGCCTTCTTCTACAGCGGGCTCGGCGTGGCGCTTTTCCTCTGCGGCGTTCGCTTCCTCGGCGTCTTCGCGCGCAAGGACGTGCTGGCCCTCGCACCGGATCCATCCCGCGCCGACGCCTGACCGCGTCCGCACCGCCGCGGCGACGGTCAGCGGCCGGATGTCAGGGCGCGCCCGCGCCCCGCGCGTCCAGCAATCAGGCGCCGACGCCGGCCGCAACGACCGGCGCCACCGATCCTGATGGCTCGTGCCAATGGCGGAGGCTTCCGCGGGCAAGTGCCTGCTCGAAGTACGACCCATCGGGCCGGATGCCGTCCAGGCCGCCGGCCGAGACCAGGCGCTCCAGGAGCGGCGCGAGCTGGGATCCGTAGACGTGCATGCACGGCTCGGGCCGGACGCCCGGCCACGAGTAGCAGGAGACCACGGTCCGCCGCTCGCCGGTCGGGATGCTGGGCGGCAGCGCGTCCCAGGCGGGGTCGTTCGGCGCGAACTCCCATTGATCCAGGTTGCCCTGGGGGATTCCCTCGATGCCGCGCACGATCGGCGGCTCATTGTCGAGCAGGTAGGGATCGACAGCGAGGTCGCAGATGACGGCGTGGTCGGGCAGGATGGCGATCCATGCGTTGGGCACGATGGGCGCCGACGGGTCGCGGCGCGCCGTCGCGTCGACGAGGACGTCCGTCACTGCCAACCGGCCCTTCAGGTAGCCGGCGTCCCCGGTGAGGTTGCGGCCCACGGTGACGACCTCGACGCCCGGCAGCCCCATCCGGCCGAAGGTCTCGTTGCGGGCGTCGTCGCCGTACTTCGTCGCGAACTCCACGGCGTGCCGGCCGACCCGCCCGGCGCCCAGGATCGTGACCTTGACCGTCGACCGATGCGGGTTCCGGAGGTTCGGCCACGTCCGATCCAGCGCGGCGAACGCGGCGGCGACGCCGTTCCACGCGACGCTGCGCAGGTTCTCGACCATCCGCCGGCCGTCCTCGTTCCTGATGAGATCGAGGCTCAGCGCGTCGATGCCGAGGCCGCGTAGCATCGCCACGCGTCCCGGCCGGGTCGCGAAATGGAGCATCGACACGAGCTCCGCGCCCCTGCGGAGCAGCTGGTAACGGCCCTCCGGCGCGCGCAGCACCACCACGATGTCCTGGCGATAGCAGTCTTCCTCGTTGGTGATGTGCACGGCGGGCGACACGGCGCTGTAGTCGGTGTCGCTGTATCCCATGCCGGATCCGATTCCGGTCTCGAGGTAGACCTCGGCGCCGTTTGCCGCCAGCAGCCCGATCAGCGGCGGCAGGAAGTCGCGCTGCTCGCTTGCCTCCCGGTGCATCCGCGGGAACCCGACCGTGATACGTCCAGCAAGCATGCGAGTCCTCCGCCCGACCGGGGGCGACGAAAGGCCAATCCTGGCGAGGATGGGGGCGGTCACCTCGAAGGGTCGGACCGCGGTCGGGCGGGAGCAACCGCCGGCGTGCCCGACCTGGCGGTCCACTTGGCCCGAACGAACCCGGACACCCAGCGCGCTCTCGTTCGCAGCGCCAGAGCGGGAGGCGGACGGCCCACCAGAAAACGGGCCTTCGGGTCTTGACGAGGCGGAGGCATCGGCAGACTGTCGGTCCGATGCAGTGTCGACGTCGGCGCGGCGGCGCGTTCCCCAAGCACCGGGAGGACTAGGCGGGAGATGGCCAGCGACCGCGGGCTCACGATCGGATTCCCCCGCATGTACAACGAGCCCGGCGAGCGGCGAGCCTTCCTGCCGCCGCTCATGGGCGTGCTCGCGAGCCTGGACGTCGACGTGTACGTCGAGGCGGGGAGCGGGGCCGGCATGGGTTACCCGGATGACCGTTACCTTGCCGAGTCGCCGCGGGTGCGCATCGTCGACGAAGCCACGGCCTACCGCCAGGACATCGTGGTGGTGCTGCGCGCGCCCGAAGGGCGCTACGAGATGCTCCGACCCGGCGCGATCCTGCTCTCGATGCTCCACTTCACCACGCGGCCGGAACGCGTCGAATTGCTGCGCGGCCTGGGCATCGAAGCCGTCGCGCTCGACATGGTCACCGGCGACGATGGACGGCGCCTGGTCCAGAACCTGCGCGACGTGGCCCGAAACGGACTGGCCGCGGCGTTCGACGCCCTCGAGCGGCGCTGGCCACCACTGCTCTCGCCCATGCGTCCGCCGATCAGCGTCACGATTCTGGGCGCCGGCGGGGTCGGCAAGCACGCCATCGAGTGGGCCGCCAAGTGCGGCGACGAGGCGCGCAACGAGCGATTCGTCCGCGAAGGCCTGACCGGGGTCGAGGTCGTGGTGGTCGAGCAGAACCTGTCGGGCGACGAAGCCTACTTCCGGCGGCGCCTGGCCCAGACTGACGTCCTCGTCGATGCCACCGCGCGACGCGACACATCGCGTCCCCTGTTCCCCAACGCCTGGCTCGGCATGCTTCCGGCTCACGCGATCGTGTGCGACCTGGCGGTCGATCCGTACCTGCTCGATGACGACCCACCGGTCGTGCGCGGGATCGAAGGCATCCCCCAGGGCAACCTGGACCAATGGGAATTCGGCCCGCAGGATGCGGCCTGGGACCACCTGCCGCCCGGGGTCCCGACCGCACAGCGACGAACGGTCGTCTCCTGCTACTCGTGGCCCGGCGTCCAGCCCGAGGCCTGCATGCGAGCCTACGGCGCGCAGGTGAGCCCGCTCCTCAAGACCCTCATCTGGAACGGCGGGCTGCCGGCGATCGGACCGGGCATCTCATTCCACGGGCGGGCACTCTGGCGCGGCAGCCTGCGTCACTGGCTGGGCGAGAATCCCATCGCCTGACCTCGGTCTTCGCGGCGTCCCGGTCGCAGATGCCGGGTCGATCTCGCGGCCGACCGTCACGAGCAGGTTGACCGGGAGCTCGCGGAGCCCGGCCAGCACCCGTGCGAACAGGTCGCCCGATTCGTGGTTGAGACGGTTCCGAGGGCGAGGTAGATCGACGGTGCACCCTCGATCGCGGTGGTCCAATCCGGCATCAAGCCGTCCGGGCGATACGTTCGATTGACGTCGAAGGTGGATCGGGAGACGGGGAGTTGCCGTCGGTCAGACGATCGGGACTGGAGCCGGGAGCAGAGGATCTTCCATGCGAACAACGTAGTCTGTGGGAACTGGTGACGCAGGTGCGGCACATTCCGGGAGCGGATCGGCAGACGAGTGCTGGTGAGCGTCGGGGTAATCATCAAGAAGCGGAGTGCCTTCCTCCCGATCGCGATGTCCCTCGGAGCGTTGGTCCTCCTTCTCTGGCACGTCGCGGCGTTCGGCGTGGTGCGCCAGGCGGATGAAGGTGCGGCCGCCCGCGTCTACCAGCTCCTGATGGCGGCACAGGCTCCGATCGTGGCGTACTTCGCAATCACCTGGGTGCCCCGTGCGCCAAGGGAGGCACTGCTCGTGCTGGCGCTTCAGGTCGGTGCCGCGCTCCTGACGCTCGCACCCCTCTTCCTTCTCGGGCTCTAGGATCCGCCAGCGCTGGGACCATCGGCGCTCCGCGCGAGGGAGCCGTGCCGTCGTAGGCGTCTCGTGCGGAGCTCAGAAGTGGAGTCAACGCCGGTGCTCCGCATCACGCGTCGCGGGTCTCTGCCATGCTTCGCGCCTTCGCCGCGGCCGACGCGGCGCCAGGCGGAGAGTCAATCGTGCACATCGTCGTCGTGAACCGGATCACGTTGTCCGTCCCCGTCGAGGAAGTGGTGGCCGACATCGAGCGCGAGCTGCCGGCGATCTTCGCGGGCCTCGAGGGCTTCGTTGGCCAGACGCTCGTCAAGACCGGCCCGCAGGAGCTCGTGGTCGTCGGCCGCTGGGCCTCGCCGGAGGCGGCGGCCGCCGGCGAGGCGGTCATCGGGCCGGGCGTGTTCAACACCTGGGTCGCGCCACGCGCCACGGGGCAGGACCGCCTGGTGGGCGAGGTCGTGTCCGACATCGGCTGGGGCAGCTGACCGTCCGCTGGCGGCCACCACACGGAGCCGGCTCCGACCCCGGCACCGTCCGGCGTCGCACGCGTTGACGGACCGCGGCGCTCTGGGAGTCCGGGCGTTGCGGCACGTCTGCCCGGACCCTGAGAGACGGTCTCGCGACCAAGCCTGGGGTCGCCCTGGGCATGAAGGGGGAAGTGGAGCGGGAGACGGGATTCGAACCCGCGACATTCTGCTTGGGAAGCAGACACTCTGCCAGCTGAGTTACTCCCGCTCGGGAGGCCGGGCCGAAGCCCTGCGGCGAGAATCTACCACCACAGCCCGGCGATCGGCGAGGAAGGCGTTCCAAGAGGAGAGCCGGAGAAGACGATCCGACCCGCGTTCATTCCGGGTCCGTTTCGCGTGCTCCAAAACGAGGTCCTTCTTCAACGCGGGCCTGTTCCGGGCCCTGGACGGCATCGGCATGCCGGGCGGGCTTCTCGAGGGGGTGGTGGAGGATCTCTACTACCCGAACAGCCCCTACGCGTTCTCCGTGGTGGATCCAGCTGTCTTGGCCAACATATACGAGCAGTTCCTTGGCGAACGCGTTGAGATCGACGCCGCCGGCCATGTGGCCCTCGTGTCCAAGCCAGAAGTCGTTCACAGCGGAGGCGTCGCCCCGACGCCAGACTTCCTAGTTTCCGAGCTGGTGGGGTCGATCTCGACGTACGCCGGCGCCGCCGACGTCGAGACGAATCCCCCGACCATTTGCGATCCAGCCTGCGGTTCCGGCCCGTTCCTTCTCGCGGCTTTCCGATCGCTGCTCTCTCGAGCTGAACAAGAGGACGGGTCGCCCGACGGCATCGGACTTGCGAGGAAGCGCGACCTCATGCGGCGTGCCATCTACGGAGTGGACATCGACGACCAAGCCATCGAAGTGGCGCGCCTGAGTCTGCTGTTGGCTCTGCTCGACGGAGAGACCGCGCAATCGCTCGCCGCAGCGGCCCCCGTTCTCCCCGACCTTAGCGCGAACGTCCGTGTCGGTAACTCTCTCGTCGGGCCGGTCTTTCACGGGCTGTTTCCCGAGCTCGCAACCAACGCCGAGGCGCTCGCCGAGGTCAACGTCTTCGATTGGCATGCAGCGTTTCCGGCGATCTTCGGCGCCGGCGGGTTCCACCTCGTCCTGGGCAACCCGCCGTGGGTTCGGATCCAGGTCCTCGCGGAGTTCTTCCCAGACCAGCTGCGGTTCTTCCAGCGCGCGGAATCGGGTTACAGCAGCAGTCGGGCAAACAACTTTGACCTCTACATGCTCTTCGTCGAGAAGTCGCTTGCGCTGCTGACCGACGATGGAACCCTGGCCGTCGTGCTGCCACACCGGTTCATGTCTAGTCTCGCTGGCCGGCCATTGAGGGCCCTGCTCTCGCGTGGTAAGCACGTGCGTTCGATCGTGCACTTCGGGCATGCGCAGCTTTTCCCGGGTCGGAGCAACTACGTCTGCCTACTCGTGGTTCAGAAGGCAGAGAGCGAGTGCCTCAGCTTCGAGCGAGTCACGGACGTCGCCCGATGGCGGCGCAACGAGGGGCGAGTGACCGAGCGAAAGAGCAGCGCGGATATCACGGCCGACCCCTGGACCTTCGCCCCTGACGCGACCGCCGCCGTGTTCGCCCGCATTCGCGGCGCTTTCCCGCAGGTCCTCAAGGATGTCGCCGACATCTTCGTGGGCGTCCAGACGAGCGCAGACGCCATCCTCATGCCGGTTCCCCGGCGGATTGAGGGCGACTACGTCGAGGTGGTCGCCCAGGACGGATCAGTGCACAGGATCGAGCGAGCCATCACCCGGCCCGCCATCCGAGATCGATCGCTCGAGCAGTTCGACGAGAGGCCAGAACCCGATGCCGTCGCGATCTTCCCGTACGAGCTCGAGGGCGCGCCGCCGCGCGCCAAGCTCATCCCCTCCGAACGGATGGCTACGGAGTTTCCTGGCGCGTGGGCATACCTCCAACTGCACCGCGAGCGACTGGAGGCCCGAGCTATGCAGGGCGGACCAGGGGACGGCTGGTACCGCTACGGCCGCTCCCAGAGCCTCACGTTGCTCGACGCTCCGAAGATCGTCGTCCGAGTGATGTCGACCGTGCCGCGCTACGCGTACGACCCCGATGGTCTGGTCGCGCCCGGAGGTGGAGACGGAGGGCCCTACTACTTCATTCGGCCGCTCGCGGATCAGTCGGCTGAGTACCAGCGCTTTCTTATCGCCCTGCTATCCCACCCTGTGATCGACGCAATCGTGGTCGCCAACGGGCGAGCGTTCCGCGGCGGTTACTACGTTCATCGAAAGCAGTTCCTGCAGGATCTCCCCGTCCCCGCCCCGGGCGATCGCCTCGGCCCTATTGCTGACGCTGTCGCCGCGACATCCCGAACTGTGAAGACACTACGCCACGAGGCTGACACCGCTCGCCGTCGTGCCCTCGAGCAGCTTCTGGCTACTCAGAGACTCCGCTGCCAGGATCTGGTCACGGGCCTCTACGGCCTGACTCCTGACGAGCTTTCCGCGTTCGATTTGTAGGGTGTGAGCGGCGGTGCATGCGACGGCTGCGGAGACGGAGCCAGCCGGCGCGGAGCACATGGAAGTACTCGATCGGGATGTCGAGCGCTCGCGCCGCCTGGGCATCGACGATGTCCAGCACACCGGCGACCTCGTCGGCCCTAAGTGCCTTGTCAATGGCGCTGAATGACTGGCCGAGGCTCGTGTCGTATGGGATTGGGAGCGCATCGGCCTCCGATGGTTCGAGCTCCAACACCCCACCTCCGTAGCTGCGACCCATGACCTCTGCAAAGGCAAACGTCAGCGAGTTGTGAAACGCCGTCGCGAGAGACTCGGGGTTAGTCGCTGGCCGAATCGCGACTCGGTGAACGGTATCGGTCGAACTTCCGCCCGCGCGGTTCAGAGCGAGCTGGGGGTGGCTGTGGATCTGGCGGAGCAGGAATGCCTCGGCCGGATGGGTTGACGGCACGACGAACCACTTCTTCCGGATCCGACACTTGTACCCGAGATGTACCGCGGCCTCGATTCCGGTCTCGAGATAGACGTTGAGCTCCTCAGGAATCTGATCCTCATTCCGCACGGAGAGTAGGTACCGTGCCTCGCCCTCGGCTTGGTTGCGCCGCCAGTCGCCCTCGCTGAACTCGAGGCCACTGATCTGCCTGCTCCGCGTGACGATCGGTTCGAGGAACCGATCGATACCGGCCAGGGCAAACTCGCCGGGGTCCGGCACTAGGAAGAAATCGTTGTTCCCGGTGACAACGCCGATGTCGACGGATGCAAGCGAGCCCAGCCTCGTGACCTTGGGCGAGTGCCGGATCGCCCTTAGGGCCTCGAGCTCCAGAGGCTCGAGGAAGTATTGAGTCCACTTCTCGGACGTGTGGTCCATCGCCTTTGGCGGCGCGTTGTGGTCGACGTCCAGGTCAGCGAGCCCCGTGGTGTCGAGGAGCTCAGCGACCCGAATGCCGGGTGACGCGGCAGGGGCTTTCTCACCCAGCAGCAGGACGACCTCCTGTTGGATGTCCTCGAAGACGAGCGATTCGAAGGCGACGACCGTGATCCTTGCGAACTCGTTGCTCAGGTACGCCCGGAGCTCGGCTGCATAGCCCACCTGTAGCAGCTCCGCGGGCAGCACCATCGCCAGTCGCCCGCGATCGGTGAGCATGCGGCTCGCAGCTACCACAAACGGCACCCAGGCGTTCGTGAGGCGGCTTGGGTGGAGTCCGGCACTGCGCATGAGCCTGAATGCCGGTTCCCGGTGCTCTTCCTGAAAGTGGTGGTAGCGGAGGAACGGCGGGTTCCCAACAACAGCGTCGAAACGGACACCCTGATGTGCCTCTGCGTACGCGAAGAAGTCCGACTCAGCTACTGCGTGGGCAAGTCCGAGCGGCGCCAGAGCCAAGCGTGCCTCCTCGGCCGCCGCCGGATCGACTTCAACCGCAGTCAAGTCGAGGGCCGCGGCTGGTCCACCGAGGTCCAGCA
>Ga0209638_1002149_pt1 | contig 12225 bp, 8 predicted proteins | sample BarGraNGADG00211_FD_184490 | JGI IMG/M metagenome (GOLD analysis project Ga0209638, IMG submission 184490) | Arctic peat soil microbial communities from Barrow, Alaska - Barrow Graham LP Ref core NGADG0002-211 (SPAdes) (version 2) | ecosystem: Environmental > Terrestrial > Soil > Wetlands > Peat... | reverse complement strand
TGATGGTGTTGGGACACGAGCAAAATCTCCGCGATACGCAGGCATTTCCCAAGAATCAGGCCGGCGCCGACCCGATGACGGGCGCTCCATCGGAGGCCGACCCCAAGAACCTGCGCGAGCTGGGCATCAAGCCGATCGCCCCGCCGACCTGAGAGCCTCCCGCGCTAGGCCCGCATGACTGATGCGGCCGTTTCGCAGCACCAGCGGCCGCCCGAACCACGCACCGCACTACCAGTGCGCTTTCGCGGCCCGTTCGACCCCTGGCATCCACGCCACGACCACCTCGGCACGCCGTCCTAACTCGCTAGGCTCAATCTGAAGAGCAATTCAACCGATGGAGCAGGCATACTTCAGCGGTAACCGAATTTCTGACTTGTAATCACGCGTGAGCGAGGAGAGGGCGAGCCATGTCGACGCAAGATCCAGGGAGAGCACAACCGGCGTCGCTGACGTCCCTTCCGCGCATCGAGGACGTCCCGTTCACCGATCACGGCTATGACCCCGACCAGATTCGGAGCGCGTTCGACGCTTTCCAGCGCCACGTAGCCCAGCTTCAGGCTCAGCTTCGCGTGCTGCAGGCGGCAGGTCGCTCGAGCATGGAGCCCAGCGGTCATGCGGTGCGCATGGACGCGCTGCACCTGATTCGGTCCGCGGCCGAGTTCGCCGATGCTCTGGAGCGCGACGCCCAGACGGCGTCCACCACACAGCTTTCGCGCACCGAAGAGGAGATCAGGACGCGCCAGCAGGAGATGGCCGCCCGCGCTGTCGAGATCGAGCGCTTCCGCCAGGAGTCCGAGCGTCAGCGCCAGGAGATTCTCGGCGTCGCTCGTAACGAGTCGCGCGAGCTGCTCGCCAATGCCCAGCGGGAATCTTCGCAGGAGCTGCGCGAAGCCGAATCGCGCGGCAACAAGCTGCTCGAGCAGGCGCGGCACCAGGCGACCGAGCTCACCAACGCGGCTCGCGCCGAGGTCGAAGGAACGCTGGAGTGGGCACGGGCCCAGGCGGCTTCGATCATGACGCGCGCCCAGCAGGGTGCCGAGCAGCTACTCGGCGCCGCCGGTCTCGGCGAGGACAAGGTCGGCCGAGTGGCGGATTCGCTCGTCCAGGCGGCCGATCGCGAGGCGCAGAGCGCCCGCTCGCCGGGCGGTGTGATGCGGCAGGCGACCTCTCTGCTGCAGGCCAGCGCCGCCGCCGCCGAGGCGACGCAGGCGGCCGAGCCACAGGTCGAACGGCCCGTGGCCGCAGAGCCCGAAGCCGAAGAGTCCGAGCCCGAGGCGACCATGACCGAGGAGCCGGAGGTCGAGGAGACCGAGAGCGAGGAGAGCGAAGAGACAGGCACGCCGAGCGAAAGCAAAGGCCGGGCCTGGGACGCCGACGACTCCGAGCAAGAGGACGCCTCGGAAGAGGAAGAGACGGATCAGAAAGGCCCCGGCGAGGACGAGCCGCGGCGCCCCTTCTGATTCGCTTCCATCCGCTTCGCTGCACGTCGGCTCTTGCTTGGCGCATGATCGACGTGGACAATGAGCTGGCTCGCCCGGGCGTCGGCCCGGTCGGGCGATGTCCCGCTCTCGATGGAGACCGCTAGGGGATGCTGGGGAAATACCGCCTAAAGCCGAGCTTTCTGCTCGAGGTTGCCTTCCTGATCGGGGTCTGGCTGATCGCTTGGCGTGTGTTCGACCCGCCGGTGGCCATCCTCGTTTTCATCATCTTCGCTGCCTATGGGCTCGTGTTCTTCTATGAGAACTGGCTCGACGGACTGAGCCGGCGCGAGCGGGCCGAGGCGCGGCGCTCGAACCGGCGGGAAAGCGAGCTCCACAACAAGTTCAGCGATCCGGGTGAGAGCGCCCGGCCCTCGTCCAGCGTCCAGAAGCTGACCAAGGCCGAGCCCGTCGCCGCCCCACATTCGATCTCCGAGCGCCTGACCGCCAAGTTGCACGGCCATGAGGCGGAGGACGAGCCGAAGCGCGTGGCGCCGGCGGTCAAAAATCCGGCCGTTCCGCCGCAGCCTGTGCCTCCCGCCGCACGCAGCTCGGTCGAAAGGCCCGCCGAGCAGGTCGAGAGAACGGAGGCTCGAAGGCCGGAAGCACAGCCGGAGCCTCCGAAGCGAGAAGAGCCCGTTTCAGCGCCGACCGCCGCGGAAGCTCCCCGCTCGGTTTCCGAGGCGGCAAGCGCACCTCGGGGCGCGGCGCCGGAGGCGGGGCGCGAGCCCGAGCCAGAACGACCGCACTCGCTGATGGCGGATATCGCCGCCGGCCCCGACTCGCGCAAGCCGACCGGCCCCGTCGGTGGCTGGAACGTCTGGGAGCTGGAGCGGCTTCTCGCCGCGCAATCGAAGCCCGATCCGGAGCGCGACTACGAGCGCTCGATGATGCTCGTCTACCTGCGTGAGTTCGCCGACTCCGACGGTCAGCTTCCACCGCAGTTCGATGCGCTCGTGCGCGAGTCGTTCTCCGATCTCGTTCACGGCCCCGCGAGCTAGTGACCATCGACTCGCACACGCTCGGCCCGGCCGGCCTTCGCCCGGTGCGAGGCCGCCCGTGAGGCTCGTTGCCCAGCGAATCGGCGTGCTGGCGGCTGTGGCGCTGATTGCGGTGCTCGTGGCAGTCGCGCTCGTGCGCCACTTCGACTCGAGCCCGGCGCACGCGAAGCGAACGGTGACGGCCGTGCCCGCTCCGGGCGCCAGCTGGAACGAGGTTCGCGCCGGCATCCTCGCGCTCACCAAGAAGGGAAGGAAGACGGCCTGCGGCGTCAAGATCGGCGTCACGACCTTCGGCGTAGCGCATCCGAGCCTTCCCTGCGGCACGAGGATCTTCATCGCCTATGGCGACATTCAGGTGCTGACTCAGGTGATCTCCCGCGGGCCCTACGTTCCCGGGCGGGGGCTCGATCTGACCCCGGCGCTCGCCGTCAAGCTGAACATCAGCGGGGCGACCGACGTGCGCTGGCGCTTTGCCCGGTAGCCGACGAAAGTCCGCCTCCTGCGGAGGGCTTGAAGACTTTCGTCGGCTTGAATCGAAGGAGGGTCGCCGTGCCTGCGGCGTTTGCGCGCCGGGGACGGCTTTCTTCTCAACGGTCGAAGCACGAGCTACAGTGAGATGGTTCGACCCTGTTCGGAGCTTCGCGCAACAACGTAGAACCAACACCAAGTAAATGGGAGCTTGCGTCCGAGCGGCGGCTCCCTCTTCGGAGGGCGCCAAGGCGAGGCAGGGCACCCACCTGGATTACCAGGTTCACTTGGGCGCGAATGTTGCGGCAGGGTGGAATCGCGAGGGGGGCTTCGGCCCCCCTCGCTTTCACCGAAAGTCCGCCCTCCTGCGGAGGGCATGACGACTTTCGGTGACGAACTGATGTACGAGGCACCGCGCCTGCGGCGCGGATTCCTCGCCTGCTCCTATGAGCGAGGCGGGCTGACCGCAGGTGTGGTCAGTGTTCGGGGCGGACAGGCCGGGGGATGGCGTTTTGTGAGCCGCGCCCGCCATGTCGGTCGCTCCGTTTCCGCAAAAAGTCGGCCGGCTTTGCCGGCAAAGACTTTTCGCGGTGTTTCCTTGGTGTACGAGTCTGCGCGCCTTCGGCGCGCGTGACTCGTCTGCTTCCAGGAGCGGGGCGGGTTGGCCGTGAGTGTGAGCAGTGTTCGAAGTGGAGGAGCCGGGGGATAGCGTTTTGTGAGCCGCGCCCGCCATGTCGGTCGCGGCGGCCAAGGCAAAGCCTCTTTCGACCGACGAAAGTCGCCAGACTTTTGTCGGCTAAAGCTAGCCTGACTGCATGAGGACCGTCTTCGGCGATGCGACGATCGGCTCCGACTGGACATCGGTGCGGTTGCGCCTGCAGGGCGAGCGGATTGTCGAGGCCGACGCTGATGGATTGGCGGAAAGCCTCGAGGGGCTGAGCCTGCTCGAGGCGGCCGCGGTCGGCGGCGAGACCCTCGCGCTGGAGGCGCTCGCGGCGGCGCTCGGGCCGGTGTTTTGCGCGGCGCCTGATCCCGAGCGTGTGGCGGTGGCGATGTCCGGCGGTGTTGACAGCGCGGTCGCTCTGCTCGCGGCCGGGCCGAAGGCGATCGGAGTCACGCTCAGGCTCTGGATCGATCCGGACGGGCCGGACAGCGAGGCGGCCTGCTGCTCGCCGGATTCGGTGCGCCTCGCGCGGGCCACCTGCCACCGGCTGGGGCTGCCGCACGTCACGCTCGACCTGCGCGACCAGTTCTGCCGGCAGGTGGTCGAGCCCTTCGTTCGCGCCTATGCGGCGGGCTTGACGCCAAACCCCTGCGTCCGCTGCAACGGCTCGTTTCGCTTCGGCCGGCTGCTGGCCTTCGTGCGCCGCGCCGGCGCCGCGCGCCTGGCGACCGGTCACTACGCGCGCCTCGCCGAGCGGCGCGGAAAGCTGCTCATCGCTCGTGCCCGTGATCGCGAGAAGGATCAGTCCTACATGCTCGCCGCGCTCGATCCGGCTTTGCTCGGGCGGCTCTGGTTTCCGCTCGCCGAGCTGGAGAAGAGCGAGACGCGCGAGCGCGCGGCGATCGCCGGTCTAGAGGTTGCGACACGGCCCGAGAGCCAGGAGGCCTGCTTTTTGGCCGGCGCCGACTACCGCGATTTCCTCGAGCGGCGCGGTCTGGTCTCGAGTCGCGGCGAGGTGGTCGACGAAGGAGGCAGGCGGCTCGGCCGGCACAACGGCTACTGGCGCTTCACGCCGGGGCAGCGACGCGGTCTGGGCATCGCCTCGAGCGACGGTCCGCTCTACGTGCTGCGCACGCAGGCAAGGAAGAATCTGGTCGTGGCCGGGCCCGAGCAGGCGCTTGCGCGGCGCAGCGTGAGCGCGCGCGGAAAGCTCTACCTTCCGCTCGAGCGCGCCGAAGCGAAGCTTCGCTACCGCTCGCCCGCTCTGCCGGCCGAGGTGGAGGAGACTGCGACCGGCTTCCGGCTCCGCCTGCTCGAGCCGGCTTTCGCCGTGGCGCCCGGTCAGGCCGCGGTGCTCTACGACGACGAAGTCGTTACCGGGTTCGGGCTGGTCACGTCGGCGCGGTGATTCGAAGCGGGCCAAGTGGAGGACACCTCGGACGCCCATCTCGACTTCGACACGCCGACCTCCACATACCGACTTCAATAGCCTCTAAGATCAGCTCTCGATGCTTCTTCTCTCGTCCACGACCGGCAGCGTCGCCTACGCGGCACTTGCCTTCTTCCTGATCGCGATCGGGCTGACGCTCGGCTACGCGCTCCTTCGTCTGGCCGGGGTCCTTGGTCGCGTCTCCTCTCTGGTCAAAGGCGTCGAGCAGGAGCTGGTACCGGTCCTGAACAAGGCGGGCGGCTCGATCGATCGCGTCAACGACCAGCTCGACAAGCTCGATGTCGTGACCGACAGCGCGGTTGACGCCGTCGGGAGCATCGACACCGTCCTGCGCGCGATCGCCGGCGCCGTCAAGTTGCCGGCCAAGAAGCTCGCCGCTCTGACGGCCGGGCTCGCGCACGGGCTTGCGACCTTCAAGGTCGAGCGCGACTTCTCGGCGGCCATGGCTGCGGCGCGCTTCGCCGCCGAAGAGCGCGAGAACCGCTTCGCCGAGGAGTTCCGTTCCGAGGCCGAAGAGGACAAAAACGCGAGCGAGGAGTAGCGCTTTGGATGAGATCGTTCTCAAGCTTCCCCGCGAAGCGTGCTGGCACAGCGTCGCCTATCTCGTTCTGGCGGGATTGGCCGCGCGCCTCGAATTGACGGTCGAGAACCTCGAAGACTGGCAGCTCGCGCTGACCGAGTTGCTTGGCCGCACGAGTCCCGACGGCCGGCTCGAGCTCGTCTTTCGCGCCTCGCCCGAGCAGCTCGAGGCACGCTTCGGCCCGGCGGACGAAAAGATTTTGAGCGAGCTGGAGCGTCAGGAGGCGGGCATCGGCCTGCGCCGCGTGCTCTCGACTCTCACCGACAGCGTGGAGGTCGAGACAAGCGGCGGGAAGCGCTGGATCGTTCTGCGCAAGGCGATCGTTCATCCGGACGGCGCAAGCTGAAGCCTGGGTTGATAATCGGCAGCATGCGCACGGAACGTCTCCCCGGGCGATCGTCGGCTTCGAGCCGGGAAGTCGACCTGTGCGAGGCCGCAGATGGACGCTAACGACAGAAACCTTCTCCGCCGCTACCACGAGCAGGGCGACCGGGCCGCGCGCGAGCAGCTGATCGAGCGCTACATGTCGCTGGTGCGCTCGCTCGCGCGCCGCTATGCCTCTCGCGGCGAGCAGCTCGACGACCTGATCCAGATCGGCGCCATCGGCCTGATCAAGGCGATCGATCGCTTCGACATCGACCGCGGCGTCGAGCTGACCACCTACGCGACACCGAACATCATCGGCGAGATCAAGCGCCACTTCCGCGACCACGGCTGGGCGGTGCGGGTCCCGCGCGGCCTGCAGGAGCTGAGCATCCAGTTGATGCGAGTGGTCGAGCAGTTGACCGGCGAGCTGAGCCGCTCGCCGACGATCGCCGAGCTGGCCGAGGCAACCGGGGCGAGCGAGGAAGACGTTCTCGAGGCGCTCGAGACCGGTCGCGCCTACAGCCCGCTCTCGCTCTCGGTGAGCTCGAGCGGCGACGACGACGAGCTCGACCCGCTCGAGTCGCTCGGCGACGATGACCACGAGTACGAGGTGTCGGAGGACCGGGCGGTGCTCGAGCCCGGCCTGCGGGTGCTCGACGAGCGCGAGCGGTTGATCCTGCAACTGCGCTTCTACGAAGGTCTGACGCAATCGCAGATCGCCCAGCGGGTCGGCATCTCCCAGATGCACGTGTCGAGGCTGATCAGGCGCGCCCTGGAGAAGGCGCGCAAGGAGATCGCCCCGGAACTCGACGAGCTCGAGCTCAAAGACTCAGACGAGTAACCTGAGCCCGCTTTAACCGAGGCGGTAGAGCGGGCGCTCGGTCGCGAGAGTCGCTCGCCTTCGCGCTGGCCGATCGACCCAGCCGATTCTTCTCTTTGGCTTGTATGCCCCGATAGGGGTATGCAAGTTTCGCCCGAATCTATAAGCATCCGACAGTATCCCCCTGTCAACACGCTCGTTTCTTCTTAGAGAGCCCGCCCGTGGAGGTAGGAAAGTGACCCGCCTGTCGCCGGTTGTACGAATCGTCCCCCCGAGTCGTCGAAGCACGGTTCGTCTCTTAGCTGGCGTTGTCTGCTGCGCCTTGGTGCTTGTCTGCACCTCCACGCTTGCGGGCGCCGCCTCGAGCAAAGCCTCCACCGCAACGATCTCTGCTCACCTGACCAAGAAGAGCTTCACGAAAGCCCAGGCCGGCTCGGTCAAGCTCGTCTACAAGTTCTCCGCTCCGAGCAAGAGCTTCAGCTACCTGCTCAGCTTCAAGAAGGGCTCCAAGTGGCGAGCGGTCAAGAGCGTGAAGAAGAAGGGAACCTTCAAGGGCTCCAAATCGATGACGGCCAAGAAGCTCTTCGCCGGCAAGGCGATCAAGGCTGGTAGCTACCGGCTCAAGCTCTCCGCCGATGGCGGAAGTAAAACTCTCAGCTTCAAGGTTGTTACCGCCGTCGCCCCTGCCCCCGCCGCCCCTGTCATCAGGACTGGAAACAAGCCCGCTAACACCGTTCTACCCATCATCTTGGGCACCACGACGCAGGGCCTGGCGCTCTATGCCTCAAACGGCTCCTGGAGCGAATCGCCGACTTCCTACTCCTATCAATGGCGTCGCTGCACTAGCTCCGGTGCAAGTTGCGTGGACATATCAGGCGTAACAGGCAGCTCTTACACCCTCGGCTACGCAGATGCCGGCTCGACCATTCGGGTGGTGGTCATAGCTAAGAACGCTTCTGGCTCGACAAGCGCCACCTCGAGTCAGACGGCCGTGGTGGTCGGTCTACCGCCCGCGAACACCGCTCTACCAACCATCTCCGGTACGACCACGCAGGGTCAGACGCTGACTGCCTCAAACGGCTCCTGGAGCAACTCGCCGACCTCCTACTCCTACCAGTGGCGTCGCTGTGATTACTCCGATGCAAGTTGCGTGAACATCTCAGGCGCAACATCAAGCTCTTACACCCTCGTTTACGCAGATCTCTACTTGCAGATCCGCGTCGTCGTCACGGCGACGAACTCCTATGGATCGGTCAGCGCAACCTCGGCAAGGACGGCTTGGGTCGACGGACCACCACCGGTGAACCTCACTCTTCCGACCATCTCCGGTACACCCGCCCAGGGCCAGATACTCACTTCCTCAACGGGCACCTGGAGTAACTCGCCGTACGACTATTACTATGAGTGGTACCGCTGCGACTCCTCCGGCGCTAACTGCGTCTCTATCTCGGGTGCATACGGGAGCTCCTATCGGCTTACTTCCTCGGATGTAGGCAAGACCATCCATGTAGTTGTCGAAGCCGATAATGACTTTGGCTACGCCACCGCCACCTCGAGCCAAACGGGTGTCGTTGGCGCGCCGCCCGCTAACACCTCGCTGCCAACCGTCTCCGGCTCGGTTATTCAGGGCCAGACGCTCACTGCCTCAGACGGAGCGTGGAGCGGCTCGCCAACCTACGCGTACCAGTGGCGCAGGTGTGACTCCTATGGCACGAATTGCACCGAAATCGCGAGCGCAACCTCTGGCTCCTACGCTCTCGTTTCTGGAGATGTTGGCAAGACCATCCGCGTCGTCGTCACGGCGACGAACTCCTCTGGCTCGGCGAGCGCGACCTCGGAGCGAACGGGGCTCGTAAACGCAACGGCCGGTACTTCGGCGCCCGTTAACACCTCGCCGCCAACCGTCTCCGGCTCGGTTATTCAAGGCCAGATGCTCACTGCCTCAGACGGAACGTGGAACAACTCACCGACCTCCTACACGTATCAGTGGCAACGTTGCGCCCCGGGCTGCGCCAACATCACGACGGGCGCGACCTCCAGCTCCTACGTTCTCGTTTCAGAAGACGTTGGCAAGACCATCCGCGTTGTCGTCACGGCGACAAACTCCTATGTCGGCTCGCCGAGCGCGACTTCGGCGCAGACGGCTGTGGTGGCAGCTCCCTCGACGACGTCCGTTAGCGCCGGCTACGAACACACCTGTGCCCTTATCTCCACTGGTACGGTCAAGTGCTGGGGCGACAACTCGGATGGACAGCTCGGCAACGGTTCAACGGATGACAGCTCGACGCCGGTCTCAGTGAGCGGGATCTCAACAGCCACCCAGATCAGCACCGGTCGCTACCACACCTGCGCGCTTCTATCGGGCGGCACGGTTAAGTGCTGGGGCGCCAACTGGTACGGCACTCTGGGCGACGGCTCAACGGATGACAGCTCGACGCCGGTCTCAGTGAGCGGGATCTCAACCGCCATTCAGATCAGCGGCGGCGGTTACCACACTTGCGCGCTTCTATCGGGCGGCACGGTCAAGTGCTGGGGCGTTAACTGGTACGGCGAACTCGGCGACGGCTCCACAGATGACAGCTCGACGCCGGTCTCAGTGAGCGGGATCTCAACCGCCACTCAGATCAGCGCCGGTCAGTACCACAGCTGCGCGCTTCTATCGGGCGGCACAGTCAAGTGCTGGGGCGAGAATATGGAAGGTCAGCTTGGCAACGGTACCGAAGACGACAGTACTACTCCGGTTCAGGTCAAGGGAGTCGGCGGCGGTACGAGCACGCTCTCAAACGTCACCCAGATAAGCGCCGGCGGCAACCACAGCTGTGCGCTTCTCTCGGGCGGCACGGTCGACTGCTGGGGCTTCGGCGGTTACGGTCAGCTTGGCAACGGTGCCTACGTCGTAAGTACTACCCCGGTTCAAGTCAAGGGAGTCAGCGGTACGGACACGCTCTTAAGCGTCACCCAGATAAGCGCCGGCGGCAACCACAGCTGTGCGCTTCTCTCGGGCGCCACGGTCGACTGCTGGGGCGACAACACATACGGTCAGCTCGGGGACAACTCATCGAATGATAGGTGGACACCGATTCAGGTCAAGGGAGTCGGTGGTACGGGCACCCTCTCAAACGTCACCCAGATAACCGCCGGAGGCTCCCACAGCTGTGTTCTTCTCTCGGGCGGCACGGTCAACTGCTGGGGCGACAACGCGTACGGCCAGCTCGGCGATGGCTCAACGGATGACAAGTGGACACCGGTCAGCGTGACTGGCCTTCCGTAGCACCGTTCGCCTGGCCAAGGTCATTCGGGGTTAACCGGCGCGACCGCTCGGGCGGTCGCGCCGGTGTCTTGCAGTGGTGAGGGGTTGCGGCGCCGGGCGCAAGATCCAGCGGACGGCGGTTCCACGCATACAATCTCGGCGTGCGCACAACAGCCGAGCTGAGGGAGAGCTACCTCTCCTACTTCCAGAGCAAGGGTCACGTCCTGCGGCCCTCGAGCTCGCTCGTGCCCGAGGCGTACGACCCGTCGGTACTACTGACTACCGCCGGGATGCAGCCGCTCAAGCCCTTCTTCCTCGGGCTGGAGGCGCCTCCGAGCCCGCGCTTGACCTCTGTGCAGAAGTGCTTCCGCACCACCGACATCGACGAGGTCGGCGCCACGGCGCGCCATCTCACCTTCTTCGAGATGCTCGGCAACTTCTCGTTCGGCGACTACTTCAAGGACGGGGCGATCGATCTGGCCTGGGAGTTTGTGACAGGTCAGATGAAGCTCGACCCGGCCAAGCTCTGGGCAACGGTCTATCGCGGCAACCCCGAGCTCTCGATCGGCGCCGACGAGGTCGCCATCGCCGCCTGGCAGCGAGTCGGCATCCCGCCCGAGCGCATCAAGCGCCTGGGCGAGGACAACTTCTGGAAGGCCGGCCCGACGGGCCCCTGCGGCCCCTGCTCGGAGATCTACTACGACCGCGGGCCCGAGCGCGGCTGCGGCAAGCCGGACTGCGCGCCCGGTTGCGACTGCGATCGCTTCCTCGAGTTCTGGAATCTCGTCTTCATGGAGCTCGAGCAGCATGCCGACGGGAGCGTGACGCCGCTGCCGCGCCAGAACATCGACACCGGGCTGGGGCTGGAGCGCGGCGCGGTTATCCTGCAGGACGTCTATTCGGTCTTCGAGATCGACAGCTTCCAGGAGATCCTGGGCTGGGTCGCCGGGGCTTCGGGCACGAGCTACGACGATTCGGAGGCGGCGACCAAGGCCTATCGCGTGCTCGCCGATCACGGGCGGGGAATGGTCTTTTTGGCCGCGGAGGGCGTCAAGCCGGGCAATCTCGGCCGCTCGTACATCCTGCGCCGGGTCATTCGCCGCGCCGTCCAGCACGGCTCGCGGATCGGGCTGGAGGCGCCCTTCCTGGCGCGCCTGGCCGACGTCGTGATCGAGCAGATGGGCGGCGTCTACCCCGAGCTGAAGGAGCACGCCAAGGAGATCGAAGCGGTTCTGACCGCCGAGGAGGAGCGCTTCTCGCAGACGCTCGCCCGTGGCATGCGCCTGTTCGAGGAGCTGGCCAAGGGCAAAGAGGTATCGGGCGAGGATGCCTTCAAGCTGCACGACACCTATGGCTTTCCGCTGGAGCTGACGCGAGAGCTGGCCCGTGAGCGCGGCATGGCGCTCGACGAGGACGGATTCGCCAAGCGGATGGACGAACAACGTGAGCGCTCGCGTGCCGGCGCGCGCGGCGAAGACATGCGCGCGGCCGAGTTCTCGAGCGAGGCCGGCTTCAAGACGGAATTCGTCGGCTACGAGAAGACCGAGGCGCTGACCCAGATCGGGGCGCTGGAGGAGGTCGCCGACGGGCTCTTCCTGGTCAAGCTCAGGGAGTCGCCGTTCTATCCCGAGGGCGGCGGGCAGGTCGGCGACCAGGGCTTCATCGAGAGCGAGGAGGCAGGCTCTGTCTCGCGGGCCGAGCTCGAGCAGACCTTCCGCTTCGAGGACGATCAGGCGCTGCTCTTCCGCGGCGAGGGCTTCAAGGCCACAGAAAGGGTGCGCGCTGTCGTGCTCTGGAGCGAGCGCTTCCCGACCGAGGCCAATCACACCGCGACGCACCTGCTGCACAAGGCGCTGCAGCGAGTGCTCGGCGAGCACGCGCGCCAGGCCGGCTCGGCCGTCCGCCCCGACAAGCTTCGCTTCGACTTCTCACACCCCAAGGCGCTCAGCGCCGGCGAGCGCGACGAGGTCGAGCGCCTCGTCAACGCGGACATCTTCGCCAACCATCCCGTGCACACGTTCGTGACCCCGATCGGCGAGGCCAGGGAGCTGGGAGCGATGGCGCTGTTCGGCGAGAAGTACGGTGACCTGGTGCGAGTGGTCGAGGTGAAGGACGTCTCGCGCGAGCTCTGCGGCGGCACGCACGTGC
>Ga0209638_1002147_pt1 | contig 12233 bp, 10 predicted proteins | sample BarGraNGADG00211_FD_184490 | JGI IMG/M metagenome (GOLD analysis project Ga0209638, IMG submission 184490) | Arctic peat soil microbial communities from Barrow, Alaska - Barrow Graham LP Ref core NGADG0002-211 (SPAdes) (version 2) | ecosystem: Environmental > Terrestrial > Soil > Wetlands > Peat... | reverse complement strand
AAGTCGCCGCCGTCAAGGCGCTGGCGGGCGGCGCAACCGCGCTCGAGTTGGTGCGGCGCGAGATGGTTCCCGCCATGGACGAGGTGGGCCGCCGCTTCGAGTGCGAGGACTACTTCGTGCCCGAGCTTCTGCTGGCTGCCCGGGCCATGAAGGCGGCGCTCGTGCCGATCCGGCCTCTCCTGGCTGCGAGCGGCGCCCAACCGGTGGGCCGCGTGGTCATCGGCACGGTGAAAGGAGACCTCCACGATATCGGCAAAAACATTGTGGCGGCGATGCTGGAGGGAGGCGGTTTCGAGGTGGTCGACCTGGGGGCCGACGTGGCGCCGCAAGCGTTCGTGGAAGCGGTGCGCGCGAACCACGCCCACCTGGTGTGCCTGTCGGCGCTGCTCACCGTGACCATGCCCTCGATGAAGACCACGGTCGAGGCTTTCACCGCCTCGGGCTTGCGCGACCGGGTGAAGGTGATGGTGGGCGGCGCCCCGGTGACGCAGGGCTACGCCGATGAGATCGGCGCCGATGGCTACGGCGAAAATGCCGCGGCCGCCGTGGCCGTGGCGCGAAGACTGGTGATGATATAGTTCCATTCAGTGCCCCAGCCTGCCATGCCCGCATGCCTGCTGATCGCGGACGACCTCACGGGCGCCTGTGACGCCGCGGTCCATTTTGCCATGCGCGGACATCGCACGGTCGTCTCGCTCGATCCCCGGCTGGACGCCTGCGATGCGGACGCGCTCGCCGTCAGCACGGAAAGCCGCGGTCTCGGCTGGCAGGAGTTGAGAAGCGTGTTCGCGAATCTCAGTGGGGCAGACCATCGTTTTTTGTGGTCTGCCCGCATGCTCTTCAAGAAAATCGATTCCACCTTGCGCGGCAACGTAGGCGCGGAGATCGCTTTGGCGGCGGAAGCGTTCGGCTGCGAGTCGGTCCTCGTCACGCCGGCTTTTCCAGCGATGAACCGGACGGTCGCGTCGGGCGTCCTCCGAGTGGCGGGCGCCGCGTTCGAGCAAATCGATATGGCGGCGTACTGGCGGGCGCAGGGGCTATGCGGCTGTGCGCACGTCCCGCCCGGCGGCGTTGCGGCGGCGCTCGCCGCGGGGACGCGGTTCATCTCCATCGACGCCGCCGCCGATTCCGATCTGGATGCCATCGCCGCCTCGGGGCTGGCTTCCGCGCGGCGCGTATTGTGGGCAGGATCGGCGGGGCTGGCGTCGGCGCTGGCCCGCGCCGTGGCGCGCGGGCCGCATGAGGAAGCCGGGCACGCGGAGCGCCACGCCGCGGTCTTGTTTTGCATCGGGTCGGATCACCCGGTCACCATCGAACAGCAGCGCGAGCTGGCCGCCGCCCGCCCGGTGGTCGCGGTGAACGCGGAAGTGACGAAGGCCGATCGCATCGCCGGAGCGCTCCGCCGCGGCATGCATGTGGCCCTGCGGGTTCCCTACGGGCGCGTCTCCCCGGAACGCATCGGGCAACTGATTGGCGATTGGCGCGGTCCCCTGGTCCTTTCCGGCGGCGCCACCGCGTCGCTGGTCTGCCGCGCGCTCGGCGTCCGCGAAATACGGCTCCATCGCGAGATCGCGCCGGGCATCCCGCGCGGCGTCATTGCCGGAGGCCTCTTCGACGGGGCGCCCATCGTCACCAAATCCGGCGGGTTCGGGAAGCCCGGCGCTCTAATTCAAATCGCGGATTATTTCACATGCCTCCAATAAACGACCTGCCCACCATCGTTCTGACCATGGGCGACCCTGCCGGCGTCGGCCCCGAAATCGTGCTCCGCGCGCTGGCCGATCCGGAGATCGCGCCGCTGGCCCGGTGGATCGTGGCCGGCGACGAGCGCATTCTCGAAATCGCCGGGCGCGCCACGGGGCTTCCACTCGCCAACGCCGCGCTCCATTCGGTCCCCGCGCTGGGCGATCTGGGCGGCTTCGCTTTCGGCCGGTTGCAGGCCGACTGCGGCCGCGCTGCCCTCGAGTACGTGCGCGCCGCCACCGAATTGTGCCTGCGCGGAGAAGCCGCCGCCATGGTGACCGCGCCCATCAATAAGGAGGCGGTGGCGCTCTCGGGACGGCCGTTCTCCGGGCACACGGAGTACATCGCGGGCCTTTGCGGCGCCGCCGAATCCCGCATGCTGCTTGCCTGCGAGCGGCTGGCGGTGGTTCACGTCAGCACCCACATTGCCTTGCGCCAGGCGTGCGAGCTGGGCCAGGATCGCATCGTCCGCACCATCGAGCTGGGCCACCAGGCCATGCGTCGGCTCGGATTCGACCAGCCGCGCATCGCGGTCTGCGGCCTCAACCCGCACGCGGGCGAGCACGGCATGTTCGGGAGCGAAGACCAACGCATCGTCGCGCCTGCCATCGAAGCCGCCCGCGCCAAGGGCATTCCCGCCAGCGGCCCGCACGCCGCCGATACCGTATTCCTGCAAGCCTGGCGCGGCGCCTACGACCTGGTCGTCGCCATGTACCACGACCAGGGCCACATCCCCATGAAGCTCCTGGATTTCGAAGGCACGGTGAACATCACGCTGGGCATCCCCATCGTCCGGACATCCGTGGATCACGGGACCGCGTTCGACATCGCGGGCAGAAACCTGGCCGACCCCCGCAGCATGAAGCAATCCATGCGCATGGCCGTGCGCATGGCGCGAAGCCGGATGTAAGGGCTCGTCACGAAATAATCGCACCCACCGCTCGCTAGCCAGTCAAGAGAGAGCGGTATCGTTAAGGTTCAGCCAAGAAAAAGGAGTTGCCACCCCATGAGAAGAGCGGCGATGATTCCGGCGCTCGCGCTTACGTGCCTGTTGGTTGGGACCATCCACTTAGCCGGCCAAGCGGCCAACAACGCGCCGTACCTGAACCCCGATCTTCCCCCCGAGCGGCGTGCGGCGGACATCGTTTCCCGTATGACGCTGGAGGAGAAGGTCCTGCAAATGCAAAATGCCGCGCCGGCCATCGCACGGCTCGGCGTTCCCGCCTACGATTGGTGGAACGAAGCGTTGCACGGCGTGGCGCGCGCGGGCCTGGCGACGGTCTTCCCGCAGGCCATCGGTCTCGCGGCCACCTGGGACACCGGTCTGATGCATCGGGTTGCGGATGCGATCTCCACGGAAGCGCGCGCCAAGTACAACGAAGCCATACGCGACAACGACCACAGCCGCTACCGTGGGCTGACGTTCTGGTCGCCCAACATCAACATTTTCCGCGATCCCCGCTGGGGGCGCGGCCAGGAGACCTACGGCGAAGATCCGTATCTCACCGGCCGCCTGGCGGTGGCCTTCATCCAGGGCATGCAGGGTAACGATCCGCACTACTTCAAGGTAATCGCCACGGCCAAGCACTTCGCGGTTCACAGCGGGCCGGAATCCACGCGCCACCAGTTTGATGCGCAACCGACCGAGCGCGATCTGGACGACACCTACCTGGCGGCCTTCCGCGCGGCCGTTGTGGAGGGCAAGGCGGATTCCGTGATGTGCGCCTACAATCGCCTGGATGGCGTCCCCGCGTGCGCCAACGCCGATCTCCTCCAGAAGCGGTTGCGCGGAGAGTGGGGGTTTCAGGGCTACGTAGTCAGCGATTGCGGCGCGGTGAGCGACATCTTCCGGGGCCACCGGTACAAGCCGACGGCCGGGGAAGCTTCCGCCGTGGCGGTAAAAGCCGGCACGGATCTTACCTGCGGCACGGAATACCGCTCGCTCGCCGGCGCGGTCGCGGCAGGTCAGATTAGCGAAGCCGAAATCGACCGGTCGCTCGAACGGCTGTACGTCGCGCGCTTCAAGCTGGGCATGTTCGATCCTCCGGAGCGGGTCCCCTTTTCGAAGATCCCGTATTCCGAGGTCGATTCGCCGGAGCACCGCAAGATCGCGCTCGAAGCCGCGCGCAAATCCATTGTGTTGTTGAAGAACCGGGACCAGACGCTGCCGTTGAAGTCCTCCGTGCGCAAGATCGCGGTAATCGGTCCGTCCGCGGACGATCCGGAAGCCTTGCTGGGCAACTACAACGGGTTCTCTGCGAATCAGGTGACGCCGCTCGAAGGAATCGAGCGCCAGTTCGCCGGAAAGGCGGAGGTCCGCTTCGCGCTGGGGGCCGCCTACACCACGCAATCCCAGGCGCCCGTGCCCTCGGACGTCCTGACGCCGCCCAGCGGTACGGGCCACGGGCTTCTGGCCGAGTATTTCGACAGCGCGGATTTTCAAAGCCAGCCCAGGCTCCAGCGCGTCGAACCGCGCGCCTATCAGCCATCCGGCATCGCCGATCCGGCCGTGGCCGCGGCTTTCCCGCGGCGCGGGTATTCGGTGCGGTGGACCGGCACGCTGCGGACGCCGGCCGGCGGCGATTACGTAATCGGCCCTAGAAGCGCGGGTGGCCGATCCGCGATGCACATTTTTCTCGACGACAAGGAATTGGCCGCCGAACCCCCCGCGCCGGCTAGTGCGGCGCCGGCGCCGGGCAATGCCGGACCGGGCCGCGGCCGGGCGCCGCAACTGCACGCGCAACTGGAAGCCGGGCGCGCCTACCGTCTGCGCGTGGAATACACGGCGCCGGCAGGGGGAGGCGCCGCCCAACTCATGTGGCTTCCGCCGGCGGCGCCGCTGCTGGCCGAAGCCGTCGAGGCCGTGAAGGACGCCGACGTCACGGTGGCGTTCGTGGGCCTGAATCCGAGCCTCGAAGGCGAAGAGATGCCCGTGAGCGTTCCCGGTTTCTCCGGCGGGGATCGCACGGACCTTAATTTGCCGGAGCCGCAGGAGAAGCTGATCGAGGCGGCCATCGCCACGGGCAAGCCGGTGGTGGTCGTGCTGACCAGCGGCAGTGCGCTGGCCGCGAACTTCCCCGCCGAACATGCCGCGGCCGTACTGGAAGCGTGGTACGGCGGCGAGGAGATTGGAACGGCCATCGCCGAGACGCTCGCCGGAGCGAACAATCCCTCGGGCCGTCTCCCCGTGACCTTCTACCGCGGCGTGGAGCAGTTGCCCCCGTTCGACGATTACGCGATGAAGGGCCGGACCTATCGCTACTTCAAGGGCGAGCCGCTCTGGGGTTTCGGTTTCGGCCTGAGTTACTCGACGTTCCAGTACTCCGGGCTTCGCGCGAGCCGGACCGTGAAGGGCGGGCTGGTATCGGTGCGCGTGAAGAACGTTTCCGCGCGCGAGGGCGACGAGGTGGTGCAACTCTACCTGGGCGGGGGCGGGTCGGCCGACGATGCCGTCCGGGAACTGCGCGGATTCCAGCGGGTCCATTTGCGTCCCGGCGAAACCCGCACGGTGGAGTTCGCCATCGGCGCGCGGGATCTCCCGAAAAACAAAGTGCGCGTCAGCGTGGGAGGCGGCCAGCCCGCCGGCCAGATCCCGCGCATGGAGGGCGCGCTGTAGCCCAATGTCAGGCCCCGTGGCGCCGGGCAGTTTCTAACGCAGTAGTGCTCAGTGTCCGAGTTTGTCGAGGGCGGCTTTGGCCTCGGCGGCTGGGATCTCGCGAACGTAGATGTTGCGGAAGCGGATCTCCGAACCGTGGGTCTGCAGCCCGATGGGGCCTGCGGGGACAAGCGGGGCGGCGCGATCGAAGAAGTTGTCGAGTACCTGACCGTCCACCGTAAGTTTGTCGTTGAGCCAGATCCACACGCGTGACCCGATCATCTTGATCCGAAAGGTGTTCCACTCGCCGACCGGGTTGTCGGCCTTTACCAGGGGCCACTTGCCCGGGTTGTTGGCGTTATCGTTCCACAGTGCGCCCGATCCCTTGGGCGCCCCGTTCCGTACCTCGCGAGGATTATCCACGTCCCAGATCTGCGCCTGCGGGTAGCCGCGGAGGTAGATGCCCGAGTCGCCGTTGTGGTTGACCATAAGCCAATCGACGTAGAGCTCGAAGTCGCCGTAATCCTTGACAGTGACCAGGTGCGGGCTTTGGCCGTCGGAGACGATCTCGCCCTTGGCGGCGTCGACTTTCCAGTGCAGGTCGCGGGCGGCGTTCCACTGGGCCTGCTTGGCAGCCGCGTCCTCCTTGGAGAGCAAGGCCTCCGCGTGGGGATCGTAGTCCGGTTGGCGCCCGCGCCAGCCGGAAAGATCCTTGCCGGTAAACAGGGCGGTGAACCCTGCCGGGGCTTGGTTGAGCGGGCGTTGCTGCGGCAGCGCCGTCTGCAAACCCACCGTCGCTAAGAGTCCTATTCCCATCAACGCCGTTCGTTTCATCGAACCATCCTCTCGCCGCAACCGCTTGCGCGCGGCCCTACCCACATTCTACAGCGGTGGTAGGATAATGCCATGCTGAAATCCATTTCGCTGGCCCTCGCGCTTTTCGGCCTGGGGGCGCTTCCGGCCCCGGCGCAGGAGTACAAGATCGCGGTGATCGGGCTGCTGCACAGCCACGTCTGGTCGCACCTGCCGGAGATGGCCAAGGGAAAGACCGCGAAGCTCGTCGGCATCGCGGAAACGGTCCCCGAGTTGGTGGCCGAGGCCAGGCGGGTCGCCGGCGACGGCGTGCCGATCTACAGCGACTACAAGAAAATGCTCGACGAGCGGAAGCCCGACATCGTGTGGTCGTTCGTGGAGAACAACCGCCACCGGGAGATCGTGGAAGCCTGCGCGCCGCGCAAGATCCACGTGATCTTCGAAAAACCGCTGGCCGCCTCCTACAAGGACGCGCTGGCCATCCGCGACCTGGCCAACAAGTACGGCATTCAGGTCATGTGCAACTACCAAATGGCGTGGTGGCCGGCGAACTTCGCGGCCAAGAAGGAAGTGGACGCGGGCAGCGTGGGCCAGGTGTGGCGGCTGCGCGGCATCGTGGGACATGGCGGGCCGGGATCGACCGGCACGGGCAAGTACTTCTTCGACTGGCTGACCGATCCGGACAAGAACGGCGCCGGCGCCCTGATGGATTTCGGGTGCTACAACGCGCTGTGGGCCCTGTGGTACCTGGGACAGCCCGAGTCCGTCTACGCCGAAGCGACCCATCTGCGTCCGGAGACGTTTCCCAAGGTGGAGGACTCCTCGACCCTGATGCTCCACTGGAAGAACGCCGAGGGTGTCTTCGAGGGAAGCTGGGACCTGCCCCGCAGTTTCCAGGACCTGGAAGTCTTCGGGCGCACCGGCAGCGTGTACATGACCCAGCAGAAGGTGGAATTGCGCAAGCGGCAGGCCAGCGACGTCGCGATGGAGCCGCTGCCGCCGGAGCGCGCCGATCCCATCGCGTTCATGGTGGATGCGATCCGCGGCAAGAAGCCGATTGACGGCATGACCGCGCTCGACATCAACGTCGGCGTGGTGGAGATCATCGAAGCCGCCAAGGAGTCGGTGCGCACCGGCCGCGCTGTGAAGCTGCCGCTGCCGAAATAATTCCGCCGGCGCGACCGTCAACTGTTAGCGGCCGACTCTGTAAATCGTCAGCCCCGAAAGCAGCTTGGGATAAAAGTCGGTGGATTTCTGCGGCATCACGCCGCCGGCGAAAGAGATATCCGCCACCTGCTGGACCGAAACCGGTTTCAGCAGAAACGCGATCTGCGCGGCGCCCCGGCGAGCCTCCTCCACCGCGGCGTCGATGCCCCGCGCATAGCGCAGGTGGCGCTCGTCGCGGACGGCGTCTTCGCCGATGCCGAGCGCGCGGCCGAGCAAGCGTTCGTGCAGGACGCGAACGTCCAGTTCGCCTTTCGCCTCGCGGTCCTCGAGGACAAAGAGGCGGTTCCCGATCGCGGCCCCGATCACCGTGCGAACGCCCGGCTCCGCCCAGGCGCGCTTCAGCCGGTCCAGCGAGTCGATTTCCTCGACGTGGAAATCGTCCGCCGCCCTGCGCAGGAAACCGTCCGGAAAACCGGCTTCCGCCAGTCCGCTCACCAGCCGGTGCGTGGCCAGGATCTTCAACCCCGGCGAGTGCATGTTGACGAACGTCATCATGACCCGATCCGCGCCCGGCAGGCCGGGGTTCTCGTCGCGGAACGCCAGCGCGGTCTCGTAGCGGTGGTGGCCGTCGGCGATGAGCAGTTTCTTATCGCCCATCAGCCGCTGAATGGAGGCGGCATCCGCGCTTCTCCAGATTCGGTGGATAGCGCCGTGCTCGTCTTCAACTTCGGCCAGCGGGGCGGCGCCAGCCGCTTCGTCGAGCAAAGCGTCCACCGCGCCGGCCGGGTCGGGATACAGCATGAAAAGCTGGCCGAAGTGGGAGTGCGTGGCGCGCAGCAACTCGAGCCGGTCCTTCTTGGGACCGGAAAGCGTCTGCTCGTGACGATGCACCACGCCGGCGGAATAGTCCTCCACCGCGCCCAGGGCGATGAACCCTTTGCGCAGCAGCCGCGCTCCCGTGTCCGGAGCGGTGAACTCCTGGAAGTAAGGAAACACGCCCGGTTCGCGGTCGCGCGCCAGGATCCCGGAGGAGATCCATTCGGTCAGATGACCCTCGGCGCGGGTGTACACGTTATCGGCGGCGGAGTCCGATGGCCGGCGCTCGCCGAGGATTACGCGGACCAGGTTGTATGGGCTCAGCGCCAGGTAGCGGTTGCGCATGGCCGCTGAAATCTTGTCGTACGGCTGCGTGACCAGATTCCCCAGCGGGCCGGCTTTTTCGGCGTATCGATACGGTTGGAAAGGATAGATTCGGGCCAACCTATAAGATACCAATCTCGCGGCGCCCAGTGGGGCGGAGCCGCCGTGCCACCGCGGAGCTCCCGTTGCTTCGGATACCCGCATCCTGATATCCTTGTCCTTCATCCGATCCCTCACATCAATTAGGAGAAAAAATGGCAGTGAAAGTTGGCATTAATGGCTTCGGCCGCATCGGCCGGAACGTCGTCCGCGCGGGCCTCCACCGGGACGATATCGAATTTGTGGCGGTGAACGATCTTACCGACACGAAGACGTTGGCGCACCTCCTCAAGTACGATTCCGTGCTCGGAACCTTGCACGAGGAAGTCGTCGCGGGCGCCGATTCCATCACGGTCGCCGGCAAGAAGATTCGGGTGTTCGCCACCAAGGACCCGGCGCAACTGGATTGGGCATCCGTCGGCGCCCAGATCGTCATCGAATCCACCGGCAAGTTCACCGACGCCAAGGACGCAGTGAAGCACATGCGCGGCCCCGTCAAGAAGGTCATCATCTCCGCGCCCGCGAAGAATGAGGATTTGACCCTCGTGCTCGGCGTCAACGACGCCATGTACGACCCCGCCCGGCACAACATCATTTCCAATGCGTCCTGCACCACCAACTGTCTGGGGCCCGTGGTGAAGGTGGTCCACGAAAAATTCGGCATCCTCAAGGCATCGATGACCACCATCCACAGCTACACCAACGACCAGAACGTGCTGGACTTCCCGCACAAGGACCTGCGCCGCGCACGCGCCGCCGCGTTGAACATGATCCCGACCACCACCGGCGCCGCCAAGGCGATCGGCCTGGTCATGCCCGAGTTGAAAGGCAAACTCGATGGCTACTCCATGCGCGTGCCGACTCCGGACGTATCGGCCGTGGATCTCGTGGCCGTGCTCAAGACGCCCACCACCACCGAGGCCGTCAACGCCGCGTTGAAGGCTGCCGCCGAAGGCGAGCTGAAGGGCATCCTGGCCTATACCGCGGACCCCGTGGTTTCGACCGACATGCTGCACAATTCCAACAGCTCGATCGTCGATTCCCAGATGACCAAGGTGCTGGATGGCGATCTCTTGAAAATCCTGGCCTGGTACGACAACGAGTGGGGTTATTCCTGCCGCTGCGTCGACCTGATCGCTTTCCTGGTCAAGAAGGGTCTGTAGGACTCTGGGCTACTCGGGCCTCACGCGCCTGTGGGGCCCCGCGGGCATGCGATGATGTTGAGTCTATGCCTGCAACACCGCACGTCGAGAAGCACTTCGAGGCCTCGGAAACCGTCCGGGACGTCGTGATTGGAATGTCCGACGGCCTGACGGTTCCCTTCGCCCTGGCGGCGGGCCTCACCGGCGCGCTCGCCCAGGTCCATGTGGTCGTGATCGCCGGGTTGGCCGAAATCGCCGCCGGGTCCATCGCGATGGGTCTCGGCGGGTACCTGGCGGCCCGCACGGACCGCGACCACTACGAATCGGAGCGCCGCCGGGAGGTGTACGAAACCGAGCGCCTGCCCGACAAGGAAAGGGAAGAGGTGGCCGACGTGTTCCGGGGCTATGGCATGGCCGAGGAAGCCATCGCGCCGGTAGTAACGGCCATCAGCGCCGACCAGAACCGCTGGGTGGATTTCATGATGCGCTTCGAGTTGGGCTTCGAGAAGCCCGATCCCGCGCGCGCCCGCAATAGCGCCATTACCATCGCCTTGTCTTACATCGTTGGCGGCATGGTGCCGCTCACGCCCTACATGCTTTCCAGCGATCTGTTCACGGGCCTCTCGTTTTCGGTGGCGGTGACGCTGGTCGCCCTGTTCATTTTCGGGTACGTGAAAGGCAAGCTGACGGGGATCGCGCCCCTGCGCGGAGGTCTGCAAACCGTCGTCATCGGCGGCCTGGCATCCGCCGCCGCGTTCGGCCTGGCGCGTTGGATAAGTTGACCGCGCCCGCGCGTGGTAAATTGATCTTTTGCCGATGCGAAACGTTGTCATCATAGGGTCCGGGTGCGCCGGCAACACGGCCGCCATCTACGCCGCGCGCGCCAATCTGAAGCCGCTCGTGATTGGCGGGCACGAGGCCGGCGGCCAGCTCTCGCTCACCACTCTGGTCGAAAACTTCCCCGGCTTTCCCGAGGGCATCAACGGCCCCGATCTGGTCGAGAACATGAACAAGCAGGCGCGGACCTTCGGCGCCGAGTACGTTACGGGGGACGCCCTGGACGCCGACTTTTCGGCGCGCCCGTTCCGCATCGAGGTCGAGGGCGAGTGGATCGAGACGCGCACCGTGATCGTCGCCTCCGGCGCCTCCGCGCGCTGGCTGGGCCTGCCTTCGGAGCACAAGCTGATCGGCCACGGCGTGAGTTCCTGCGCCACCTGCGACGGCTTCTTCTACCGCAATAAGAACATCATGGTGATCGGCGGCGGCGATTCCGCCATGGAAGAGGCCAACTTCCTCACGCGCTTCGGCCGCGAAGTGACGCTGGTGCATCGCCGCGACGAGTTCCGCGCCTCCAAGATCATGCTCGACCGCGCGCGCCATAACCCCAAGATCAAGTTCCTGCCCAATTGCGTGGTGGAAGAAATCCACGACGTGGCGCAAAACCTGGTGACCGGCGCGCGCCTGCGCAACGTGAAGACCGGCGAGGTCTGGGACCAGGCAGTGGATGGTTTCTTCCTCGCTATCGGCCACGTCCCCAACACCAAGGTATTCCGGGGCCAGATCGAAACCGACGCCGAGGGCTACATCGTCTCGCACGGCGGCGCGCGCACCAACATCCCCGGCGTCTTCCACGCCGGCGACGTGCAGGACCGCGTGTACCGCCAGGCTATCACGGCTTCCGGCGCGGGCTGCATGGCGGCCATGGAAGCCGAGCGTTATCTGGAAGCGGAAGGACACTGACAATATGATCGAGCGCCTCTCGCCGCCCGGGGTTGCCGCCCCGCGCGGACCCTATTCCCCGGCCGTTCGCGCCGGTGACTTCATCTTCGTTTCCGGCCAGGTCCCCGTCGACCCGGCCACGCAGCAGATCGTCTCCGGCGACATCCGTCGGGAAACGCGGCAGACGTTAAACAACGTAAAGAGCGTGCTGGAAGGCTGCGGCGCGACCCTGGCGGACGTGGTGAAGTGCGGCGTCTTTCTGGCCGACGGCAAGGATTTCGCCGGCATGAACGAGGTCTACGCCGAGTTCTTCGGCGATGCCAGGCCCGCCCGCTCCACCGTGGCCTGCCAATTCGCGGTCCCCGGTATCAAGGTCGAGATCGACGCCATCGCGTATAAACCCGGCCTCCGCTGACAGCCTGCCGGCCGGAGAGGTATTGTGAGAAGAGAGGATTGCAGGCTATCCGCGCCCGGTTGATCTCGGATGAGCGGTTTCCTGATAGACACGAACGTTCTGTCCCGGTGGACCGTCAGGTGGCTGCTCGCTGGGCATCGCTCGTGGCGCAAGGAGCGCGAACAGGAAGACCTTTGCCTACAGTCGATTCATTGATTGCGGCGACCGCGCTAGCCTGCGATCTAACCATAATTACCCGAAATACGCGGGATTTCGAGGGCATCGGCGCCACCACTATCAATCCGTGGGAAGCGGCATAACCCTCCGCGACAAATGAGAGACGCCGCGACCCGGCGGTTTGTTCCGTGACGGCGCTTAGGGCCTGTCATGAAATAACATTTCCAACGTTCGTCGTGGCGCA
>Ga0209638_1002145_pt1 | contig 12238 bp, 7 predicted proteins | sample BarGraNGADG00211_FD_184490 | JGI IMG/M metagenome (GOLD analysis project Ga0209638, IMG submission 184490) | Arctic peat soil microbial communities from Barrow, Alaska - Barrow Graham LP Ref core NGADG0002-211 (SPAdes) (version 2) | ecosystem: Environmental > Terrestrial > Soil > Wetlands > Peat... | reverse complement strand
GTAGGTCTGCGTCGCCACGCCGGTGATGATCGCGCCCTGCCAGACGATCGGACCGGTGGGCGAGCCCGTGTGGATCGCCACGTCGTGGGGGATCCCCGCGTCGTTGTTGGTGAACGTGATCTGGAATGGGGCACCGGCCGGCGCGGTCAGGTCCGTCTTGTCGAACGCGATGCCCGACGCGGTGAGCTCGAGGACGGTGCCCGACGCGGCACCCGAGGCGGCGGGCGAGCCGGCCCGGGCGCCCGAGGGCGCCGCGCTTGCCCCCGGTGCGCCGCTTCCCGCCGGGGCGGCGCTCGCCGCGGCGCTCGCCGCTGCGCTCGCCGCAGCGCTGGGAGCGGCCGATGCCGCGCCGCTCGGAACCGGGGTGGGCGGCGGCGTCGGCGCATAGGTCCACCCGGGCCCGGCCCCCGACGAGCACGCGGAGAGGATCATCACGAGGACGACCGTGAGGGCGGCTGCGTCGCGGGTGCGCATGGGTGGGCTGGTTCCTCCTGGTGCGAGATGCGGAGCGGCGCGAAGACGTCGAGCGCAGGGACGCGTGCGGCCGAGATCGGCATGTACGTGCGCGGCCCGGCACGCCGGGGATCGGCCCCACCCCCAGGTCCGGCCGTCGGGCCATCGAAAGGGTAGCGAAAGCGCGAGCAAAGCGCGGCCGAGGGCCTCACGGGCGCGACCGGTGCGCCGACGCACCGAACCGGGACGGAAGTACTGGTCCCCCGGGACCCGAGGGTACAAACGTCCCATAGCGGCGCCCGGCGACCCCGGGCTACCTTCCGATCACGCGCCGAACCAGCGACCCTCGAGAGGCGCGAGAGGGCCGCACCGCTCTCATCTGCGCCATTTCCTCGAGCGCCCAGGAGTGCCCAACGTGAAGCAGTTGCTGAAGTCCCGACTCTTCGGAGTTGCCGTCACGTTCTCGATGTTCGCGATGTTCGTCGTACCGCAGCTCGGGAAGCGCTGGTAAATCCTCCCTTACGGGAACGCCCGGGACGCGGAGCCCTCCCCGCGACCCGATCAGGCGCCCCGCCCGCGACGAACGAGACCCGGACCGGCCGGCCCGGGTCTCTTCGCATCCGCCGCGAGGTCATCCACGAGCCCGAGTCGAAGCGCGACGGTCGCCGCCTCGACGCGGCCGGAGACCCCGAGCTTGGCCAGGATGTTCCCGACGTGGACACCGACCGTCTTCTCGCTGATGTAGAGGCGCTCGCCGATCTCCCGGTTGGTCCGGCCGGCCACGATCTCCGCGAGCACGCCGCGCTCCCGGACGCTGAGGCCGAACGTCTCGGCCGTTCGTCGGTCTGCCGCGGTCGCCGCCCACCCCTGGCGCGCTGGACGCGCATCCGCCTGGCCGCCGCGAGCGGCTGACTCCGGGCCCGGAGCCACGGGAGCCGCCAGGAGCTCGAGCGCTTCCGATGGCAGCGCGATCCGGGCGCGACCAGCGAGGTCGGCGAGCGCCCGAAGAAGGGGCATGGCCGGCAGGTCCACTGCGATTCGGGCAGCCTCGAGCAAGGGCTCCCGGGCCTCCTCCCGACGCTCACGCCGTTCGCGGTCGGCGCTTCCTGCGGCGAGGATGGCCGCGGCCTGCCGCCGGCGAGCGCGCGCCACGTCGTATGGGCGGTGGAGCGTCATCCAGCGTGAGGCAACGGCGGACCACGCCTCTGGATCGTCGCGACCCACCACTCGCAGCAGGTGCGCCCGCGCGGTCGCCAGCTCCGCATCCACCTCGCGACGGGCGAACACGCCGGCGTCGACCCCGGAGGCCGCGACCATGCGCTTCGCCTCTCCCAGGACGGCATCCGCCCGAGCATGGATCGCCGCGAGCGTCGCGAGGTCGCGGCGATCGCGGGCGGCCTCCGCGACGTCGGCGGCGACGGCGAGCACGGTGCCCGCGGTCCGCGCGGCCAGCGCCCAGTCCTCGGTGGCGCGGACGCGATCCCAGGCCGCGTCCGCGACGCGGAGGGCATCCGCCGGGTCTCCCCGCCAGAGCGCGAGGGACGCCGCCGCCTGGTAGGTCGGAACGGCGTACTGCGTGTCGGCCAGGAGCTCCAGCTCCACGAGGAGGCGGCCCAGCGTCTGGGTGGCCTCTTCCCCGGCGGAGAGCTCGGTCTCGACCGTGATGAACCCGACCGCGGCGTGGACGAACGCGATCCCTGCCGGCGCCCACGCGAGCGCGTGCACCGCGAGGTCGCGCGCCTCGCGCCACCGTCCCAGCTGGAAGAGCGTGTCGACGGCGCCGCTCCGCAGTCGGTTGCCGTGGACAGCCTCGAGACCGGCCGCCTCGGCGGCGGCGATCCCAGCGTGCGCGATCCGGACCGCCTCCTCTCGCCTGCCCTCGAGATCGAGGATCGTGGCGAGGTTGGCGCGGGCCCGGAACGCGTCGTCGAGCCGATCGAGACGGACGGCGATCGCGAGCGCACGCTCCAGGCGCGTCACCGCCGATTCGGGCCGGCCGAGCCAGCCGTCGACGACGCCGAGCGTGCACAGCGCGTGCCCGAGCCAGGCATCGGCGCCCGGGCCGCACGACTCGGCAGTCTTGATCGCCTGCTCGGCGAGGTGTTCCGCGTCTGTGAAGGAGCCCTCCAGCATCCGGATCTGGCCCAGGGTCGCGAGCACGCGGGACCGCTCCAGGGTCTCGGTTCGCGGCAGGATCTCCAGGGCCCGCCGGTGGGCGACGAGCGCACCCTCGCGGTCGCCGCTCTCCCAGCGGAAGACACCGAGGCGATCCCAGGCCGCCGCGCTCGAGGTGCGGTCTTCCGACGGGATCCCTGGGGCAAGCGCAGATGCCGCGAACGCCGCCGCGCGTCCCGGGTCGCCCGCGACGAGTGCCGCCTCCGCCGCGCGACGAACGAGCGCGACATCGGGCACGGCCGCCATCCGATCGGCGCTCGGAGTGGCCGGGACCGCGAGCTCGATCGCGAGCTCGAGGTGCGCGAGGGCGTCCGTGCCGGCACCGGCCACCTCCTCGGCCGCGGCCGCCTGGAGCGCGGCCGCTCGTGCTCGTCCGGGTTCGTACGCTCGAAGCCAGTGGCGTGCGGCCTCGGATGGGTGGCCGTCGAGCACGGTGGCCACCGCGGCGTGCATGCGACGGCGCTCGTCCGGAAGCAGGTCCGCGGCGAGCGCGGCGGCGACGAGCTGGTGGCGGATTCCGAACGTGCCCGCCCCCGATGCGTCTCCCGGGCTGGTCGCCGGCACCGCGAACCGCTCCCGCAGCGCCTCCTGGAGGCCCGCGGCCAGGTCGCCGTCGAGCATGCGCGTGCCGCCTCGCGCGCGGTCCGGGGCACGGCGGGGCGCCCGTCCCTGGCCCTGCTGGTAGGCCGTCGCCACCGCGTCGAGCTCATCGAGCGCGAGCGGTCCCTCCGCGAGCGCAAGTGCGCGCAGGACCCCGCGGCAGTCCGTGGACCGGTGGGCGACCCGGCCGAGGATGAGCTGCGCCAGCGGGGCCGTGAGCGAAGCGCCGGAGAGCTCTCGCCGCGCGTCGAGCACCTCCTCGACGATGAGCGGGTTCCCTCGCGACCGCTCGGTCACGAGCAGGAGGAGGGGGGCGGACGGCCGCTCGCCCTCGTGGACCTCGATCAGCGCGCCGACCTCCGGCTGGCTCAGCGGGCCCACCTCGACCCGGTCCACTCTGCGGGGTCCGCTCTCGATGGCCTCGAGCGTCGCCCGAAATGGATGCGTACGGGTCAGGGCGTCGGGCTGGTAGGTCCCGACGAGGAGGAGCGGGAGGTGGCCCGCCGTCCGGGCCAGGAATGCCACCAGGTCGCGCGTCGCGGCGTCGATCTCGTGCAGGTCTTCCAGGAGCAGGACGACCGGGCGCTCGGCGGCAAGACGGCCGAGGAGGGCCCGCAGCGCCTCGAGGGTCCGCTCGGTTCGGCGTTCCCGGCCACCTGGTCCCGCAGGGTCAACCGCGGGCACCCCCGGGACGCCCGCGAACAGGGGACCGAGGAGCTCGGGAGCGGGCCCGATGAGATCGGCCACGCGCGCTCGCGACAGCGTGCGCAGGTGCCCCTCGATCGCGAACCGGACGGGGCGATACGGGGCGCCGCGCCATGCGGGAAGCCGGTCGCTGCGGAGGAGCGCAACCGGGCGGCCGGGTTCTGCGGCGATCCGCGATTGCAGCTCGTCCAGGAGCCGGCTTGCGCCCATCCCGCTCGAACCGGAGACAAGGATCGCGCCACCGCGCCCGTCGACAACGTCCGTGACGGCCTGGTCGAGCTGGTCCAGCTCCACCTGGCGCCCGATGAACCGTCCCGTCTCGCGCTCCCTCGCCATTCCCGGCATTCTAGGGACCGGCCCGCGACCGAGGCTCGGGCCTTCCGCCGGATCGCGGCATCGGGACGGGAAGCGTCAGGCGCGTGCCCGGGCGTCGAGGTAGGCGAGGAGGACGTCCTCGTCGACCATGCCGAACCCGGCCGGCGAGGGCGCGGCGTCCGTCACGATGTCGCCGATCGTCATCCTGTGGATCCACCCCTGTCGCCCGTCCGGCGTGAGCACGCGGCGGTACGTGCCGCGCTGCTCGAGGATCTCCACCTCGTCCCCCTCGTCGAGCGAGTCGATCGCCTGGCCCAGGAGCTCGTCCGGACGGTCGAGAAGCCGCACGAGCTGGTAGCGGATGACATGGCGTTCGCCACCCGGGCTGGGTGCATCGTGCATGTTGAACGTCAGTGCCACGTGGTCCCCGCCGTTGCGGATGGGATCCGACTTGCGCGCCGCGAGCAGGGATGGACGGCGCCACCGGGGCAGGTTCACGTCCGTGCCACCCGTGCCCGGGTCCACGCCCGGGAAGGCGGGCGCGAGCTCCGCTCCCAGCATCGCGTACGGGGAGGCAGCCGCGGCCGCGAGGTTCGCGTCGGAGTCGGTCGGGGCCTCGTCGCGCCGCTTGCGGCCGAAGACCAGGAAGGCGAGCGCGAGGGTCGTCGTGGTCGAGGCCAGCGTCGCGAGCGAGGTGAGGCGCGACAACCCCCCCAGGGGATCGTGCCCGGTCAGGCCCGGGATGCCTGCCGCGGCGGTCGCCTGCGAGCCATCGCCGGCGATCGCGGCGTCGGGCGCGTGGAGGACGTCGGGCGCGGTCGTGAGGTTCGTCGCGGCGGCAGCCTCCGCCGCGCCGGGGTCCAGCGGATCGCCGGGCGGCACGCGACCTGCGAACGGGACGCCCGCCATGGCGGTCTGGTCGGAGCCGGGCTGGCCCGATGTCTGGCCGGACGCGGCGGACCCGGAGCCGGCCTGGTCGGAGCCGGGCTGGCCCGATCCGCCCGCCGTCGAACCGGCGGACCCGGAGCCGGATGACGCACTCCCACCAGCGGACGCGGGGCTGCCCCCGGCGGAACCGCCCGGCCCGAGGGTGCTTCCAGAGCCGCCGCCGTTCCCCCCGGAGCCCGTGGTACCGCCGGTCGGGCCGCCCGCTGCGGGCAGCGTCGAACCCGGCATCGACGTCGACACCGGGGTCGGCGTCGGGACGATGGTCGCGGTCGGAGCCGGGGTCGGTGTCGGGTGCGGCGTGGGGGCGGGGGTCGGCGTCGGTCGCGCGGTCGGCGTCTGCGTTGGAGTTGGCCGCGGCGTTGGGCTCGAGGTCGGTGTCGGTCGCGGGGTCGGCGTCGGGGTCGGCTGGGGCGTCGCCGTCGGTCGCGGGGTTGGCGGAGGCGTCGTCGTCGGTCGCGGGGTCGGCGTCGGGGTCGCGGTCGGTCGCGGGGTCGGCGGGGGCGGCGTCGGGGCCGGAGCCACGATCGTGACCGTCGGGCCGGAGATCGAGCCCTCAAACTTGCCGCGTCCGCTCGAGCTGAAGACGACCGCGTGCGCCCCCGCGCCGAGCGTGAGGACGGAGACGTACGTGATGCCGTCCTTGGCGACGCCGGTGTTCGGCGCCATGTCGTGCTCGGAACCGTCGATCGTGACGCGGACCCAGTCCGCGCTCGAGCTCTCATGGTTCGTCCAGACAACCGAGAAGGTGATGAGGGTCGAGGGGGTGCCCGTGACCGGTGAGACTGCCGGGCTCGAGAGCGCGGTGGAACCGGAGTTCGCCCCGGCGGGCCCTGCCAGGGCGGCGAGCCAGAAGGCGACAACGGCGACGACGCCGAACAGTGTGCGTCCACGCGAGTTATGCGAAGTTCGGAACGCCACGATCCCCTATCCCGTTTCAGACGAGTCTCGGCCGATCCCCCGGTCCCGGCGAGCATCGTCGGTCGCGGCGTCCGGATAAATGGTACGGGGGTCCGGTCGCAGGTACCCCGGTCGCACCATTCGACTGCGGATCCTTCCGTATTGGTGCCGCCGCGCACCGCCCAATTCGCGCCCCCCGGTACCCCGATGGGGGATTGGGCAGGGATCCCAGCGCGGCCATGATCTGGCCATGTTGAACCAGCGACGTGAGCACCTGCCCGGGCTCACGATGCGATCCCTGGCGGTCACCGGCCTCCTGGCGGCCGGGATCGGCTGGCTGGCGATCGGTCTCGTGGCCGGCTGGGTCGTCTTCTTCACGCCGCTCCTGGAGCGAACTGCCAGCCTGACCTCGCGGTCCGCCGCCGCGCCACTTCTCGGCGCTGCTTCCTGGGCCATCGCCCTGACGGCGCCGGCGTGCTTCGTCGTGCTCGGGATCACCCGCCTGGCGCGCGCCGCGACCCACCTCCTGGGCCGATCCGGGCCCCGGCGGCCGGTCCACGCGATGGCCCGGCGGCTGCCGGACGGCGTGGTCTCGCTTCCGACGATCCACCTCCCCGACGGACGCCAGATCCCCGACGTCGTGCTCGGCCCGCATGGCATCGCATTCTTCGAGCCGCTCCCACCGCCGGCGGCCACCCGCCAAGTTGGGGGCCGCTGGGAGGCGCGCTTCAGCGATGGCCTGTGGCGCCCCATCGAGAACCCGCTGGACCGGGCCGCGCGCGACGCGGACAGCCTGCGCCGCTACCTCGCCGAGGATGACCGCGACTTCGTCGTCAAGGTGCACCCGGTCGTGACGTCGATCGCGCCACAGGTCGAGCGCACCGACACCTGCGCGGTCGTCCCGCTCGCCGCCGTGCCCGGCTGGATCGCCGCCCTCCCGGTGCAGCGGAGCCTGTCGGCGGCGCGTCTCCAGCACGTCCGCGATCTGCTGGACCGCCTCTCCTAGGCACCACGGCCCTGGCCGCGGCTATCCGATCGTTCGCAGGCGATCGATCGACACTTGCGTGATCCGCCGCCCTGCGGCACACTGCGCCGACAATGCAGATCACAACCGTCGCCTGGCTCATGTGTATGCGCTGGCGGCCCCGTCGCGTGGAGGATGGGGTCTCGAGCGCCTGATCGACCGTGTGAGTCGAGCCGGGGGTCGAGACCGGGTCCCGGGGCCGCAGTCCAGCAGGACTGCGGCTCTTCTGTTCTCCGGGAAGCGAGACGGGAGCCGCAGAAGCAGACCAGGCGGCGAGGACGTCCCTCCCCGTCAGCCGACCAGGGACCCGCCGACGAACCATCCAGATCGCCGACGGAGTGACCCAGATGTCAGACCAGCCCCAGTACCGACCCGAGACGCTCGCGATCCATGCCGGCCAGAAGCCAGATTCCGCGACGAACGCGCGGGCAGTCCCGATCTACGCGACGACGTCGTACGTCTTCAACGACGCCGACCATGCCGCCCGGCTCTTCGCCCTGCAGGAGTTCGGGAACATCTACACGCGGATCATGAATCCCACGAACGGCGTCTTCGAGGAGCGCGTCGCCGCGATCGAGGGCGGCGTCGGGGCGCTCGCGTTCGCCTCCGGCCAGGCGGCCGAGACGGCGACGATCCTCAACCTCGCCCGGACGGGCGACAACATCGTCGCCAGCAGCAGCCTCTATGGCGGCACGTACAACCTGTTCCAGTGGACGCTGCCGAAGCTCGGCATCACCACCACCTTCGTGGACGGCTCGGACCCGGCCAACTTCGCCCCGGCCATCGACGCGAACACGAAGGCGATCTACCTCGAGACGATCGGCAACCCGCGCCTGGACGTGCCCGACATCGCGGCGATCGCGGACGTGGCGCACGCCCACGGGATCCCGCTCGTGATCGACAACACGTTCGCGCCGCTGCTCTGCCAGCCGATCCAGCACGGGACCGACATCGTCATCCACTCCGCCACGAAGTGGATCGGCGGGCACGGCACGGCGATCGGCGGGATCGTGGTGGACGGCGGCACATTCGACTGGAAGGCATCCGGCCGGTTCCCCGACTTCGTGGAGCCGGACCCGTCCTATCACGGCGTGAGCTACGTGGAAGCGGTCGGGAACCTCGCCTTCATCATCAAGCTCCGGGTCCAGGTCCTGCGGGACACGGGCGGCGCGCTCAGCCCGTTCAACAGCTTCCTGTTCCTCCAGGGCCTCGAGACGCTCCCGCTGCGAATCGAGCGGCACGCGTCGAACGCGCTGACGGTCGCGAACTGGCTGCAGCAGGACCCCCGGGTCGCCTGGGTCAGCTACCCGGGCCTGGCGTCCCACCCGGCCCACGCGAACGCGAAGCGCTACCTCACGGGCGGGTTCGGGGGCGTCCTGGCGTTCGGCATCCGCGGCGGCCGCGAGGCCGGGAAGGCGCTGATCGACAACGTCAAGCTGTTCAGCCTGCTCGCCAACGTCGGGGATGCGAAGTCGCTGATCATCCACCCGGCCACCACGACGCACCAGCAGCTCAGCGCCGAGGACCAGCTCTCGACCGGCGTGACGGAGGACCTGGTCCGGCTCTCGATCGGTCTCGAGCACGTCGACGACATCATCGCGGACCTCGACCAGGGCCTCGCGATCGCCACGAGGGGCGCGCCCGTCGGCGCGGGCGCCTGACCGATGCGCGCGCGGGAAGCCCGCGCCCTGGGTCGCGTCTCCCCCACCTCCCCGGCTTCGGGGACGGCGGGGGAGGAGCCGCCGGCGACCGGCGCGCGGCCCAGGCCCGTCTCGCCCTTCGGGGCCGGCCGCGTCCTGGGCCGCGATCTCGGACCGTTCCAGCTCGTATCCGGGGAGCGGCTGGCGGCGCTGCGGGTCGCGTACCGGCACGACGGTCCGGGGCCGGCGGAGGCACCCCAGGTCCTCGTGATCCATGCGCTCACCGGGTCCGCCGACGCGGCCGGCGACTGGTGGTCTCCGCTCATCGGGCCGGGCCTCGCGCTCGACACCGACCGGGTGGGCGTGCTGAGCATGAACCTGCTCGGCGGCCGGTACGGCACCACCGGACCGACCAGCCCGGATCCCGCCACCGGTCGACCGTACGGCGCCACGTTCCCGTCCATCTCCACGCGTGACCAGGCCCGTGCGCACTGGGCCCTGCTCGACGCGCTCGGGGTGCCCGGGCTTGCGCTCGTGGTCGGCGGGTCGCTCGGGGGCATGGTCGCGCTCGAGGTGGCGCTCGAGCGGCCGGATGCCGTGCGGTCGGTGGTCCCGATCGCGGCGCCGGCCGCCACGGGCGCACTCGCGGTGGCGTGGAACGCGATCCAGCGGGCGCTCGTGGACCGGCTCGGCGACGACGGCCTGGCGCTCGCGCGCCAGCTGGCGATGACGACGTACCGCAGCGAGGCCGACTTCGACCAGCGCTTCGGCCGTGCGGCGGAAGCCGACGGCACGCCGTCGATCGTGAGCTATCTCCGATACCAGGGCCAGAAGCTGGTGCGCCGCTTCGACACGGACACCTACCGAACGCTCGTCGGCGCAATGGATCGCCACGACATCGGCGCCGGTCGTGGCGGGATCGGGCCCGCCCTCGCCAGGCTCGCGGATCACGGGGTCCGGCTGACCGGCCTCGGCATCTCCGGCGACATCCTCTATGGGCCCGATCAGGTCCGGGCGCTCGTGACGGCGGCTGCCGGGGAGGGCGCCCACGCCAGGTACCTGGAGCTGCACTCCACGAAGGGCCACGACGCCTTCCTGGCCGAGTGGGAGGCCCTCAGCGCCATCTTCCGGGGGATGCTCGACGAGGCGCTCGCTCCCAGGCCCGTCCTGCCGCCGCGCGACTGACGGGGTCCGGGTCGCCCGACCTCAGCGCCCGGGCCCGGCGTCGGCCGCGAGCGGCGCGAGGATGCGCAGGGCACCGGGCATGACGCTCGCCGTGAACCAGCCCGCGGGATAGGGGTCGCCGTCCACCTGGAGCGGGACCGGAGGATCCGGCATCACGGAGATCACCCGGCCGCGAACCCGCAGGGAGCGAGCCGACGCCGCGCCCGGAGCGTGGGGCGCACGCGCCGCGAGGAGCTCGAGGGCGGCCTGGATGCCGCCGATGGGACCGCCGCCCCGGAGCACCAGCAGCTCCAGGAGCCCGTCCGCCGGGTCGAGCGGGACGCGCGGTCGCACGACACCCGGGACGAGGTCGCCGCAGTTGGCGACGAGCGCCACCATACCGTCGGTCTCCAGGGTGACGCCATCCACGCCAATCTGAAGGTGGATCGGGCGCGCGTCGCCCATGAGCCGCGCCGCGGCGGCGAAGTAGGCGCCGACGCCCAGCCGACGTTTCGCGTCCCGGCTCGTCGCGGCCATGACGGCGGCGTCGAACCCGGCCCCGCAGGCGACCGTGAACCGCTCGTCGAGGTCGTCGGGCGATGCCGGGCCGTCACCGCGGTGGATCGTCACCGCGCCCAGGTCGATCGTTCGCGGGGAGAGCGTCTTCAGCGCCGCGGCCGCGCGCCACGGCACCCGTGGGATCCCGAGGGCGGCGGCGAGCAGGTTGCCGGTCCCGGCCGGCACGAGGCCCAGCGGGATGCCGCTCCCGGCAAGCAGGCGCGCCGCAGCCCGAACGGTCCCGTCACCGCCGACCACCACGACGAGCGGAGCGCCGGCGTTTCGCGCGGTCGCGATCGCCGCCTCCAGGATCGGCACGCTGATCGCCTCGACGCACGTCGGCTCGCTCCCCGTCCGGGCGGTCACCGCCGACGCGACGAGCGCGAGGAGCCGCGCACGCGCCGCTGCGTCGCCGAGCCGCGACGCCGCGGCGTTCGCCACGATCAACGCGGGCACGTCGGGCGCCGGACGCTGGGTCACCGCCGCATGATCCCATGCCCGCCGGTCGCCGACGCTCGCGGGACGCGACCGGCAGGAGCGGCCTCGCGACCGCGTGGTAGGCTCGGCCCCGATGGCCACGATCCTCCGGCCGGTCCCGGACCTTCGCGAACGCGTGTGGGGCGGCCGTCGCCTGGGCCCGCCGCGCGGGGCGCCGATCGGCGAAGCCTGGGTTGCGGGTCCGTCGAACGTCATCGCGGACGGGCCGGACGAGGGCCGAACGCTGGCCGACATCGCCGCCCGTGACGGAGCCGCGTTCGTCGGCCGAAACGCCGCCGCGCGCACGGGCGATCGCTTTCCGCTCCTGGTGAAGCTCATCGATCCCGCCGCGTGGCTCTCCGTGCAGGTGCACCCGGACGACGAGACCGCGGTTCGGCTCGAGGGGCCGGAGGCGATCGGCAAGGCGGAGGCATGGTTCGTCCTCGACGCGAGCCCGGGCGCCGAGGTCCTCGCAGGGGTCCGTCCCGGCGTCCGCGAGTCCGACGTGCGAGCGGCGATCGTCGCCGGGTCCGGGACGCTGCCTCCTCTGCTGGTGCGACACCGCACCCGGGCCGGTGACGCGCTCCCGATCCCGGCCGGGACGCTCCACGCGGTGGGACCGGGCGTCTTCCTCTACGAGGTCCAGCAACCGTCCGACCTGACCTACCGGTGCGACGATTGGGGCCGGCCGGCGACGCTCGAGCGTCCGCTCCACGTCGCGCAGGCCCTGGCGTCCGTCCGTCCCGGAAGCCGGCCACGGCTTCGCCATGCCCAGACTGCGGACCGCGCGATCGTCATCGACGAGGAGCATTTCCTCCTGGAGCGGGTCGTGGTGGGGCCCGACCGGCCGGCCAGGCTGGAGCCCGGCGGGGCGTCGGTCCACGTTGTGACCGCGCTCGACGGGCCCATCCGCCTCCTCGCGGTCGCGTCGGACGCGCCGGGGGCGCCCGGCGACCGAGGCACCGGCTCGGAGCCGATCGTGCTCGGCGGGCTCGAGACCGCCGTGGTCTCGGCGGGCGTGGTCGCGTACACGATCGATGCCCCCGCGCGCGCTCGCGTCCTCATCGCACGGGTGCCCTGACCCGGTCGGGCGAGTGGCTCGAACCATCGGCGGGGTGGCGCGATCCCGGATCGTCGTGTAAGGTGCCGCCGGGGAACAACGCGACAGACACGGGATCAACCGAAGAATTGCCGCCACCGGCAGGCCCGTCCTGCCGTTCGCCGCGTGCGCCAGCGCGCGGCCCGTCTCCCCGACCCGAAATCGGCGCCCCAGCGCCGGGCG
>Ga0209638_1002144_pt1 | contig 12240 bp, 15 predicted proteins | sample BarGraNGADG00211_FD_184490 | JGI IMG/M metagenome (GOLD analysis project Ga0209638, IMG submission 184490) | Arctic peat soil microbial communities from Barrow, Alaska - Barrow Graham LP Ref core NGADG0002-211 (SPAdes) (version 2) | ecosystem: Environmental > Terrestrial > Soil > Wetlands > Peat... | reverse complement strand
TGTAGTCCACCAGGCGCGAATCCCTCGCCATCTGGCGAATCCGCACCATGGTCAAATCGCTGTCCGTCCCGGACGCCTTCTTGGGCCACAGCACCCACACCCGCCTGCCCTTGCGCATCATGGCCGCGAGGCCGGGCAGTTCGCGGCCCAGCGCCACGGAACTCCGCAAGAAGATCATCACTACATCGGCTTCGCCCACCTGCTTCTGGGTTGGCACACCCGGCAGTTCGAACCCCTGCGGAGGGTACAGCAACGCCACGCGGGACTGCTTGCCGATGTAGAGCTTGGTCAGCAGGGGCGTGCCCGAATCGCGCGGAGGCAGGGCTTCCCACGGCGCATTCCGGATCGCCCCGCGGATGGCCGCCTCGGCCTTCGCCCAGGTGGTGTACACCGCATCGGGAAGGATCGCGCGCACCAGCGCGGCTTTGTCCGGATCGCCTTCCACGAAGACCAGCGGGATGGCACCGAGCGATTTCTGCTGGCGGAGGAGCACGCCCATGGCCTTGCCGTAGGATGGCAGCCGGGTCAGGTCGATCAGGATGGCGTGCGGCGGGTCCTGGCGGATGCCGCGGAAGCCTTTGGCGCCGAGGCTCAGGTAGGGGGTCGCGTCGAAGCCCAGCGCGCGCAATCGCGCTGCCCGTTCCGAAGCCTCGGCGGTGTCCCTGTGAATCACCAGGACGCGGCTCACCGAACTACACGCGCACCACGCCCGAGATGGGGAGCAGGCGGCTGCGGATCTGATTCATGACGTCGGAGGCCAGGAACGGCTTGCGGAGCACGGGGAAATCGTGTTCCTCGCAGAGCGCTTCCTCCTCCGGCGGCAGAATCGTCCCCGTCATCACGATCACCAGCATCTGCGGCACGGATTGCAGGAATTCGACGCCGAGTTCGACCCCATTGCCGTCCGGCAACATGTAATCCAACAGGGCGGCGTTGGGCTTGTGTTCCTGCATCAGGCGCTTGGCGTCGGTGGCGTTTTCGGCGGTGAGCAGCTTCCAGCCGGCGTCGGCCATCAGGCGCTCCAAAAAGTGCAGCAGGTCGCGATTATCGTCCACCAGGAGCACGGTCGGGTGCGCCGGACCGATGGCCCCGTCGCCATCCTGCGAGCGCAGGTTGAGCTTGCCGTCGTCCCCCAACTCGGCGCGCACCAGCGCCCCCGGGTTAATCTGGTTGGTGGCCACCATGGTGGCCAGGGGTTGCGTCAGGAAACGGTGGATGGTGCGGTTCAGTTCGCGTGCGCCGTACTCCGCGCTAGTGCCCTTTTTGAGCAGGAATTGGCGCGTCTCGAAGGGCACATCCAGGGTGAAGCTCCGATTGCCGAGCCGCGTGTTGACGTGGTTTTGCAGGTCCACGATGTGCTGATCCAGAATGGTCGACAGCGATTCCACCGTCAGCGGCTGATAGGTGATGATGCAATCGATGCGGTTGACGAACTCCGGGGAGAAGCGCTTGCGAACCGCGCCCAACCCGATGCCCTGGAGCTTGCTGGTGAGATCCACGCGTTCGGCGGGGCGTACCGATTGGAACCCGAACTCCGGATTGATCTCGCGCATCATTTCGCGTGAGCCCAGGTTGCTGGTCAGAAATACCAGGCTCTTTTCGAAATTCACCGTGGAGTTGTCGCCCAGCCGCAGAAGGCCCTTGTCCAGCACGCCCAGCAGCAGCCGCGTCATCGAAGGCGCGGCTTTTTCGATTTCGTCGAACAGCACCAGCGAGAGACTGCACTTTTCGCTGGTGACCGCATTCAGCTTCTGCTGCGTCAGCATCGGCTGGGTTTCGCGGTGGCCCAGGTAACCGGGCGGCGCGCCAATCAGTTTCGCCACCTCGTGTTCCATCTGGAACTCCCCGCAATCCACCTTGAGAACGTTCTTCTCGCTGCCATGGAGAACATCCGCGAGCGCTTCGATGGTCTTTGTCTTACCGGTACCGGTAGGCCCCAGCAGGAGAAAAACCCCCACCGGGCGGCCCTCCGGGGCCAGGCCAGCCTGGAACATCTGAATGTAGGGGACAATCACCTGCGTGGCCGCGGGTTGGCCGACAACTTTTTGCGACAATACCGCCGACAGGTCCTCCAGCGGGCCGACGGGCTGCTTGCGCGGCCGGCTCTGCTGGCTCTTGGGCTTTTCCACGTTACTCTCCGCCTTGAGTATAGCCGTGGCGAATTTCCTAACCCGGGGGCGCGGGCGCTCTCCAGGGCGCTCAAGCTCCTTCATGAAAAACCTCTTTACCCATATAATTCAGCAATTTACCAGGGAACACGCGGATAAGCAAAATATTTCCAATGTTGCTGTCACTGAGATCCACACTCGTTTTATAGCACGGGGTTCCCAGTACGTATGGGCTGGTTCATACCGAGACGGTATGGGGCGTGGAGTTTTGGATGGGAACGGCACCGAATGCGGCTGCTATCTGTGCCGGAAGGTAATACGGCCCTTGGTCAAATCGTAGGGAGACAATTCCAAGGTGACCTTGTCGCCCGCCAGAACCCGGATGCGGTTGCGCCGTAAACGGCCCGCCAGGTGTGCCAGAACCACGCGCTCGTGTTCCAGTTGAACGCTGAAAAGTCCGCTCGGGAACTTCTCCAACACCGTACCGGTTACTTCTATGCTGTCCTCTTTGCTCATAAACCTCCAGAGTGAGATGGGCGGGCCCGCGATGGTACCTGCCGGTACCGAGCGCCGGCCCGCGGCTGCGAGTTAAGCCGCTATGACGTTGGCAGCCTGCAGACCCTTGGGGCCCTTCGTCACTTCGAACTCCACCTGGGAGCCTTCATCCAAGGAGCGGTATCCCTCCGTTTGGATCGCCGAGAAATGCACGAAGACGTCTTCTCCGTTCTCCCGTTGGATAAAGCCATAGCCCTTGGCTGCGTTAAACCACTTCACTGTACCTTTTTCTTTCATCTGCCTATATTCCTTCTTAACGTATTACCGATCCGCACTGAACCTGCGACGCGCCCGACAACAAAAAAGGGGCTGCGGAATGGACTCGCGCAGCCCCCTCTCAAACTTTGTACGAAGCGGAAAACAAGAGTCAAATGCCTTACCATTATACAACAGGAGCCAGTTGCGTCCGCCGGCCACATTGTGACTACATTCGAGTTCTACCGCTTCCGCTTTCATTTCCGCGCCCTGGATCAGGTTCATTTTCCGCAGGGCAAGAGCGCCAACGTCGTGCGCGGCGCTTTTGGTACGGTGCTGCGCGATGCGGTGCCCCCGGAGGTCTATGCCCGCCTCTTCGAGCCCGGAAAGTCCCTCGGCGCCGCCCCCAGCGGCTTGGCCGACTGGCCCCGCCCCTTCGTGCTTCGGGTGGCCCACCTGGACGGCCTCACCGTGCCGGCCGGCGACAGCTTCTACCTGGACGCCCACGTTTTCGATCTGCACCAGCCCACCCTGGTCCACTTCCGTGCCGCGCTCAGCCGCCTGGCCGAAAAGGGACTCGGTCCCGGACGGGGACGCGCCGAACTGGAACGCACGGAACAACTCGACGTGGCTGGGGCGGCCCAAGCCGTCTGGGAAACCGCCGCCGCCCCGATCGTCGCCAGCCTCGACCCGGAGCCATGCCGGGTGGAGCGCGTGACTATCCGTTTCCAGACCCCCACCGAGCTCAAGAGTGCCGGTGGCCTGGCCGAACACCCCGAGTTTGGGATTGTCTTCGGGCGGCTGCGCGACCGCATCAGCACGCTGCGCTCGCTCTATGGCGCCGGCGCCTTGGACATCGATTTCAAGGGCCTTGGCGCGCGCGCCGCGCGCGTCGAGTTATGCCGCAGCGATCTGGCTTGGGAGCAGGTCAAGCGCAAGAGCGGCCGTACCGGCCAGGTCCACCCCATCGGAGGCTTCACCGGCGAAGCGGAATACGCGGGCGATCTGACCGAATTCCTCCCCTGGCTGCGCGCCGCCCGCTGGGTGGGCGTCGGCCGCCAGACGGTCTGGGGCAAGGGCGACGTCCGCGTGCTATAAGAGAGACAGCAAGGGAACCGGCCATGACGCTGACGATAGAACTCTCGCCCGAAAGAGAAGCGGCGCTGAAAGCGCGGGCGCAGGCCCTCGGCCTTACGGTCGAGCATTGGCTATTGCGGCTTGCCGAGCAATCCGGGCCGCCGCCCGTTGAACAAAAGACCGCCGATGCGCGCCCCGTTTGGGAGATAATCCTCGACAACATGAAGAACGTGCCGCCGGAGGACCTTGCCGACCTGCCCAAAGACGGCGCGAGCCAGATCGATCACTACGTTTACGGCCAGCCCAAGAGAGACCAGTGAAGGCGGTTTTTGCTTAGCCCCTCACCCCGTCCGCGTGAAGACCAGCACCAGCGCCGCCACCGTCAGCAGCGCAACCACCACCAGGATCGCCCTGCGCCGCGCCGGGGTCAGCCACTCGATCGCCGTGGCCGCCGCTTCCGTCGCCAGCAGGGTTTGCATCCATCGCCGCTGTACCGGACCCGGCAGATGGCGCATCGCTTTGGCGATCTCTTGCCGCCCGCGGCGGTCGGCAATCAGGATCGTCGCCGAATTCGCCCCGTTGGTCGATTTCAAGAGCCGCGTGCGCAACCCGGCCGGCACCTCATCCACGGAACGGAATACCTGGTCCGTCCCGCTGGCCGAAATCAGCACCGTGGAGGTCTGAAACATCCCCGACGCTTTCTCGTTGACGTCGCCGCAATGCGGACATCGCGTTTCGAATTCCTCGATTTTCTTGCGGCAGCGGCGGCACGTCATCAGGCGACAACCCGGGGGGCCTTGGGCTTCTCTTTCGCGGTCCCCAACTCTTCTCCTACATTATCCAGCACAATCTGGATAAATCCCAAGGCCGCCTTGGATAACGCTTTGTCCTTGCGGTAAATCAGTCCCAAACGGCGCACCATCGGTTCCGGCGCCAGCGGGATCGACCGCAGCTTGCCGGCCGCGATCTCTTCGCGGCAGTTGGAGACCGCCACGAAGCTCACGCCCAAACCCGCGATCACAAAGTGCTTCATCATCTCCGTGGAATCCAGTTCCATGGAGATGCGGACGTCGTCTTCCACCACTTCCAGCCACTCGTTCAGCCGCGTGCGCGTCTTGCCGTGCTTGGGCAGCACCAGGTAGTACTCGGTAACGTCCTGCGCGGCCACCGACGCGCGGCCGGCCAGCGGATGTCCCGCCGGCACGATGAGGCGGATCTCGTCCCGGTAGATGTTCACTACCTGCAAGCGCTTCTCTTCCACCGGCAGTTGGACCAGCCCGAAATCGGCCGAGTTTTCCATCACGGCTTCCACAACCCGCGAACCGTAGCTGCGCAGCACCTGTAATTGCACCGACTGGAACTGCTCGCGATACTCCGAAAACACCTTAGGGAGAACGTAAATACAGGTGGCCTCGTTGCCCGCGATCACCAGTTCGCCTCGAGGGTTGGTCTCCAGTTCCGCGATAACGTCCTGGGCGCGGCGCCGCAGATCCAGCATCTGCTCCGCGTACTCGGCGAAAATCTTGCCCGCCGTGGTCAGCGAAATCCGGCTGCCGAAACGTTCGAACAGGTCCGCGCGCAGTTCCTGCTCCAGTTGCCGCACCTGCGCGCTGATCGCGGGTTGCGTGCGGTAACAGGTCTGGGCGGCTTTCGAGAAACTCTTCAGCCGGACGATTTCCAGGAACGTGTGGAGCTGATCGAAGTCCATAATTTGCCGGGTGCCCCGCGCGACTCGTTCTCGTTTCCGCGCCAGTGGCGCCCTGCCGCCCTGCCAGGGGTCGAGTCAAATTTCAACTCGGTGGCATAGAAAAGTTTCATTTCCCATGCTCCGGGGTGTTTGGTATGTATTATAACAAGGGGTCCGGGTGGTGCGGATTCGGATAATGGGATTGGCGAAAACGCGATCGCCTGGTGGTCATGGACGCTGCTTCCCGCACCACAGCCCGGCTCCAAACTGCTAATATTTACGCAGTGCGCTTCATGCTGCTGTTGGTGCTGGGCTTTTGTCTGCATGCGCAAACCGGCGAAAATGTTCTCCTGGTAGTCAACAGGAACGTCCCGCTTTCCCGCCAGATCGCCGACTACTACCGCCCCCGCCGCTCCGTGCCGGTGAAGAACGTCTGCACCATCGATACCACTGGCGATGAAGAGATCCAGTGGAGGGTCTACGAAGAGCAGATCGAACGCCCCATCGGCGATTGTCTGAAGAAAGCCGGTCTGGTCGACAAGGTTCTCTACATCGTCACCACGATGGGAGTTCCGCTCAAGGTGGATGGCCCCGGGGCGCACCAGCTCTCCGAGCGCGCCTCGGTGGACAGCGAACTGGCGCTGCTCTACTCCAAGCTCCAGGGCACGCGGTACTCGCGCGTCGGAGGTATCCCCAACCCTTTCTTCATGCGGCGCGATGCGCGCTTCCAGCATCCCGCCTTCCCCATCTATCTCGTCACCCGCCTGGCCGCCTACGATTTGGCCGACGTCGAGGCGATGATCGATCGCTCGCTCCAGGCCCGCAATCGCGGCAAGTTCGTGATCGACCTGCAATCGGCGAAAGACGAACCCGGCAACGACTGGCTGCGCACCGCCGCCATGCTGCTGCCCGCCCGCCGCGTGGTGCTCGACGAAACCACGCGCCCGCTCTACAACCAGACCGACGTCATCGGCTACGCCAGTTGGGGCTCCAACGACGATCACCGCACCCAGCGGCTGCTCCACTTCCAATGGCTGCCCGGCGCCATCGCCGCCGAATTCGTCTCCACCAGCGCACGCACCTTCCGGCGTCCGCCCGACACCTGGGCGCCCACCGCCAGTTGGGAGGACAAGTCGCGTTATTTCGCCGAGAGCCCGCAGGGGCTGGTCGCCGACCTGATCCACGAGGGCGCCACCGGAGCCAGCGGCAACACCTACGAGCCTTACCTCAACGCCTGTGTTCGTCCCGACTACCTGCTCCCCGCTTACCATCGGGGGCGCAACCTTGCCGAGTCCTACTACCTTTCCCTGGTCTACCTGAGCTGGCAAAGCGTCATCGTGGGCGACCCGCTGTGCGCGCTGAAGCCGTAGGCGCGCCCGGAGGCGCGCGCGTGACCGATGGGCGTTGCAAGTGGCGTTATCGGAAAGCGCGCCGCCATGGCGGACCTCTACGGTCCAGTTTCCACAGGCGCCGTGTATCTGCCGCCGACGCGAGCAGGCGTTCGCAGTCGGGTTCCGTGAGTTATGCTGCGACCGTGCGCCGCCGGACCTGTCTCTCGATCGTCTTCAACGACTTGTGCCGGGTCAGAAGCAATTCGTAGTCCCTCTGAATATTCATCCAGAAATCGGCGCTGGTGCCGAAGTGCCGCGCCAGACGCAAAGCTGTATCGGCGGTGATCCCGCGGCGCTCGTTGACGATCTGGCTGATGCGCGTGACCGGTACGTGCAGTTCCAAAGCAAGGCCATTGATCGAAATTCCCAGCGGCTTCATGAATTCCTCACGGAGCATTTCGCCTGGGTGAACCGGAGGACGGGTGATATTCCAGCCGCCTTCAGGACGCATGATGCTCATATCTTCGCTCCCTCCATTTAGTGGTAATCGACAATTTCCACATCGTAAACGCCATCACTCTCCCATCGGAAACAGATGCGCCATCGATCGCTGATGCGAATGCTGTGCAACCCGGCCCGATCACCCCTTAGAGCCTCCAACCGGTTCCCCGGAGGTACATTCAGTTCATCGAGTGTAGTGACCGAATCGATCTGGACCAGTTTGCGCACCGCTACGCGGGCGATCGAATTCCAACGGCGGCTCATTCCGGTCTCGAAGAGCGCCCTAGTTTGTTTTTCCGCGAAGCTTCTAATCACTCCTTTTTCATTGTATAACGAGTTCCGTTATACCGCTAGCGTCATGACGCGGCCCCCGGCACCCAGTCCAAAGCCAGTAAGCCGGATCGCGCCCGTCCGAAGACTGGATCGGTGGACCAGTATATTCCTGCCAACGCCCGTCTCGTAGATGTGCCCCTCAGCCCCTTCTTCGTGGAAAAAGGGCGTTTGCAGCGATCGTCCCGCCGATAACGACACAGGGCTTGGAAGAGCCGATAGCCGTTACGAAACCACCAGGAATCGGTCCACCAGCCCTTCCCTGCACGCCCACGACGCGTGACCCAGCGCGCCCCACGTGGTAAATTCGAGCCGTGAACATCCTGCTGGTCGATGACGACGCCGAACTCGCCTCCCTCCTCGGTGAGTTCCTCCGCCGCGAAGGCTTTACCGTGGATTCAGCCCATGAGGGCAACCGCGGCCTCGAAAAAGCCCTCCAGCCCGGCGTCGATCTGGTGGTGCTCGACGTCATGCTCCCGGGCATCGATGGCTTCGAAATCCTGCGCCGGCTCCGCCAGAAATCCGAAGTCCCGGTTCTCATGCTCACCGCCCGCGGCGAGGATGTCGACCGCATCGTCGGCCTGGAACTTGGCGCCGACGATTACCTTGCCAAGCCTTTCAACCCGCGCGAACTCGCCGCCCGCATCCGCGCCATCCTGCGCCGCTATGAGCCCCGTTCCGCCGCGCCGGCCAACCGCATCGAGACCAACGGCATCTCGCTCGACCCCGGCGCCCGCGAAGTCTTCGCCCACGGCAAGCGGGTCGAACTGACCACCTTCGAATTCGATATCCTCGAAATGCTCATGCGCTCCGCCGGCCGCGTGCTTTCCCGCGACGCCCTCATGGAGAATCTCTATAACCGCAAAGCCACACCCTTCGATCGCTCCATCGACATGCACATCAGCCACCTGCGCAAGAAGCTGGAGTGCGGCGACGATCTCATCAAAACCATCCGCGGCGTCGGCTACCAGTTCTGCCGCACGCCCGAGGACGCCGTCACCGAATGAACTCCCTCTTCGCCAAAATCCTGCTCTGGTTCTGGTTCGCCCTCGCCATCACGGTAGTCGGCTCGGCCTTCATCTCCGCCTTCAACGTGAATGAAAACGATAGCGACGAGCGCGCGCCCGTCGCCCGGCTGGTGCGCTTCGAGTTGGAAGAAGCCACCAGCGCTTACGAGATCGGCGGGCGCCCCGCGCTGCAGAGCTTCCTCGATACCCTGCATCGTGTGTATGACGCCCGCGGCGTCCTCACCGACGAAAACGGCCGCGACCTGCTCAGCAATGAAGACCGCTCCGACCTGATCCGCCACGCCCAACGCCGCGTGCTCTACCAAGTCTTCCGTACCGGCGATTCCACCGTCGCCCGGACCTCCGATGACGGCCGCTACTGGTTCTTCTTCATCGTGCCGCGCGCTCACGTCGGCTCCTGGTTCCTGCAGCCGGAACACCTCTTCGTCATGGCCGCCGCCATCGGGCTCTGCTACTGGCTGGCTTTGTACCTCACCCGCCCGGTCCGCAAACTCCAGAAGGCCGTGGAACGCTTCGGCCGCGGCGATCTCTCCGCGCGCGCCGAAAGCGTGCGCCGCGACGAACTCGGCCAGCTCGCCCGCACCTTCGACCGCATGGCCGACCGCATCGAAACCCTGCTCGCCGCCGAACGCCGCCTCCTGCTGGACATCTCCCACGAACTCCGGTCTCCGCTCGCCCGCCTCGGAGTGGCCATCGAACTGGCCCGCTCCGGCGACGCTACGGATAGCGCGCTCAACCGAATCCAGAAGGAATCCGACCGCCTCAACTCGCTGGTCGGCCAGTTGCTTCAGGTCACGCGCGCCGAGGGCGACCCCGCCTCGCTGCACCGCGACCTGGTGCGCCTCGACCAACTGGTTCAGCAACTCGTCGAGGATTCCGCCATCGAAGCCGCCGCCCACGGATGCAGCATCCTTTACCAGAGCGGCCAGCCGGTCACCATCGCCGGCGATCCCGAACTCCTCCGCCGCGCCGTGGAGAATGTCCTGCGCAACGCCATCCGCTATGCGCCGCGCGATACCACCGTCGAAGTCAGGCTGTCGCGCAGCGACTCTGGCGCCGTCGTCGCGATCCGCGATCATGGCCCTGGAGTCCCGGAAGATGCGCTGCCGCGCATCTTCGATCCCTTCTACCGCGTGGAATCCGACCGCAACCGGCTGAGCGGCGGTATCGGGCTGGGCCTCTCCATCGCCCGCCGCGCCGTCGAACTCCACCGGGGAGCCATCCGCGCGGCCAACGCCAACCCGGGCCTCGAAATCGACCTGGAATTCCCGGTGGAGTAGGACAGGCCTCCTGGCCTGTCCAGGCCAGTGTCCAGGCCCCTGTCCAGGCCAAAGTTCAAAGACAGGCCAGGAGGCCTGTCCTACAATAGAAACTTCATGCACGCGCTGCCCTCTCTCGCCGCCGCCGGTGCGGCATCCTCATTCCTGGCGTGGGCGGTCCGCGGGCGTTCGGCGTCTGTCTTCGGGCGCTCGGTATGGCGTGGGCCGCGCGACCGGCGGGCTCTCGCCCTCACCTTTGACGACGGGCCGGCCGAGAGCACACCGGACATCCTGGAGATTCTGGCTGCGCACCGCGTGCCCGCCACCTTCTTTCAGTGCGGGGCCAACGTGGACCGGCTGCCCCAGATCGCGCGCGAAGTGGCGGCGCGCGGGCACGAGATCGGCAATCACAGCTACAGCCATCCGTATCTGTTCCTGCGCTCGCCAAACGCCATCGAAAATGAACTGCGGCGGGCCCAGGAAACCATCGAGTCGCACACTGGAGTGAGGCCCGCCTGGTTCCGCGCGCCGTATGGGGCGCGCTGGTTCGGACTGGGGCGGGCGCAACGCAAACTGCAACTGACCGGCGTGATGTGGAGCGCAATCGGCTATGATTGGAGTCGAAGGGTAAATGAGGTGGTCGCACGCATGGCGGCATCTGCGTCTAACGGCGCCATCCTCTGTCTTCACGATGGGCGCGAGCTTCAAGAGAAGCCGGATGTGCGAACCACAGTGGAGACCGTCCGGCGCCTGGTTCCCTTATTGCTGGACCGGGGCTACAAATTTGAAACGATTGGCCGACTCTTATGTCCGAAGACCTGATTCAGCGCGTGACCAAGGTGATTGCCACCTCCAAGCGCATTCCCCTCGAAACCGTGACCATCGATAGCGAGTTCGTGCAGTTGGGAATCGATTCGATGGACGCCGTGGAGATACTGTTCGCTCTCGAAGGCGAGTTCGATATCAGCATTCCCGACGAGGAAGTGCGCAGCGTGCGCAACGTCCGCGACATGTGCGCCGGCGTGGAAAGGCTGGTCGCCGCCAAGAGCGCGGACGCGCCGGCCGGCCAGTAAGCGATGCGACGCGTCGCCATCACCGGCGCAGGCGCCATCAGTGCGCTGGGCCGCAATGTCACCGAATTCGCCGAGTCCCTGCGCGAAGGCCGCGGCGGGATCGGGCAGATTGAATCCACCGGCGTCGCGTCCCTGCGTTTTCAAAACGGCGCCGAGGTCAAGAACTACAGTCATCAGCCCTACTTCGAGGACCGGCGCGCGGACTTCATGGACCGCTTCGCGCAGTTCGCCGTGATTGCCGCGCGCGAGGCGGTGCAAGACGCGGGAGTGGTGTGGACGCCGGAACTGCGCGAGACTTCAGCGATCATTACCGGATCCTGCGTAGGCGGACAATCCACCGAGGACATCGGGTTCGTGGAGCTTTACCAGAAGGGACACAATCGCGTGCATCCGCTGACCATCCCCAAGACGATGGCCAACGCGGGCGCCAGCCACATTTCGATGGAGTTCGGCATCACCGGGCCGGCCTTCACCATTTCGACCGCGTGCTCTTCGGCGGCGCACGCCATCGGGCAGGCGTTCCAGATGATCGCCATCGGGACCAGCGATCTGGCCATCACGGGCGGCAGCGAAGCCCCGTTCAGCCTCGGAATTCTGAAGGCCTGGGAGGCGATGAGGGTGGTGTCGCCGGAGACATGCCGGCCGTTTTCGAAGGATCGCCGCGGCATGATCCTGGGCGAAGGCGCGGCCATGTTCGTGCTGGAACCGCTGGAAGCGGCGCAGGCGCGCGGCGCGCGGATCCACGCGGAACTGGTGGGATTCGGCATGAGCGCCGACGCGTGTCACATTACGCAGCCATCCATCGATGGGGCCGCGCGGGCCATGCGGGCGGCGCTGCGCAGCGCAAAGCTGGCGCCGGAGCAGATCGGATACATCAACGCCCACGGCACGGCCACGGTGGCCAACGACCTCATGGAGACGGCCGCCATCCGCCAGGTCTTCGGCGCGCATGCGGACCGCCTGGCCATCAGTTCCACCAAATCCATGCATGGCCACGCGCTGGGCGCGGCGGCGGCGCTAGAGTGCCTGGCGACGGCAATTGCGCTGCGCGATGGCGTGCTCCCGCCCACCGCCAACTTCAGCGAGCCCGACCCGG
>Ga0209638_1002142_pt1 | contig 12242 bp, 10 predicted proteins | sample BarGraNGADG00211_FD_184490 | JGI IMG/M metagenome (GOLD analysis project Ga0209638, IMG submission 184490) | Arctic peat soil microbial communities from Barrow, Alaska - Barrow Graham LP Ref core NGADG0002-211 (SPAdes) (version 2) | ecosystem: Environmental > Terrestrial > Soil > Wetlands > Peat... | reverse complement strand
GACCGACGGATTATGAGTCCGTTGCTCTAACCAGCTGAGCTACTGCCCCGCGCGTGCACGGCATACCGCACCATGCGACTGGTGAGCCTATCGCGGTGTCCCCTGGTGACTCATGTCAAGCTGCGCATGTAGCCGGCTTCCTCTGGTACTCCTGTGACCAATGGGGCACAATTGTCGGGACTGCCGATTTGTTTGACAGCTGTTGATGACAGAGCCGGTCCGTGTCGAGGTCGTTGGGGAAGACGTCCCTCGCACACAGGAGGCCCGGATGCCTGTCTCAATGCCACATGTCATGACGCGCGGGGTGGTGTTCATTCACTCGACCCCGACTGCGCTATGCCCTCACATCACCTGGGCGCTGGAGTCGGTGCTCGGTCAGCGGGTCGCACTGGAGTGGACCCGTCAACCACTGGGCCCGACCTTGGTGCGCAGCGAGCTGTCCTGGGTGGGCGAAGCCGGCACGGGTGGCCGGGTCGCCAGCACTCTGCGTGGCTGGGACAACCTTCGTTACGAGGTGACCGAGGAGCCGAGCGCCGGCAGCGACGGCTCGCGCTGGTCACACACGCCGAGCCTGGGGATCCACCACACCTGGACCTCAGCCAGCGGCGACGCCGTGGTCAACGAAGATCGTCTGAGGGCCGCCATCTCGGTCAGCAAGGGCGACCCCACCGTCCTGAGCCAGGAGCTCGACCTGTTGCTCGGGCGGGCATGGGACAACGAGCTCGAAGCGTTCCGGTATGCCGGTGACGGAGCCACCGTTCGCTGGTTGCACAAGGTGGGCTGAGGCGCTCGCGCGAGTGCCCTACAGCGGGATGTTGCCGTGGTTTCCGCGGCGCTGAGGTGCTTCCGCGATCGCCACAGCAAGGGCGCTACGGGTGGCTGTGGGCGCAATGATCTCGTCAACCACGCCGATCTCGACCGCCCGTGGCAGACCTCCGGAGAGCGCCTCGTGCTCGACGGCCAACTCGTTCTCGACCTGTGTGCGGTCCTCTTCGGGGACCTCAGCGAGGCGTCGACGATGCAGGATACGCACGGCCGCAACCGCACCCATGACGGCAACGGTGGCCGTCGGCCACGCGAATACCTTTGTCGCGCCTAGGCATCGGGCGTTCATCGCGATGTACGCACCGCCATACGACTTGCGGGTCACGAGCGTGACGCGCGGAACGGTGGCTTCGGCAAAGGCATGCAGCAGCTTGGCGCCACGTCGCACGACGCCGTCCCACTCCTGGCCCACGCCGGGCAGATAGCCGGGGACGTCGACCAGCACGATCAACGGAACACCAAATGCGTCACACATGCGCACGAAACGCGCAGCCTTCTCGGCCGAAGCCGAGTCGAGACAGCCACCGAGGCGCATCGGGTTGTTCGCCACGACGCCCACCGTCCGGCCACCGAACCGGCCAAGCGTCGTCGTGATGTTGGGAGCCCACCTGGGGTGAAGCTCGACGGTGTTCTCGGCGTCGTCGAGCACGTTGGAGATCAGCGGGTGCACGTCGTAGGCGCGCCGTGCCGACTCCGGGAACGACTCTGCGAGGTCGCGATCCGTCACCGCGTCCACGTTCAGAGCGCCCTGGTCAGCCAGCAGGGAACAGAGCAGCTGACCGCGTTCGTAGGCCGCTTCGGTCGTCTCGGTCACGATGTGGACGACGCCGGAACGACGCCCGTGCGGCTCCGGTCCACCGAGTCGCAGGGCGTCGACGTTCTCGCCGGTCACCGAGCGCACGACGTCGGGGCCGGTCACGAAGATGCGTCCGTCGGGGCCGAGGATGACGATGTCGGTCAATGCCGGGCCGTATGCCGCGCCGCCGGCAGCGGCGCCGATGACGATGGAGATCTGCGGGATCTTGCCCGAGGCGTGCGTCATGATCGCGAAGACCTCACCGACCGCGTGAAGTGAGACAACGCCCTCGGCCAGTCGTGCGCCACCGGAGTGCCAGATGCCCACAATCGGCACGTTGTCGGTCAAGGCGCGCTCGTAGGCCACCAGGATCGCCTTGCAGCCGGCAAAGCCCATGGCGCCACCCTGGATGGTGGCGTCGGAGCAGTAGGCCACGACGGGCATGCCGCGTACATTGCCCACGGCACAGAGGATGCCGCTGGTGTCTTCGGCGGTGATCAGCTCGATTGCGCCGTCGTCGAAGAATGCGGCAAGACGCTTACGCGGGTTGCGGGGGTCGTTCTCCCTGTCGATCTTGGGCCTGGTCGCGGCAACCGCACTTTCGGCCGCAGGGCTGGGCATGCGGGTGCTCATCAGATGCTGCGAATGGTCAATGCGACGTTATGGCCACCGAACCCGAACGAGTTGTTCAGTGCCGCGATGTCGCCGACCGGAAGCATGCGGTGCGCGCCGTGGACGACGTCGAGGGAGATCTCGGGGTCGAAGTTCTCGAGGTTGATCGTGGCGGGGGCAAGCCGGTGGTGCACGGCCAGAATGGTGAGAATCGTCTCGAGCGCCCCGGCGGCCCCGAGCAGGTGGCCCGTCATCGACTTGGTTGCGCTCACTGCCATGTGGTCCGCGTCGTCACCGAAAGCGAGACGTATGGCGTTGGACTCGGCGATGTCACCGACCGGGGTCGATGTGGCGTGGGCGTTGATGTGGACGATGTCCTTGGGCGAGAGCCCGGCGCTCGACACGGCTTCGAGCATCGCGCGGGATGCGCCGGCGCCCACGGGGTCCGGTGCTGCGATGTGGTACGCGTCCGAGGACATGCCCATCCCGGATACCTCGGCGTAGATCCGTGCTCCGCGTGCTTTGGCATGCGCCTCGGTCTCCAGCACGACCACCGCGGCGCCCTCGCCCAGCACGAACCCGTCGCGGCCGGTGTCATACGGACGGGAGGCACCCTCGGGATCGTCGTTGCGAGTGGACAGGGCCTGCATCGCTGCGAAGCCGGCGATCGGCATGGGGTGCATCGCGGCCTCTGTACCGCCGGCGACGACGACATCGGCGCGGCCGCTGCGGATCATCTGCACGGCGAGGCCGATGGCCTCTGCTCCGGAGGCGCAGGCGCTCACCGGCGTGTGCGTCCCGGCGCGGGCGCCGAGCTCGATGGACACTGCCGCGGCCGGGCCGTTGGGCATCAGCATGGGCACGGCCAAGGGGAAGACGCGGCGAACGCCCTTCTCCCTCAAGGTGTCCCACTGGTCCAGAAGTGTGTTGACTCCACCGATACCAGAGCCCATGACGACGCCAATACGTTCCGGCTCAACCTGCGGTGTGCCCGCGTCGGCCCAAGCCTCGCGGGCGGCAATCAGTCCGTACTGGCCGGCAGGGTCGAGGCGCCGGGCCTCGACCCTGTCAAGGACCTCGAGGGGAGACTGCTTGATCGTGGCCGCAAACTTCACCGGGAGCTGATAGGTCTCGACCCACTCGAACGGCATGGTGCGCACGCCCGATGTGCCATCCAGGATCGCTTCCCAGGTCTCGGCGACGGTGCCTCCGACGGGGCTGGTCGCGCCCAGACCGGTCACGACGATGCGTTGCTCGTTGCTAGGGGTCATTGGCGGTGCTGCTCCTTGTGTTCAGGGGGTCCGGGGGCACGGGTGCGGTCCGGTGAGTACGGCATACGGCGGTCGGCTCGATGCTTGCGCGGAGAGCCGCTTGCCCACGATTCAGGTGGGGGTTGCTGTGGTGCGTGGCAACCGATCGGGCCACCACGCACCACAGCGGACAGACAGGGTCAGACCTGCGCGCCGGCGATGAAGCCCACGGCGTCGCGGACCGTCTTGAGGTTCTTGACCTCGTCGTCAGGGATGCGGACGCCGAACTTCTCCTCGGCATTGACGACGATGGTCATCATCGACAGCGAGTCGATGTCGAGGTCGTCGGTGAACGACTTGTCGAACTGGACCGAGGCGGTGTCGAGACCAGTCTCTTCGTTGACGATCTCGGCGAGACCTTCGAGGATTGTCTGTTCGGTGAGGGCGGCCATGGTGTGAACTCCTTGTTGTCGCGGTTCTGGGGGATCTACGTGTCGAACTGTCTGACCCGAATGGCCCGTCGGGACGGCGGGAGCTTTCAGGGCAGGACGATAACTTGCGCGGCGTAGACGAGCCCGGCGCCGAACCCGATCTGCAGGGCCAGGCCGCCATGCGGCGCCTCGCCCGAGTCGAGCATTCGCTGCGTTGCCAGGGGGATTGAGGCCGCCGAGGTGTTACCGGTCTCGGCGATGTCGCGGGCGACCGCAACGTGGTCAGGCAGCTTGAGCTTCTTGACCAGCGCGTCGATGATGCGCATGTTGGCCTGGTGGGGGATGAAGACGTCGAGGTCTTCGGCCTTGATGCCTGCCTGGTCGAGCGCGGCCTGCGCAATGGGTGCCATGGCCCAGACTGCCCAGCGGAAGACTTCGGGCCCCTCCATCGTGATTGCCGGCCAGTCGACGTCTCCGTCGCGCACCTCGATCCAGGAGTTGCGCTGCGAGATCGTCTTCCACTTGGAGCCGTCCGAGCCCCACACGGTGGGGCCGATCCCGGGGAAGTCCGACGGACCGACGATCGAGGCGCCGGCACCGTCGCCGAAGATGAAGGCCGAGCCACGGTCGGTCTTGTCTGTGAAGTCGGACAGCTTCTCGACGCCGATAACGAGGACGAACGTGGCACTCCCGCCGCGGACCATGTCGTTGGCCAGCGCGATGCCGTGGCAGTAGCCCGCGCAGGCCGCGGAGATGTCAAAAGCGACGGCAGACGTGGCGCCGATGCGTTCAGCGACGATCGGGGCGGCGCCCGGCGTCTGGTAAGGGTGGGTGACCGTGGCGACGATGACGGTGCTGATCTGCGAAGCCGTGAGGCCTGCCGACCGCAGCGCCTCGTTTGCGGCGGCGGACGCCATGTCGACCACGGTCTCGTCAGGGGCCGCAAAACGACGCGTGATGATGCCCGAGCGCTCGCGTATCCACTGGTCGGAGGAGTCGATGTGCTCGCAGATCTCCTCGTTGGTGACCACACGCTCGGGCCGGTAACCGCCGACGCCCCAGATGCGGGAGTAAGCGGCTCCGGTCGTGGTGCTCAGGGTCCGGCGTTGCTGGGGAATCGTTGTCATGTGGTGGGCTCCATGGTGTTCGGTTGCTCGACCTTGTTCTGTCGCACGATCAGGAATGGGTGGGGTGCAGCCGCAGGAGAGGCTGACCGGGGGAGACGGGGTCACCGTCTTCGACCAGCCACTCGATGACGTGGCCGCCGTGGGGGGCAGTGACGTCGAACGTGTCGCGCAGGGTGTTCACGGCAGCGACCACGGAGCCGGGAACGACAGTGGCGCCAGGCTCGGAACGGGTGAAGCTGACGACGCCCTTGGCTGGTGCGATGACCAACCGCCAGGTGGGGCTGTCGGCGATCTGGTTGGGCTGTCCGTGCTCCCGGATCATGCGGTGGGCATCGGCGAGCCGGTCAGGAGATTTCAGAGCGAGGACCTCGACGCCCGGAAGTCCCCGCTTGGCCAAGTTGGCCAATGCCCCGGCCGGCGGGATCTCGATCAGGCCGGTGACCCCGAGGTCCTTGAACGTCTCCATACACAGGTCCCAGCGGACGGGGCTGCTGATCTGGGTCACCAGGCGGTTGAGGACCTCGCGGCCACTGTGCACCACTGTCCCATCCCGGTTGGACACCAGGCGAGAGCGGCTGTCATGGGTGGAGATGGCACGAGCCATGTCGCCCATCCCCTTGACGGCGGAGGCCATGTGCTCGGTGTGGAAGGCGCCGGCAACCTGCAGCGGGATCACACGTGCCTTGGCGGGCGGGTCGGCGCTCAGCGCCGCGAGCTGCTCCAGAGTGCCGGCGGCCACGATCTGGCCTCCGCCGTTGTTGTTCGCGGCAGTGAGGCCGTGCTTGAGCAGGGTCTGTTCCACGTCATGCTTGTCGCCGCCCAGGATCGCGCTCATGCCCGTTGCACTGATCGCGCTCGCTTCTGCCATGAGCTGTCCGCGCTCGCGAACCAGGACCATAGCCTGTTCGGCGCTGATGACTCCGGCTGCGGCTGCGGCGGTGATCTCGCCGACCGAGTGCCCGGCGCCACCGGCAACCAGGCGGAAGCCGTCGGCCGGGTGCTCGAACAAGGCCAGCAACGAGATGAGACCCGCGCCAACGATCAGAGGCTGCGCGACGGCGGTGTCCCTGATGGTCTCGGCATCGGACTCGGTGCCGTGCTTGACCAGGTCGATGCCGGCGACAGTGGAAAGCCACTGCATGCGGTCGCGGAAACCCGACAGCTCGAGCCAGGGGGCGAGGAAGCCGGGGGTCTGGGAGCCCTGTCCAGGGCAGACGATGACGAGCACCTCTTCAGCCTCGCGCGTGAGCCGTGATCATGTCGTGACCGACCGACACCAACAATCACTACTCGATTTGGAGGGTTCCTCCAAAGGACTCCTTTAGAGGGTTCCTCCAAACGGCGACGTGTCCTGAGTTGGGAGCATCTCGGCCTCATGACCCTCCAGCGAACGTCGCCACTGTCGGTGGGTGGACTCGGCCAGGCGTCCGACCGCGAGCGCCATCCGGACGGTGTGTGCCTCACGGGGATGGCTCAGGTCATAGCCCGTCACCGTGGCGATACGTCCGAGCCGATAGCGGACGGTGTTGGGGTGCACGAACAGGATCCTGGCCGTGGACTCGAGGCCGCCGCCGCCGTCCAGATAGGTGGAGGCTGTCTCGAACAGGGCACCTCCCGCCGCCAGAAGTGGACGGTAGACGCGCTCGATGAGGGCAAGGCGGGCCTGGGCGTCACCGGCCAGCACCCGCTCCGGCAGCAGATCGTCGGCGAGGACGGGACGGGGCGCGTCGGGCCAGGCCCGCGCAGCATCCAGGCCAGCGAGCGCAGCCCTGGCTGAGCGTCCCGCGGCGAACAGGTGGGGCACCGTTGGCCCGATGACGATGGGGCCGTCGCCGAAGCACTCGGCCAACGCGTGGACCGTGGCCGTGGGGTCCTGCAGACCCCCCAGGATGGCGACCAGGCGTCGTCTCTGCACCGCAGCCAGGGCCTCGATCGCATGGTGCGACGCGACTCGCCGCAGAGTGTCCACGACCCCCTCGGTGTCGCCCTCAGGCGTTGAACCGGCGATCACGGCGACGTGGTTGACCGACCCCCAGCCCAGCGCGGACGCTCGGGACTGCATCGAGTCGTCGGCCTCACCACGCAGGACGGCGTCGACCACCAACGACTCCAGCCGCGCATCCCAGGCGCCTCGGGCCTCGGCGGCGCGCGCGTAGACCTGAGCGGCGCCGAACGCGATCTCGCGTGAGTAGCGCAACACGCCCTCGCGCAGGATCTGTTCCTCGCCGGGGGCCGCGAGCTGCGCGACATCGTCCTCGATGACGTCGACGACTGCTCGCACCAGCTCGAGGGTCTGCGCCAGGCTGATGGACCGGGTCAGCTCGCGCGGCGCCATCCCGAACACGTCCACCGAGATCTGGGGGTTCTCGCTGGGGTCGCGGTACCACGCAAGGAAACCCGCGATGCCGGCCTGAGCGACGAGTCCGACCCATGAGCGGTCCTCTGCCGAGAGGGAGCGGTACCAGTCGTGCCGGGACTCCATGTACTTGTTGGCCGTGGTCGAGAGGGCGCCGGAGCTGCGCTCGATGCGCCGTTGTGTGGCCGCGCTGCCGCGCGGACGTGTGGCTGCCATAAGGCCACCCTAATTGTATGTCGGCCACAATGTCCCGTCTGCGCGGCAGCCATTTCACCGGGACCATCGGCTTCCGGCGCCCATTCCCCGGTTGGCAGGTTTGTTGCATTGATCGCGCAAGATCTCGCTCGTGAAGTCGCAAAGACTGTTCCCTCCAGGCTCGGGGAAGAGCAGTCTTTGCGACGTCACGCGTCGACGGCTCGTGTCGACCGTCGGTTGTCAGGGCCGGTTTGCCGGCAGCTGGCCTACGACTCGCCGCCGGCGCTCCCGGAGTCTCCGGCGGTGACGTCGAGCAGGCGGTATCGCGCGGCTGCCTCGCGGGCCACCGACGCGTCGATCTCACCTCGCTTGGCCAGCATCTGAAGCGCGCGGACGGCCACCGAGGGGCCGTCGATGTGGAAGTAGCGACGTGCCGCGGCGCGAGTGTCGGAGAAGCCAAAGCCGTCGGCTCCCAACGCGGCGAAGTCACTCGGGACCCACGGTGCGATCTGCTCCTGGACGGCACGCATGAAGTCCGACACCGCGACGACGGGACCGGGTGCGTCCTTGAGCCGCTGGGTCACGTACGGCACCCGCTCGGGCTCGTCGGGATGCAGGAACGCCTGCTCATCCGCGGTCAGGCCGTCGCGCCGCAGCTCGCTCCATGAGGTGACCGACCAGACGTCCGCGACGACGCCCCAGTCGTTGCGCAGCAGCTCCTGCGCCTCCAGGACCCACGGCACTCCGACGCCGGAACCGAGCAGCTGGACCCGGCGTGCGTCGTCGGGCAGACCGTCCCCAGAGCCCGCCGCGAGGAGGTACATTCCGCGCCGGATCCCTTCAACGTCAACGTTTTCCGGCTCGGCCGGCTGGACGTTCGGCTCGTTGTAGACCGTGATGTAGTAGATGACGTTCTCGGGCTGTTCGCCATACATCCGGCGAAGACCGTCCTGCATGATGTGCGCGATCTCGTAGCCGTACGCCGGGTCGTAGGAGACGACCGCCGGGTTGGTGGAGGCGAGCAGCGGGCTATGACCGTCGGCGTGTTGTAGACCTTCACCGGTCAGGGTTGTTCGCCCGGCTGTGGCACCAACGAGGAATCCGCGGCTCATCTGGTCGGCGGCTGCCCACAGGGAGTCGCCGGTGCGCTGGAACCCGAACATCGAGTAGAAGATGTAGATCGGGATCATCGGCTCGCCATGGGTGGCGTAGGAGGTCCCGGCGGCGGTGAACGCTGCCACCGAGCCGGCCTCGTTGATGCCGAGGTGCAGGATCTGCCCCTCGACCGACTCCTTGTAGGCAAGCATCAGGTCGGCATCGACCGAGGTGTAGTGCTGGCCGTGGGGGTTGTAGATCTTGATCGTCGGGAAGAACGAGTCCATGCCGAAGGTGCGAGCCTCGTCCGGGATGATCGGGACGACGCGGCGACCGAACTCCTTGTCGCGCATCATGTCCCGAAGCAGCCGCACGAAGGCCATGGTCGTGGCGATCTGCTGCTTGCCCGACCCACGCTTGACGACCTCGTACACACTCTCGTCGGGCAGCTTGAGTGGCGCGTGCTCCACCCGGCGGTGAGGCAGCGATCCGCCGAGCTTGGCGCGCCGTTCCTTCAGGTACTGGATCGCCGGGTCGTCCGCGCCGGGGTGGTAGTACGGCGGGAGATACGGGTCGGCATCAAGCTGCTCGTCGCTGATCGGGATCCGCAGAGTGTCGCGCAGGCCCTTGAGGTCTGTCAGGGTCAGCTTCTTCATCTGGTGTGTGGCATTGCGTCCGGAGAACTGCGTGCCGAGGCTGTAGCCCTTGATCGTCTTGGCCAGGATGACGGTGGGTTGGCCGGTGTGTTCCATCGACGCTTTGTAGGCCGCATAGACCTTGTGGTAGTCGTGCCCGCCGCGCTTGAGCCTCCAGATGTCGTCGTCGGACATCTTCTCGACCATCTTGCGGGTGCGCGGGTCGCCGCCGAAGAAGTGCTCGCGGACGTATGCGCCGTCGTTGGCGCGGAAGGTCTGGTAGTCGCCATCGGGAGTGGTGTTCATCAGGTTCACCAGAGCGCCGTCGCGATCCTGCGCCAGCAGCGGGTCCCACCCGCGGCCCCAGATGACCTTGATGACGTTCCAACCGGCGCCGCGGAAGGTCGCTTCGAGCTCCTGGATGATCTTGCCGTTGCCGCGGACCGGTCCGTCGAGGCGTTGCAGGTTGCAGTTGATGACGAACGTGAGGTTGTCGAGCTCCTCGTTGGCCGCGAGCTGGAGCAGACCTCGTGACTCGGGCTCGTCCATCTCGCCGTCACCCAGGAAAGCCCAGACGTGCTGCTGCGAGGTGTCTTTGATGCCGCGGTTGTGCAGATACCGGTTGAACTGCGCCTGGTGGATCGCGTTCATCGGGCCCAGGCCCATCGAGACCGTCGGGAACTCCCAGAAGTCCGGCATGAGCCGCGGGTGGGGGTAGGACGACAGCGCCACCGGCTCGCCGTCCACCACGTGGCTGTGCTCCTGACGGAACCCGTCGAGCTGGGCCTCGGACAGCCGACCCTCGAGGAACGCCCGGGCGTAGATGCCGGGGGACGCGTGGCCCTGGACGTAGATCTGGTCGCCGCCGCCTTCGTGGTCACGGCCACGGAAGAAGTGGTTGAAACCGACCTCATACAACGTCGCAGCCGATGCGTAGGAGGAGATGTGACCACCGACGCCGATCCCGGGGCGCTGAGCGCGGTGGACCATGATCGCGGCGTTCCAGCGGATGAAGGCGCGATACCGACGCTCGACGTCCTCATCGCCGGGGAACCACGGCTCGGCCTCAGGGTCGATGGTGTTGATGTAGTTCGTCGCGGTCAGCGAGGGGACCCCCACCTGACGCTCGCGGGCTCGTTCGAGCAGCTTGCGCATCACATAGCGGGCCCGGGTGCGTCCGACCTCGTCGATGACGGCGTCGAGGGAGTCCAGCCACTCCTGGGTCTCTTCGGGGTCGATGTCCGGGATCCGACTTGGGATGCCGTTCAGGATGGGTCCGGCTTCGTCGCGTGCCATCGAGTGGTGTCCTTTCTCGTGACGGGCGTGTCACTGACGAGCGTTTCACTACCGTCGGCGATGGTCGATGTTGTCGCGGGGGCCGTTCACGCGACGTCCGCCATCTTCTACCACGTCGCCCAAACGTCACAACGTGGAGCGGCTACTGGCCGGTATGACCGGTCGGTCCGCCCCGCAGTGATGGTATTTGTCGTGTCTGCTTGCAAGATTCACCCAGACCTAGTGGACTACGCACAGAAGTATCCAACGATCGCGGCGTGAGCCGTGGTCCACGTCAGAGGGGAACACTCGTGGTTGCGACCGCGGAAGCCGCGGCGACGAACGGTTCGGTGGCAAAGCTTGGCTTTGCCGCTGGACAGGTAGTCCAGGAGTACGGATATGACCAGGACGTCGATGAGGATTTCCGTCTCGCGATCGAGGAGATTTGTGGCTCCGAGCTCGAGGACGAAAACTACGGCGACGTCGTCGACGCAGTGGTCCTGTGGTGGCGCGAGGATGACGGCGACCTCATCGACGCTCTCGTGGACGCACTGACCAACCTTGCTGAGCGTGGGTTCATCGTGCTGCTCACGCCCAAGGCCGGGCGGGTGGGGCAGGTCGATCCCAGCGACATCCAGGAAGCAGCTGTGACGACGGGGCTTCATACTTCCGGCAGCACGAATGCCGCCAGAGACTGGAACGGCACCCGTCTGGTCGCCCCCAAAACGGCCCGCCGATAACCGTTGGCACGCCACGCAGGCGACTGCTGGCATACCGCGCTGGTGACTGCTGACAGACTGTGGCCATGACGAGCACCCACGAAACCATCACCTCACGCGAGGTGCTGTCGGTCGGAGAGGTCGCTCCTGACTTCACCCTGAGGGACCAGAACGGCAAACCGGTGTCACTGTCGGACTACCGGGGCGTCAAGAGCGTCGTGGTGGTCTTCTACCCGTTTGCGTTCTCGGGCATCTGCACCGGCGAGCTGTGCGAGATCCGCGACAACCTCGGCGCTTTCGAGAGTGACGACGTCCAGGTTCTGACCGTTTCGTGCGATCACATGTTCACCCAGCGGGCGTGGTCTGACGATCAGGGCTACTTCTTTCCCTTGCTCAGCGACTACTGGCCGCACGGTGGGACCGCGCAGGCCTTTGGGGTCTTCGATGAGTCTGGCGGGTTCGCCAACCGTGGGACGTTCCTGATCGACCGCGACGGAGTCGTGCGGTGGGCGTTGGTCAACGGAATGTCCGAGAAGCGTGACTTCAGCGGCTATCGCGCCGCCCTCAAGGAGCTGATCGGTTCGGTTGGCTGACCAGCTTGACGGCGGCACGTATCGCCGTTTGGGGCCTGTAGCTCAGTTGGTAGAGCACCGCGTTTACACCGCGGTGGTCGTCGGTTCGAGCCCGGCCGGGCCCACGTACATAACCGCAGGTCAGAGGCCTATTAGGGCACTCCGGTCTTCGGTTGCAGAGGGGTCAAAAGGCCTTTAGTCCGCAAAAAGTCCGCAGAAACTTCCGCAGCCGCTCGGCCGATGACGTCCAGACGGTCCGCGACGTCGTCGAGCTGGTCGGGGAACAGGTGCCCGTACAGGTCGAGTGTCATGCTCGCCGTGGCGTGCCCAAGCATCTGCTGAACAACCTTGACG
>Ga0209638_1002141_pt1 | contig 12243 bp, 8 predicted proteins | sample BarGraNGADG00211_FD_184490 | JGI IMG/M metagenome (GOLD analysis project Ga0209638, IMG submission 184490) | Arctic peat soil microbial communities from Barrow, Alaska - Barrow Graham LP Ref core NGADG0002-211 (SPAdes) (version 2) | ecosystem: Environmental > Terrestrial > Soil > Wetlands > Peat... | reverse complement strand
CTGGTGCGAGGGCGTCGGGCTGCGGGACTTCGCCGTGCACGAGGTGGCCGGGCAATCGCAGCGGCTGCTGACGGCCGACAAGCGCTAGCTGCTCTGCATCACGATGTTGCTGACGCGGTGAGCCTGCCGAGGGGTGTGTCGCCGTCCAGGCCACCGTGGCGGCGGTAGCCATTGTAGTCGGTGAGGAAGCCGGGCAAGGCCTCGATCCGTTCGGCTGTCGAGCTGTAGGGCCGCTTGTAGCTGAATGGACGCGTGGCTCGGGCAGCCAACTGAACGCGCATAGTGACGAGACGGTGCCACCTTCCTCCATGCGACTCCGGAGGAGCGCGGCCCGTTAGAGTCCGCACGCGGAGCGAGCTGGCAACGCCCCCGCGCGCCCCGTGCTACGCTGCACAGCAGCTCGCTCACCAGCGCCCCGGCCGGAGCAGCCGCTGCTCTGCTCCGGGAACGTCCCGCTTACAGGGAGGACGCGTGACGCTCGAAGATCTGCTCGGCAGGCACGTCCGCTACAAGGGCGAGGAGGGGCACGTCGTGGAGGGACACTCCGGCGAGCAGGCATCGGTCGTGGTGAGCGTCCGCGGGGCGGACAACGTGGCGCGCCGCAACGTGACCATCCCCGAGTCCGAATGGGAGCAGCTCGAGCTCCTCGACTAGGCGCCTGGGCGAGCTTGAGCTGCCTGGCTTCGTTGCAGCCCACCGGCCAGATCGCGCGCACAGAGCGTGTCGCGATGCAGCATCTCCCGCGAACGTCGGCGTGGTGTCGGCGGCACCGCCGTGTGCAGCAGGAAAGCACGGCGCAGAGGTTCGCGTGACATGTGTTGCCGCAGACGGATTGGCTCTCACGGCTCGCAATTCGCCGACGCGCGCATCACGCCCCCATCATTGCGAGTCGCACCAGACCGTGCCTGCGGTGTCGACCTAGCCTCCACACAGCCCCACACAATGCCGTCATCTCCACTGTTTCTGATGGGCATGTTGGCGTAGGTCGCGTCGGCATCGCGCCGGCGGGCTTGCAAGAAGACCTGCAACGGGCGCTTCTGTCGACGCCGTACACGTCATCAGAACCTGTGACGAGGCCTACATCCGGGCGGCGCTGCCCAGCGCGGCAAGTGAAGAGTCCGCGCCGCGCTCACGCGATGGGCTGAGTTGCCGGCCAAGAGTCGAGGTCAGCGCCGTTCCCGCGAGCGCCTGCTCACTCTGGCAGCGTGAAGCCTTCCTCCTTGAAGAGCCTGCTGCAAACCTTAGCGGCCTCGGCGTCGTAGCGGCCTCGAGACTCCGACCCGATCTCAGCGAGCGCCTCCTCGAGCGGCAAGGCCGCCCTGTACGGCCGGTGCGTGATCATGGCCTCCACGACGTCAGCCACGGCCAGCACGCGCGCACCAGGAAGGATCTCGTCGCCGCGCAGACCTTTCGGGTAGCCGCAACCGTCGAGGCGCTCGTGGTGCTGCACGACGATGTCGGCGACGGGACCGTCGAACTCGATCTGCGACAGGATGTCGTAGGCGGCCTGGCTGTGCGCCTTCACGAGTTCGAACTCGGTCTCCGTCAATCGCGCGGGCTTGGAGAGGATCTCGGCCGGGATGGCGATCTTGCCGACGTCGTGTACGAGGGCCGCTGTGTGCACTCTCTCGATGGCCTCCTCGCTCCACCCCAGGCGCTCGGCGATCCGGCAGGCCAGCCACGCCACCCGGCGCTGGTGGCCTGCCGTGTAGGGATCGCGCATCGCAACCGTCGCACCGAGTGCGGCGACGGTGTCGCCCAGGGCACGCCGCAAGCGCTCCTCGCGTTCGCGCAGGACTTCATCCGCGCGCACTCGTTCGGTGACGTCGAGTGACGCACCGATCACCGTCTCAAGCCGGCTCACAGCGTCGAAGACCGGTTCGCCGTAGGTTCTCAGGTGGCGGACCTCGCGCGTCTTTGGGTTCACGATGCGATGGTCGACGCGATACAGTCCTCCGGCAGCCGCTTCCGCCAGCGCTGCCCCTATCGCCGGCCGATCGTCCTCGTGACAAGTCAAGGCGATCTCGCCATTCGACAAGTAGTCACCGACAAGGCCATGCATGCGCTGCCACTCCTCGGAGACCGCGCACATGTCGGAGGCGACGTCCCACTCCCAGCTCCCGAGGTGCGCGAGGCTCTCTCCGTGGCCCAGCAGTCGCGCGGAGCGCTCGAGGGCTTTCGCCGCCTGCTCCTGCGCCGTCACGTCCTGCACGAAGCCGTAGAGGCTGGCCTCGCCGCCGCCCGGGTCGCGCCGCTCGCAGAGGTAGATGAGACCGACGTGGGTGCTCCCGTCCTTGTCACGAAGGCGATTCTTGAAGGCGATCCAGCTGCCGCCCGCTTCGCGCGCCGCTTGGACGAACCTCGGTGCCTTTGAGGGGTCCCCATAGAGAGTCTCGGCGAGACTCGTGCGGTTTACGACCGCAATTATCTCTGCGGGCGAGGCGTAGCCGAAGATGGTCGCGCAGGCGGGATTCACGTAGATGAGCTGACCCGCGGGCGTGGACTGGAACATGCCGACAGGTGCGTTTTCGACGACGCTGCGATAGCGCGCTTCGCTCTCGCGCAGCGCGTCCTCCACTCTCTTGCGCTCGGTGATGTCCTGAACGACCCCGGTCACCATGAGAGGATCGCCGTGTTCGTCTCGCCGTACCTCAGCGACCGACCACAGCATTCTCGGTTCAAGGGAACCCTGGGGAAGGATCTCGTACTCGAGGTCGAACTCTCTTCCTTCTTTGATGAGGTCCACCAGAGCCTGATGGACTCTCTCCCTGTCCGGCGTGATCCCTTCGACCTCTTCGGTCGAGAACGTGGGCGTGTCCGGGTCGAGGCCGTAGATGCGCCTCGCTTCTGCGGACCCCCAGAAGCTGGCCGTCATCGGGTCATATTCCCAGCTGCCGACGCGACCGACCTCCTGGGCTCTGGCATGCCGCGCTTCCGACAGGCGCAGCGCCACCTCGGCGCGTTTCTGTTCGCTGATGTCCCTGATGATCGCGAAGACGCAGACCGGCTCGCCGGCCTCGTCCCGGATGACCGATTGCGTGATCAGCACCGGGACGCGCTCGCCGTCCTTGCGCATGAAGGTCGCCTCGCTGGTGCCTGCCTCGCCTTCGAGGCGCCGCCGCACGCCGCGCCCCAGCCGTTGCTGCTCCTTCGGCGGCCAGTAGGGATGGGGCAGGCCGACGCCAATGAGCTCCTCGCGCTTGTAGCCGACCATGGCGCAGAAGGCGGGGTTGACATCGAGATGGACGCCATCCGGGCTGAGCAGCGAGAATCCGTCATGCAGGTGCTCAGCGAGAGTGTCGATGAGGCGCTCGTGCGACTGCCAGCGATCAGCCTCGAGGTCAGTGATGTGCTGGCGAGCACGTTCGAGCTCGACGAAGAGTTCCTCGCGTGGGAGACGCCTAGCGCTTGACTCCTGGTGCACTGCCATGCTCCTGGTATCGGCGGCTGCAGCGAGTAACTGAAAGGTTCGGCGCGGCGGTGCCGAGCGCCGGTGCCGCGGGGCGCGTGTCTCACCGTGTCTGACACCGGGCGCAAGCGCGGTCCACCGGTGGTGATGGACATAGGGCTGATCTGACTCCCCTTCGTTGACCCCGTGATTGCGATTGTGCGTCGGCTGCGGGCAGGGGCGTCCGGTCGGCAGCGTGTCGGCAGCGTGTCGGCGGCTGGCGAAGAGGGCCTGCACGGGGCAACTTCCGCGGACGGGACGTGTCTCCATAACCTGCGCCGGTCCTCAGTCAGCCAGGGCAGGCGGGCACACAACCTTCTCGTCGCGCTCACTGAGCGCTGCCATAATCGCGAAGGCTTCGCCTCAGACGTTGCACGTGAACTCAGAGATGGGCACGGTCACGGGCTACCAGGCCTGCGCTGGGCCACCTGTGCCCCGGCCCACGGTCAGTACTTGTCGGGCCGCGGCGATGAGAACTCCGCCGTGTACTTCTGCTCGACCTCGTGGCTGCCGCACTTGGGGCACACCGCTTTCGCGTCGCGCTCCTCAATGTGGCACGTCACCGCGAACTTCCGCTTGCACTTCTTGCACCTGAACTCGTAGACGGCCATCACCGTCACCCCCCATCCTCGCTCGCCGTAGCCTGCACCCATGGACTACCCAGCGCGCCGGCCTCCCTATCCCAGAGTCGCCTCGCCCGAGGGCCAGTCCAGCGGGCACTGCTCGCCGGTCTGCGGCGCCTGGAGGACGCGCGGCATCTCGCCGGTGTTGCGAGCGCTGCCCTCGTCGTGCACGCAGGCGGAGCGCAAGACGCCGTCGGGGTCGATGATGAAGGCGCCGCGCAACGCAGGTCCCTTTTCCTCGAGCAGCACGCCCCACTCGCGCGAATTAGGCTACTTCTTCGTCAGGTAGACGACCCCGCCAATCGTCTTGACCTCAACTTTGTCGGCGACGCCGAGGTTCTTCACGGCGTTACGGAGACTGGTGGCACCATTCTTCGGGGCGTTCTCAATCTCCGCGTGCGCGTCCTTGCTCTTCAGGAACTCCTGCACGAGAAGCGTGTACTCGCTCGTCCTGTGCCGCTGCGGTAGTTCAACGACGGGCTTCAATTTCAGCTTCGGCTTCGCCATGTTCCAACTCTCCTTCACCTTCGGTGGGAGCAGACACCACGAAGCTTCCCATAGTTACCGGGTCAGACGCCATGACGGTGATCGATTTGGCGTGACGCAAGACTCGCGATTCTGCGGTCCGAAGATCACGACCTCAGGGTGGACCGATTTCAGGGGGTCAGGTTAGTTGAGGCCCCCGTACTCGAAGGGTGGGTACTGACCCTCTAACAGCCTGCAAATGAGGCTGTTTTTGTAAGCGTTAGCAGCGCTTGGTAACGGCCGCTAAGGCCCAGAAACGCCCTCTCACTGCGCCAAAGGTGTTGTCGGGAGCGGGCGCTATGCTCGTTTGAGTGCTAATCGTTAGTATGCTAATGTCTATGGCGTTTCCTGCCGTCGAACGATCGAAGGAGGTGCACCGTGACCAAGGCCCATGCGGCGTTCAAGCTGTCGCTCGTGGAACTCGAGGGCGTCGACGAGCTGTCGGCCCGCGTCTTTCGCGCCTTCCTGAACGCCCTGCGGCTGCATCGCCAGCTCATGATCGCGACCCTCGCCGAACACGACAGCCACCCCGGCCAAGCCATCTGCCTGCGGTTCCTGTCGGCCAACGACGGCATCACCCAGCGCGATCTCGCCGACGCTCTGCACCTTGCGCGACCCACCGTGAGCAAGATGCTGCAGGCGATGGAGAAGGCCGGCGCGATCGAGCGCCGGCCCGACGAGCACGATCAGCGGCTGACGCGGGTGTGCCTCACCGCGGCCGGCCACGAGCTCGAGACCGAGCTGCGGACCGTGTCGGCGGCCTATATCAACAAGACCATGGGCACGCTGCCGGAGCGCGATCGGCGCGAGCTCGGGCGGCTGCTCGAAGCCCTGAACGGGAGCATCTCCGCGGCGATCGCCGCGCGCCGCGACGAGCGCGCCGCGCGACCCGCCCGGGCGCGAGGCACCACGAGGCCTCCGGCGTGATCAGGCTCCTCAGGGAGCGCCTGACCCCCTACTGGCGCCAGATCGTCCTCGTGTTCGCCCTGCTGTTCGTGCAGGCGATCACCAACCTCTATCTGCCCACGCTGAACGCCGACATCATCAACAACGGCGTGGTCAAGGGCGACACGCACTACATCGTGGTCACCGGCGGCTTCATGCTGGGCGTCACCCTGGTGCTGGCGATCGCGACCATCATCGCGGTCTACTGGGGCTCCAAGACGGCCATGGCCTTTGGCCGCGACGTGCGCGGCGCCCTGTTTCGCAAGGTCGAAAGCTTCTCGCAGGCCGAGCTCAACCACTTCGGCACGCCCTCGCTGATCACGCGCAGCACGAACGACGTCCAGCAGGTGCAGATGGTCGTGCTGATGATGCTGAACGTCACGATCGCGGCGCCGATCATGTGCGTCGGCGGCATCATCATGGCGCTGCGCCTCGACGTGCCGCTGTCGAGCGTGATCCTGGTCGCCGTGCCGGTGATGGGCGTCTTCATCGGCCTCGTGCTGACCCGCGCCTTGCCGCTCTTCAAGGCGATGCAGGTCAAGATCGACCGCATCAACCAGGTGACGCGCGAGACGCTCTCCGGCGTGCGCGTGATCCGCGCCTTCGACCGCACCGGCTACGAGGAGGGGCGCTTCGACGCGGCCAATGTCGACCTCACCGCCACCACGCTGCAGGTCACGCGCCTGTTCGCGCTGATGATCCCGATCCTGACCGCCATCTTGAATCTCTCGACCGTGGCCATCATGTGGTTCGGCAGCATCCAGGTCGCCCGTCACGGCATGCCAATCGGCGACCTCACCGCGTTTCTCACCTACATCGTCCAGATCCTCATGTCCGTGCTCATGGCGACCATCATGCTCGTCATGGTCCCGCGGGCGGCCGCCTCGGCCGAGCGCATCCAGCAGGTGCTCGACAGCGAGCCCTCGGTCACCGATCCAAAGACCCCAGTCAAAGGCACGCCCCAGCGCGGCCACGTCGAGTTCAAAGACGTGGAGTTCCGCTACCCGGGCGCCGAGGACCCGGTTCTCAGCGGCATCTCGTTTACGACCGGTCCCGGCGAGATCACCGCCGTCGTCGGCAGCACCGGCAGCGGCAAGTCGACGCTCATCAACCTCATCCCGCGCTTCTACGACGTCACGGGCGGCAGCGTCTGCGTCGACGGCGTCGACGTCCGCGAGATGGAGCTCCAGGAGCTCTGGAACAGGATCGGGCTCGTGCCGCAGAAATCGTTCCTGTTCAGCGGCACGGTGGCGAGCAACCTGCGCCACGGCGACGGGCAGGCGACCGACGAGGAGCTCTGGCGCATGCTCGAGATCGCCCAGGGCACCGAGTTCGTCGGCGAGATGCCCGACGGGCTCGAAGCGGCGATTGACCAGGGCGGCGCCAACGTCTCGGGCGGGCAGCGCCAGCGTCTCGCCATCGCCCGCGCCCTCGCCAAACGGGCCAAGATCTACATCTTCGACGACAGCTTCTCGGCGCTCGACTTCAGGACCGACGCCATGCTGCGCGCCGCGCTCAAGCGCGAGACCACCGACGCGAGCGTCATCATCGTCGCCCAGCGGGTCGGCACGATCATGCACGCCGACCGCATCGTCGTGCTCGAGGACGGCACGATCGTCGGCGTGGGCACCCACGACGAGCTCATGGAATCGAGCGACACCTACCGTGAGATCGTCGCCTCGCAGCTTTCGGCCGAGGACGTGGCATGAGCGACGGGCGGCCGACTGCACCCCCCCGCCCCATGGGCCCCGGCGGCCCCGGCGGTGGTGGGCCGGGCCGTGGCGGGCCGGGCGCACACGCTCTTGTGATGCCGGCCGAGAAGTCCAAGGACCTCCGCGGCACGCTCAAGCGCCTCGTGCGGATGCTCAGACCCGAGCGCGCCCGCATTATTCTCGTCCTGGTGCTGGCGGTCGTCAGCGTGAGCTTCGCCGTCCTCGGTCCGCGGATCCTGGGCAACGCCACCAACATCCTCTTTGAGGGCGTCGTCAGCAAACAGCTGCCGGCCGGCGTGACCCAGCAACAGGCCGTCGCCGGGCTCAAGGCCCGCGGCCAGTCCACGCTGGCGGAGATGCTGTCGAGTATGCACCTGAACCCTGGCCACGGGGTCGACTTCGCGGCCCTCGGACGCATACTGTTGCTGCTCGTGGGCATGTACCTCGTGAGCGCGCTCTTCGGCTGGGGGCAGCAGTTCATCATGGCCGGCGTCGCCCAGCGCACCATGTTCCGCCTGCGACGCAGCGTCGACGAGAAGCTCGCACGGCTGCCGCTCAGGTACTTCGACGACCACGCCCGCGGCGACGTGCTGAGCCGCATGACCAACGACATCGACAACATCTCGACGACCCTGCAGCAGAACCTCACGCAGATCATCACGGCCGTGCTCACGATCGTCGGCGTGCTGATCATGATGCTCACGATCAGCCCGCTGCTCGCCGGCATCTCGGTGCTCTGCGTGCCGCTTGCTTTCGTGCTGACAATCGTCATCGCCAAGCGTTCGCAGAAGCAGTTCAAGGCGCAGTGGGAGTGCACCGGCGACCTCAACGGGCACGTCGAGGAGATGTTCACCGGCCACAACGTGGTGAAGGTCTTCGGCCGCCAGGACGAGGCGATCGCGACCTTCGACCAGCACAACCAGCAGCTCTACGAGGCGAGCTTCAAGGCGCAGTTCATCTCGGGCATCATCCTGCCGGTCATGAACTTCGTGAGCAACCTGAACTATGTGGCGATCGCCGTGGTGGGCGGCCTCAAGGTCGCAAACGGCACGATCTCGCTCGGCGACGTGCAGGCCTTCATCCAGTACGCGCGGCAGTTCACCATGCCGATCACCCAGACGGCCAGCATCATGAACGTGCTGCAGTCGACGGCGGCCTCGGCCGAACGCGTCTTCGAGCTCCTCGACGAGGCCGAAGAGTCGCCCGACGCCGCCGCACCGACCGTGCTGACGCACACCCAGGGCCATATCACGCTCGAGGACGTGGCCTTCCGCTACCTCGCCGACACGCCGCTGATCGAAGACCTGAACCTCGACGTGCGGCCCGGCCAGACCGTCGCCATCGTCGGCCCGACGGGCGCCGGCAAGACCACGCTGGTGAACCTCCTGCTGCGCTTCTACGAGATCGACCACGGACGGATCGCCGTCGACGGCATCGACACGCGCGACATGACCCGCAGCACCCTGCGGCGGCTGTTCGGCATGGTCCTGCAGGATGCCTGGCTGTTCACCGGCACGATCCACGACAACATCGCCTACGGCCGCGAGGGCGCGACCGACGACGAGATTCTGGCGGCCGCGCGCGCGGCCCGGGTTGACCACTTCGTGCGCACCTTGCCCGAGGGCTACCAGACCGTGCTCGACGACGACGCCACCGCCGTCTCGCAGGGCGAGAAGCAGCTCCTTACCATCGCGCGGGCGTTCCTCGCCGACCCCGACATCCTCATCCTCGACGAGGCCACGAGCTCGGTCGACACGCGCACCGAGGTGCTGATCCAGGAGGCCATGGCCGAGCTCATGAAGGACCGCACGAGCTTCGTCATCGCCCACCGTCTGTCGACCATCAGGGGCGCCGACACGATCCTCGTCATGGACCACGGCCGGCTGATCGAGCAGGGCACCCACGACGAGCTCCTGGCGCGCCACGGCTTTTACTACGGCCTCTACACCAGCCAGTTCGTCGAGGCGTTCGAAGAGGCCTCGTTGGAGCCTCGCAGAGGCTAGCTGGCCGTCACCCTTTTCGCGGGCAAGAAGCCGACGGCTGTCGCCGTGCTGTCATGGCCGAGCCGAGGCGGGCTCGTGAGCGTGCACAAGCGCCACATCATGCACGCATGTTGGCAGGACTCCGCGAAGTGCCTGCTGTCGCGCTCTTTCCATGCTCTGTGCTTCATTCGATGGTCATGCACGAAAGGAGACCCACTCGGCCTCGCGCTGCTGCCGCAGCGCGAGAGGAGGATCATGTCCGGGACATCGACCGCGAGATCGCCCGCGTGGAGGCAGAGCTTGCCGCACTGGGTGGCTGATCGTGACGTCGAGCGGTCGCGCAGAGAGCGCCCTGAGGCGTCGGCACGGCGGCGGCGGCAAGGCCGTGTGCAGCGGGTTCTTGGCGCTCACAGGAACGGGTGACATGTGTCACACGGGCCGCTCGGCCGACTTGCCGGTGGTGGCTGGCAGGTCGTTCGCTGCGTGAGCAGGCGGGTGAGAAGCGGCACGTGCAAGGCGAGCGCTGCTGAGGGCCAATCGTTCGGCTGCGTCGTCTGGGGTGCCGCCGCCCACCTACTCGAGGCGGGCTACGACAGGCGCACCACGCCGGCGGTCACAGGGGCGGCACAGCGTGAGGCGCGGGGCTCTCGAGCTCGACTAGCCGTCGACTCCATCCCCGGCACCTGGCCGCGCGAACGTGAACCCCTGCCGGCGGAACAGCTCGACGCAGGCCTCGGTCACCGCCGCGTCGTAGAGACCGCCGCTGTGCTGCTCGATCTCCTCGAGCGCCGCGTCGATGCCCAAGGCCGGGCGGTAGGGCCGGTGCGAGGCCATGGCCTCGACGACGTCGGCCACGGCGAGGATGCGCGCCTCGAGGATGATCTCGTCGCCGGCAAGGCCCCGCGGGTAGCCGGAGCCGTCGAGGCGCTCGTGGTGCTGCAAGGCCACCTCGGCCACCGGCCAGGGGAACTCGATGCCGTGCAGCACGTCGTGGGAGGCCTGCGGGTGCGTCCTGATGAGCTGAAACTCGACCTCCGAGAGACGCCCCGGCTTGGAGAGGATCTCGGTCGGTACGGTGATCTTGCCGACGTCGTGCAGGAGCGACGCCACGCGCACTCCCGTGACCGTCTCCTCGTCGAGGCCCATCCGCGTGGCGATGGCCAAGGCCAGCTCGGCGACGCGGCGTTCGTGGCCGGCGGTGTAAGGGTCGCGCACCTCGACGATGTCGGCGATCGTCGCGATCACCTCTTCGGTGACCGCCTGCAGCTGGCTGAGGCTGCGCTGCAGCTGCTGTTCCGTCTCCTTGCGCTCGGTGACGTCGCGGGCGGCGGCGAAGACGCCTTGCAGCTCTCCGGCCTGGTTGCGATAGACGGTAGCGTTGTACTCCACGTCGGTCACGGAGCCGGAGACGTGTCGTAGACTGAGCGGGAAGTCGCGCACCTGGCCGGTCTTCAGGACCTCGCGGAAGCCGGCGCGTGCCTTCTCGGCCTCCGTGAAGTACCCGCTGAAGTCGGTGCCGATCAGTTTCTCGCGAGGGACGCCTGTGGCGTGCTCCGTGGCCTCGTTCACGTCGGTGATCTTGCCCTCGGGCGAGATCGTGGCGAGGGGGTCGAGGCTGGCCTCGATGAGGCTGCGGGCGTAAAGCGAGGCGGCCCGCACCTGGTTCTCGGCCTGCTTGCGTTCGGTGATGTCGTGGACGACCGAGAGGAAGCACGGCTCGCCCTGGAGCTCTATGGTCCGGGCGGAGCCGATGCCCGTGACCAGGGTGCCATCCTTGCGCCGGAGTGTCGACTCGAAATCGGTGATCCGGCCGGACTCCTTCAGACTGGCGACGTAGGTGGCACGGTCCGCGGGTTCGGCCCAGATGGCGAGTTCGGCCGTGGTCTTGCCGATCGACTCGGCGGGCGTGTAGCCCAGCAAATGTGAGAAGCCCTCGTTGACCTCCAGGATCGTGCCGTCGCTGAACCGGGTGATGCTGATCAGGTCCGGGGAAGCGTGGAATGCTGCGGCGAACTTCTCCTCGGACTGCCGCCGCTCCCGCTCGGCACGTACTCGCTCGGTGATGTCGTGACCGATGACGGAGACCGCGACGATGTCGCCCACAGAGTCGTGGATCGGGGACATCGTGAGCGCCACGTCGAGTAGGCTGCCGTCCTTATGCTTGCGTTGCGTCTCGAAACGGGTGACCTGGCCCCCGTGGAGCACGCGCTCGATGAGTTCCTGCGCTTCGCCTTCGCGTCCCGGCGGCTTCAGGATCGCCACGCTGCGTCCGATCGCCTCCTCGGCCGAGTAGCCGTGGAGCCCCTCGGCCGCGGCGTTCCAGCTCCTGATCGTCCCGTCCAGGTCCTTCGAGAAGATGGCGTCGTCTGAAGACGTGACGATGGCTGCGAGCCTGGCCAGCTGCATCCGCGCCTTCTTCGACTCGGTGACGTCGCGGGCAGCGGCGAACACGCCCTGCAGCTCTCCGGCCTCGTCGCGATGGACGGTCGCGTCGTACTCGACGTCCATCAGCGAGCCGGAGACGTTGCGGAGCACGAGAGGATAGTCGCGGACGAAACCCTCTTCGAGGACCCTCTGGTACCCCGCCCGCGCCTTGTCGGGCTCGGTGAAGTAGTCCGCGAAGTCGGTGCCGATCAGACGGTCACGCGGAATGCCGGTGGCCTCCTCGGTGGCCTTGTTGACGTCGGTGATCTTGCCTTCCGGGCTGATCGTGACCAGCGGGTTGAGATTCACCTCGATGAGGCTGCGGGCGTAGAGGGAGGAGGCCCGCACCTGGTCCTCGGCGCGCTTGTTCTCGGTGACGTCCAGGTTGACGCCGAGGGCACGCGGGAGTCCTGTGTCGGCGTCCTCGATCACCTGCCCAAGCCAGCGTATCCAGCGCATCTCACCGTCCGTGCGGATGATGCGGAACTCCATCCCTGCGGCTTCGCCGATCTGGGTCAGCTGCGCGGACTCCTCTTGCACCCGGGCCAGGTCGTCGGGATGGACGTGCTCCCAGCAGAAGGCGG
>Ga0209638_1002139_pt1 | contig 12246 bp, 10 predicted proteins | sample BarGraNGADG00211_FD_184490 | JGI IMG/M metagenome (GOLD analysis project Ga0209638, IMG submission 184490) | Arctic peat soil microbial communities from Barrow, Alaska - Barrow Graham LP Ref core NGADG0002-211 (SPAdes) (version 2) | ecosystem: Environmental > Terrestrial > Soil > Wetlands > Peat... | reverse complement strand
TTGGAAGGCTCCATGCATCATCCGCGTCATCGAGGATCGTCCCTCTCCAAATCGCTTCCCCTTCCTTCTTTATTTTCCCTTGATATCCCTTCACCTTTCTTATATTACTCCGCATACGCACCAATGCCATGATCTTCAGCGCTTACCCGCTGTCCCGATATGCATTCGCTCTCGTCCCTGGTCGCCGCGCCCCATGGGGGCTGAAATGGAGGGAATATGACCGAGAAAATATCAAACATGAAGGATCTGGTCGCCTATCAGGATGGTTCCATCGTCAGCAAGGAAATCATAAAGAAACCGACCGGGACAACAACCATTTTCGCCTTTGACCGGGATCAGGGATTGAGCGAACATACGGCGCCCTTCGACGCTTTGGTCTACATTCTCGATGGTGAGGCCGAGATCATCATATCGGGGGAGCCTCATCAACTGAAAACAGGCGAAATGATCATCATGCCCGGTGGAAAACCCCACGCATTGAAGGCGGTGAAGAGATTCAAGATGATGCTTGTCATGATTCGATCCTAATGAATGTACAAAACCGTCATCATGAAAAATACTGGGCATATCCCAATGTTGGAATACCCCCGGGAAACAGCGTCACACTATATCGGCTATTTGAAGGGAAAAAATTAGGCTTTGATCAGACTTTACGGAACCGATGGAGCGACGGAATGGACCAGGAACTCACTAAAAAATACCGATCGTTTTTAAAAGACAGCATCCGCAAGGGCATCGATTTTTCTAAAACGGATCAGCACAGAGGAGTTGCGCCTCCACCGATTGAAAAGCCTTACACGAAAGTAGCCAGACGCATTGATCTTCTCCAATATGACCAATTCGAGGAGATCGGCAACATTGATCTCAAATCCGCGATCCGAAACCGGGAAAGCCGCAGGTCCTATCGTGCAGAGCCGATGACCGTTGAAGAACTCTCTTTCCTTTTGTGGGCCACCCAAGGCATAAGGCAGAAAATTGATCCCGGTCATGTGTTGAGAACGGTTCCTTCCGCCGGCTGCCGCCATGCGCTTGAAACCTATCTCTGTGTTTTGAATATCCGGGGACTGGATCAGGGAATCTACCGTTACCTCCCCATTGAGCATCAACTGCTTTTTGAATTTACCGAGGAGAACTTGAATAGAAAGATTGTGCAGGCCGTTCTGGGTCAACCCTATCCGGGAGAAGCCGCCGTTACCTTTATCTGGACGGCGATCCCATACAGAATGGAATGGCGTTACGGAATTGCCGCCCATAAGGTCATTGCGATTGACGCCGGCCATGTCTGCCAAAATCTTTATCTTGCCTGTGAAGCGATCGGTGCAGGAACTTGTGCGATTGCCGCTTATGATCAGGAAGGGATAGACGAACTCCTCCGAATTGACGGACAAGATGAATCAACCATTTACCTTGCCTCTGTGGGCAGGAAACGGTGATAATCACCGTTGCACAGGGATAGAAGAAGAAACCGAGAGGGGTTGACAGGAGGGTGGGGCTCTGTCAAAAGAGAGGCATGGATGAAACCCTGATCAAAACCCTGTCCGAAGGGGCGGCGGCGATTGGCATCCGCCTTGGTCAGGCGGAGTTGGACCGCTTTGCAACGTACCACCGGGAGATCCTGCTCTGGAACCGGCGGATCAATCTCGTCTCGGAACGCTCCGCGCAGGAGATCGTCATCCGCCACTTCCTCGATTCCCTGACGCCGGCGCCGTTTCTGGACCGTCCGGATGGCGCCCTGATCGATCTCGGGAGTGGGGGCGGCTTCCCCGGCATCCCGCTGCGGATCGTTCTTCCCGGTCTGCAACTGACGCTTGTCGAGGTCTCCCGGAAAAAGAGCTCCTTCCTCTCCCATGTCGTCCGGACCCTCCGCCTCGACGGGGTTCAGGTGATCCGGGAGCGCGTCGAAGAGCTGACCGCCGCGGAGGCCCTTGCCGACCGCTTCGATACGCTCATCTCCCGGGCCGCCTTCAAGCTCCCGGATCTGATCCGAACGGCCCCCTTTTTTCTCAAACCGGGGGGGCAACTCATTGCGATGAAGGGACCCGATCCGCAGGAAGAGATGGAAGAAACGGAGCGAATTTCGGAGGCGGCCGGGATGGTCTTCACGGCCTGCCGGACCGTCCGTCTGTCTGGCGATGATTCGCTAAGAAAAATAATAATTTACAATCGCGTTTTCCTCTGATATTTTCTTGAAAAAACCTTTACAATGGATCGTGTTTTGTGTTAGCGTCTGCGCCGGTTCGGCAAACACCAACTCGCGGGGCTTGTTCTATTAAATGATGCGTAAAATCATAAGCATGGCCAACCAAAAAGGTGGGGTCGGAAAAACCACGACGGCCATCAACCTCTCGGCCTCACTGGCGGCGGCAGAGAAGCGAACCCTTCTGATCGATTGTGATTCCCAGGGAAACGCGACGAGCGGCATGGGGATCGACGGTGAAGCGATCCGGGAAAAGAACCTCTATCACTGTCTGATCGAGAATCGCCCGCTGCGGGAGGTGATCGTCGGCACGCAGATCCCCCATCTGGATCTGGTCCCCGCAAACCAGGACCTGGTCGGGATCGAGGTAGAATTCATCTCCCTCGAGGACCGGGAGAAGAGGCTCCGGAACCTGCTCCGCGCACTGGATACGCCTTACGACTATGTGATCATCGACTGTCCGCCCTCCCTCGGGTTTCTCACGGTCAACGCGCTGGTGGCTTCGGACTGTCTGATCGTACCTCTTCAGTGCGAGTATTTTGCAATGGAGGGGTTGGGCCACCTGCTCAACACGATGGGGCTGATCAAGGCCCGGCTGAACCCCACGCTGACGCTGGGAGGGATTCTGCTCACCATGTCCGACACGCGGAATCTGCTTTCGCGTCGGGTCAGCGAGGATGTGCGCGGCAATTTCGGGGATCTGGTCTTTCAGACGGTCATCCCGCGGAACGTCCGGCTTTCGGAGAGCCCGAGTCACGGACTGCCGATCATTCTTTATGATATCCGATCGCGTGGCGCGGTCTCCTACATGGAACTGGCCAAGGAAATCCTGAGCAACGGGAGGATATGATGCCGCCAAAGAATTCCCTCGGCAGGGGCCTGGGGGCGATGTTCCCCGATCTTCTGGACAATATCGGCGACCGGCCTTCTTTCGTCCAGTGCGGGATCGAGGAGCTCACCCCGAACCGGTTTCAGCCCCGGCGGGACTTCAACGACGAGGACCAGAAAGAGCTCGTCGCCTCCGTGAAGAAGAACGGGATCATCCAGCCAATCATCGTCCGGAAGGCGGACAGCGGCTACGAGATCATCGCCGGAGAGAGACGCTGGAGGGCGGCGCAGGCAGCCGGTCTCAAAGAGGTGCCCATCGTCATCCGCAAAGCGGAGGACCGGGAACTGGCGGAGCTTTCGCTGATCGAAAACATCCAGCGCGAGGCCCTGAACCCGATCGAAGAGGCGGACGCCTATCAGACCCTGTTGACCCGTTTTTCCCTGACTCAGGAGGAGATCTCCATCCGCGTCGGGAAGGACCGCTCCACAATCGCCAATACGGTCCGGCTGCTGAAGCTTCCCGAGGCGGCCAGGAAGGCCCTGATCGGCAAGCAGATCACGGCCGGACATGCCCGGGCGCTCCTTGCGCTGGAGCTTCCGGGTGAGCAGATCAGCGCGCTGAAGACCATTCAGCAGAAGAAGCTGAACGTCCGGGAGACGGAGCGTCTGATCCGGAATCTGAAAACGGCGCCGGAGAAGAAGAAAACCGGGCATAAGGATCCGTACTTGACCGACCTGGAGCGCGAGCTCTCCTCGCAACTGCTCGCGGCCGTTCAGATCCGCGCCGGGAAACGATCGGGAACCATCGAGATCCGCTACACGAACGGGGAGGAGTTGAACCGCCTGGTGCGGTTGTTTCTCGACAGGACATAGGTGATGGGTTGGATGAACATTGTCCACAGGTGTGGATAAAACTGTGCATAAGGTTGTGAACATTGGACATACTCTGGGACAAAACGGTCAAGATCATTAAGGAAACGGTAAGCCAGCAGAACTTTGAGACCTGGATTCGCCCGATCCGCATCACCCTCATGGAGGGGGACCAGGTCCATCTGAGCGTACCCAACCGCTTCTTCCGCGACTGGCTGGTGGAAAATTATCTTTCCCTGATCCGGGATTCGATGAAGTCGGCGGCCGGCGTCCAGTTTCAGATCGAATGCGTGATCGAACAGGAAAATAACCAAAATCAAGTTGTTGCAGAGACGGGAGACGCCCCGGCCGCAACAAAAAAGGCGCCCCAAAAACCTTCCCGTGCCCGGATTCACTCCACCCTGAATGTAAACTACAGCTTTGACCGCTTCGTCGTGGGGTCCTGCAACCAATTCGCCCATGCCGCCTCCGCGGCCGTCGCCGAGCAGCCGGCGAAAAATTACAATCCGCTGTTCATCTACGGCGGCGTGGGGCTGGGAAAGACCCACCTGCTAAACGCCATCGGCTTAAAGACCTTGAAACTTTTTCCGGACCTGAACGTGGTCTATGTTTCGGCGGAGGTCTTCATGAATGAATTAATTAATTCGATCCGCTACGACAAGATGCCAAAATTCAGGGAAAAGTTCAGGAACATCGACTGTCTGTTGATCGACGACATCCAGTTTATCGCCGGGAAGGAGAGGACCCAGGAGGAATTTTTTCATACCTTCAACACCCTCCATGACGCCGGTAAGCAGATCGTTGTGACAAGCGATAAATTCCCAAAGGACATCCCGCATTTGGAGGAAAGATTGCGATCGCGGTTCGAGTGGGGGCTGATTGCCGACATCCAGCCGCCGGAGATCGAGACGAAGATCGCCATTCTGGAGAAGAAGGCGCAGGAAAACAAGATCGCGCTGCCTGGAAACGTGGCCCTCTACCTTGCCTCCCAGGCGGAATCCAATATCCGGGAACTGGAGGGATACCTGGTGCGGATCGCCGCCTACTCCTCCCTGACCGGGCGTCAGATCGACCTGGATCTGGTCAAGAGCGTGCTGAAACAGCTCCTCCGGAAGGAGGAAAAAAAGGAGATTACGATCGAGGAGATTGTGAAAGTGGTCGGCGCCAAATTCAACATCAAGATCTCCGAGATCAAATCGCAGAAAAAAAACAAGAATCTTGTTTTGGCGCGGCAGGTTTCCATGTTTCTCGCACGTGAGATGACCAGCTCATCCTTTCCGGATATCGGCGACAAGATCGGCAACCGGGATCACTCAACGGTCATCTACGCCCACAATAAAATAAAAAAGGTTTTAGATACAAACAAGGCGCTCCGGGATACCGTGGAGGAAATCAAAGAGATTCTTCTGCACAAGGGTTAACGCTTTATGAAGCGATTCTATCCACAGAAGATGAGAGAAAATCGGCCGTAAAATGAGACCCAAAAGGGGTTATGAACACCATTCACAGGTACTATTACTACTACTATTTTTTTATTAAAGAGAAGTTTTTAAAACTATATAACCTGTTAGCCAAGTGGAAAGGATGGGGAAGCTATGGAATTTAACATCAAAAGAGATCTGTTTTTATTGGGGATTCAGAAGACGCTGGGGATTGTGGAGAAGAAAACCACAATGCCGATCCTGAGCAACTTATTGCTCCGAGCGGGGCAAAATCGGCTCACGATCATCGCGACGGATCGAGAGATCGGTATTGTGGCGGACTATGAAGCGGAGGTCCTCGGGGAAGGGGAGATCACCCTTTCGGCGAAAAAGCTCCATGAAATGGTTCGTGAGATTCAGGGAGATACGATCCATGTTGTTAAAAATGAAAGGGATGTTGTTATTCTGACCTGCAAAAAGGTCATATACCGCATTCCCGGTATTCCGGCGGATGACTATCCGTTGGTGGCGGATCAGGGGGATCTTCCCTTCTATAAGGTCAAAGGGGGAATCCTGAAAGAGTTGATCCGCAAGACCGCGTTTGCGATTTCGACCGATGAAATGCGGAAGAATCTGTGCGGCGTTTTTATGGAGACGGAAAAAATAGGAGAATCCTTTTGGATCCGTATGGTGGCGACGGATGGACATCGTCTCGCCATGATGAAGATGGATACGGGTGAAAAGGATTTTCTGACGATGGAGAAGGGGGTGATTATCCCCAGGAAAGGTCTCGTGGAGATCCGGCGGCTTTTAGAGGATGAAGCCGGGGATGTTCTTCTGGGGATCCGGCAGGGGATGTGTATCGTGAAGACCGGTCATACCCTGCTGAATGTCAGCCTGGTCGATGGGGAGTACCCGGATTACCGCCGGGTGATACCGGCGGAAAAGGGGGTGCTCTTAAGTATGGAGAAGGACAAGTTTCTTCATGCCCTCCGCCGGATGAGCGTGATATCCTCAGAACGGTACAATGGCGTGATCATGACCCTTTCCCCGGAAAAACTGATCTTGAATTCAAACAACCCCGATGTTGGAGAGGCCAATGATGAGATCGACGTCATCTATGCGGGCGAAGGGAAAAGCGTAGGCTACAACGTGACCTATCTGACCGATGCCCTCGATGTGATTGACGAGGGGCAGGTGGAGTTCGAGATCGGAGAGGGGATGAAACCCGGTATTGTCCGGGCCATCGGCAATGAGAACTACTTCTGTATTGTTATGCCTTTAAAATTGTAGGGGTGTTGGATAGGAACCGTGTCGTTTTTAAACCATAAATCCGGAGTGAAGAGAGAACAGGAAGAGGTTTGATGGAAGAGATCAAGCAGGAAGAGGCAACAGCGGTCCAGGGAGATTACGGCGCCGACAGCATCCGTGTGCTGGAAGGGCTTGAAGCAGTCCGAAAGCGTCCGGCAATGTATATCGGCAACACCGGAAAGGATGGTCTCCACCACCTCGTTTATGAGGTCGTGGACAACAGCATTGACGAGGCGTCTGCCGGATTCTGCGACACCATCCTGGTGAAGATCCGGATGGACAACAGCATCCTCGTGGACGACAATGGTAGGGGCATTCCGGTGGACATCCATCGGACGGAAGGGGTTTCAGCCGCCGAGGTGGCATTGACAAGGCTCCATGCCGGCGCCAAGTTCTCGAACGACAGCTACAAGATATCCGGAGGTCTCCATGGCGTCGGCGTTTCCGTCGTCAATGCCCTCTCTGTTTATCTCGATCTGGAGGTGAGACGAGACGGCGGCGTCTATAGCCAGTCTTATGTCCGCGGCGTTCCGAACGCCCCGCTGGAACAGGTCGGAAAAACAAAAAGTCGGGGAACCAAAGTCACCTTCAAACCGGATGACATGATCTTCGAGGAGACGGAATTCAGTTATGATATCATCTCCAACCGCTTGAGAGAACTGGCGTTTCTAAATTCCGGGGTGAAGATCACGTTGATTGATGAGCGGGACGACCGCCAGAGTGAATTTTTCTACGAAGGTGGAATAGTCTCCTTTGTGGAATACATCAACCGGAACAAAAAGGTTCTTCACAAAAGTCCGATCTTCATCACCGGTTCCAAAGAGGACTGTCTGGTTGATGTGGCGCTTCAATACAATGATACCTATACGGAAAACGTCTTTTCCTTTGCCAACAGCATCAACACGACGGAGGGGGGAACGCACCTGATCGGCTTCCGTTCAGCCCTGACGCGCGCGTTCAACAACTACGCCACCAGCAGCAACATCCTGAAAAACGGCAAGGAATCCCTGAAGGGCGAGGACCTGCGCGAAGGGCTGGCCTGCGTGATCAGCGTCAAGATCCGGAACCCGCAGTTCGAAGGTCAGACGAAGACGAAACTCGGGAACAGCGAGGTCAAGGGGCTTGTCGAGGGAATCGTCTACGACAAGATCAGCAGCTATCTGGAGGAAAACCCTTCCGTCGCCAAGCAGCTGCTGGGCAAGTGCCTGGATGCGGCCCGGGCGCGCGAAGCGGCCCGGCACGCCCGCGAACTGACGCGGCGCAAGACCGCCCTCGAGGTCGGCGCCCTCCCCGGAAAACTGGCCGATTGCCAGGAGCGCGACCCGGCCCGGAGTGAGATCTACCTCGTCGAGGGGGATTCGGCCGGCGGCTCCGCCAAGCAGGGCCGGGACCGGAAGAACCAGGCGATCCTGCCGCTCAGAGGCAAGGTGCTCAACGTCGAAAAGGCGCGCTTCGACAAGATGCTGCAGAACGAAGAGCTCAAGGTAATCATCACCGCCCTCGGCATCGGGATCGGTGAGGAGGACCAGGACATCAGCCGTCTCCGCTACCAAAAGGTGATCATCATGACCGATGCGGACGTGGACGGCCTCCATATCCGGACGCTTCTGCTGACCTTCTTTTTCCGTCAGATGAAACAGATCATCGAACGCGGCTACCTCTACATCGCCCAGCCGCCGCTCTTCAAGGTGAGCGATCGCAAACAGGAGATCTACATCCATAACGAAGAGACGATGAAGAACCACGTCCTCGACAGCGGCGTGAACCGCGTCCGGCTGCTGGCCGTGAACGGAACGTCCCAGACCATCACCGGCAAGCGCCTCCTCGACCTCACCCGCAAGGCGATGCGGATCGAGACGGTCCTCGACAAATTCGAAAAGGAGGAGAAGAACCGCGATATCATCCGGATCCTGGCCGGCGACCCCATCCTGGCGGATGAGGATTTCCGGACCGAAGAGGGTTTGGCGAAGGTGGCCAAAAGGACCGGAATGGCCCTGGGTGAAGAGCTCGAAGGGGTCGATATCGAAATGGACCAGGAACATGGGCGCTGGAGGATGGTCTGCCGCATGCGGCGAAGCGGCCGGGTGGCGGTTACCGTTATTGACCGGGATATCCTGAAGCTTCCGAAGTTTGCGGAGATTCGGGCTCTTCTCGGCCAGATTACCGCTCTTGGGGAAGCGCCCTACCGCGTAAGCGCGGCGGACGAGACGGAGGGGGCGCCGGCGAAGGAGCCCGAGACCGTTGCCTCTATGGCGGCCCTGATCGACTACATCATCGCCGCCGGGAAAAAGGGATACAATGTCCAGCGTTACAAGGGCCTCGGCGAGATGAACCCGGAGCAGCTCTGGGAGACGACCATGAACCCGGAGAAGCGGACCCTCCTCCAGGTGCGGATCGAGGACGCCGTGGCGGCGGACGAGATCTTCACCACCCTGATGGGGGATCAGGTAGAGCCCCGCCGCGAGTTCATCTACAAAAACGCGCTCTACGCATCGAATCTGGATGTGTGATGAAAAAAGTGAGGAGTAAGGAGGGAGAAGTGAATCGTGTTTTTCACCTCACCACTCACTCCTCTCGTTTTTTAAGGAGAATTTGATTTTGATGGAAAACCTGTTCGAAAAGACGATTGCGACCAATATCGAAGATGAGATGAAAAAGTCCTACATGGACTATGCGATGAGCGTCATCATCGGCCGGGCCATTCCCGACGTCCGGGACGGACTGAAGCCCGTCCACCGCCGGGTCCTCTTCGCCATGAGCGAGATGGGAAACCGCTGGAACAAGCCGTACAAGAAATCGGCGAGGATCGTCGGGGATATCATCGGCAAGTACCATCCCCACGGGGACACGGCGGCCTATGACACCATGGTGCGGATGGCGCAGGAGTTCTCGATGCGCTACCTCCTCGTCGACGGTCAGGGGAACTTCGGCTCGATCGACGGGGATCCCCCCGCCGCCATGCGGTACACGGAGGTCCGGATGGCCCGGATTGCCGAGGAACTCCTGACGGATCTGGAGAAGAACACGGTCAATTTCGTTCCCAACTACGACGAATCCCTGGAGGAGCCGACTGTCCTGCCGGCGAAGATCCCGCTGCTGCTCCTGAACGGCACCGGCGGCATCGCCGTCGGCGTGGCGACGAACATTCCGCCCCACAATCTTCAGGAGGTGATCGACGGGACGATCGCGATGATCCGCGACCCCGAAATCACCATCGACGGCCTCATGCACTACATCCAGGGGCCGGACTTCCCGACGGCCGGCTTTATCAACGGCCGCGAAGGGATCCTCTCCGCCTACCGGACCGGCCGCGGCATCATCCGGGTGCGGGCGCGCGCGCTGATCGAGAAAAATGCGCGCAACGACCGGGAGAGCATCGTCGTCACCGAGCTTCCTTACCAGGTGAACAAGGCAAATCTGATCACGAAGATTGCCGAGCTCGTCAAGGAGAAGAAGATCGGCGGGATCGCCGACCTGCGGGACGAGTCGGACCGGGATGGAATCCGCGTTGTGCTCGACCTGAAGCGGGACGAGGCCTCCGCCATCGTCCTGAACCAGCTCTATAAGCACACCCAGATGGAGTCCACCTTCGGGATCATCATGCTTGCGATCGACCGGGGGCAGCCGAGGGTTTTCAACCTGAAGGAGATTCTCCAGAGTTTCCTTGAGTTCCGCAAGCAGGTGGTTGTCCGCCGGACGCTCTTTGACCTTGCGAAGGCGCGGGAACGGGCCCACATCCTGGAGGGTTTGATCATCGCCCTCGACCGGATCGACGAGGTGATCGCCGTGATCAAGGCCTCCGGGAGCCCCGCGGAGGCGGCCGCCGCCCTCTGCAGCCGGTTCGGCTTGAGCGATCTCCAGGCGAAGGCGATCCTGGAGATGCGCCTCCAGCGCCTCACCGGCCTCGAACGGGAGAAGATCGACGCGGAATATGCCGAGATCTCCTCGCTGATCCACAAGCTCCAGGGGATCCTCGACGACCCGCAGAAGGTTCTCGATGTGATTGTCGAGGAGCTCACCGACATCCGGGCGCGCTACGGCGACGAACGACGAACCGAAATCGTCTTCAGTTCCGAGGAGATCAACATTGAGGACCTGATCGTCGAAGAGGACATGGTCGTCGCGGTTTCCCATGCCGGCTACATCAAGCGGAACGCCGTAAGCCTCTACAAGAGCCAGCGCCGGGGCGGGCGCGGCAAGATCGGGATGGGGACGAAGGAGGAGGATTTCGTCGAGCGGATCTTCATCGCCAACACCCACCACTACGTGCTGATCTTCACGAGCCGGGGCCGCCTCTACTGGCTGAAGGTCTATCTGATCCCGCAGGCCGGGCGCGCCGCGAAGGGGAAGGCGATCGTCAACCTGATCAACCTGACGGAAGACGAGCGGGTCGCCGCCGTCCTTCCGGTCCGGGAGTTCACCGGGGAGAAGTCGGTGGTCATGGTGACCCGGAAGGGAACCATCAAGAAGACGGAGCTTTCGGCCTTCTCCAACCCCCGTGCGGGCGGGATCATCGCGATCTCCATTGACGAGGGGGACGAGCTGATCGACGTTCAGCTCACCCTCGGGAAACAGGATATCTTCCTCGGAACCCGGAAGGGTAAATCGATCCGCTTCAAGGAGGACGATGTCCGTGACATGGGCCGGACCGCCCGCGGCGTCCGCGGGATCAGGATGGCGGATGATGACAGGGTTATCGGGATGGAAATTCCGACCGAGGGAAACACCATCCTCACCGTCTCCGAAAAGGGGTACGGAAAGCGGACCGAGATTGCAGAATATCGCCTCCAGACCCGCGGCGGGAAGGGGACGATCAACCTGAAGACCGTTCCCAAGGTCGGAGACGTTTCGGGGATCCTCCAGATCTCCGGCAGCGAGGACATCGTGCTGATCAGCGACTCGGGCCGGATCATCCGCATGCGTGCGGAAGAGGTGCGCGTCATCCACCGGAGCACCCAGGGTGTGCGCCTGATCGATCTCGACGACAACGAGAAGCTGGTCGGCGTCGCCCGCGCCGAGCGGGAAGAGGAGCGGGAGAACGGTGCGGAGGATGATGAGCTCCTGGAGGAGGCGGGTCTGGAGCAGGAAAACCTTCCGGAGACCGGTCCGGCGGAGGAAGAGGAATGAAGACGCTCCGCCGATTGGCTCTCGGCTTGAGTTTCCTCTTGGTTTTTGCATGCATGCCGAAGGAGATCCCCCCGCCTCTGCCGCCGCCGAAACCGGCGAAGGTCGCCGTCGTTCTTGGGGCCGGCGTCTCCAGGGGGTTCGCCCATGTCGGGGTCCTCAAGGTTCTCGAATCGCAGAAGATTCCGATCCACCTGATCGTCGGGACGAGTGCGGGGAGCTTTGTCGGGAGTCTTTATGCCTACGGCTATGACGTCTTCCAGCTCCAGACGATGGCCATGGTCCTCCTAAAGGACGACGTGGTTGATTGGACTATCCCCGACAACGGCTTCATCCGCGGGGAAAAGCTCGAGAATTTCATCAATAAAACGGTCCGCCAGACCCCCCTCGAACGGCTGAAGATCCCCTTCCGGGCGGTCGCCACGAACGTCCAGACCGGTGAGGAGACCGTCTTTGCAACGGGGAATACCGGAAGGGCGGTCCGGGCGAGCTGCT
>Ga0209638_1002137_pt1 | contig 12252 bp, 10 predicted proteins | sample BarGraNGADG00211_FD_184490 | JGI IMG/M metagenome (GOLD analysis project Ga0209638, IMG submission 184490) | Arctic peat soil microbial communities from Barrow, Alaska - Barrow Graham LP Ref core NGADG0002-211 (SPAdes) (version 2) | ecosystem: Environmental > Terrestrial > Soil > Wetlands > Peat... | reverse complement strand
CCTGTGAGATCGTCAAGCAGATCGAGGGAATGGAAGCCCTGTTGACCGGCAATGACGCAGAGAAGATCGCGAGGATTGAACAGTTGGTGCGCACCCACGTCGATCTTCAGACTTTTTCGAAAACCGAGAGGTAAACATGAATCCGGATGTGTTTCGCGAGTATGACGTCAGGGGTGTTGTGGACAAGGATCTGACCCCGGATTTTGTCTATCTACTGGGCCGGGCAATCGGCGCCTATGCGGTCCGTCATAGCGTAAGGACAATGATCATGGGCCGGGATTGCCGCCTCAGCTCGGAGAACTACCAGGATGCCGTCGGCCGGGGGATTCGGTCCGCCGGAATCGATGTGACCGATATCGGCCTCTGCGCGACCCCCATGCTCTATTTCGCGATCCGCCATTTCCGGTCGGACGGCGGCGTGATGGTCACAGGAAGCCACAATCCACCTGATTTCAACGGATTCAAGATCTGTATCGGTCCCGATACGATCTACGGGGAGCAGATACAGGAGCTGCGGAAGATCATTGAAAGCGGCGCCTACATCGAAGGTTCGGGGAAATTCTCTCATCAGGAAATCGCCGAAATTTATCAGGACTATATCTTCGATCATCTGAAAGTGCGGACCGGTCATCGAATCGTGGTTGACGGCGGCAACGGCGTGGGCGGATTCTTCGCCCTCCCGCTGCTGAAGCGCTACGGCTGCCGCGTGACCGATATCTATTGCAATCCGGACGGCCATTTCCCCAACCACTTTCCGGATCCCACTATCCCTGAAAACCTGCGCGAATTAACCCGCCTGGTCCTGGAAGAGAAGGCTGAAGCCGGTATCGCCTATGATGGAGACGCCGACCGGATCGGCGTCATCACAGACCGCGGAGAGGTCCTCTGGGGCGATGAGCTGCTTCTGCTCTTCTCCCGCTTCATCCTGAAGCGGAATCCCGGCGCGGCCATCATCGGGGAGGTCAAGTGTTCGCAGAAACTCTTTGACGATATCACCAAGAACGGCGGACGGGCCATCATGTGGAAGGCGGGGCATTCCCTGATCAAGGGGAAAATGAAAGAGGAAAAGGCCCTCCTGGCCGGTGAGATGAGCGGTCACATCTTCTTTGCGGACCGCTATTTCGGCTTTGACGACGCGATTTACGCCTCGGTCCGCCTTCTGGAGCTCCTCTCGGACTCCGGCAAGCTCTTGAGCGATCTTCTCGCCGATGTTCCCCGGACCTTTGCAACCCCGGAGATCCGCGTCGATTGCCCCGACCGGATCAAGTTCGGCGTCGTGGAGGCTGTCCGTGAACACTACCGGAAGACCCATGAGATCATTGAGATCGACGGCGTGCGGGTCCCTTTTGGCGACGGCTGGGGTCTTCTCAGGGCCTCCAACACCCAGCCTGCTCTGGTTCTGCGCTTTGAAGCGTCTACACGGGAGCGATTGGAGACCATCCGCAAAGAGATGGAATCCGTACTGAACAATGTATTGAAATCCATGATTTAACTTCTGGATGCTGCACCTGTTCGCAGATCCGAGTCGTTCAACACCCCGATTACCCTTGGAATGACTGCCTCCGGGGTAATTCTGAAGGATAAGGAGGAGCCCCATGCCCAGACCCCAGTACCCCACCTCGGAAGGTCTCTGGTCGAGAGGAAAGCGGGGGGAGGCCGGTTACGGCGCGGTTCGCCTGGGAACCCCATACCCCGAGGCGGTGGAGAGCCTCCGGAAGGCCGTGGAGGGGCGCCCCGACTTCGACCCGGCAGTCCTTTTTGTGTGGGGAACAATGCAGGCCACGGCCGTCCTCAACGTACTCAAGGCCGTGGAAGAGACCTTTGGCGAGGCAGGTCAAGAGTTGGTGCGCAAGGCGATCAACCAAACCGGATACGAGGCGATGAAGGGTTTCCTCGAGAGTTCCTCGTTCCCCGACGACCTCTCCGAAATCGAGCTCGCATCCTACGTAGTCACCGGGATCAACACGGTCCTCTACGCCTCGCTGGAACGCCCGTGGATCGAGAGCGAGAACCGCTGCGCCTTCGACATTCTCTGGTGCCCACACCAGGATCGCTACACGGCCTTTGACTGTCGGGTCCAGCGGTTCTTTGTGGAGGGGATGTTCCACGCCATCGATGATTCGGGGATGGGACGGATCACCGCCTGGGTGGAGAAACTGATTCCCCGAGGCGCCGAATGCTGCCACTTCGTAGTGGAGCGGACCGGGGAGTCAGACGGGACGAACCCATGGCACGCCTATTCCGAGGAGCTCATGAGGCGGGCGATCCAGAAGCTCTCCAAACCCAAGCGCCCGAGCGAAGAGTGATTGGCGGCCAAAAAGATGTTATCTTTCAAAAAAATGGTCGGGGCGGAGTGATTTGAACACTCGACATCCTGCTCCCAAAGCAGGCGCGCTACCGGGCTGCGCTACGCCCCGTTTATGATCCGTTCCGGAGCCTCTCTTTCAGTTTTGCAAAGGCCTGGGCCCGATGGCTGACCCTGTTCTTGACCTCGGGGGAGAGCTGGGCCACGGTCATCCCCTCTTCGGGGAGAAAAAAGAGCGGGTCGTATCCGAATCCGCCCTTCCCGACAGCCACTTCTGCAATCCGTCCTTCCCAACGCCCCTCAAAGGCCTCATAACGGCCGTCGGGAGGATAGAGCACCAAAACGCACCGGAATGCCGCTCCTCTATTTGCCGCGGGAACACCCTTCAGGTCATGCAGGAGCTTCCGGTTGTTCTGCATGTCATCCGCATCGTTGCCGGCATACCGCGCCGAGTAGATGCCGGGCGCGCCTCTCAGCGCGTCCACCTCCAATCCGGAATCGTCGGCAAGCACGATTTCTCCGGTCGCTTCCGCGACCGCCCTGCCCTTTTTGAGGGCGTTCTCCAGAAAACTCTTTCCGTCTTCAACGATCTCGGGGATCTCCGGATAATCGTTCAATGAAAAAAGGCGGATGCCGAGATCCGCAAGCATCGCCTGAATTTCTCTGATCTTTCCCGGATTCCTGGAGGCCAGCACGATCGTTTTCAGGTCAGACCCCTATATTCCTACGGCGCCTTCCGGAAATAATCCCTGATTCCCGTCACCAGAGCCCGGGCGACGGCCCTCTGAGTCTGCTCCGAGGTCAGCCGCTTCCGGTCATCCGGGTCCGTCGCAAAACCGATCTCCACAACCAGCCCGGGAATGGTCAATCCGTCCAAAAGCGGGCTGGGCGCATCCCGGAGACCCCGTCCTTTCCGCGGGAAGACCGTTTCGAGAGCGGACTGGATCCGCTGCGCGAGTCTCACGGAATCGTTCAGGGAGGTATTGCGGGTCATATCCTTGATAATAGGCGATGAATCTCCTCCGCCGGGTACGGGCTGCCGAAAACCCGGGAAATAGACCTCGTACCCGCTCGCCTTCTTTCCGAAACCGGCATTGACATGAAGGCTCAGCAGGGCGTCTGCTTTCATTGTCCCGGCTGACTTTACCCTCTCCGCGATCGACAGGGTCCGGTCCGTTGAACGGGTCAATTGGACCTGAAGGCCCGTTATTTTCTGCGCCTCCTCGCGGACCAGCAGGGCCAGCTTCAGTGTCAGCTCTTTCTCGCGGAGCTTGTCCGACATCACACCTGGATCATCTCCCCCATGGGCGGGATCGAGTAAAATTGTATATGAATTCCGTTGGGGCGCCCCGGAGCCGGCCATCGGAATCAGGCAAAACAGGATCACGGCCAGTGTGAAAACTCCATATTTCATGCGCCATCCATTCATCAGTTCCATCGTTTCCTTTCCAGCCTTATGGTTCAAAGGCTTGTGCTTCATACAGCAAACGAACGCCGGCTGTCAATGGAATCATCATGCTCGGTCTTCATCTGCCCGATCAGGACCGCCAGATCCTCTCCACCGAGATGACCCCGCGCAACTTTCGGATTGCAGCGAAAATTTTATTAAACTGCTTGAGATTGGTTACATTGACACCGAAATGACAGGTAGCCTGACCGTCCGGCGCGGTATTGATCTCCGCGTGGTATATGTTGACGTCCAGAGAGGAAATCGCGGTGCTGATATCGGCCAGAATGCCCTTGCTGTCGTGGCAGACGATTTTCATCTGCACCGGATATTCACGTTTTTCGCGAACATCCCACTGCACATTCACCAGCCGCTCGGCATCCATATCCAGCACATGGATGCAATTGGCTGTATGAACGGTGAGTCCTCTCCCCCGCGAAATATAACCGACGATCTCATCTCCGGGGATCGGATCGCAACACTTTCCAAACCGGACCATGATGTCATCGATCCCGGCCAGCGACACGCCGATCGGCTCCGTCTCCGGACCTTTTTTTCGCGTCTTGTCAACCGGTTCCTCTTTCTTGACCTCCTCTTCCGGAAGAAAATGATGAACGACATGCTTGGGCGACACCCTTCCGTAACCGACGAAAGCCAGTAGATCCTCCAGAGATTCGGTATGCAGTTCTTTAAATATCACCTGCATTTCAGATGATTTGGAAATTTGGCCGAATTTCAGGTGGTGCTTCTTGAACTCCTTCTCAAGAAGATCGCGGCCGAGGGCGACGCTCTTCTTGCGTTCTTCGGTTTTGACCCAGTTCCGTATCTTCGCCATGGCGCGGGTGGTCACCACATATTTCAGCCAATCCTTGTGGGGATGGTGGCCCGTCTGGGTAATGATTTCGATCCTGTCGCCATTCTGCAGTTGATATTTCAGCGGAACGATGCTCCGGTTCACCTTGGCGCCAATGCACTGATTGCCGACATCCGTATGGATGCTGTAGGCGAAATCGATGGGGGTCGCCCCCTTCGGAAAGGATCTTACATCCCCGTTCGGGGTAAAGACGTAAACTTCCTCGGGGAACAGCGCCACTTTCAGATTGGACATGAATTCGCGGGGATTCTTGATCTCCTGCTGGGCATCCAGCAGATCCCGAAGTTTCTTGATCTGATCATCATCGGGGGAAAAGGACCTCCCCTCCTTGTATCGCCAGTGGGCGGCAATTCCCCCCTCCGCCCAGTCATGCATCGGCCGGGTCCGGATCTGGATTTCGACCCGCTCGCCATAGGGTCCGATCACCGTTGTATGGAGGGACTGGTAGTGGTTGGCCTTCGGCATCGCAATATAATCCTTGAACCTTCCGGGAACCGGCGTCCAAAGGGCATGGACCATGCTCAGAGCCTCGTAGCAATCCTTATCCTTGTCCGAGTCGAGAATGATCCGGAATGCCGTGAGGTCATAAACCTCGTCGAAATCGATGTGCTGCTCCTTCATCTTCATGTGGATGCTGTAGAAATGTTTGGCCCTTCCCTCGACTTCGCCCCGGATGCCGAACCGTTCCATCTCCTGCCGGATGATCCCCCTGACCTCCTCCGCATACTCTTCCCGTTTCTTCTGTTTCTTTACGACCCGTTTTGCGAGTTCGTTGTAGTCCTCAAAGTCAAGATAGCGGAAGGAAAGGTCCTCCAACTCCATTTTCATCCAGTTGATCCCCAACCGGTTGGCCAGAGGGGCATACAGTTCCAGGGTCTCTTTGGAGATGTAGAGCTGCCGGTCGGGCGTCTGAAACTCCAGGGTCCGCATGTTGTGGATCCGATCCGCCAGCCGCACAAGCAGGATCCGGATATCGGACGACATCGCCAGGATCATCTTGCGGAAATTTTCCGCCTGCCTCTCCTCCTGATTGCCGAGGGTTATCTTGCTGATCTTGGTCAGCCCGTCGACGAGAAACGCCACCTCCTTGCCGAAGGCCTCTTCGATCTGCTCCTGCGTGGCGAGGGTATCCTCGACTGTATCGTGCAGAAGGCCCGTCACGAGCGTCGCCGCATCGAGTTTCATGTCCGCCAGGATGCCGCAGACCTCCATGGGATGGGTCAGATAGGGTTCGCCGGAGAGGCGGATCTGTCCCTGATGAACGGATGCGGAAAAAATGTATGCCTTTTCGATCATCCCGAGTTCGGTGGGGGATAGATACGACTGAACCTTATCGAGGATGTCGTTGATACGAAGCATGGGAGTCCTAAGTGCTGAGTGCTAAGTGCAAATATTAGTGCTGAGTGCCAAGTCCTCAGCACTAATAAGTCCTATCAGAAACGCCGCGACCTCGGAAACCGGCAATGCGATGACCTCTCCGGACCGCCGGGTTTTGATCTCCATTTTTCCTTCGGCCAGCTTCTTGGGACCGACCGTGACGCGATAGGGGATCCCGATCAGGTCGGCGTCCTTGAACTTGACGCCGGCCCTCTCGTCGCGATCATCCAGGATAACCTCCACGCCATTGGCCTCAAGAGCGTGGTAAAGATCCTCTGCTGCGGAGAAAAGCGCTTTTTCATTCACATTCACCGGGGTGATGATCACCGGATAGGGGGCAAGCGGAAGCGGCCAGATGATCCCGTCCGCATCGTGATTCTGCTCGATGGACGCGGCGACCGTTCGGCCAATGCCGATGCCGTAACATCCCATGACCATAGTCCGTTCCTGACCATCCCGGTCGAGATATGCGGCCCGCATGGCCTTGCTGTATTTGGTCCCCAATTTGAAGACATGGCCGACTTCGATACCGCGTGCAAAGCGAATTTCTGCGCCACAGCGGGGACAGGGATCGGATTCCCGGACCACGCGCAGATCGGCATGGTCTGCAATCAAAAAGTCCCTTCCGGGCTTGACATGGCGAAGGTGAAAATCCTCACGGTTGGCGCCCATGACGCAATCGGCCATACCCAGAAGTGAATAATCGGCAATGATCCGAGCCTTGATTCCGACGGCGCCCGCAAATCCCCGGGGTGAGTCGGTAACCTTCCGGATCATCGCATCATCGGCCAGTTCCAACAAATCGCAACCGAGGAAATTCTTCACCTTAATCTCGTTGACCTCCTGGTCTCCGCGGATCAGGACCGCGACAGGCGTACCGTCCGCAGAGAAGATCAGGGTCTTGACGACCGCTTCCGGAGCGACCCCCAAAAAGGCGCAGACCTCCTCGATGGTCCGGACCCCGGGGGTGTTCACCTCCTCGACGGGGGGCGTCATTCCCGCAGGCCCGTTCTCCGCCGGCCGGGAGATCTCGGCCTTCTCGAGGTTTGCCGCATAGTTGCAGGCGCCGCAGTAGCAGATGGCATCTTCTCCGGAATCGGCCATCACCATGAATTCGTGCGAATACTTTCCGCCGATGCTTCCCGAGTCCGCCTCGACCGGACGGAAGTTCAGGCCGCAGCGGGTAAAAATCCGTTGATAGGCCTCGAACATTTTCCGATAACTGACCTCCGCGCCCGCCTCATCGGCATCGAAGCTGTAGGCGTCCTTCATGCCGAATTCGCGGCAGCGCATCACCCCGAACCGCGGCCGGATCTCGTCGCGGAACTTCGTCTGGATCTGATAGAGATTCCGGGGAAGCTGACGGTAGGTCTTGATTTCGTTTCGGACCAGATCGGTGATCACTTCCTCGTGCGTCGGGCCGAGACAGCACTCCCGGTCATGCCGATCCCGGAAGCGAAGCAGTTCCTTGCCGTAGTGGACCCATCGGCCGGACTCCTGCCAGAGTTCGGCTGGCTGAACCATCGGCAGGAAGAGTTCCTGGGCGCCCGCACGGTTCATCTCCTCCCGAACGATCTGCTCAAACTTGCGGATCACCCGGTAACCCAGCGGCAGATACGAATAGACCCCGCTGGTCAGTTTTCTCATCAGGCCCGCCCGGATCATCAGCTGGTGGCTGATCAGTTCCGCGTCGGAAGGGATCTCCCTTCCCGTGGGCAGGAACATCTCCGAATAACGCATGACACCTCCTTGTAAATAAAAAGTGAGGAGTGAGGGGTAAGGAGTCAGGAGTAGAGAGGGTTTGATGCTGCCCTCCTCACACCTCCCTCCTCTCTCCTCACATTTTTTCCATCTTCCGGATCTCTTCGAGCAGCACGGAGACAAATTCCGCTTCCCTGATCTTCCGGATAACCTTCCCCTTTTTAAACAGCATCCCGGCGCCTTTTCCTCCCGCGATGCCGATATCCGCTTCGGCAGCCTCCCCGGGTCCATTGACGACGCAGCCCATAAGGGCGATCTTGAGGGGTTTCTTCATCCCCCGGAGTTCCTCTTCGACCCGCACCGCCAAACCGGCAAGATCAATCTCGCAGCGACCGCAGGTCGGGCAGGAGATGATGTCCGGCCCGACCTGCCGGATATTCAGCGCGCGCAAAATACCGTATGCCAGGCCGATCTCCGGCACGGGATCGCCGGTGACGGAGACCCGGATCGTGTCGCCGATGCCATCATAGAGCAGGGTCCCGATGCCGATGGCGGATTTGATTGCCGACTGAATGAGGGTTCCCGCTTCTGTTACGCCGAGATGAAGCGGATAGTCGGTCTGTGCGGAAACGGTTCGGTAAGCCTCGATCGTGGTCGCGACATCGGAAGATTTCAGAGAGAGTTTGATCGCGTCAAAGCCCATCTCTTCCAGGATACGGATGTTCTTCAAGGCGCTCTCCACCAGGGCGGCTGCCGTCGGTCCGCCGTGGCGGGCGGAAATCTCCTTCTCCAGGGAACCGGCATTGATCCCGATCCGGATGACCTTCCGGCTGGTTTTGGCGATCCCCACGATCTTGCGGATTCCTTCCGGCGAGACATTGCCGGGATTGATCCGGATGCCATCCGCGCCGTGATTCATGGCGAGCAGCGCGAGTTGATGGTGGAAATGGATATCCGCGATCAGCGGAATATGGATCCGGGAGCGGATCTCTTGGATCGCAACCGCAGCCGCTTCATCGGGAACGGCAACACGGACTATTTCGCAGCCCGCCTCCTCCAGCCTCCGGATCTGCCCCACCGTGGCTTTGACATCGCGCGTATCGCAAGAGGTCATCGACTGAACGACGACCGGCGCATTACCGCCGATCCGGACACCCCCGAGGTCAATGGATTTTGTTTTTCTTCTGCTGCCCGGACTCACTGACGCACCCCACGGATTTCATTTTTAGCGACCGCGCCAGCAGTAGAGGCAAAGATCCTTCTCCGGAACACCGATCGCTGCGATCATATCTTCGATATGAATGTATTTCAGAGAGGTCACATTCAGATCCTGCCGGATCCACTCGATCATTCTCCGGTATCGTTCGGAGGCGTGGTCCAGATATTCGTCGATACGTTCCATATTCTCGCCGTCGAGGGCGCGGATCGCCCGGTGGGAAGCCAGTTCGGCGGTCGTTCTCGTGGAAGAGGCGAATCGGCAGGGAAACATCAGCGGCGGACAGGCAGGGCGGATATGGATCTCTTTCGCACCGTTGTCCCATAGTTTCCGGATCGTGTAATTCTTCAGTTGCGTTCCCCGGACGATCGAGTCATCACACACCACCATCCGGCTTTCCCGGATCACATCCCGCACGGCGATGAGCTTCATCGTGGCCACAAGGTCCCGGATGTCCTGGGAAGGAGGCGTGTAGCTTCTCCCGTATCCCGGCGTGTATTTGACCAGCGGACGGCGGTATGGAAGACCGGACTCCATCGCATACCCGATGGCGTGGCCGACACCGGAATCGGGGACGCCCGCGACAAAATCCGCTTCGACCTGATCGTTGCGGGCCATGGCCCGGCCGCACCGTTCGCGGGCGTTTTCCACACTGATTCCCTCATAGATCGAGGCTGGATCGCCGGTGTAGATCCAGAGGAAGGCGCAGACGTGCTTCTCTTCCCCGGGCTTCTGTTCCGTGTGAATCCCGTGGTCATCAAGCCGCACGATCTCCCCCGGTCCAAGGGATCGGCTCAGCTCATAGCCGAGGTTCGAAAAGGAACTCGATTCGGTCGCGGCCGCAAAGCTCGGCGTTGATCCCGATTTACCGATTTCCTTCCCGATGACCAGCGGAAAGCGGCCGTAGCGGTCCCGTGCCGCATAGATCCCTTCCCGGGCCATCAACAAAAGACAGAGCGACCCCTCGATGGCCCGCTGCATCCGGCCGATTCCATCAACAATGCTTTCGCCGCGGTTGATCAGTTTTGCGACCAGCTCGACGTTGTTTACACCGCCGTCCTCCATCTCGCTGAAGGAGGCGCCGTCTCGCAGAAGATCGTGGGTCAGTTCGTCCTTGTTGGTGATCAGGCCGATTGCGGCAAGGGCATAGGTCCCGAATTTCGAACGGATGATCAACGGCTGGGGGGATTCGTCATCAATCGCCCCGATGCCCATCCTGCCAACCATTCCCTTGTAATCCTCTACAAAACGGGACTTGAACTGGGCCTGGCTGATACTGTGAATGGTGTGGCTGAACCCCCCATCGCCCCAAACGGCCAACCCCGCATTTTCGGTCCCGAGATGGGAGTGGTAATCCGTTCCGTAAAACAGGGCCTTTGCACAATTGCCTTCCGATACGACACCGAAGATCCCACCCATGTTTCCCACCCTCTTAAGATGCCTGCATTCAAGTTTTAACCTTGCGGAGTCCGGTTCTCCCCTTCCCTTCTCTGCCCTGTGGCGTCAGCGAAGTTTCAGCAGGGCCAGCCTGATCCGTTCAACCCCTTTTTCGATCTGCTCCATCGAGGTCGCATAGGATATGCGGATGTGGTCATCATGGCCAAAATCCCCTCCGGGAACCAGGGCAACGTTCGCCTCATCCAGCAGGTAGGTCGCCATTTCGGCCGAATTTCGGATGACCTTTTCCTCGAATGAGCGGCCGTAATAGGATCCCACGTCGGGAAAGACGTAGAAGGCCCCCTGGGGCATGAGACAGGTTACGCCGGGAATGGTCGTCAGCTTCTCGACAATGAGATCCCTTCTCTTCTGGAACTCCCGCGCCATTATCCCCACTCCTTCCTGGGGGCCGTTCAGCGCTTCGACAGCCGCCTTCTGGGCAATGGAGGTCGGGTTGGAGGTGTTCTGGCTCTGGTACTTCGTCATGGCGGAGACGATCTCCTCGGATCCGGCGGCATAACCGATCCGCCAGCCCGTCATGGAATAGCTCTTGGAGACCCCGTTGATCACGATGGAAATGCGCTTCAGTTCATCGCTGAGCGAAGCCAATGTGAAAAACGGCTGATCGTCATAGATGATCTTCTCGTAGATATCGTCGGAGATGATCATGATCCCCTTCCGGAGGATCACCGCGGCCAGTTCCTCCAATTCCCTCCGGCTGTAGCAGACACCGGCCGGGTTGGAGGGATAGCTGATGATGATCGCGCGGGTCCTCGGCGTGATGGCCGCCTCCAGTTGCGAAGGCTGAAGCTTGAAGCCGTCGTCGAAACGAGTCCGGATGACCACCGGCTTCGCGCCGGTCAGGTAGACGATATCGGTATAGGAGACCCAGTAGGGCGAAGGAATCAGTACCTCATCTCCCTCCTCGAACAGGACCTGGGTGACATTGAAAAGCGAGTGTTTGGCCCCGCAGGAGATCACAATTTCCGACTGTCGGTAGGTCAGTTGATTGTCCCGCTTGAGTTTGCCAATGACCGCATCCTTCAGTTCGTCCGTACCGCCCACCGGGGTGTACTTGGTAAAGCCGGCATGGATGGCCCGGATGGCGGCCTCTTTGATGTTCAGGGGCGTGTCGAAGTCAGGCTCACCGGCCCCGAAGCCGATGATGTCCCTTCCCGACGCTTTCAACGCATTGGCCTTGGCCTGGATGGTCAGCGTAGGCGACGGTTTGATGAGCGCAATTCTGGATGCCAATTTCATACGATTTCCCTTTTGGATGAATATTTCTCCTGCAATTTCTGATTAACGATCTCCGGCACGAGCCCTTTCACGGAACCGCCCAGGCTGGCCGCCTCATTGATGATCGTCGAACTGGTATAAAACCACTTGTATCCGGTCATCAGGAAAATGGTCTCGACGTCACGGTTCAACCGGCGGTTGATGAGGGCAAGCTGAAACTCATGTTCAAAATCGGAAAGGGCCCGGAGCCCCCGGAGAATCACGTTCGCCCCTGCTACTTTCACATATTCCACCAGAAGTCCGTCGAAGCTGTCGACACGGACATTCTTGAAGTCCCGAATTACCTCCTGGATCATCTCCACCCTTTCCTCCACGGAAAAGAGCGTCTTCTTGTTCGGATTGTGGGCGATCAAAACGATGAGCTCATCAAACACCCCGAGACCCCGTTTGATGATGTCCACATGACCGTTGGTGATCGGATCAAACGAACCTGGGTAAACCGCTATCTTCTTCATAGTTCATTCCCTTGTTGTTGGGGACAGATTTGAAATCTGTCCCCTTAAGAAAGGTCAACACCGTGTCGCCGTACCGTCTCTGGTCCGCCACCACCCATGTCTGCGCCTGCAATCCTTCCGGTTTTTCTCTCGCCGAATGCT
>Ga0209638_1002135_pt1 | contig 12254 bp, 9 predicted proteins | sample BarGraNGADG00211_FD_184490 | JGI IMG/M metagenome (GOLD analysis project Ga0209638, IMG submission 184490) | Arctic peat soil microbial communities from Barrow, Alaska - Barrow Graham LP Ref core NGADG0002-211 (SPAdes) (version 2) | ecosystem: Environmental > Terrestrial > Soil > Wetlands > Peat... | reverse complement strand
CCCCGCCAATGTCCCCACGACCATCCAGAACGCGCCCGTCACCAGCCACGTCCTCGCCGCGCTATGCTCCGTTTCCCAATACTTGAGTTGTCTCTGTTCCATGTTAGCTATCAGCTCTCAGCAATCAGCCATCAGCGCTTCGTCCCAACGTTCTAACGTTCCAACATTCTAACCTTCCAACGTCCCTCTAATAATGGCACGTCACGCACCCATCCGGCCCCTTATTGCGCCAATGGCACGTGACGCACCAGTTCATATCAATCTTCTGCGCGAGGCCAACGCGGTCCATCTGCGCGACGTTGCCGTGGCATTCGCCGCAGTCGAATCGCTTGGCCAAGTGCGCCTGATGACTGAAATGCACGAAGTCGGGCACTACATACACCCTCTTCCAAGGAATCGGCTCTTTGCGGTTATAGTATCCGACTACCTTCGCAATCGGCGTGAACTTCGATGCGATCACCTTATGGCAAAGATAGCACTTCTCCACCGCCGGCAGGCCCGCATGGTCCGAGCGCATCGCATTCGAATGGCAGAAGAAGCAGTTCAGCTTCTTAGTCGTCACGTGGACGTAATGGCTGAACGGCACCGGCTGCGCGGGCGGCGGCGCGGTGTAGTAGTGCCCGAAGATCAGCACTCCGATCCACGCGACGGCCACAAATCCCACAAGCTTCAAGATCCGCCTGGCTGTCCAGAATCGCAGGAACCTCATTCCCCCAGCACCTCGTCCGCCTTTGAGATCGGCGAGTATGTGGCCAGAAACTTCATCCTGCACAGCAGCAATATCCCGAAGAACGCCACGAAGCTGAGCGCCCCGTAAGGCGATACGGTCAGATTTTGCTTCATCGAGGGCGCGACCAGCACGTATCTCTCCATCCCCACCCCGATCTCCGCAATCGCAGCCACCGCGCAGAGCAGCATTGGCGTGAGCTTGATCTTGCGGCTCTGGAGCAGCACGAACGGGATCGCGTAGGCAATGACAAACGATGCCCAACCCAGTGGCGGCCACGTGCCCTTGGCATATCGCAGGATCAGGAACGGGGCCTCATCCGGCAGGTTCCCATACCAGATCGTGAGGTACTGCGCGAAGAACAGCCCCATATTGAACAGCGAAAACGCCAGCAGCAGATTGCCCAGGTCTTGGAACTGCGCTGGCTTCAGCCGATCCTCGACCTCCAGCGGCTTTCGCAGACCCGTCGCCATAATGATCAGCGCGCAGAGCCCCATATACGAGTTCGTCGTGAAGTAGTAGACCGAGAACATCGTGCTCACCCACATCGGGGAAAGCGACATTATAAAATCCCACGCGATGATCGTAGCCGTGACCGCGTATGCCGCCACCACAATCACCGCAACCACGTTCAGCCGGTGGTGATCCTGGTCCGTGATCTCTGCTTTCCTATCCGCCGCAAGGCTCCGGCGCACAAAGAGCCAGCCGGGAACCCAGAACAGCAGCGCGGCGATCACTTCCCGAATCACGAACGCCGTAGGGTTGAGCCACGCTTCCTTGCCGCGCACGGGGTGCTCCACCCAAGGCATGTAACTCCGCAAGCCAATGAGGAGCACGGCAAGCAGCACGACAAGCACAGGCGTAAACGCGAACGCTGACAGCGCGAACCGGCTGACCACCGATGTCCACCTTGCCTGCGCAACCCGAAACGCCGCCGCCCAGCAGAAGATTCCGCTCGCCGCGCCCCAGTAGATCACGAAATTCACGACAAGCCACATCCAGCCATTGCGCGGAGACTTGGCGAACTCAACCGCAAGCCCGATCGCGCCCACAACGATCCCGCTCGTGCACGCGACTAACAGCCACGCCGGCAACTTCCGCCGGCTTGGATTATAGATATCAGAGTTCATGCTTGTCTTTCACTGGTGTATCGGGAATCTTGTTCCCGATACAAACTTGGGTTTCGGGAACAAGATTCCCGAAACACCCTTCCCGAGGCGCGTTCCGCGCTTCATCCGCCGGCTGCTAGCGGGCCTGTAACCCCACACGAAAGATATCAGGGTTCATAGACCTCCACCGCGCCCGCGTTCTTGAGCAGATCAGTAAGCCGGTCGCATTCCTCGGGCATGCAGTCCACGTCGATCCCGAAGCAGTCGCCGCTGAATCGTGTGTCGTAGTCAGCCGGCAGCGGACGCGCCTTTACGCACGCATACACAAGCCCGGCGATAAACGCGCCTATCGCGCCAAAGAGTATCGTGCCTTCGTAGGTCGGAATCACGTATGGCAGGTTCGATACCGGCGGTTTCCCGCCGACAATGAGGCCGTATATCAGCGAGGTCGTTACGCACATCACGAAGAACGTCACCAGCCCCACGATCCCGCACGAGGTCGCCCATCCGCGCACCAGGCTAGACTTCGCGGGCATCAGGTCCTCGACCTCCTGCAGGTTCACCGGGCCGTAGGCAGTGTAGTGCCATCCTGAGCCTGTCGAAGGGTCCTGCGTTTCCTTTAGCGAGCGCAGCGCGCCTTTGAACGCCTCCCAGTCATCGAAAATGCCCCGCACTCGCGCCATCAGAACCGCGCCTCCCCGCGCCCTAGTTCATCCTGCTTCATCTCGCTCATCGCCGCAGCCGGAAACAGCTTCACAAACGCCATGAACGCGAATATGAAGAACCCGAACGAGAACCCGGTAACGAGTATCTCCACCAGCCTCGGAGCGTACAGGCCCCACGAGGACGGCAGATAATCGTGCGAGAGCGAGCCCACGATGATCACGAACCTCTCCAACCACATGCCGATGTTCACGAGAACTGCCGCGATAACGAGCCACGTCCAGTTCGTGCGCAGCTTCTTCCAGAAGAAAGTCATCGGCACGAGAACGTTGAACACGATCATCATCCAGAAAAGGGGCGTATACGGCGAGTGAAAAGCCCGATACGCATCGAACTGTCGCTCGAACTTATCCGCGCTATACCAGCCCATGAACGATTCCACGCCGTAGGAATAGGCCATTATCGAGCCCGTGAAGATCATCAGCAGCGCCATCTGCTCGAAGTAGTAGAGCGAGAACACGCGCTCCAGCCTGAGAGGCTTCCGAAGAGCGATTAGCAGCACTATGACCATCGCCAGTCCCGAATGTATCGCCCCGGCAACGAAATAGGGCGCGAATATCGTCGTGTGCCAGCCCCTGACAATCGACATCGCAAAGTCCCAACTCACGACGCTGTGGACCGATATAACCAGCGGAGTCACCAGCGCGGCAAGCGCGAGATACGTTCTGGCATAGTGCCGCCACTGCTCGTACTTTCCGGTCCAGCCGAGCGCGGCGAATGTGTAGATCCTCTTGCGCAGCCCCGGCTCGGTCCTATCTCGCGCGGCCGCTATATCGGGCAGCAGCCCCAGGTAGAAGAACAGCGTGCTGACCGTCAGATACGTCGTTACCGCGATCACGTCCCAGACCAGCGGGGACTTGAAATTCGGCCACAGGTGCCGCCAGTTCGGATACGGCAGAAGCCACCAGAACACCCACACCCGGCCCAGGTGAACCAGCGGGAACAGGCCGGCGGTCATGATCGCGAATATCGTCATCGCCTCCGCCGCGCGATTGATCCGGTTGCGCCATTTCGTGCGAAATAGCCAGAGGATCGCCGAGATCAGCGTCCCGGCGTGCGCGATTCCGATCCACCAGACGAAGTTCGTGATGTAGACTCCCCATCCGACCGGGATCGATAGTCCCGTCACTCCCATGCCTCTGAAGTACTGGAACCCGTAGGCGATGAACCCGGCAAGCATCAGCACCGCGCAAAACGCAAGCCCCAGCCCATACCGCCAAGACGGCGCCCCCAGCGACTGCAGTATCTCCTCGTCTATTTGTCTGAGCTCAGTGTTCGACATTAGTTATTGTTTGTTAGTCTCGAATGCTTCGAAGCGGCAACTTGGCTCGGTTGGCAGCAAACATAAGTGCCGCCCCAGGATCCGGTTGCAGGATCTGGGAGGAATCATCATAGATCCCATCATACCGCCATTCCGACCCATCGCTGAATTGAACTAAATACCCGTGTGTGGGCCGGTTGCTCCGTCCGGACGAGTGTATTTCGGTTATTGAACTGACGTCCGTCCAAGGGTGAAACACTTCACTTGTTCCAGGGAAATATACTACGCCAATTCCACCCTCTGCTACTCTCACATACGATACAGCGAAAACCAAGCTCGCTAAGAGACAGGCTGCTAGAAAAGCAGATGACAACCTGAAATAAGCAATGCGGGATATCGGATAGCGCCAGCTACCGCCACGCCCTTGGATGACGGTTCTTTCTTGGGAGGCTACACGCGCCGCAGCCAAGGGATAAGCTTTTGCCGCCAAGAGCATCGACACGAATCGTGTCAAATCGAGGACTGGCATCAAGGTCCAGAAGTAGACAATGCCAGCCAGGTATCGATCCCACGTCGTCATGATGAACCGTGTGTCAGGCGTGCCGAACACAAATGTCGTAAGGCTATTGCCAAAGTACCACATAAGTGCGGCTGTGGGAAGAACAAGCACGCACGCCACAACTTGCCCAACAGTACACAGTTTCCGCACGCGCTCCGCATCGCGCTCGATCTGATCCTCAAAACCCTGTAATTGAGCTGCTTGACCCGTCGCGGCGGTGGCGAGGGCATCTACAGCCCTGCCGACCTCCAGACCCAAGCTGGCGATAACAAGAACCAACGCGGCCAACGATGCACGAGCCAAATTGCCTGCGGTCTGAACATCGCCTCCCGTGTGAAAAACAAGCACGGCGATTACCAGTGTCCCCAATGCTGCCACCGCGACCACTAACCTGATCGTATTTCGAAACTGCATGGCTTACTCCCCAGGCTGAAATTGCATCCAGCCAAACAACGGCAGTAGGAGAAGCCCGGTTCCCTTCCCCAACTGTTTACTGTCAACTGTCTACTGTCAACTTCTTCAGATAAATCACCGCCGGCTTCGTATTCAGCTCGGCAAGCACCTGATACGCCCGCGGATCGGTGTCCACGAGTTGCCTCACCAGCGAGTTCTTGTCCTTCAAATCCCCAAACGTGAACGCCTGCGTAGGGCAGGTCTGAGCGCACGCGGGAGTAACCTCGCCGTCCTCGACCGGCCTACCCTCCCGCTTTGCGATTATCTCCGCCTCGCGTATCCGCTGGATGCAGAACGTGCACTTTTCCATCACGCCCCTGCAGCGGACCGTAACATCCGGGTTCAACTGCCAGTTAAGCGGCTCCGGCCATTCGGGGTCGAACCAGTTGAACCTGCGAACCTTATAGGGGCAGTTATGCGAGCAATACCTGGTGCCTATGCAGCGGTTGTAGACCTGCATGTTCAGGCCCTCATCGCTGTGGGAAGATGCGAAAACCGGGCAGACTGCCTCGCAGGGAGCCGCATCGCAGTGCTGGCAGAGCATGGGCTGGAAAAGTATTGGCGTCGAAGACTCTCGCCAGTCGATATATCTATCGATCCTCAGCCACGACATCTCCCTGCGCCGGTAGATGCCCTCCGGCCCGGCAGTGACGAGGTTGTTCTCCGCGTAGCAAGCTGTACTGCACGCGCCGCATCCGATACACCGATCGAGGTCTATCACCATTGCCCATCGGTGGTTCTTATACGCGTGGCCGGGGTAGAAATCCCACTTCTTGTAGCCCGAGGGCAGCGGCATTATGATCTCGCGCTTCCTCTCAAGCGGCTTGGCGAGGTCGGCTGTCTGCACGATTTCGCGGCCCCACTGGTCCGGCGATCCCTTGATCTGCGTAACCCATTTGGACCCGTCAACCCGCCGCACTTTGACTTCAGGGTTCGGATCACTCAGCAGCCCAAGCACGTTCGCGCCGACGCCCGATGCAAACCTGCCATACTCCGTGTGGCCCTCGCCGATTGGCACGGCTACCGTGTCCGGGGCGGCTCCATCCCACACGTAAGCCGACGTCACGATCTTCGCTCCGCCGGCCTCTATCTCGACCAGGTCATCATTCGCAATACCGAGCTTCCGCGCAGTCGAGGGATGCATCTCAGCCCATGTTCCCCACACCGCGTGCGTAACCGGCTCCGGTATCTCCTGCAGCCATCTCCGGTTAGCCCCCCGCCCATCATAGTAGTAGATATGAGGGAAAGCATACAGACGAATGGAGGGATTAGGGATTAGGGAATAGGGATTAGTAGGAGCAGCCTTCCCTTCCCCAACTTGCAACTTGGAACTTGGAACTTGGAACTCCTGTGCGAGCTTTGAACTTTGAACTTGGAACTCCCCGCCGCGTTCGAGCATCGCTTCCCACTCAGGCGCGGGGGTGTCGGGCGTAGCGTCAGCCGCGAGAGGATGCCCCCATCTCGATCTCAGGAACTCGTAGAACGTATTGGCCTTGAACGCCGATGTGGGATCGACCCCAGCCGCGCGCGCAAGCTCGATCAATATGTCCCCTGTCTGCCGCGTATCGAACACACGGCCCATCGCGGGCTGCATCAGGTTGGCGACATCGGGGTAGGGCTGGTAGTCCCCCCAGGACTCCATCGGCGTGTTCGAGGGCAGCACCCAATCGGCGCGAGCCGCGGTCTCATCCATGAAGCTCGAAAGGCTGATCACGGTCGGCACGCGCTTCAGGGCTTCGGCGAACCGCAGGGACTCGGGCAGAGCGTAGACCGGGTTTGCGTTCAACACCACCAGCGCATCGATCTGGCCGCTTTCCATATCGCGAGTCAGGGCCTCGATTTGCTCCCGACCGGCGATGTTTGTAACCGCATGCGGACGGGACCTATCGACCGCCTTAGACCCCTCCGCATGCAGCCGTTTGACCGATTCAGCGGCCGAAATAGGCGTTCCAGGCAGTACCAAAGGTGCTCTTGAGCGCTTGAAATCGTCCGAAACCTGCTTCAAATCAGCCGAAATGATACCGTACTTGGCCGAAACCATATCGATCTGGCCCGCCAAAATGGCCTCCGCAAGCTCAATGTCGGCCCCAGGAGGCACCAAAATCCTAATATCAGAATTTGCCGCCGTCATGGAAATTCGGGGGCCAATATACGCAAATCCAACCCGCTTACCACCTTGCGGTTTACGCATCTCGGCGAAGCCGCGAGCGTATTCCACAGGCGAAATCCAGTTCTCCAGGAAATCCGCCCCGAACGAGATCAGATAGTCACATGCCGCGAAATCAAGCGTGGGAACGACCCCGAAAAGCGATTTCACGGAGGCATAATCAATCGGCTCCCAAACGAGCAGCCGATCGGAACCAAGCGAGCTCAGCCACGCTTGGATAATCGCCTCGGTAGAGCCAGTTTGCAGATCACTCAGGAACGCGATCCTGCCACGCTTACCCAGCACATCTCCAACGGCCTTGAGAGCATCATCCCAGCTCGCGTCTACGAGCTTACCGGAGGGGTCCTTGCGCAGCGGGTTCTTCACGCGGTCGGGGTCGTAGAGGCCCATCACCGCAGCCTGGCCCCTCGCGCAGAGCGCTCCACGGCTGATTGGATGCAGGGCGTTACCCTCGCATTTGACCGCGTGAGATTCGCGGTTGCGCACGATCATGCCGCAGCCGGCGGGGCACTCGCGGCAGCTCGTGGCATACCAGGTCGCGACCCCAGGCACGATGTTTTCGGGTTGATTGACGTACGGAATCAGGCGTTCGTAGCCGCCCGAAGTGAGCCCAAGCCCTCCGACGGCCAATCCGACGCCTTTGAGAAAATCCCTGCGCGAGAGAGGCAATACGCGCCCACCCTCCAATAACTCAACAATACGCTTGCCAGCATAACTATATTATCCAGCCCGACCGGTTGCTACTCCTTTTCCAAGCGGGCTTTTTAGGGTAAACTGAGCGGTAGAGCGTCATAAGGTCATAACGTTGGAAAGTTGGAACGTTGATTGCTGGCTAGCTTTCTGTTGGGATTTGGGGCTGGGATTGCCGCGACGCCGCATTGTTTGGGCATGTGCGGAGGGTTTCCGCTGCATTTGGCAAAGCCGAATTCGCGAGGATCGGCTGGGCTCAGGCAGGTGCTGTTTGTCGCGGGAAAGAGCTTCACGTATGTGTTTCTTGGAGCGCTTGCGGCCGCGGTGGGGGTGATCCTGCTTAAGAACACTCGGCTTGCAGGGGCCGCACCTGCGCTGCGGATTGCTGTGGGCGCGATCACGCTCGTATTCGGATTGGCGATGCTTGGGCTGCGGTTGCCGCGCGTTTCGGGATTTCCGTTCCGCGATGCTCCACTCAAATCCCCAGACACAGAGGGTTTTGTAGCTGGCGCACTGGGCGGGCTGCTGAGTAATCCAACTCCGGGGTCGGCGTTTGTGTTGGGATTGGGAGTTGGGTTTCTGCCTTGTCCGCTGCCTATGGGGATGCTGGCCGTTGCCGCTTCATCGCACAGCGTGCCGGATGGGATTGCGCTGATGGCCGGAGTTGGGCTTGGGACAGCGCCGGGGCTGCTGGCTGTCGGAATCTTTGGGATGGGGCTGAATTGGAAGCTGAGGAAGGCGGGAATGCGCGCGGCGGGCGTCGTGGTGGCTATCATCGGTCTGCTCACTATCTGCCGGGCGATTGGCGGGATGCCGAGATCGCACGTGGTCGATTCAGTAGTGCCGCCCTGCTGCCAGGAGCACAATACGAAGTGAGCAAAGCAGATTCGACCGCTCTTCGATACGCTCGTGCCTCGCTACTCAGAGCTAGCGGTGTAGAGGATCACCGCACTGCAAACTCCGGACAAAGCGGCGGATCACGCCGCACTCCATGCACGTACTGCGGGTTGGAGTTTGGCGGGCGGGGCTACTCGCCGGACAACAGCAGCAGGTTTTGCTGCTATGGGTGCTATCTTGTTTCCCGCATCACGGGCGCGACGGGGGAGGAGGGGCTGGCGGCGTCTATTATCCTGCGCCTGGGCATCGGCGCGTTCCTTTCGATGAACGTGATGATGATCAGCCTGGTGCTCTACACCATCAGCCCCGGCGATTTGGGACCCTCGGTGATACACAGCCTCAGGTGGGCCATGTTGATCCTATCCACACCCGCTGTCGCTATCCTCGGCGGACCATTCTTTCGGTGCGGCCTGCGGGACCTTGCCAAACTTCGGATCGGAACCGATGCGCTGATTGCTACCGGGGCGTTTGCCGCCTACGCGGTGAGCGCGGTGCACGTGATCAGTCGGCGCGGGGAGGTCTATTTCGACACCGGTACGATGCTGCTGCTGATAGTGACGCTCGGGCGGCTGCTGGAGGCGTCGGCGAAAAGCCGCACCTCGCGCGCTATTCGAGAGATGATGTCGCTGACCCCCGATACTGCGCGCGTAATTCGTGACGGCCTTGAGGTGGAGATGCCCAGCGGCGAGCTGCGCGAAGGGGACATTGTGCTCGTGAAGCCCGGCGAGAAGATCCCGGCGGATGGCACGATCATATCCGGCAGTTGCCTGGTCGAGGAGGCGGCGTTTACGGGGGAAGCCGCGCCTAGGAGCTGCTCGCCGGGGGATGAGGTGTTCGGCGGCAGCATCGACTGCGATGGCGTGATAACCGTTGAGGCCCGATCGGTTGGCTCTGATACGCTTGCGGCGCGGATCGAGGAGATGGTGCTGCAGGCGAGGCGGGATAGGGCTCCGGTGGAGCGGCTTGCTACCAGAGTCGCTGCTGTGTTCGTGCCCGTGGTCTGGCTCGCGGCGGCAGGCGCGGCGGCATACTGGGGACTGGTCCAGCACGACCCCTCGCGCGCGTGGATGTCGGCGCTGGCGGCGCTGGTCGTGGCATGCCCGTGCGCGCTGGGGCTGGCGACCCCGATGGCGACCTGCCTCGCGGCTGGCACTGCGGCCAGGCGGGGGATTCTGATCAGATCGGGCGAGGTGTTGGAGCGCCTGCCCCGCATCAGACGGGTCTTTTTCGACAAGACAGGCACGCTGACCATGGGCAAGCTGTCGGTTTATCGGATTCATGCCGCGCCGGGAACGACTCCAGAGGAAGCGCTTAAGTGGGCGGCGCCGCTGGAAGCGGCGAGTGGTCATGTGATCGGCCAGGCGATTGCGGCCAAGGCCAGTGGCTCTGCGACCGCACCCGGAGCGCCCTTCCCTTCGACAGGCTCAGGACTCAGGATGCTCCGAGTGCTGGGCGTGTCCGTATCCGAGTTCAGAACCGTGCCCGGTTTCGGAGTAGAAGGCAGGGTAGCGGTTGGAGATGAGACGCGCCATGTGACGGTCGGATCGTTGAGCCTGCTGAGCAGGGATCACGCGATGCCGCCCGAGTTGGCGCTTTCCGAAGACGAGGAATCGATGACAGCCGCCTATATCGGCTGGGAGGGAGCGATTCGCGGCGTGGTGCTGCTTTCCGACGAGCCGCGACCTGAAGCGCGGGATGTGGTCGCCGAGCTTAGGCGGGATGGCATTCGGGTCGCGGTCCTGTCAGGCGACAGGCAGGGGCCAACGCAGAGGCTGGCGGGGGAGTTGGGGATCGGGGAGGTGTATGCGGAATGCTCCCCCGAGGACAAAGCCGCGATTGTGGCCAAGGCGCACGGGACAGGCGTGGCGGTCGTTGGTGATGGGATCAATGACGCCCCTGCGCTTTCGGGGGCGGATGTGGGGATAGCGATCGGCAGCGGCACCGACCTGGCACGTGAGTCAAGCGATGTCACGCTGCTGGGTGACGATCTGTCGCGCATTTCCGAGGTGATCGCCCTGAGTCGAGTTGCCTACGGAATCATCCGTCAGAACCTGGCGTTCTCGTTCGGCTACAACACGGTAGCGCTGGGGCTTGCCTGCATGGGGTTCGTTCACCCGCTGATCGCGGCGCTGGCGATGTTCGTGAGCAGCCTGTGTGTTATTTCCAATTCACTGCGCATCAAAAGGATTAGGGGTTAGAAGGCCCTGGTGTGATGGGAGGGTGATGGGAGGGGCTCTTGTGTTCTTGGGCCGAATGGATAATAATAACTATACATGCAGACAAGTGTAGGTGATACTATCATGGCGATGGGCATTGGGCACGAGTCCGCGGCGCAGAAGGCAAGGCGACTCATCGAGCATAGAGGCGGGATTATCCGAACCGCTGAAGCGATGCGAATCGGAATACACCCACGCGTCTTCTACAAACTGCGGGACAACGGGATTCTGGAACAGATTTCGCGGGGTGCATACCGTCTTGCAGAGCAGAAGCCGCTGACCGATGTTGACCTCGTCACGGTCGCAACGCGAATCCCCAGAGCGGTCATCTGTCTGGTTTCCGCTCTCGCATTCCACAAGATTACCACGCAGGTTCCACACTCGGTGTCCATTGCCCTGGAGAAAGGCGCCGAGTCGCCACGAATGGACTACCCGCCGGTGTCCGTGCATCGCTTCTCTGGAGAGAGCCTGACCGCAGGTGTAGAAGCGCACCTGATTGATGGTGTCACCGTTCGTGTCTACAGCAAAGAAAAGACGCTTGCTGACTGCTTCAAATTCCGAAACAAGGTCGGCATGGACATCGTGCTGGAGGCGCTCAAGCTCTACAGAGATGAGCGAGCGTTCGATGTCGGCAAACGGCTGGAGTATGCCCGAATCTGCCGGGTGGAGAGGACTATGAAGCCCTACCTGGAGGCCATGCTGTGAATCCAAAGCCGGCAAGGAACATCCCCGCATCCATTCGACAGCGCTGGCGATGTTCGGGAGCAGCCTGTGTGTGATATCCAATTCGCTGCGGATCAGCAGGGTCTAGAAGTTAGAGGGTGGACGTTAGGAGGCTCCGTTTGGGGGTTTGAAGGGATCCAGGCACCCGGCGAAGAACGCCTCATCACTCTCGTTTCGGGAACAAGATTCCCGAAACACCGAAGCTCTGGGCCTGCGCTATGGCTGGGGCCTATGTTATGGTGCTGGGAATGGACATAGCCGGAACCTCATTTAGCGATCTCGAGGACTGCGGTCACGTTGTGCGGTTCATGCAGTCAATCGACTATGCAGGTATGTCCCCGGACGACGAATTGGCGTCGGGTGCAACGGAGTATGTGCTGGCAGCCCCACAGGGCAACTACGTATTGTGTACTCCGGCGATACGAAAGGCAATCTGGGCCTCAAAAGCATCCGCGCCGGCAGCTATGAGCTAAGCTGGTTCGACTGCGCGACTGGTCGTTGGGTCATACAGCCCCACGTGACGGTCAAGGGCGGCTCCGGTGCGTGGGCGAAACCTTCAGGACTGGGCGATGAGGTCGCCCTCTACGTCAGGCGCAAGGTGTCCGACTAGGGAAAGGAGTCTGGTGCAACATGTTTAGGTGCTCTTTGTCAGGAGCAGCTCTGTGCCTCCTCTGCACAACTGCCATGCTTTCCGTTCAGACCAACTGTGATGCTGCGGCGCAGCCCACT
>Ga0209638_1002133_pt1 | contig 12266 bp, 7 predicted proteins | sample BarGraNGADG00211_FD_184490 | JGI IMG/M metagenome (GOLD analysis project Ga0209638, IMG submission 184490) | Arctic peat soil microbial communities from Barrow, Alaska - Barrow Graham LP Ref core NGADG0002-211 (SPAdes) (version 2) | ecosystem: Environmental > Terrestrial > Soil > Wetlands > Peat... | reverse complement strand
GTTGACCCGAGCGAACTCGACCTGCACCTGGGCACGCACGACGTCGGCATACGGGATGCGCAGCTCTGTCTCTGGTTCTCTCTTGGTCGCCGCCACCAGCAGCGTCGCCTCGGAGGGACCGGCGGCGACCAGACGGCCAACGATCGGTTCGCCCGCGGCACCGTTGACGCGCCGGATCTCCACGAGCCGGGTGACGTTACGCCGGAAGTGACGCGGTTCAACGAGTGGGCGGTCGACCCCGGGCGACCCGACCTCGAGGACGTACGGCGCGTCGCCCGTCACGTCCGAGGCGTCCAGCGCGATGCCGATGGCTCGGGTGGCTTCGGCGACCTCGTCGAGCGAGAGCGGCTCGACCACGCTGGACTCATCGGCGGGGTCGAGACCGGAGAGATCACGGTCAAGCCAGATGCGGACCAGTCGCCTCTTGCCGGCGGGCGTCACGGCCACGTCCTCAACCATGAGCCCGAGCTCACCGAGCGGACCCGGGACCTCAGCTGTGCCCTGAAGATCAAGCAGGACCTTGCGAATGCGTTCCTGAATGCTCACCTGCCGCCTCCGCTTCCTGCTCTTCTCGAATGCCGCCACCCGGCGCGCCTGTGCGCGCGGTGGTCGTCCAGGTCAGTCTATCGGCGAGAACGCAGTGCTCACAGCCACCCGCGAGGTCGTGCGATCATCGAGCCCATGCCCGCGAAGGACCGTTTGCCGTGCCTCACATGAACAGGCTCATCCCGGAATCGTTCTCAGCCATGGTGGCCGGCCGCGCCCCTGAGCCGCAGGTCAGCGGTGACGAGTGGTTGCTCCAGCTGCCCCGACTCGTCGAGGCGTCGCTCGCGGAGTGGGATCTGACCCTCGACGGTGACCCGATGCATGGGGTGTGCGCCCTGGTGCTGCCTGTCCGACTCCGCGACGACTCCACCGGCGTCCTGAAGGTCACCTGGCCACATGCCGACGCCGAGCACGAGCACCTGGCGCTGCAGCACTGGGGCGGACGGGGCGCCGTTCGGCTCCTGGCAGCCAACCCTGGCCGCTGGACCATGCTGCTCGAGCACCTGGACGGAGGCCGCGACCTTCAGGACGTGCCGATCGATGAAGCGTGCCAGGTGATCGGCGTCCTGCTTCGCCAGCTGGATCACAGGGCGCTTCCTCAGCTTTTGCGTCTGTCGGCGGAATCCGCGCGTCTGGCGGAACGCCTCGACTCTGCTCCCCCGGCCATCCCGCGCCGGTTCGTCGAGCAAGCACGCGCAGTGCTGTCGGATCTCATGACCGACGATGCCATCGACTCGTGCATGGTCCACACCGACCTGCACTACGGGAACGTCCTGGCAGCCGATCGGCAGCCGTGGCTGGCGATCGATCCCAAGCCTCTGGCCGCGGACCCGGCTTTCGCCGTCGCTCCCGCGTTGTGGAACCGATGGGACGAAGCCGTCTCCGGCGGCGACCTGCGTCGGCACCTGCGCCGTCGCCTGTCGGTCATCTGTGACGCTGCCGGCCTCGACGAGGAGCGAGCGCGATCCTGGTCGATCGCGCGGGAGGTGCAGATGGCGTTAGTGGCTGCCAAGGATGATGACGCCGGCGAGCTCACGAAGGCGATCGCGATCATCAAGGCGATGCAGCCGGACTGATCCGAGCGCAGGTCCACCAATGTTGCCCACGGCCGCCGCGGGTGAGTGCCGCCGCGGATCGGGGCTTCCGCGGGTCAGATCGGTGGTCGTGGCTCGAGGTGCGTCTGGACGTCGGTCTCGGCCAGGTCCTTCGCGATCGCCACCTCGACGTCGTCGGCCAGGGTATGACCCCGCTCGACCGTCCAGTCGCCAGGAACGAGGACGGTCAGCGAGACGAAGCGGTGCCGCCCGGACTCACGGGTGCGCAGGTTGGAGAAGTCGATCTCCGCTGTTCGCATTCGGTCGAGCACCGTGTTGACCTTGGCGAGGTCGGCGGCAGGCATGGCTGCACCGAGCAGGGACGTCACGGACTGGGACACCAGCCGGAAGCCCGTCACGAGGATGTTGATCCCCACGATCGCCGCCACGATCGGGTCGAGCCGCTGCCAACCGGTCAGCGCCACGAGGAGCACGCCGACGATGACGCCGACCGAGGTCCAGACATCGGTCAGCAGATGCTTGCCGTCGGCAGTGAGTGTGACCGAACGGTGTGCCGCGCCGACCTTCAGCAGGAGCACGCCCACGGCCCCGTTCACCATCGAGGCGACGGTCGAGATCGCCAGCCCGAGCCCGACACTCTCCAGCGCCGCCGGATGCAAGAAGCGCTGTACGGAGGTGACCAGGATGAAGGCGGCTGCAACGAAGATCATCAGCCCTTCGATCCCGGCCGAGAAGTACTCCGCCTTGCCGTGGCCGAAGTTGTGGTTGTCGTCAGCTGGTCGTGCGGCAACATGCAGCGCGATCAGCGCGACGACGGCCGCGACCAGGTTCACCAAGGACTCCGCCGCGTCCGACAGGAGTCCCACCGACCCGGTCAGCAGGTACGCCTCTGACTTCAGCGCAATCGTCGTCACAGCCGCGGCGATCGACAGCCATGCGAACTTCGTCAAACCCGGAGACACGCCTCCCGGCTCACCACCGACCTGCGGAAAGGCGATCCTCTTCATGGCGCCAGACTGCCAGAGCACCCGCACTGGGGTAGACCGGGTGGCCACGTCAGACCTCCGGCCAGAGGCAGAACGAGGTTCAGCTGAGGATGTCTTTGCGCTGGAACCGCCACCAGGCGAGCGCGAAGAACACCGCTGAGTAGATGAGCACCAGTCCGGTACCGCGCATCATGTCGTCCCAGACGATGCTCTGTCCGAGCGCGTCCAACCACGAGTACTGGAAGTGGGTGGGAAGGAACTGTCGGTAGGGGTCGAGGGCTGTGATCGAGTCGAGGATGTTGGACACGACGACGAGCATCGTGGCGCCGCCCACCGCGCCGAGCGGGGCATCGGTGAGCACACTGAGCAAGAAGGCGAGAGCTGCCACCAGGAGCGACTGAGCGCTCACGTAACAGACGACGATGAGCAGCCGCTGCAGACCGGTTCCCGTGGTGAATGTCCCGCCCAGCGGTGACTGCCCGGGCGCCCAGCCGAAGAACGCGCCACCGATGAGATAGGCCCACGCGGGGAGGAGCAGATTTGCGCCGAAGCTGAGGGACAGCGCGACAGTCAGCTTCTGCCGCAGGAGCCGCGCCCGGGGCACCGGGATCGCCAGCAGGTAACGCAGGGACGACCAGCTGGCCTCGCTGGCCACGGTGTCGCCGCAGAACAGAGCCACGATGACCACGAGAAGGAACCCGGCCGAGGCGAACTCGGTGAAAAGCGTGAAGTTGGTTGCGCCCGTGGTCGCCAAGGTGACCAGCGCCGGCGCCGAGCGCGAGCCGCCCGAGGAGCCCTCCCGAGCGGCGCCCGACGAGCCGGTGCTTGAGCTGACCTGAAACGCCAAGGCAATGATCACCGGCAACGCCAACAGGACGAGCACAGTCAGCTGGGTGCGTCGCCTGCGCAGCTGCCGGACAAACTCCACCCACAGGCGCAGCGTCCGTTCGGGCCGAAAGCCGTTGTCATGCACCTCGGCCAGCTGGTTCAGCTTGTCGTGGACGCCGCGACGGGTTGGTGCTGGGTGGCCCTGGGGCCTGGGGGTGTTTGTGGGGAGGTCAGTCATTCGTCTGCACCCACCATCTCGATGAAGATGTCCTCCAGGGAACGACGTGCCGGCACCGTCTGCGAGTCGACGCCCGCAGCCGCCAGAATCTCCTGTGCCTGCTGGGGATTCGTCACCACCAGCTGCACCCCGCCCGCACCGGCTATCTCGGCCACCGACCCCACCGCAACGAGCTTGCCGTTATGCATGACCACGACGTGGCTGCAGGTCTGCTCCACCTCGGCCAGCAGGTGGCTGGAGATCACGACGGTACGGCCGGTCGCGGCATACCGTCGGAGCACTTCACGCATCTCGGCGATCTGCAGCGGGTCCAGGCCATTGGTGGGCTCGTCCAGGACCAGCACCTCGGGGAGCCCGAGCATCGCCTGGGCGATCGCCAGCCGCTGCCGCATCCCATGGCTGAAGGTCTTGACCCGACGGTCGACCGACTCGCCGAGGCCGGCGATCTCCAACGCCGTGTCGAACTCCGCGTCCTGAGACGGTCGACCGGTCGCGGCCCAGAACAGTCGCAGATTCTCCCGTCCGGACAGGTGCGGGAGCAGACCCGGTCCCTCGATGAATGCGCCGATCCGCGACAGCACCGGGGCGCCCGCCTCGACCAGCTCTCCGAACACGCGCACCGTGCCCGACGTGGGCCGGATAAGGCCCATCAGCACCCGCAGCGTGGTCGTCTTGCCGGCACCATTGGGACCGAGCAGCCCGACGACCTGCCCTCGTTCCACGCGGAAGGTGACGTCGTCCACGGCTCGGTATCCATCGCCGTACTCCTTGACCAGACCCTCGATCGCCACCGGCACGCTCGACAGGTCGGCCAGCACGGCCCGCCTGCGCCGGCGCCCGCGCCGCACCGCCGCGACCAGAGCGCCCAGGATCAGGATCGTCATCGCGGTCAGGCCCGTCAGCAGCCAGATCCACGGCTGACCGGCACGGACGATCCGTCCGTCGATGGTGGCCACAGCGATGGTGCTTCCGGCCAGGGCGATCGTGTAGCTGCGTGGCTGGCTCGGCAGCTCGTATGCCAGATCGCTGGTCGCGACCACCAGGACCAGCCGGTCACCTGCGGGCAGGTTCCGCACCACACCGGGCAGCGTGACGGTCACGGTCCGGGCCGCGCCCGGCGTGAGTCCGGTGAGCCGGATCGGAGCCACCAGCCCTGCGGGCAACGTGTCGGTCCCGTCAGTGGCAACGTGATGTATGGACGCGAACAAGGTCGCGTCGGTGGCGTTGTGCGCCGTCACGTGCAGCGTGACTGTTGACGACCCCGCCACCAGCAGGCTGCCCGGAAGTGGCTGTGACGCGAACATGGCAATCTGACCCGGGATCGCCGTCAGGTTCCGGGAACCGGTCGCAGTGGCGGCGGTGCTCAGCAGGCCGCCCAGGCCCGGGACCGAGGTGACCGCGGCCGGGCTTCCCCCCGCGGGAGCGTAGATCGTCTGGGCAGGGCCAAAGACCCCCACCTGCTGGAATCGTCCGCTCGAATAGCCGCGATCGACCTGGAGGTTCTGTGACACGGTCCTTCCGGTGGCTGTTGAGATCCCCGACCCGGGCACCGTGACGTCGAAGGAGGCGTCTGCGCGCCCGCGGTGGAGCAGCACCGGGTCGAACCAGCCCTGCAGGTACTGCACCAGGTCCGACGTCGACGTCCCGCCGTCATGTCCACCGGAACGCCAGATCACCTTCACTGGTGTCCCGTTGGCGGCGATCCCCCTGGCATTGGCACCCGCCTGATCGAGGGGAAAGAGCGAGTCCTGCTCCCCCTGACTGAGCAGGGTCGGCGCGGAGATCCGGCTCAGCACACCCGCCGGGCTCGAGGCCCCCAGCAGCGACAGGATCGACGCGTTGGGCTCGCCTGTGCTGGCGGCCTGCTGGTAGGCCGCGCACAGCTCCGGTGCGAATCGCCCGCAGGCCCCGCCTTTCCGCCCCGAGGCGGAGGCGAACAGCTCTCCTGCCCACAGCTTCTTGAACACCCCTGGCTGGCCACCAGCTGCGTTCGGGAACAACGCCTGCGAAAGATCGTTCCAGGTGATGTCCGCGCCGACCGCGTCAACACGTTTGTCGTAGGCGCCGAGCAACAGCGCCAGTCCGCCACCGTATGAGGAACCTGCCACCCCAACTCGCGGATCCCCTGGCGCGTCTTTGACCACCTGTGGCAACGTCGCAAGATAGGAGATCAGCCTGCCGGCGTCAGCAACCTCATAGGCCGGCGCGTCCAGATGGATCAGTCCACCCGACTGACCGAAACCCCTTGCGGTGTAAGCCAGCACGACGTAGCCGTGCTCGGCGAGCGAGCGCGCCTCGGAGTCCAGATCGGTCTTCGATCCGCCAAATCCGTGAGCCAGAAGGACTGCCGGTGCAGGCGTCGCGGCCGGAAGGTAGACGGTTGTGTCCAGCCCGACCGTCGCGCCGGCCTCGGGCGTGCCCGCGACGAACTGGGACTGGGTACGAATTGTGGGACTCGACGTCATCACAGCTGCCACAGCCACGCCCCCGGCGACCAGCAGTACTACGGCCGCGGCAGCTGCCCAGCGAGCCCGCTTCCGCTGTGGGCGTCTCACGTCGACGAGGCCAGGCACTGCGGCGAAGCCAGACACTGCGTCGAGGCAAGACGATCAACCATCTCGAAACCTCTGGCAGTGAACAAGGTCATTGGGCGACTATATCGATCTGGAGCGAAGCCAACCTCGAACTTTTGCCGTGAGCTCCTGGGGATCGGCCGGCCACATGCCTCCATGTTCCGACGGTGGAGACGCACCGTGTTGAGTTCGTCTGGTCATTCTTCGGCTCAACCAACATCGGTCGCAGAGCTTGTGGGGGACGCGCCTGGATGGTGGGGGGCCAGGGCTAACGGTGACACCGGCGAAGGGACAGTTGGGAAGGCTGAGGGGAAGGCGTCCCGGTAGGACCGCCACCGACCGGCCGGGGTCTCGACACTCTCTGCCGCCAGCATGGCTCTGCCGATCGCGCGGGTGAAGCAGTCGCCGGCCGCATCCAGCAATGCGTGGAATGCCAACGGATCTGGCGCGCCACGGTCCCCAGTCGCCAAGGTGAACACGGTGTCGCCGTCGAACATGGTGTGCACCGGGCGGATGGCGCGGGCCATGCCGTCGTGGGCGATGCCCGACACCTTGGCGCACTGCGCCTTGGTCAGGTTCGCGTCGGTGGCCACGACGCCGATGGTGGTGGCAAATGCGGACCGCGCACGACCTGGGATGGCGACCGTTTCAGCGGCGGCGCGCGCAGCCGCGACCTCGTCGGCGTCGGGGAGCAGAAGGGCGGTGAACTCTCCTGGCAGCCCGAACCGGGCGGCATACAGTTCACCGGTGAGGGGGTCGACGCAGGAGCCAGAAGAGTTGACGACCACGAGCGCGGCCACCGTCGTACCGTCGGCGAGCACCACGCTGGCCGAACCCACCGCGCCCTTGAGCCCTCCGGCTGTGGCGCCTGTGCCGGCTCCTACGATCCCGATCGGCACCGAGCCGGCGGGACCCGAAATCGCTGCGTCATAAGCCTCTTCGCCCATGGCAGCTCCAGGATGCTTGGCGAAGTCGCCGCCGCGGCCGAGGTCAAAGATGACGGCGCCGGGCACGATCGGGACGACCTCACCCTGCCTGCCCGTCGGATAGCCGACCCCGGCCCGGAAGAGCCGCTGCATCACGCCGTCGGAGGTCGCAAGCCCGAACGAGCTCCCACCCGACAGCGTCACGGCGTGGACCTTTTCGACCATGTTGCGCGGGTCCAGGACGTCGGTCTCGCGGGTGCCCGGTCCACCCCCGCGAACGTCAACCCCAGCAACGGCACCACTCTCAGGCGCGAGGATCACCGTGGTGCCGGACAGCCACCCGTCGCTGCGACGCCCGGCATGCCCCACCCGGATGCCTGCCACGTCGGTCAGGCTGTTGGTCGGCCCGGGCTGGAGGATGGTCATCGGTGCTCTCACGACCGTCCTCGAGGTGGAGGCGCCAGGGAAGGTTCGAGCCCACTTCGGGCCACGCCTTCCACGACATGGGTCCTGAGCCGGTTGCCGTGGGGGACGTCAACGACATCCACGTGCTCACCAGGCGCTGGCCGGCCGGCCTCGGGCAGGGCCCGGCCAATCCTGACCGATCTGGCGTAGTTGAGATCTGCTTGCGCGACTGTCACCCCATGGACTTTGCCGTGAAGCATGATGCGAAGCATGGCGATGCCCTCCAGCTCAGAAGGCTCAAGAGTCTCAGGTTCCCAGGGGGCTCTCAAGCACACGGAAGCCGCAGGTTCTTAAGAGTCCGACCTGCCGGGAGAAGAGGTCGACATACCCAAGTGATTAAGGGCTGCGTGGCTGGGCGCAATTCGAGCTGTTTTGCGCAAAGGTGAAGGGTCGGGCTGGGCTGCCTCAGCGGATGAGACCCTCAGGTGTCAGCGGTAGTGAGCGGATGCGTCGCCCGGTCGCGGCGTGGATGGCGTTGGCGATCGCGGGAGCGACGGCGATGATCGGGGTCTCTCCCGCTCCCGTGGAGGGCAGGTCGGGGCGGTCGAGCACGGTGATGTCGATCGGGGGTGTGTCAGCGAACCGTGGGACCCGGTAGGTGGCCAGGGATGCGTTCTGGATTCGGCCGGCGTCGAAGTGGATCGCCTCGAACAGGGCGCCACCTAGCCCCATGACGGTTGCGCCGAGGATCTGGTTGCGCAGTCCGTCTGGATCGACGACGGCACCGCACTCGAAGACCGTGGCGAGGCTGAGCACGTGCAGTGCACCGTCGGGATCAACCGTGACATCGGCGGCAGTGGCGACCCGGGCATCCTTCTCGATGCCGCAGGCGATACCGACTCCTCGCCCCGCCCCGCTGGGGCGATGCCGCCAGTCGACACGCTCGGCGAGCCGGGTCAGCACCTCGATGAGGCGGGTGTCGCGCAGGTGGCGCAATCGCAGCTCGATCGGGTCGATCCGCAGCGCGGCGGCGACCTCGTCAACGTGAGACTCGCGGGCGAAGTGGTTGACGGTGGCGGCCAGAGCCCGGTAGGAGCCCTGGCGCAACGGTGAGCTCGCGGGCTGGAACCGCTCTCGCTTGTTGGGCACGTCGTAGGGAGAGAACAGTCCCGCCGAGCCGGAGTTGATGTTGGTGAACTCCCAGCTCATCAGGTTTCCGCCGCGGGTGGCAGTGCTGCGCACGTCAATGACGGCCGCCGGCCGGAAGTAGGCCCACCGAAACTCTTCCTCGCGCGTCCAAGACACCTTGACCGGTTGGCCGGTGGCCTGCGCCAGCCGGGCCGCTTCGACCGCGACGTCCCCAGAGTGTTTGCCGCCGAACCCGCCGCCAAAGTCCGGCACGACGATCCGAACCTGTTCTTCGTCAAGACCGAGCGCGGCGGCTACCTCATCGCGCACACCGAACGGCCGCTGGGTACCGACCCACACCGTTGCGCTGTCCCCGTGGAGCTGTGCCAGAGCGACGCGTGGCTCCATCGGGACATGTGCGATGTAGGAGCTCGTGTAGGTCGCCGCGAGGCAGAGATCTGTCTCGTTGGGCACCCTGTCGATGTCACCGATGTCGCGGTCGACGGCGCCTTCCCACCCCACGTTGTCGGCCGGGTGGCCACGCAGGTAGTTCTCCAGCTCGGTCTCTGCTGGCTGTTCGGTGCGCTCCCATTCCGCCTGCACCGCGTGCAGGGCCGCAGTTGCTGCCGCGCGGGTCGGAGCGCAGACCCCGACAAAGTCACCGTCTTCAACGACGATCACCCCCGGCATCTGCCGCGCCGCACTGGTGTCAACCGTGCTCAGCGCCGCCCCGAAACTAGGTGGTCGCAGCACCCGACCGTGCAGCATGCCGGGGAGAAACACGTCGGACGGAAACAGTTTCAACCCCGTCGTCGCGGCGATGAGGGCATCTCGCAGACTCGAGCCGTCGACGTCGTCGAGCCCGGGCGGCGCGGCGGAAAGCGGGTCGTCCGGGTCGACCCGGATGGTTCGCGAACCGCCGCCAACCAGGGCACCGTAGGCGATCTCACGGCCACCGCTGCGCTCGCAGACGACTCCTCTGGCCAAGCGAAGATCGTCGGGATCGCACTGCCATTGCTGGGCTGCCTTCCGCAGCAGTTCACGTCTCCCTGCGGCGGCGATCAGCCGCAGCGCATGGCCCGCATCGGGCAGGGACCGGCTGCCGAACGTTCCCAGGTCGAACGGCGCGCACGCGGTGTCGCCCATCTCGAGGCGGATCATCGACGTGGATGTGGCCAGCTCGGCGGCAATGACTCGGGTCAACGCCACGCGGTTGCCCTGCCCGCCGTCGACCTTTCCGGTGAACGCCGTGATGCGCCCGGCCTGGTCGATGACCAGACGCGCACCCCCTGGAGTCGACCAACCCCACTCGCGCTCACCAGGTAGATCGCCTCCGGCAGGCGGCAGCACCATCGTCCAGACGCCGGTCTGGGTCGGGGCCTCGGTCGCGGCGTCGCCCAGCGCCCCGGCCGGTTGAATCGTGCGGGGAGCGGCAAGAAGGCCGGTATCCATCTGCATGGCAGCGGCAGCGGCATGAACCGCTTGCAGAATCTGCGAGTATCCGCCGCACCGGCAGATGTTGCCAGCAAGCCCCTCGCGGATCGCCGCGTCGTCCGGCGTCGCGTCTCGCGCAAGCAAGGCCACGACCGACATCACCATGCCAGGCGTGCAGTACCCACACTGCAGCGATCGTGCCTCGACAAACGCGACCTGCACCGCGTGCAGACGTCCCTGGGAAGCCAACCCCTCCACCGTGGTTACAGCAGCGCCGTCGAGCGTCTCGACGTCCAGGGTGCAGGCCCGCGCGGCGACCTGATCGACGAGTACCGTGCACGCGCCGCACTGCCCCTCACCGCAGCCGTACTTCGTCCCGGTCAGACGCAAATCGTCCCGCAGCACCTCGAGCAGTGTTCGGCCTGACGACACATCGACTGCGAACTCGCTGCCGTTGACGATGAACTGCACCACACCCCAACGCTAACCCCTGCTGCTCCGGCACGCTCGACAACTACCACGAGAAGCGCGACCCTGTCGCAGAACTGGCCCTGTTGGCCGCTCGATCGGCCGCGGAGCAAACTCGCCAGGGTCATATGTGTCGGTCATGGGAATCCCCTTTGCTGGGGCCACAAACTGCCTGCGACGACAACAATCCCATGCCGCGTCGACCCGGTCGATAGAGCCGAAGGTCTCTGACGTGTCCGAAGCCTGGCAACCAGACGAGGAGCGTGGGGCTTACGTCGGGCGCGCCTTGGGCGAGGGGACGTCGGTCCCTTGCTGCCGCGTCCGTAGGCGACCATGATCATGGTACGCGGCGGTCTCGGCCGGGTGCCGAAATGGCGGCGCCGTCTGGGGGGCGACGGCCGACGGGTAGCTGGCGTGGGCGCACGTTCGCGTCCCTGATTGCTAGCAGCAACTACCGGCGGTTCGTGGTGGGCCAGTCGATCTCTCTGGTCGGCACGTGGATGCAGATGATCGGCCAGTCCTGGCTCGTGCTGCAGCTGACCGGATCGGCTACAACGCTTGGCATTGTTGCAGCGGTGCAGACGCTGCCGATCCTGCTACTGTCCCCATACGCCGGCGTGCTCGTCGACCGTAGGGGCAAGCGCCGCGTGCTCCTGATCACCCAGATGGTGATGGCGCTGCTTGCGCTGACTCTTGGTCTGCTCACGCTCACGCATGCGGTCCGCCTGTGGATGGTGATGGTGATCGCAGGCGGCCTGGGCCTCGCCACCTGTGTGGACAACCCGGCGCGGCAAGCTTTCGTCCCGGAGATTGTGGGCACTGACCTGGTGGCCAACGCCATCTCTTTGAACAGCGCGATGGTCAACGCTGCTCGCGCGGTCGGACCTGCGTTGGGTGGCGTGCTCATCGTGAGCGTCGGGGTCGCCGCCTGCTTCCTCTTCAATACGGTGTCGTTCGTCGCGGTCATCATCGCGCTGGCCACGATGAAGCAGGAACTGCTCCACCCTGCGGTCACGTCCATACACGCGCCGGGGCAGCTGCTCGAAGGCTTGCGCTACGTGCGACGCACTCCGCGGCTACTGACCCCCCTGCTGATGATGGCTCTGATCGGGGCGCTGTCGTATGAGTTCCAGGTCGTTCTGCCCGTCCTGGCCAAGAACACTTTTCACGGCAACGCCGATGCCTATGGGTTCTTCACCGCCGCGTTCGGCGTTGGCGCCGTCATCGGCGGTCTCGCGGTGGCCAGCCGTCGGCCCAAGGGAATGCGCAGCGTCGCCGTGGCCGCAGGCGCCTTTGGACTCACCATGATGGTTGCCGCCGTGGCGCCTACCCTCGCCACCGAGGTTCTCGCCCTGGCAACGGTCGGCGCCGGAAGCGTCGCGTTTATGTCCCGCGGCAATACCATGTTGCAGCTGACTGCCGACGAGACCATGCGCGGACGCGTAATGGCTTTGTGGGCCGTCGCCTTCCTGGGTACCACTTCGATCGGTGGCCCTATCGTGGGTTACGTCGCCCAGCACGCCAGCCCACGCTGGGGATTGGCCCTGGGCGGGCGGGCCGCGCTGACCGCAACCGCCCTTGCCGCCGCTCCCCACCTCCGCCCGGCCTGGCATCTCGGAGCTGACCGTACGCGCCCCCCGGCAAGGTCCGGGTAACCCAACGCGAACCAGCACTCTTAG
>Ga0209638_1002132_pt1 | contig 12268 bp, 10 predicted proteins | sample BarGraNGADG00211_FD_184490 | JGI IMG/M metagenome (GOLD analysis project Ga0209638, IMG submission 184490) | Arctic peat soil microbial communities from Barrow, Alaska - Barrow Graham LP Ref core NGADG0002-211 (SPAdes) (version 2) | ecosystem: Environmental > Terrestrial > Soil > Wetlands > Peat... | reverse complement strand
CACTCTGTTCCAGTCGTCAGCGCTGCTACCGACCTGGTTACTGATATCCAGGTTGGAACGGGTGTTGAACCTGTTTCACATACCAATACAAGCTGGATCAGTCTGCATAACCAGGCATTTGACGAATCCTGCTCCGGATGCCACACAACCGCTGATCCGGGCGGCACCAGCAATACATCCTTCTGTTCCAATAGTGAATGTCACGGCGGACCCTGGCAGTACGCCGGTTTCAATGCTCCCAAGCTGCGGGATGTATTAAAGAACGAACTTCCCAAGGTGATCCTGCCTACGCCTACGCCTGCTCCGACTCAGGTCGCGCAGCCTACTGCTAAGCCGGCCAGGGCCGATGGTAAGCTGTCTTATCCAGATGTGGCGGCACTGTTCGGAAAATGCACCGGGTGCCATACTGCTGGTGGCTCGGAAGGATTGGACCTGACCAGCTATCAGTCCATCATGAAGGGTAGCCAAGATGGAGCCGTCATCGTTCCGGGTGATCCAACCGGCAGTCTGCTGGTCCAAAAGCAGTCTGCCCCGCACAACAAGAATTTTACAGCGGACGAACTGGCCCGGATTGTGCAGTGGATCAAAGACGGGGCACTCGAGAAATAAGCCAAGCAGATTCTAGAAAATTGTCGGACAGGATCACCTGTCCGACAATTTTTTTAAGAAGAAGATCATATTTGCATTCCTGCGTTTTAATGTATAATTAATCCAGTTTGTCTGATCTGTCTGTCCGGTAGCGCTTTTTACAAGAAACCACACTTTTTCCATGAATTGGAGTGCGAAAATGAAGAGGAGAATGCTAGTGGCCAGGTATCCAATCCTGGTACTCTTCCTGGTAACTTTGTTGGCTGTTGGGTTGGCGTTGTTTGCCGGTCCTGTGGCGAGCGCCAGGGCTAATTCGGTATCAGCGCCTGCGCCCGTGCCAGCAGCTCAAAAGCCTGATAACAGTGCCTGCCTGGTTTGCCACAGCAAGCCTGGGCAAAGTTTAACGCTGCCGAGTGGTGAATTACTGAGCATATCCGTTGATCCAACCGCTTTCGATCATTCTACTCATACCACTCTGGCCTGCCAAACCTGCCACACAAACATTGCTGGTTTTCCTCACCCGGCAAATTCTGCCCAGGACTCACGCAGTTACACCCTGCAATATAAGGATACCTGCAAGCAGTGCCATGCCGACCAGTTTAAACAGTTAGCAGACAGCGTCCACACGACCCTGCTAAATCTAGGTAACCGCAATGCACCGGTCTGCTCGGACTGCCACAACGCTCACACCCAGGCACCGATTCAAAAAGATGCCAGCGGTAATCCGGCTGCCAGCGAACACGCCATCATCGCTAAGGTCTGCGCTCGCTGCCATAATGATATTTACAACCAATACCTGAACAGCGTTCACGGCAGCGGGATTGTCGACAATAAAAATCCGGATGTCCCGGCCTGCACAGACTGCCATGGTGTGCACACCATCCAGGGTCCCGATTCGCCCGGGTTCCGCATCAATTCGCCCACCCAGGTGTGCGGTAAGTGCCACACCGATGAGCAAAAAATGGCGAAATACGGTATCTCGACCCAGGTGATGAATACCTACGTGGCTGATTTTCACGGGACCACGGTCACGCTCTTCCAAAAAATCGACCCGGAAGCTGCCACCAACAAGCCGGTGTGCTATGACTGCCACGGTGTGCATGATATTCAACGGGTGGATGACCCAACCAAGGGAATTGCTCTCAAGCAAAATATGCTCAAGGCCTGCCAGCGCTGCCACCCAGATGCCACGACCAACTTCCCTGATGCCTGGCTCAGCCATTACATCCCCAGTCCGGATAAGTATCCATTGGTTTATTACGTAAACCTGTTTTACGTGATCCTGATCCCAACCGTTATTGGTGGCATGGTACTTTACGTTGGCACCGATATCTACCGTCGCAATATTTTTGACCGCCGCCATAAGAGCGCCAAAAATGAGGACAGGTCTGAAAAAGATGCCTCTGGCGATGTGAAGAAAGGCCAGGAGTAGTATCATGAACGAGCAAATCAAGAAAATTACCCGTTTCAGCATAATCCAGCGGATTGAGCATTGGCTGCTGTTTGCCTCTTTCACCACCCTGGCTTTGACCGGCCTTCCTCAGAAATACTCCCAGGTGGGCGTCTCAGAGTTTATGATCGCTTTCATGGGTGGGATAGAAGTGGTACGTACTATCCACCGCATTGCCGCCACCATCTTTTTACTCGAATCGGTCTATCACCTGGTGGTGATAGGTTATAAATTGATTGTCATGCGCATGAAGGCAACTATGCTTCCGGGAATGAGCGATGTTTCGGAAGCGATCCAATCCTTGTTATATAACGTAGGCATTCGCAAGGAACTGCCTAAAGCCGGACGGTATAACTTTGCTGAAAAATTGGAATATTGGGCCATGGTTTGGGGCCTGTTGATGATGGGCCTGACCGGATTTATCCTTTGGAACCCAATCATTTCTACCCAGGTGCTGCCCGGTGAGTTTATTCCGGCTGCCAAGTCAGCACATGGCAACGAAGCGGTGCTGGCGGTGCTGGCGATCCTCATCTGGCACTTTTACAGCGTCCACTTGAGACATTGGAACTGGAGCATGTTTAACGGAAATTTAACCCCTAAGGAGATGGAAGAAGAGCATCCTCTTGAGCTGGAAGACATTGAATCCGGAAAAGCAGCCGTCCGGCCAGATCCGGTCGTGCAGAAAAAGCGGGCTACAATTTATATCCCGGTGTCTACAGTGGTGGCGTTGGCGCTGATTTTTGGGGTTTACAAAATTATTACAGTTGAACAGACTGCCCTCACGACGATTGTGCCAGTGGATAATGGAGTGGCGGTTTTTGTCAAGCAGACTCCAACAACCATTCCCACCCAACTGCCAACGCCTACTTCGGCGCCCCTGCCAACCCAGGCGCCGGGCGCCACGAACACCGGCCCCTTGACCTGGGATAGCGGGATTGACCAGTTGTTTGCTGCCAATTGCACAGGCTGCCATGGAAGCTCGGGCGGATTAAAGCTGTCGAATTATGCTGACGCCATGAAGGGCGGAACGGATGGGGTGGTTATAAAGCCAGGCGACCCCAACGGCAGCCTGCTGGTACAAAAGATGTCGGGCGCCCACTCCAAGACCCTCAGTGCGGGTGACCTGGCGCAGGTTATTGAATGGATCAAGGCCGGAGCACTCGAAAAATAATAACCAATTATTGTATCTTCTCAATAAAGTAGGGTGTAGTGTTTTTTTGTGCGACGCAGCCGCACAAAAAAACACTACTTGCCCCTAATTATTGAGAAGCTGCCTATTACCCTACTATTTCAAGAACTTTCACAAGGAATGCAAGTTTATCGGCGGATTCCTCGATCTGTTTGGTGGTAGGCTTGCCGGCGCCGTGGCCGGCGCGAGTCTCGACCCGGATCAGGACGGGAGCAGGTCCTGCCTGGGCAGCCTGGAGTGCAGCCGTAAACTTGAAACTGTGAGCTGGAAAGACCCGGTCGTCATGGTCACCTGTGGTGACCAGAGTGGCAGGATAGGCCGTTCCAGGCTTGAGATTATGATAGGGCGAATAGGCCAGCAATGCCCGAAATTCTGCGGAATCGTCCACAGAACCATAATCAGAAACCCAGGCCCAGCCGATAGTGAACTTTTGAAAGCGCAGCATATCGAGGACACCCACGGCTGGGAGGCAGGCGCCAAACAGATCCGGGCGTTGGGTCATGCAGGCTCCCACCAGCAAACCGCCGTTACTGCGGCCCATGATGGCCAGGCGGGAAGTGCGGGTATAACGGGATTCAATCAGCCACTCTGCCGCGGCAATGAAGTCGTCAAACACATTTTGTTTGCATAACTTCATTCCGGCTTCATGCCAGGCTTTACCATATTCACCCCCGCCGCGCAGGTTGGCAACTGCAACCAGCCCTCCCATTTCCATCCAGACCAGCCAGGGAACGCTGAAAACAGGGGTGACAGATATATTGAAACCACCATAGCCATATAAGATGGTGGGGTTTTTGCCATCGCGGGGCATTCCTTTTTTGTGGACCAGAAACATTGGAATGGCCGTTCCATCTTTACTGGGATAAAAGACCTGATCGGTGACGTAATCCTGTGGGCTGAACCCCACCGCAGGTTGGCGGAAGACAGTGCTTTGACCTGTTTCCAGGTTGTAATGGTAAATTGTTCCAGGATCGGTAAAACTGGTGTACAGGTAAAAAGCATCCAGAACCTGGCGCGAACCAGAAAAGCCGCCGGCAGACCCGATGCCGGGCAGTTCCACCTGGCGGAGCAGTTCGCCGGCCAGGGAAAAGACTTTGACCAGACTGTGGGCGGCGTGTAAATATCCTACAAAGAACTGGTCCCCGGTCAGGTTGGCAAAATCAAGCGCATCCTGGCTTTGCGGAATTAACTCCTGCCAGGCCGGACGCGCCGGGTGCGAAAGATCGATGGTGATCACCTGTCCGAGGGGAGCAACCAGGTCGGTGCGGAAATAAAAGTGGGTTCCGTCGTTACCGAGAAACTGGTATTCGGCGTCAAAGGCCGGCAGCAGTTCGATAACGGGAGACCCAGGGATCGACAAATCCTGGTAAAAAATTGCATTTTCGACCTGGGTACCTTGCGAGACGGTGATGACCAGGTAGCGCCCATCGTCACTGACTTCGCCATTAAACAGCCATTCTTTGTGGTCCGGTCGTTGGTAGACCAGCCGGTCGGTAGACTGCGGCTCGCCCAGCTTGTGAAAATATAACTTGTGAAAGTAATTCTGGCTTTTAAAATCAGACCCTTCCACGGGCGCGTCATAGCGACTGTAGAAAAAGCCCTTCCCATCAACAGCCCAGGACGCTCCAGAAAATTTAACCCACTGCACCAGGTCTGGCAGGTCTTCGCCGGTATCCACCTGGCGGACGTGCATCTCCACCCAATCTGACCCGGCTCCAGATAAGCCGTACGCCACCCGGCGGCCATCCTTGCTGATGGCGACTGAGGTCAGGGCGATCGTACCATCTGCAGAAAGGATGTTGGGGTCCAGCAAAAGCCGGGGTTCGCTGTCCAGGCGGTCCAACCAATAGAGAACGGCCTGGTTTTGCAGGCCATCATTCCGAGTGAAAAAATAGCGGCCGCCCCAGCCGAATGGGATGGAATATTTTTCGTAATTCCACAGCTCAGTCATGCGGTCGAAAATCCTGGGCCGGGCCGGAATTCTTGCGAGGTATTTGAACGTGAGCTCATTCTGGGCGGTCACCCAGGCCTCGGTCTGGGGTGAATGATCATCTTCCAGCCAGCGATATGGATCGGGCACCGGAACGCCCTGGATTTGATCCACCACATTCTGGCGCGGGAAGTCGGGATAGGTGAAAGGTGTCATGAGTGCAGACGTGCTCCGCAGCCACGGCAGAATACATCCTCGGCTGCTGCACGCTTTCCACACTGATGGCAATAGACAGCTCCACCAGCGGAGGCTTTGACGCTGGACTTAAGGGGAGAATCATCGAATGCAGCATGCCGCCGGCGGACAGGTTCATCCTGTGACCGACGCTGCAGGAAGAACCAGGTTACCCCGCCGCCGATCAAAACCACACCCGCAATGGCAACGATCATGACCATGTTCAGCCCCTGGAACAATTCGCCGCTGCCGGATTGGCTGGTACTGTTGATGGGTGTAGGCGATTGGACTGTGATCGATGAAGCACTCAGCTTATCGTCAGGCTTGTTGTAGCTGATTTTAAAAGTAAAGGTGGTTCCAACTGCCACGGCTCCCACATCGTTTCCGAAATAGGTCAGGCCATCATTTCCTACGCTGCTAAGACCCTGGGTTGGCAGGATGGTCATTTGGGTGGCGTTGATTGGTTGTTGGATGCGGATGACCATGTCGTTTACCTTATAATCACCGGGCCAGGTGTATTGATAGCTGCGTGAGGCGCCATTTTTTACCAGCCCCGGATCATAATATTCGATTTGAAGGGTAGGGGATGGGGCTGTAAAGGAGATCTTGACCCAGTCTCCTTCCGTTGTGGCTGTATACGTCAGGTTATATAACAATCCATCTACATCCTGCATGGCAACGCTGGCAGGCAGGCCAACTGCCTTAGGAATACGCAGGGAAACCTGGGCAGGCATTGTGGTGGATGCCGGTAGGGTGATCTTATAAATAATCAGCGTGGCCGGCTGGTCGTATTCTGGCCAGATGTCGATCTGCATGTGATCGAATTCAAGGGGGCCTTGTGCTTGGGCGATAATGAAGGGTACGACAAGAAATCCGGCAAAAATAACAAGTGTAACAAGGAGGCGCTTCATGTTTTCCTTTTTTTCTGGGCATCGTTTCGATTGTACCAATAAGACATTAAAACTAAGTTATTAATTTCCTCCTATGCATACAATTTCTTAACCCAGGTAAAATCGCCGGACGAGACTGTGTCTGCCGGACGGGAGGGATAGGTCCAACCTGGGATGTCTGGCAAGCCCTCACTCTCGTCCATCAGGTAAATCTGAGGTTGGTCATTGGAGCGGATTTCAACAACAGCTCGATTCCACCGGGCGGGGGAGCCTCGTACTCGATCCTCCGCCATGTGTCCGGATTCAGATTTATAGGGAAGATGACGTTGTAGATATTTTTCCCATTTAATTCTGCTGCTTCAACCGGGATTTTGGGTGAGAAAATAATCACCAGACACCGGGCCTGGCGGAGTGAGCGCAAAATAAGGCGCAGGGTACGCAGGCCGTTTTCTGTTTTATCTTCCAATATAGTTTATTCAGGCGGCGCCAGAGAAACCAGGGGCGCCTGGCTCGTGATGATGCTATTGGCGCCATTTAACGCCGGGAAAACTTTGGCCTGGTGAAATTGTGGATCTTTAGGGTTTGCAAACTGCTGCTGCCAGGCATCGGGAGATTGGGCGGTGAGGCTGGCCCAGTAGGATTGGTTTTTATCGACGTCCAGCAGGTAGCTCAGGTCATCGAGGCGCGGTTGAGACGGGCTGAAGCCGGCGCCTGCCAGTTTAATCACGATGCAGGTTTTTTTCATAGGGACAGGTGGAGAAATGAATTATGCCCTTGAATTATAGTTCATTTGGATTTTTTAGCGGCGAATCAGGGTGACCGGGCTGCCGCAGCCGTTTTCAACCTGCAGGCAGGGGGTTTCTTCAAACTGGATCGTGGTGTGGTCGATGCCAAAATCTTTATCCAGACGCCTCTTCAGGTTAGTCATCAGCACGGACTGGCTTTCACCGGCTTCTATCACAATATGGGTGCTCAGTGAAATGTGTCCGGAACAAATATTCCAGACGTGCAGGTCATGCACCTCTTGAACGCCGCTCACCTGGGACATGGCTTCTCCGATCCGCTGGGTGGAAAGCCCTTCCGGTACGCCCTCGATCAGGATGTGGAGTGAGCTGCGGGTCAGGCGGTAGGCACTGACGGCAATGATTCCACCGATGAGCACACTAACCAGGGGGTCTATCCAATTCCAGCCGGTGAAGGAGATGATGATGGCAGCCAGGATTACCCCCACTGAGGAGACTGCGTCACCGATCACGTGCAGCAGGGCGCCGCGTAAATTCAGATCCTGGTGGGAGGAGCCCTCATCGATTTTGTGCGGATGCACCCCAAGGACGACCGCCACGATGATGTTGACAATCAGGCCAATGACGGCGATGACCAGCATTTCCAGGCTTTTGACGGGTGCGGGCGACTGCCAGCGCAGGTAAGACTCCCACCAGATGCCCAAGGCGATCACTACCAGGGTCAGCCCGTTTGCCAGGGCTGCCAGCACTTCCAGGCGGTGATAACCGAAGCTGTGATGTTCGTCCGGTGGGCGGGCGGAGATGCGTAAAGCCAGAAAGCTCATTCCCAGCGCCAGGATATCCATGAAGACGTGAGCCGAGTCTGAAAGCAGCGCCAGGCTGCCCGTCCACAATCCGCCGAGTAGTTCAGCGATAAAGATTAAAAAAGTGAGGGCAATTGAAAAAATAAAGCGGTGCTGAAGACCTGCGCTTTCGTGTGGCTGCATATGGGGGATTATATCGCGAAAAAAATCAACTGGCAGGCACAGAGGGCCTACCAGTTGATTTTAGGTTCTGTCCGATAAACTTCGCGGGGTGTTTTTTGGACCGCTTGCGGTCCAAAAAACACCCCGCGAAATAATTCTGAGATATATTCCTGTGATAGAATCATGCAAGCCGGGGACGCCGACCCCGGCTTGCGCTTAAGGAGGAGAAGAAGAGAAGTCGCTCTTAGAGCTTATATTACCAGAGACGGGTGATCCCTACTTGACGTCTACCCTACGCTTACCCTACAACAAAGGGAATAAACCGTTTTTCTTGTTGAGGAGTTTGAGAGTTAGCCATGATTGACACACCTTCCATTGAAACTTCAGCCCTGGGCCGGATTTACAAAATTCGCGGGGCCAAAAAGGGCGAACAAAAAGAGCTGGCAGCGCTGCAAGATGTGAACTTGCAGATCCATTCCGGTGAGCTGTTCGGTCTGCTGGGACCGAACGGGGCAGGTAAAACCACTTTGATCAAGGTCCTGACCACCTTGCTGGCTCCCACCTCCGGGTGGGCCAAGGTTGCAGGAATGGATGTGCTCAAAAACCCGGAGGCAGTCCGCCAGCGGATCAACATGGTCTCAGGGGGAGAGTCTTCCGGTTACGGCTTGCTGACGGTGCGCGAGAACCTGTGGATGTTTGCCCAGTTCTACGGTATCCCCAGCGATGAGGCCAACCGGCGCATTAAGACTTTGCTGGAGATCGTTGGGTTAGCTGACCGCGCCAACACCCGTTCTTCCAACCTTTCGACCGGCCTGCGCCAGAAAATGAACATCGTGCGCGGTTTCCTGACCGATCCGCAGGTGTTATTCCTGGACGAGCCCACCCTGGGGTTGGACGTTGGAGCGGCCCGCGACGTGCGCCAGTTCATCCGCCGTTGGATGAACGACGATCCTCAGCGCACGCTGCTGCTGACCACCCACTACCTGGTGGAGGCCGAAGAACTGTGCGACCGGGTGGCGATCATCAACAAGGGGCGAGTGCTGGCCTGTGATACACCGGCGGCGCTCAAGCAGAGCGTTCAAAAAGAGTCTATTTTCGAGATCCATCTCGAAAGCCCACGCCCGCTGGAGAGCCGGACTTTCACTACTATTGAACGGGTCAATTCTGTTCATTTCCACGCCGTCGATAACCACACCGTTATGGAAGTGTACTTACGGGAGGAGTCCGCCGTGGCCCAGGTTTTTGCGGCCCTGACCTCTCAGTCGGCGCGCATCCTCAGCTTGCAGAAGCGCGAACCCACCCTGGAAGATGTTTTTGTCAAACTGGTGGGGACGCGCATCGAGGAGGTCGAAAATGCAGATGCTCCCGCCAGTTAATAAACGTTATACCGGTTGGAGGCTGTTCCTGATGACCGTTTGGGGCCGGGCTTACCCGCGTGTGGTTGGCATGCAGCGAGAACGTTCCTGGATACTATTCGATATTTTACTGCCCATGCTGGGCGTGTCGGCTTACGTGTTTGTATACCGCGCCATCGGCGCTCCCGAAGATTATGTTGGTTTCGTGATTGTGGGTGGGGCCATGACCGCTTTCTGGATGAATGTGATGTGGTCGATGGCGAGCCAGCTTTTTTGGGAAAAGGAGCAGGGCAACCTGGCGCTGTATATTATTGCCCCCGGTCCCATGATGGCCAGCCTGCTGGGGATGGCCATCGGCGGTCTGTTCGCCACCACCCTGCGGGCTGCGGCTATCATTATCCTGGGCAGCCTGCTCTTTAATGTCAGTTATGCGGTCACCAACCTGCCGCTGATGATCCTGGTCTTCTTTGTGGCTATGACGGCACTGTACGGCATGGGTATGGCGACCTCTTCACTTTTCCTACTGCTCAGCCGTGAAGCCTGGCATATTGCCAACCTGGCCCAGGAACCGATTTACCTGCTGTCGGGGTTTTACTTCCCGATTAAGAATTATCCTTTCTGGATCGCGGCGGCCGGTTCGCTCATCCCGCTGACCCTGGGGTTAGACGCTATGCGCCAACTGGCTTTTACCAGCGGCCCCAGCCTGGGATTCATCAGCGTGCCGCTGGAACTGGGAGTGCTGTTCGTTCTGGCAGTGATCTTTCTGTTCATTTCTCGCTTACTCTTGAATTACATGGAGAAGCTGGCAGTGCGAGAGGGAAGATTAACGGAGAGCAGAGCATAGAACCAAGATGAACCAACTTAATAAATTCTTCCGTTCATTTTCTACTGCCGCCTGGCTGGGGTGGAAGATTGAGTCGAATTGGACCGATCCATTCCTTTTCTCGGTTTATTCGATCATTAAGCCGTTGGCAGGGGCTTTCATCCTGGTGGTCATGTACGGGGTGATTGCGAAAGGTAATTTTAGCACCCCAATTTTTGCCTACCTGTACATCGGCAATGCCTTTTACCGCTACGTGGGCGACGTGGTGACCGGCGTCTCCTGGGCGATTATCGATGACCGCGAACATTACCGTACCCTTAAGTATGTCTACGTTGCCCCAATCAGTATTCCCTTTTATCTAATGGGTCGGGGAATCGCCCGCGTGGTGACCAGCACTTTTTCGGTGCTGGTCATTATGCTGGTGGGGGTGTCCTTTTTGCAACTCAATTTCGATATCCAGAAAGTGGATTGGCCGCTGTTCCTGGTGACACTGGTGATTGGAATCGTGATGCTGGCGATGCTTGGACTGATACTGGCGGGGATCACCTTGATGTTGGCGCAGCACCAATACAGTATCGGTGATGCGGTGGCCGGGGCGCTGTACCTGTTCAGCGGGGCCATCTTCCCGTTGGAAGTGCTGCCGGCCTGGCTGCGCCCGGTGGGGTACGTGATTCCGGTTTCCTACTGGCTGGAACTGATCCGCCGCGCCCTGGTTGGCAATATTGCCCAGGCCTTCCCGACCTTCACTGGCCTGAGCAACATCCAGCTCCTGGCGATCATGGTTGGGCTGGCGGTGGTGTTTGGCGTGTTGGCAGTGTTCATATTCCGGTTATGCGATCGAATGGCCAGAGAACGCGGTTTGATTGATCTGACAACCAACTATTAAAGAGTAACCCTGCCAGGTTCAAGTACTGTGCTATGCTTAACCCATGACTGAACCAATCACCCCTTTTCACGCCGGTTTTGTGGCAATCATCGGCCGGCCCAACGTTGGAAAATCGACTCTGGTGAACGCGCTGATGGGCCAAAAAATAGCGGCTGTGTCTCCGCGCCCGCAGACTACCCGCCGCCGGCAGCTTGGTATTTTGACCCTGAAGAATGCTCAGGTAGTCTTCGTGGACACCCCCGGCCTGCACATTCCGCATCACAAGCTGGGCGAATATATGAATGAGGAGGCTGCCGCTTCGCTGGAGCACTGCGACCTGGTCAGCTGGATGGTGGACGCCAGTGAACCGCCCTCCGAAGAAGACCAGTTAATTGCGAAACGGCTGGCCCGGCTGGCTCACCGTCCGGCAGTGCTGCTGGTGCTCAACAAGACGGACCGCGTAAAACCCGGGGACCTGCCCGCCCGCCAGGCACAATTTGTGGAACTGCTGCCCTTTGCCCGGCCGCTGGCCATGTCGGCCTATGCGAGCGAGGGCAGGCAGGGTTATCTGGATGCCGTTCTGGAATACCTGCCAGAAGGCGCCCCATTTTTCGCCGAAGATCAGATTACCGATCTCTTTGAGCGTGAAATTGCCATGGACCTGATCCGTGAGGCAGCCTTGATGCACCTGCGGGACGAGGTGCCACACGCCCTGGGGGTGCGCATCGATGAGTTTAAGGAACGCAACCCCGAATTGAATTACATTGGAGCCACACTGCTGGTGGAAAAAGAGTCGCACAAGGGGATCGTGATCGGGCAGGGGGGCGAGATGCTCAAACGCATTGGCAGCACCGCCCGAAAATCGATCGAATCGATGACCGGCGTCAAGGTATTCCTGGAACTGCGAGTTAAGGTCAGCAAGGATTGGCGGGATAACCCGGCAATATTGAAGGTATTGGGATTCGGGAAAAAGTAAAGAGCGGCAGTATAAAGTTCGGATTAGAGGTGAGCGAAGGGCGGATTTTGGAATTCTGCACCCCGAAATCCGGGCCTTGATTGGGGAGGAAATATGGAAACCATACTGCTTGTTTTGACGTTTATCCTGGCGGTTTTTGATTGGGTTGCCACCGAAAAGAACTGGCATAAAGTACGCTTATTTTCCAAGCCTGCTACATTGATGGCGCTGATTGCCTGGTTTTCGGCGGCTGCCGGTTGGAACGGGGCTAACCTGTGGTT
>Ga0209638_1002131_pt1 | contig 12269 bp, 16 predicted proteins | sample BarGraNGADG00211_FD_184490 | JGI IMG/M metagenome (GOLD analysis project Ga0209638, IMG submission 184490) | Arctic peat soil microbial communities from Barrow, Alaska - Barrow Graham LP Ref core NGADG0002-211 (SPAdes) (version 2) | ecosystem: Environmental > Terrestrial > Soil > Wetlands > Peat... | reverse complement strand
AACGGCGGCGCGAGCGAGGTCATCACGGGGCGGCTCCTGAAGAAGCTTTTCGGGATGCGCGAGGAATACGTGCTCGCGACGAAGGTGCGCGGGAAGACGATGCCCGGCGAGAACGGCGTCGGGCTCTCACGCAAGCACATCCTCGCGTCGATCGACGCGTCGCTCACGCGGCTCGGGCACGACTACGTCGACCTGTACCAGATCCACCGCTGGGACGACGGTACGCCGATCGAGGAGACGATGGAGGCCCTGCACGACGTCGTGAAGGCCGGCAAGGCGCGCTACATCGGTGCGAGCAGCATGTTCGCGTGGCAGTTCGCGAAGGCGCAGTCGGTCGCGAAGACGCGCTTCGTCTCGATGCAGAACCACTACAACTTGATCTACCGCGAAGAGGAGCGGGAGATGATCCCGCAGTGCCTCGACCAGGGCGTCGCGGTGATTCCCTGGAGCCCGCTCGCACGCGGCCGGCTCGCCGGCAACCGCAGCACGTCCGGAGAGTTGCTGACGACCCGCGCCAAGACGGACGCGTTCGGCGAGAGCCTCTACAACCCCGAGCTCGACGCCCTCGTCATCGCCCGGCTCGCCGAGGTCGCAGCAACACGCGGCGTTCCCACGGCGCAGGTCGCGCTCGCGTGGCTGCTCCAGCGGCCGGGCGTCACCGCACCGATCGTCGGGGCGACGAAGCTCGCGCATCTCGAGGATGCGCTCGCGGCCGAGCAGCTGTCACTTGGCGCGGACGAGATCGCGCGGCTCGAAGAGCCGTACGTCCCGCGCCGCATCGCGTTCTGACGCCGTGCAGCTCCGGCGAATCTCGGCGACGCGCTACGTCACACCGCTCCGCGAAGGCGGGTCGCTGCCGGCGATCGTCGAGGCCGACGACGACGGGCTCTACGTGCTCAAGTTCTGCGGCGCCGGTCAGGGACGAAAGGCGCTCGTCGCCGAGGTCGTCGCCGGCGAGCTCGCACGCGCGCTCGGCTTCGACGTGCCGGAGCTCGCGCTCGTCGCGCTCGATCCCGTGATCGGGCGAGCCGAGCCCGATCCCGAGATCCAGGATCTGCTCGTCGCGAGCGCCGGCCTCAACCTCGGAGTCGACTTCCTGCCGGGCGCGCTGCCGTTCAGCCCCGCGGCCGGCATCGTCCCCGATGCTGCGCTCGCGGCCGAGATCGTCTGGTTCGACGCGCTCGTGACGAACGTCGACCGCACCGCCCAGAACACGAACCTGCTGCTGTGGCACGGCCGGCTCTGGCTCATCGACCACGGCGCGGCGCTCTTCTTCCACCACGCCACGACCCACGAGCCGGATCACGCGCGCAAGCCGTTCCCGGCGATTCGCGAGCACGTGCTATTGCCGTTCGCGGACTCGATCGTTGACGCCGACGCGCGGCTCGCGCAGCGGGTCACGCCCGAGCTGCTCGAGGAGATCGCGGCTGCGATTCCTGACGAGTGGCTCGACGGCGACGACCGAGCGGTCTACGTTGCGTACCTGCGCGAGCGCCTCGAGGCGCCGCGAACATTCGCCGAGGAGGCCGAGGAGGCTCGTGAGCGACGGTAGCCCGTTCTCGTATGCCGTGTATCGCATCGTCCCGCGCGTCGAGCGCGGCGAGCGGATCAACGTCGGCGTCGTCGTGTTCGCACGGACACTCGACTACCTCGGCGCACGCACGGCGCTCGACGAAGGGCGCCTTGCGGCGCTGTGGCCGGACATCGACCCCGCGACCGTGCGGCCGCACCTCGACGCGATCGAGCGCGTCGCGCGGGGTGACCCCGATGCCGGGCCGATCGCCGCCCTCGACACGACGGCGCGCTTCCACTGGCTCGTCTCACCGTCGAGCACGATCATCCAGCCGTCCGCCGTGCACACCGGCGTCTGCGGAGATCCCGCGGCCGAGCTCGACAAGCTGTTCGACGCCCTCGTGGCGTCGCCGAGCTAGCGATCCTGTGTGGCGAAACTCGACACTGTGATGATCGTGGTGATGCGACCACTGCCGCCGCAAGCGCTGCAGGTCTCGCTCAGATCATGCCCGCTGGTCGGATCGCCGGGAAACCACAGGGGAGCGCCAGTGCCGTCGCACTTCTCACACTTCTTTTGAATTCTCTCGCGTCTGAGCGTCCCGGCCATGCCAGAAATCGTAGCTCTGAGCAACGGCCGGAACAGCCCTCGCCGAATCCCTCCTACGAACGCCCCGTCCGGCACAGCGCCGTGTCGAGCACCTCCGTCAGCGCTTGCGCCGACGCGCCGTCGCCACCTGTCGCCCGCCACGCGATGTACCCGTCGGGGCGCACGAGCACCGCGCCAGCCGCCGTGATTCCGTAGGCCTCGGGAAAGGCGCCGTCGGGATCGCCGGGGCCGCCAGGACCGCCGACGCGGATCACGGCGAGCTCGGCTCCGTCGGCCGCCTGCGCCCAGGCGTCGCCGTCCGGCCCGGTGAGAAGGACGAAGCCGTCGCCGGCGAGATCGAGCGTCGAGATCCGTTCGCCGTCGCGCTCCAGCCACAGGTGCGGCATGCGCGTGCCGGGCGCTCCGTGCGACTCGCGGGGATCGACGTGCACGCTGTCGTCGGCAGGGTCCTCGGCGAGGATCGCACGCGAGCACAGGCGCGTGCCGAGGTCGATCTCGAGGTCGCCGACGATCGGCTCCATCCCGCCCGGCGCCAGGTACGGCGCGGCGCGCCCGACGTAACGCGTGTAGGCCTGCTCGGCAATGAAGCGCGCAACCGGCCGGCGCTCGGCGTCGTACGTGGCCAGCAGCTCCGGCCCGGCCCGGCCCTGGAGCACCGCCGCGAGCTTCCACGCGAGGTTCTCGCCGTCATGGAGGCCGGTGTTTCCGCCGTAGCCGCCGTAGGGCGGCATGACGTGCGCGGCGTCGCCGGCCAGGAAGATGCGCCCCTCCTGGAAGCGGCCGGCAACGTCGGCCATCGCCTGCCAGCGCATGACGTCCTCGACCGTGACGTCGACGTCGTCGGAACCCAGGCCTGCGTGCACGAGATCGATGCAGCGCTGCTCGTCGAGGTCCCAGACATCCGTGACCGGATTCTTCGGGTCGCCCGTCGAGTGCACCACGAGGAAGCCGGAGTGGTACGGCTTCTCGATGCGGAAGAAGCCCGCGAAGACGTCGTTCATGACCAAGATCACGCTCAGGTTTCGCCCGCGCAGGATCGGCTCGACGTCTGCGCGGAAGTAGATGGTGATCGCCTTGGAGAACACGCCCCGGCCGCTCATGCCGATGCCGAGCCCCTCGCGCACGGGGCTGCGTGGCCCGTCGGCGCCGATCAGGTAGCGCGACCGCACGGTCGACGTCTCGCCGCTCGCGCGGTCGCGAATGACGGAGGTCACGCCGTCGGCGTCCTGATCGCACTCGACCAGCTCGGTGTTGAAGCGCGTCTCGGCGCCGAGCTCCTCCGCGCGGGCGAGCAGCAGCGGCTCGAGGCCGATCTGCGTGACGAAGAGCCGCTCCGAAGGGCTCATGTCGCGCACGCCCTCGTTGAGGTTGGGGATGTGCCAGGCCAGCTCTTTACCCGCCAGCGTCTCGACCGACATGATCGCCCCGTCGGGCTCGAACTGCGCGTAGGAGCTCTCGCGCACCTGGTCCTCGATGCCCGCCTTGCGCAGGATCTCCATCGAGCGCTGCAGGATGAACGCGGCGCGGGGATGGATGGCGCTGCCGGGGTGCCGCTCGACGACGAGCGACCGGATCCCGTGCCCGCCGAGCAGCATCGCCGTTGTCATTCCGACCAGGCTGCCGCCTGCGATCAGAACGGGAAGCTCGTCGTCAGGCATGAGAGACCTCCGATCTTCTAGCGGTACTGCTCGATGAGCAGGCGCGCCAGGCCCTGCGCACGCTTCGCCGCATCGAGATCGCCCTCGCCGGCCTGGACGATCGCGCCTTTCATGAGGATGTGGAACGACAGGGCGAACTGCCCGGCGTCCCGCAGACCCGCCTCCTCGGCGAGCGTACGGATCACGCCACGGATGTTCTCGAGGTGCTTCGCGCTCGCGGCACGGATGTCGCTGCCGGGATCGCCCGTCTCGAGCATCACGTTGACGAACGAGCAGCCCTCGAAGTCGTCGCGGCGGAACCACTCGTCGAACAGGTCGAAGATCGCGAGGAGCGCCGCCTCGGGCGTGCCGCCGCGAAGCCGCGCTTCCTGCTCGACCCAGCCGTATGTCCACAACTGCTCGCGGCGCTCGAGGAACGCCAGCACGAGATCGTTCTTCGACGGGAAGTGCCGGTAGAGCGTCGCCTTCGCCACCGATGCGCGGGCGATCACCTCTTCGATGCCGACGCCGCTCACGCCCCTGCGTGAGAAGAGCTCGTACGCGCTCTCCAGAATCCGTTGGCGCGGCCTGCGTTCGGCCGTAGCGACGATCGCTTCGGTCATCGAGCCGACCTTACGCCAATGCGAGGCCGGTGGACAGAACGGTCTTCCTGGCGATGGCACGGGGTCGCGGTTCCGTCGCGCCCATCTGCGACGCTGGCAGCGTGCCGGGCCTGAGAACCGCCCCGTTCTTCCTGCTGCTCGCCGCCGCGGCGGCCCTTGCGACGGCCGGATGCGGCGGCGGCGGCAGGCTCTCGCACGCCGATTTCGTCAAGCGTGCCGACGCCGTCTGCACCGCGTTCCGGGCCTCGACCCAGAGCGTCACGCGACCACGGACGTACGCCGACATCGTCGCCTACGTCCGCAAGACACGACCGCTGTACGAGGCGGCCCGGATCAAGCTCGAGGGACTGAAACCGCCGGTGAAGGACGAGCCGGCCGTCCGGACCTGGCTCGCAGCGGACAGGCAGATCAGCGACGCGCTCCGCGATCTCGGCGAGGCGGCGCTCCGGCACGACTTTCCCGCGGTGAGCACCGCCGCCGCCCGCGTGCAGGCGGAGGGTGTCACAAGCCGTCACGCCGCACAGGAGCTCGACCTGCAGGTCTGCTCGCAGGCCTGAGGGCTTACTCAGCGGCCGGTGAAGCTCGGCGGGCGCTTCTCGAGGAATGCAGTCACGCCCTCGCGGAAGTCGTCGCTCTGCACCGCGACCGACTGGAGCTGCGCCTCGAGCTCGAGCTGCTCGTCGAGCGTCGCCGTGTCGGCGTGATCGAAGAGCCGCTTCGTCATGCCGATCGCACTCGTCGGCAGCGTGGCGTAGAGCGCGGCGAGCTCGGCCGCCCGGGCGGCGAGACCGTCAGCCTCGACGACCTCACTGACGAGCCCCCAGGCGTGGGCCTCTGCAGCGGTCAGCCGCCGATTCGACGTCATCCACTCGAATGCGCGCGGCGCGCCGAGCAGACGGTGGATGAAGTACGTGCCGCCGGCGTCGGGTACGAGCCCGATCCCGATGAAGCCGGGGACGAAGGTCGCGGCGTCGGAGGCGATGCGGATGTCGCACGCACACGCGAACGACAGGCCCGCGCCGGCGCACGCGCCGTTGACGGCGGCGATCACGGGCTTCTCGAGCGCGCGAATCGCAAGCACGTTCGGGTGGTACGTCGCGCGCAGCGCGTCGCTGACGTCGCCGGCCTCGGAGAACTCCTTCAGGTCCTGCCCCGCGCAGAAGCCCTTGCCCGCGCCGGTGACGACGACGGCGCGCACCTCCGGGTCACGCGCTTCCTTGAATGCCTCGCGCAGGCCCGCGTGCACGGCGCGATTGAACGCGTTGAACACCTCGGGGCGGTTCAGCGTGATCGTCTGCACCGCGCCGTCGCGCGTGACTTCGACCTCGGCCATTCGGGGAGCCTAACGACCCTTGAATTCCGCCGGGCGCTTCTCGACGAACGCCTGCAGCCCTTCGCCGGCGTCCTCCGAGGCGCGCGCGAGCAGGAACGCGCGGCGCTCGAACGCGATGCCCGACGCGAGTGTCGTCTCGAACGCCTGGTCGACGGCCTCTTTCGCGAGCCGCACGGCGATCGGCCCTTTCGCGGCTATCTCGCGGGCGACGCGCTTCGCCTCGTCGAGCCACACTTCCTTCGCGACGACGCGCGCAACGAGCCCGAAGTCGAGCGCCTCGCGCGCGGAGAGCATCCGCCCGGTGAGGATCATGTCCATCGCCACGGCCTTGCCGACCGCCCTCGTGAGTCGTTGCGTCCCGCCCGCGCCGGGCAGCACACCGAGATTGATCTCGGGCTGGCCGAACTTCGCCGACTCCGACGCGACGATCAGGTCGCAGAGCATCGCGAGCTCGCACCCACCGCCGAGGCAGAAGCCGGACACGGCCGCGACGAGCGGCGTCCGGATGTCGCGAATCGCGTCCCACCGATCGAGTCGCCGGCCCTCGTAGAGCGAGATCGGCGTGCCCGTCGCAAGCTCGCCGATGTCCGCGCCGGCGGCAAACGCCCGCTCGCCGCCTCCGACCACGATCGCGCGAATCTCGGGATCCGCGTCGAGGTCCTCCAATGCGGCGGCGAGCGCCGCCATCAACTCGCCCGACAGCGCGTTCAGCTGCTTCGGACGGTTCAGCAGCACGACGGCGATCGGGCCGTCTCGCTCGACGACGACCAGGTCCTCGCCGGCGGAGCCGCTCACGAGATGTCTGCGAACAACACACTCGGCTGCGGGAAGCCGCGTTCGTACGCGTCCTTGCCCGCCGCCATGAACTCGTCGCTGCGCGCGCCGTTCTTGAATGCGTCTTCGTCGGCGAACTCCCACTCTGCGTAATACGCGAACGACGGCTCTCCCATCGGCGAGCCGAAGACCTTGCCGTGGCGGAAAATTGCATTCGGGACGTGTGTGCAGAGCTCGGCGTGCTCTGCGTAGGAATCTCCGTCCGGCTCCTTCTCGTGCAGCACGACAACGCGATACATGGCTTCCTTTCGGTCGCTGGCGGAGGGAGACTATCCCGACCGAACCGAGGAGGAGCCCTGGCTATCCCACCCCCCGGTTAAGGTGGACACCGTGTCGGGGAGCGGGATAGCGGTCGGCCTCTCCGTGCTCGCCGGTCTCGCGGGCGCCGTCCAGGTCGCGCTGATGTCGCAGCTCGGCGACCGGATCAGCATCGCGGGTGCGCTCGCGTTTGCGACGTTGTTCACCGCCGTCGCGTCATTTCTCATCCTCGTGATCGCCCGGCACAGCTTCTCGGCCTACGTCGACGCCTTCCATCAGCCCTGGTGGATCCTCATGGGCGGCCTGATGGGGCTGCTGATCGTGTTCACGATCACCTACGCCGGGCCGCGGATCGGCACCGCGCCGACGCTCGGGATCCTCATCGCCGGCCAGCTCGTGATGGGCGCTGCGATCGACCGCTGGGGTCTCTTCGGCTCGGACAAGGTCGCGCTGCACTGGCCCCGCGTCGCGGGGATCGTGCTGCTCGGAATCGGCGCCGGGCTCTCGCTGAAGAATTAAGAGGTTTGATGTGGGTTGGACGTGCGTGCGGGGATGGGCCAGACCAAGCGATTCGGCTGGATCCGTCGCAGGACATAGTGGTTCTACGTTCAAGACGGATACGGGCGAAGCGCGCAGCGTCTGGCACACCATCCGTGCGTGCGGCCAGCCCGCATCAAGCCTCTAATGCGCGAGCGCCGGCTCTCGGCCGTCGGTCTCGTGCTCGGCGCGGCGTGCTCGGTGCAGGGCGGCGCCGCGGTCGCGAAGTCGCTCTTCCCGCAGCTCGGCCCGCCCGGGGTCGTGTTCTTGCGACTGCTGTTCGGCGCGCTTGCCCTCTGGGCGATCGCACGACCGCAGATCCGCGGGCGCAGCCGCGCCGATCTTCAGCTCGTGGCCGTCCTCGGTGTCGTGCTCGTCTCGATGAACCTGTGCTTCTACGAGGCGATCGCGCGCCTGCCGCTCGGTATCGCCGTCACGGTGGAGTTCCTCGGACCGCTCGCCGTCGCGGTGCTGCTCTCGCGCAGGCCGGTCGATCTCGTCTGGGTCGCGCTGGCCGGCAGCGGCGTTGCGCTGCTCGCGGACGGCGGCAGCAAGAGCGTGCACGCGACCGGCATCGTGCTCGCCGCGACCGCCGGACTGTTCTGGGCGCTCTACATCCTGCTCAGCGTCCGTGTCGGCCGCCGCTGGCCCGGGCCGACCGGCCTCGCGCCGGCGATGGTCGTCGGCGGCTTGCTCGCACTGCCGTGGGGAATCATCAGCGCCGGTAGTCATCTCGGCGACGCCCCGCTCGTCGGCGCAGCAGCGGGTGTGGGTCTGCTGTCGTCGGCGCTGCCGTGGTCGCTCGAGCTCGAAGCGTTGCGCCGCCTGCCGCCCGCGGTGTTCAGCGTCGTACTGAGCCTCGAGCCCGCCGTCGCGGCGCTCGCGGGATTCGTGTTCCTGCACGAGCACCTGCGCTCGCGCGCATGGATCGCGATCGGCATGGTCGTGCTGGCGAGCGCCGGGGCCGCGCGGCGGCGTCCGCCCGCTGCGCCCGTCGACGCGTAGCCCTGCTCATTCGCCGGTGACGACAGGCGTGTGCGTCGGTGTGCTCGCAGCGAGCGGCGAGCGCTGCAGCAGCGCGAACGACGACTCGACAACAGGCCCCACGAGCACGGCGAAGAGAACCGTGCCGACGCCGAAGGTGCCGCCGAGCACGATGCCGATCGCGAGCGCGCACACCTCGAGCACCGCACGCACGAGTCCCACGCGCCGCCCGGTGCGACGTGAGCCGACGAGCATCAACGTGTCGCGCGGCCCCGCGCCGAGATCCGCGCCGATGTAGAACGCCGACGCGGGCCCGATCAGCCAGATGCCGACGACGAGGAGCGGGATCCGTACCGACAGGCCGTCGTGTGCGAGCGCGGTCACTGCATGGATCGACGTGAGCCCCTGGATGAACGCTCCCACGAGCACGGCGTTCGCGAACGTGCCGAGGCCGGGCGCGCCGCCGAGCGACCAGCCGAGGAGGAGCACGGTCAGCCCGATCGCGACGTTCGCCATGCCGAAGGAGAGCGGCGAGTGCTTCGCAAGTCCCTGGTTGAGCACGTCCCACGGCGAGAGGCCGAGCTTCGACTCGAGGATGAGCACGATCGCGAGCGCGAACAGAAGAAGCCCGAACGCAAGGCTCACCAGGCGGACGGCAAGGCCGCCGCGTACACGCGGATGCGTCCTCGTTACAGCCCGAACGGCTTGAACGGCGCTTCCGCCATGAACCGCAAAATACCGGTTGACGGCGGGGTAGCGAATAGCGCACACTCTGGATCCGAGATGAGGCAGGACGTTTCTCTCTGACGGAGAACGGGCATCTATCGGATCCGAGCAAGGAACGAGGAGGAGCACATGTCGAACACGATCCAGGTCGAAGCAGCACGCATCCCGGACCGTGACCGGCTGCTCCGTGAGCTCGAGGAGGCCGGCCTCAAGGCCAAGGCCGTCGACGAGCTCGGCATCACCGTCAAGTGCGCCGAGGGCGACGAAGAGGCCTCGCACGAGATCTTCGCGCACGTCGAGCGCGTGATCATGAGCATCGGCGCCTCCTTCGTGCCGACGAAGCACGAAGACGTGATCTACATCCGCCCTCCTGTTGGTTAGCGCTCGGTCTTAAAGCTCTTCGTCGCGGAGCGGAACTTGTTCCGCGCAGCAGTGGCCACGCTTCGCCGTGAGCACACGAAGAAGGGGGCCCACGGGGGAAACATGGTTTCCCCCGTGAAGCGAGTGAGCGAGCCTCAGCGAGTGAACAACGCGGCTTGGCCTTGGCCGACGCCGACGCAGAGCGTGGCGAGGCCGTAGCGGCCTTCGCGGCGGCGGAGCTCGTGCAGGAGGGAGACGACGAGGCGGGCGCCGCTCATGCCGAGCGGATGGCCGAGCGCGATCGCGCCGCCGTTGACGTTCACCTTCTCGGGGTCGAGACCGAGCTCACGCATGACCACGAGGCTTTGCGACGCGAACGCCTCGTTCAACTCGACGAGATCGAGCGCGCCGACGCCGATGCCCGTGCGCGCGAGCACCTTCTGCACGGCGGGGATCGGGCCGATGCCCATCACGCGCGGGTCGACACCCGCGGCGGCGCTGCCGAGGAAGGTCCCGAGGGGCTCGATGCCGAGCTCCCGCGCCTTCTCCTCGGACGCGACCACGACCGCTGCGGCGCCGTCGTTGATACCGGACGAGTTCCCGGCGGTGACCGTGCCGTCCTTGCGGAATGCAGGCCTCAGCGTCGCGAGCTTCTCGAGCGTCGTGTCGGGGCGCGGGTGCTCGTCGCGCGTGACGTCGCCGACCGGCACGAGCTCGTCGTCGAACCGTCCCGCCTCTGCGGCGGCTGCCCAACGCTGATGCGACGCGAGCGCGAACGCATCCTGGTCCTCGCGCGAGACGCCCCAGCGCTCGGCGACGTTCTCGCCCGTCTCGCCCATCGCCTCCAGCGGAAACATCTCTTCCAGCCGCGGATTCGGGAAGCGCCAGCCGAGCGTCGTGTCGTACAGCGTGCGATCGCCGCGCGGGAAGGCCTTATCCGGCTTCGCCGTCACGAGCGGCGCGCGCGACATCGACTCGACACCGCCCGCGACGAACAGATCGCCGTCGCCCGCGATCACCGCGTGACACGCACCGACGATGGCGGAGAGCCCCGACGCGCAGAGCCGGTTGACCGTGACGCCCGCAACCGACTCCGGCAAGCCGGCGAGCAGCGCCGCCATGCGCGCCACATTCCGGTTGTCCTCGCCCGCCTGGTTCGCGTTGCCGAACCAGACCTCCTCGATCTCGCCCTCCGGCACGCCGGAGCGATCGACGACCTCGCGAATGACGAGCGCGGCGAGGTCGTCCGGACGCACCCCCGAGAGCGCACCGCCGTAGCGGCCGATCGGGGTGCGAACGCCTGCGAGGACGACTGCCCGCGTCACGATGCGAATTCAACCCGAACCGGGGTGTCGTACGCACCCGCGGCCTCGGCGCGCGAGAGAAGCTCCTGCACCGCGAGCCGGCCCTCGTCGCCGTAGTCCTGCGTCAGCTCGTTCACGTACATGCCGATGAAGCGGTCGCCGCGCGCGCTGTCCATGCCGCGCCCGAAGCCGAGCGCGTACTCGAGCGCCTCGTCGCGATGCTCGAGCGCAGCGTCGATCGACTCGCGGAGAATCGCCGACACCTGGCGCACCGCATCGCCGCCGAGGTCGCGCCGCACGAGATTGACCCCGAGTGGCAACGGCAGTCCCGTCTCGAGCAGCCACCACTCGCCGAGGTCGAGGCACTTCTCGAGGCCGGAGTCGAGGTACGTGAGCTGCCCCTCGTGGATGATCAGCCCGGCGGGCGCGTCACCGGCTGCGACCGCGGGGAGAATCGCGTCGAACGGCAGCACGCGGGAGTCGAAGTCGCCGAGTGCCATCTTCAGGACGAGGAATGCGGTCGTCAGCTTCCCGGGCACGAGGATCTCCGTCGTGCGCAACTCGTCGAGCGACAACTTCTCGCGCGCGACGACGATCGGCCCGTAGCCCGAGCCCATGCTGCCTCCGTGCGGCAGCAGGAGGTAGCGATCCTGCACGAGCGGATACGTCGCGAGCGACACGGCGGTCACCTCGAGCCGACCTTCGAGCGACCACTCGTTGAGCGTCTGGATGTCCTCGATCACCGGCTCGAACTCGAAGCCGCGCGGATCGACGGTGCCCGAAGCCAGCCCCCAGAACATGAAGGCATCGTCTGGATCTGCACTGAAACCGACGCGAACGAGCATGGGGCGGGACCCTAGCCGCGTACACTCATGCCATGTCGCAGGAGCCGCTGACCGAGGCGATCCAGCACTACCTCCGCGAGATCTACAAGCTCGGCCAGGCGGAGAGCTCGCCGGTGTCGGTGACGGCACTCGCCCGCGCGCAGGGGGTCTCGGCTGCCTCTGCGAGCGCGATGGTGAAGAAGCTCGCGGCCCTGAAGCTCGCGGAGCACGCGCCGTACCGCGGCGTGTCACTCACGCCCGGAGGCGAGCGGGTGGCAATCGAGGTGATCCGCCATCACCGGCTGCTCGAGCTCTACCTCGCCGAGACGCTCGGCGTCGACGTGGCGGACGTTCACGACGAGGCCGACAAGCTGGAGCACGCGATCTCGGAAGAGCTGGAGGCGCGCATCGACCAGGCGCTCGGGTTCCCGACACACGACCCGCACGGGGACCCGATCCCCGACGCGAACCTCCGCTGGCCGCACGCCTCGAGCGGCTAGCTGTCCTGCCCACGCACGTTGTGAGCGGCTGAGAGATACATCCGGTCGCGGTCGCGCCTCTGGCTTCTGCCTGCCTGCCGGCCGAGCGAGTGCCAGGGCCGGCTCGCACCGATCTCCCGCTCGTCCAGCCGGGCCATGCTCCGATCCAAGAGCGGGACCTGGTTCGAACCAGGTCCCGCCTTGTGCGCCCGGCAAGACATGTCACCCCGCCAGCCCGCTCAGCTACCGGC
>Ga0209638_1002130_pt1 | contig 12272 bp, 15 predicted proteins | sample BarGraNGADG00211_FD_184490 | JGI IMG/M metagenome (GOLD analysis project Ga0209638, IMG submission 184490) | Arctic peat soil microbial communities from Barrow, Alaska - Barrow Graham LP Ref core NGADG0002-211 (SPAdes) (version 2) | ecosystem: Environmental > Terrestrial > Soil > Wetlands > Peat... | reverse complement strand
CGCCACCAACGGTGACGGCAACCTGGATCCCGTCGTCAATCGCGTGAACGATCTGCCGGGCGAAATTTGTCAGGCTGGACGAGTCGATACCGAACGGGCGGTCGCCCATGAGGGCTTCCCCGCTGAGTTTCACGAGCGCCCGTTGATAGCGACCCGCCACTGGCTATCCCTTTCCTATCGGCGTTAGCGACCCAGTTCGAACCGGGTGAACCGGCTTACCCGGACGTTCTCCCCGGTCTTGGCGATGACTTCCTTCACCAGGTCGGCAATCGTCTGGGAGGAATCGCGGATGTACGGCTGTGCGAGGAGGCAGACCTCGGCGTCCGAACCTTCGAGTTCGGGCGGCCGGTTCTCGGGCGCGACCACGGCCGGGTTCATCGCGGCGACCTGCATGGCGATGTTCCGGGCGAGGGTGCGGAAGTCGTCGGTGTTGGCGACGAAGTCGGTCTCGCAGTTGAGTTCGACGAGGACGCCGATGCGGCCGCCGGCGTGGATGTAGCTATCGATGACGCCGTTCTTCGTCTCGCGATCGGCGCGCTTCGCGGCCATTGCGACGCCCTTCTCGCGCAGGATTGCGGAGGCAGCCTTCATATCGCCCTTCGCTTCGTCGAGGGCGCGCTTGGCATCCATGACGCCCGCTCCCGTCGCGTCACGGAGTTCTTTCACCATTGCTGTTGTGATTTCCACCGGGGCTACTACTCCTGTGCCGCGGCTGACGCGGCCTGGACTTCTGCTGAGATCACGGTCACTGAGGCTTCGCTCGCGACTTCCTGGACTTCGTCCGGTGAAGCTGAGTACGACCCGCTGGCAACGCCGCGTTCGGCGGCTTCGGCCAGGCGGGCCAGGTCGTCCGTGCGGACACCGGCACCGGCTCCTGCCTCGCGAGAGGCGCGGCCTTCGATGGCGCCGTCGGCAACCTTGCTGAGGATGAGCTTGATCGCGCGGATCGCGTCGTCGTTGCTCGGAATCGGGTAGGCGATCGGGTCCGGGTCGCAGTTCGTATCAACGAGAGAAACGATCGGAATCCCGAGGCGGGTGCATTCGGCAACCGCGATGGCTTCCTTCACCGTATCGATGATGAAGACGGCGGCGGGAAGCCGGTCCATGCTCTTGATGCCACCGAAGTAGTGATTGAGGCGCTCGATCTCGTTCGAGATGTCGAGTTGCTCTTTCTTGGTCATACGGGAGAAGTCGCCGCGGGCCATCGAAGTTTCGAGGCTGGCGAGGTGCTTAATCCGGCTCTGGATGGTGCGGAAGTTGGTCAGCGTGCCACCGAGCCAACGGTTGTTCACGAAGGGGAGGCCGGCTTTCACGGCTTCCATCTCGACGGTTTCGCGAGCCTGCTTCTTCGTGCCGATGATGAGAACGGCGCCGTTGCCGGCAACAACGTCACGGACGAAGTTGATGGCCTCATCGAGACGAGTGACTGTCTGCTGCAGGTCGATGATGTGAATGCCGTTGCGCTCGGTGAAGATGAACTGTCGCATCTTCGGGTTCCAACGGCGGGTCTGGTGGCCGAAATGAACTCCGGCTTCCAGCAGCTGCTTCATGCTGACGGGCGTGACCAGGGTAGCCTCCAACAGTGCGACGTAGAGATTTGACCCGTCGAAACGAGCCGGACGTCGCCGTGCGTAAACGCGCAGGAGCCAGCATACCCCGGGTAGCGCGTTTCACGGAAGGAAGACTGGAAAGAAGGCCGACCAGTTTGTTGCTTTCGATCTGGCGATTTGCTAACTTTCGTTACTAAGAAGGAGGTGGTGCGCATGGACGATCACAGTCGTAGTTACGGCCGGACCTTAGCGCTGGAGGTGGCCTCCTCCTAAGACTCCGGTCTTAGCTGCGAACACGGGCCGGGCATACAGCCCGGCCCTTTTTTTGCCTCCAAAACTATGACCCAGCAACCGGTATTTTCTGCCACCGACTTCCAGGCAGCGCTCACCACACGGGCGATTGGCCGCTTCCTCGTCTACCGGCCACAGACTGATACCACGATGATCTTGGCGCGCCGCGAGGCCGACGAAGGCGGGCCGCACGGGACGATGGTGCTCGCTGAGGAGCAAACGGCCGGGCGCGGGCGAAGGGGGCGAAGCTTCTTCAGCCCGCCGGGCGAGAACCTCTACTTCACGATGGTTTTGCGGTTGCCGCTGGATGTGCACCGGCGGTTGCCGGTCGCGGTACCCCTTGCCGTGGCGGACGCATGTGCACATGAGGGGGTCGATGCGCGGATCAAGTGGCCGAATGACATCTGGGTTGGCGAGCGGAAGCTGTCAGGCATGTTGATCGACGCGGAGTTGACCAGCGACGGCGCGATCGCGTTTCCCGGTATCGGCGTGAATGTCAACGGTGATCCCACCCTCAACCCGGAGCTTCGCGACCTTGCGACGAGCCTTCGCCGAGAGTTGGGGAAGACGGTCCGGCGGGAGCTGCTCCTGGCGCGGATCTGCAACGGGCTGGAGGCCGCGCTGGCGCTCCCGGAGCAGGAACTCCTCGCCGCCTACCGGGCGTTAAGCATGATCCTGGGGCGCCGGGTCACAGTGTCTCCAATCCAGGGGCCGGCCTTTGAAGCAGTCGCCGAGGCCATCCGTGAGGACGGTTCGCTCGAGGTGCGGAGTGGTGACGGCGCGATCGAGGTCGTCACGGCAGCGGACGTCTCCCTGCGCCCGCTGGGCTGAGAGGGACCTGTTTCCCGAGCGCCGTCGCTCTCAAATGTGCGGAGTGATTCGAGCCCGGGAATCGACTATCGTTCAGGTATGACATTCGATGAGATTTACCGGCTGGCGGTGAGCCGGAAGAGCGAGATGCCGGAGGGCTCATCGACGAGCGCCCTTTTCGCGCAGGGTTCGCACGCGATCGGGAAGAAGCTTGTCGAAGAAGCCGCCGAGAGCTGGATGGCGGCGCGTTTCGAAAGCGGCGAGGCCCTGGCCGCGGAGCTCTCGCAGGTCCTTTATTATGTGGCCTGCATGATGGCGGAAAATCAGCTCTCACTTGAAGATGTGTATCGAACCCTATGATTAAGGTTGCACTCCCCAACAAAGGCGTCCTTTTCGAGCCAACCATTGAGTTGCTCGCTTCCTGCGGCTACAAAGTCAGCAAGACGGGTTCCTCCCTGTCATCTTTCGACCCCGAAAATGGCGTGGAGTTCTACTTCCTGCGCCCGGGCGACATCCCGCTCTACCTCTCCAACGGCATCCTCGACGTCGGTATCACCGGGAAGGATTTCGTCGCCGAGAAGGGGCTCGCGCTCTCACTCCTGCTCGACCTGAACTACGGTGGTTCGCGACTCTGCGCTGCTGTGCCGGAAGACTCGCCCGTGAAGACGCTCGACGAGGTTGCCTCGCTGCGGATCGCGACATCGCTGCCGACGATTGTTCGCCGGTACTTTGCGGGCCGGGAGGTCGACATCGTCGAACTCGAAGGTGCGGTTGAGATATCGGTCCGGCTGGGCATCGCGCAGGCCGTGATCGACGTGGTTGACACCGGTGGAACGCTGAAGCAGGCCGGGCTCCGGGTTGTTGGGGGCCCTCTGTTCGTTTCGAATGCGGCGCTCTTCGCTCACCCCGGGCGGGAGCAACAGGACGAGGTCCAAATCCTGAAGAGCCGGGTCGAGGGCAAACTCGTTGCCTACGAATACATGATGGTCGAGTACGACGTGCCCGGGACGATCCTGGCGGAGGCCAGCGGAATTACGCCGGGTATTGAGTCGCCGACGATTGCGCCCCTCCAGGCCGAGGGCTGGTACTCGGTGAAGGCGATGATCAGGAAGCGCGAGGCGAACAAGATCATGGATGAGCTTTCGCGCATCGGCTGCAAGGGCATCCTGCTCACCCGCATCGAGAGCGCGCGGATCTAGTCCGATGCCACCGATTACGTTGCACATGGTTCTCGCGCGGCAAGTCGCGCTCGAACTTGCGCAGGAGACCATCTCGTCCTCGCAGGGCGCATTCCTTATCGGCGCGACGACGCCCGACATTCGCGTCATCACGCGACAGGACCGGTTCAGCACCCACCACTTTGACCTGGACGTGCAGGACAGCCAGGACTCGGTGAAAGCCTTTTTCGCGCAGAACGCCCGGCTCAGTGACCCCGCGGGACTAAATGCGGAGACGGCAGCCTTCGTGGCCGGCTACGTCAGCCACCTCGTGCTGGACGAGCAATACATCACGGGTATCTACCGGCCATTCTTCGCGCAGCACGATGAGCTTGGCGGAGCGATGCGGGCGAACGTGATGGACCGCCTCCTGCAGTTCGACCTCGATCGCGAGTATGGAAACGATCCGGAGATGAAGCGGCAACTCAGCGACGCGCTGAGTTGTTCGGTTGAGAACATCCAGTCGGGTTTTGTCGAAACGGATACGCTCGAACGCTGGCGGCTGGTGACGCTGGACGTTGCCTCGCACCAGATGGACTGGGATCGCATGCGCGGCATGATGTCGAACCACCTGCGAAGGGCGGGACTGGACGAGGGGGAGACGCTTGCCGAATTCCTCGATTCGCTCCCGGAACTGCTCGATGCGACAATCACGCACATAACCAGCACCGAGATCGATGCATTCGTGCAACGTTCTACGGAGGCTGCCCGGATTGCTGTAGCGAGGTACCTCGGATGCGCATAATCCGCAACGCGGAGGAAGGGCGCCGCCTCCTGCTCTCCCGGAAGCCGCTGGACACCGACGAACTCCCGATGGAAATCCGTGAGACGACGTTCCGCGCGTTCGGGCAGGAGCTCGCGCCGGAGGAAGTCGTTCGCCGGATCATCCGCGACGTCAGAGAAGACGGCGACAACGCGGTCCACTTCTACAACTCCCAGTTCGATGGGGCCCATTCCGACGATCTTCGCGTCAGCGAAGGTGAGATCCGCGCCGCCTACAATCAGGTGAGCCCCGAGATCGTTGATGCCCTGAAGTTCGCCGCGAGCCGCGTGCGCGCCTATCACGAGCAGCAGATGCGGGGGGCCTTCTTCGACTTCAACCAGGGCGGCCTGGGGCAAATAACCCGGCCGATCCAGCGGGTTGGGCTCTACATCCCCGGGACGCGGGCACCCCTCCCGAGTACGGTTTTGATGTCGGCGATCCCGGCCGCTGTTGCCGGTGTCGACGAAATCTACATGACAAGCCCAATCCTTCCCGACGGCACCGTGCCGCCGGTGAAGCTCGTGGCGGCTGACATCGCCGGCGTCCACGGGGTCTTCCGGGCAGGCGGGGCGCAGGGCGTCGCGGCGTTTGCCTATGGCACGGAGACTGTCCCGAAGGTCGACAAAATCTGCGGCCCGGGTGGCCTGTTCGTCACGATCGCGAAGAAGCAGGTCTTTGGCGACGTTGGCATCGACGCGATCTACGGGCCGACCGAGACCGTCATCATCGCGGACGAGAGCGCCGACCCGGAGAGCGTGGCGGCCGACCTTCTCGCGCAGGCCGAGCACGACGGGCTGGCGAGCCCGATCCTGCTCACGCCGTCGCATTTCCTGGCGGACGCCGTGGCGGCGGCGATCGAGCGGCAACTGAAGGACCTTGAACGGGCGAAGATCGCCCGGGTCTCACTCGAGAACCGGGGCGGCTGCATCCTGGTGAACGACATCGACCACGCGATCGAACTGGCGAACGAGTACGCCCCGGAGCACATGTGCCTGCTGGTCGAGAACCCGATGGCCTACGCGGCGAAGGTCCGTAACGCCGGCGGCCTCTTCCTCGGCGACTCGTCGCCCGAGGCGATCGGTGATTACACGGCCGGGCCAAGTCACACGATGCCGACGGGCGGCAGCGCCCGCTGGAGTTCGCCGCTGAGTGTCCGGGACTTCGTGAAGGTCACGAGCGTGGTGAACATACCCGAGGCGATGACCGACGAACTCGCGCGGAACGCGAGCGTGCTCGCTCGAGCTGAGGGGCTAACCGGTCATGCCCGAGCAGTCGAACGCCGAATCCAGGGGCGCTGATTGTGGCCACCGACCCGTTGCACTTTGTCCGGGCTGATTTCGATCAGCTGGAGGCCTACACCCCTGTAAAGCCGCTCGACGTGCTCGCGCGGGAGATCGGGCTGCCAGTCGACCGGCTGGTGAAGCTCGATGCGAACGAGAACCTGTACGGGCCCGTGCCTCAGATCGTTGAGGCGATCAGCAAGGCTGATTTCCACATCTACCCCGATCCGGGACAGACGGCACTCCGTGAGGCCATTGCCGGCTATACGGGTTTGCGGCCCGAGCAGGTGGTTGGGGGCTCGGGCGCGGACGACCTGATCGATATCCTCATCCGTCTCGTTCGGCCAGAGGCGATTGTCACGGCATCGCCAACGTTTGGGATGTACGGCTTCCTCGCGAAGATCGACGGCGCGCGGGTTGTCGAAGTACCGAGGGATGCGGAGTTCCGGCCGGACTTTGATGGTATCGCCAGCGCCGTTGCGGCGGGCGCGAGGATGGTCTTCCTCGCCTCCCCCAACAACCCGACGGGGAACGTCCTCGGGAATGCCGAGATCGAGGCGCTGTGCGGGATCGAGGCGCTGATCGTTGTGGACGAGGCGTATGCCGAGTTCAGCGCCACCACGGCTATTCCTCTGCTCGAACGGTTCTCCAACCTGGTGATCCTGCGGACGTTCAGCAAATGGGCCGGGCTCGCCGGGCTGCGCGTGGGCTACTCGCTCAGTCACGCGGCGCTGGCAGAGAAGATGATGGCCATCAAGCAGCCCTACAACGTCAGCGTTGCCGCAGACGCCGCCGCGCGGGCGGCGATTGCGAACAAGGGCACGATCTTCGAAACCGTGAAGTGCTTGGTGGGGGAGCGGGAGCGGATGGTCACGGCACTTGCGAGGATGGACTGGCTGAAGCCGTACCCTTCGCAATCGAATTTCGTGCTGTTCCAGGTCGAGCGCGGCTGTGCGAAGGACGTCGCCGCTGCGCTGCGGCGTCGCGGGGTACTCGTGCGGTACTACGACCGGCCCGACCTGGCCAACTGCATCAGGATCAGTGCCGGGCGGCCAGCAGATACCGACCGGCTGGTGGAGGCGCTTCGCGCCGTGGAGAAGGAATGAGCCGTCGAGCGAATGTCACGCGGAAGACCGCCGAGACCGAGATCCTCCTGAACCTTGATGTGGATGGGACCGGAAAGTTCACGATCGACACCGGGCTGCCGTTCTTCGACCACATGCTCAGTCACATCGCCAAGCACGGCGTGTTCGACCTTGAGTTGAAAGCGAAGGGTGACCTCCAGGTCGACCCGCACCACACGATGGAAGACTGCGGTATCGCGCTAGGTGAGGCTTTCGAGACGGCGCTCGGGAACAAGGCAGGGCTCGTGCGGGCCGGTTCCGCCTACATGCCGCTCGACGAGGCGCTGGCCTTTGCAGCGGTCGACCTGAGCGGGCGGCCGTACACGGTGCTGGACCTACGGCTTTTCGGGAACGAGGTGGGAAGCATTCCGCCAGACCTGTTCAACCACTTCCTCGAATCGTTCGCGACCGCGGCGAAGATGAACCTGCACGTGCGCACGATCACCGGTGTGAACGACCACCACAAAGCCGAGGCCTGCTTCAAGGCGGTCGCGAGGGCGCTTGACGCCGCCACGCGTGTTGATACTCGCCGCCAGGGCGATGTTCCCAGCACCAAGGGCGTCATCTAAGGCTACCCTTGCTCCCGCGCGAGACGAAACGGCCACGATCGTGGAAGCTAGAGTGCGGGACGCCGACATCTTCGACCGGCGCGGGAGGGTAGTTGATGAAGGACCGAATCAAGGCTGCACTGAGCACGTACCAGCCAAGGGCCATCGAGATCGAGCCGGGCGCCGAAGCGGCTGCCGTGCTCGTTCTCCTGTATGAGCACCAGGGACGCCAGCATGTGATCTTCCAGAAGCGGACCGACCAAGTGCGCGACCACAAGGGACAGATCAGCTTCCCCGGGGGAGCGGTAGACCCGGAGGACGTGGACCTCGTGTCGACGGCGCTGCGCGAGACGCACGAGGAGATCGGCGTTCACCCGGATCACATCGAGGTCCTGGGCCAGCTCGACGACATGGTGACGATCAGCAACTTCCGGGTCACGCCCTTTGTCGGGTGGCTCGACCGGTACCCATACGAATGGCGGTTTAGCGACGAGGAAGTCGCGTACCTGCTTGAGGTGCCGCTGGACCACCTCCGCAACCCGGCATCGCTGGTGCCCGATCGGCGGATGATCAATGGCAAGGAGCGGACGTTCCAGTCGTACCAGTGGGGCGACGATCTTATCTGGGGTGCGACGGCTCGCATGCTCTCGAACTTCCTGGACGTCGTAGCCAACTCCGAGATCGAAGCCTGACCGATGGATGTCTGCGTGCTGACGAAGAACCTGCTGTTCTACTCGGCAGTTGAAGGCGTGGCCGGGGCGATGGGCCACAAGGCGCGCCAGGCCGAGGCGCTGGAAGAGGTCGGCAAGCCCGACCTTCTGATCGCCGATGGGTCGATGGGGCTCGATGTGCCCGAGCTGGCGGCAATCGCCGAGCCGATGCGGATCGCCTACTTCGCACTGGGCCACGATGCCGAGATGATGTCGACCGCCCGGGCGAACGGGATTCCACATGTCTACCGGCGGGGAGCCCTGGCGGAGCAGCTACCCCGGATTATCGCGGAATACGCTGTCTGACCACCCCGTCCTGTTTTCGTCCTGTTTTGAGGCGGGGAGGTTCGGTAGGATTGGCGCATGACTGAACCTCGTACCGTTGCTGCACTTCTCCGGGAGTTGACCGGAGGGGCCCTTATTCGCGGCGACGCCGCGGTGGTGGTGGACGCGATCGAGCATGACTCGCGCCGGGCCTCGCCGGGTACGCTCTTCGTGGCGGTGCCCGGGTTCACCGTCGATGGGCACACCTTCCTGCGACAGGTGACGAGTGCGGGGGCGACTGCGCTCCTCGTTCAGCGCGACCGTGAAGCCTACTGGGGCGACCTATCGGGGCCGGCAGTGATCGCGGTGCCGGATACGCGAGTTGCGCTCGCGGAGGCCGCCGCATGGTTCTATGGCCACCCGGGACGGGAGATGACCGTTATTGGCGTGACGGGGACCGACGGCAAGACGACAACGACCCACCTCGCCACGAGCGTGCTGGAGGCGGCGGGGGCGAAGGTCGGCAGGCTGGGAACCGTGGACACCTACATGCCCGGCGACAAGGGCTCAGTCGAAGGCCGGATGACGACACCGGAGGCCCCGGAGGTGCAGCGGCTCCTGCGGCGGATGGCCGATGCGCACTGCGACTACGCCATCGTCGAATCGACGAGCCACGGGCTCGCGCTTCACCGGCTGGACCATGTCGAGTACGACATTGCGGCATTCACGAATGTCACCGGGGACCACCTGGACTTCCACAAGACGTTCGAGGCGTACCGGGAAGCGAAGGGGATGCTGTTCTCGGCGCTGGACGAGGCCTCGCTGAAGCAGAGGGCGAAGGTCGCGGTGCTGAACGCCGACGATCCTTCTGCCGGGTTCATGGCTTCGCGAACGAAGGCAAGCGCGATGCGCTACGGGATCGACGCGCGCGATGCCGACGTCGTGGCGCGGAACGCGGTCCTGCGGGCGGATGGCACCGACTTCCGGCTGGTCACGCGGGCAGGCGAGGCACAGGTCACGCTGAAACTGCCCGCGCTCTTCAATGTCGCGAACGCGCTGGCGGCGGCATCGATCGGGCTGGCGGCGGGGCTGGATGTGGCGACCGTCGCGCGGGGGCTCTCGGCCAATGCGGGGGTGCCGGGGCGGATGGAGCGAATCGTCGCGGGGCAGCCGTTTGACGTGATTGTTGACTATGCGCACACGGGCGACGCGGTAAGGAAGGTCCTGGCAGTGCTGCGTAGCGTCTGCAAGGGAAAGCTCATCATCGTGGCGGGCGCCGCCGGCGAACGCGACCCGGGGCGGCGCTTCGGCGTAGGGCGCTCAGCGGCAGAGGGCGCCGACTTCGCGGTGTTCACAAGCGAGGACCCGCGAGGCGAGGATCCGCGAGCGATCGTCCGGGAGATCGGGCGGCACGCGGAGGGCGCCGGAAGGGTCGTTGGCAGGGACTTCCTGGAGATTGAAGACCGGCGCGAGGCAATCGCCGAGGCGTTGAAGCGTGCGGGAGCGGGCGACCTGGTGGTCATTTGCGGCAAGGGCCACGAGAAGTCGATCGTCTACGGGCACGAGTCGCGGCCGTGGGATGACCGTGAGGTAACCCGCGAAGAACTCGGGAAATTGGGGCATCACCGGTAAGTACCGGTTTTCCGAGGGTCTGGCCGGTACTGGGGTCCTCCGTATACTGCGACTCTGGGCCTGTTCCCAAACCAATACTTGACCACTCAGAAGAGGTTTCCCTTTGCCTAAGCCACGACGAAAGACGCAGCAGCATCTGCGGCAGACGCCTGCGCGAAGGCGCTCGTACACCGTAGGCGGCCAGGGGACTGGCGAGCAGTACAAGCCGCCATTCCCGATGAGCCTGCTCCAGAACCAGAAGTTGTTCTGGATTGTCGGCGGCGTGGTGATGATCCTCGCCTTCTTCGTCGCCGCGTTTGGATCGAGTTGCAACCCGAACCGGAATACTACGGCGGCCACGCCGATTCCAACCGTGACCCCGTCAGGGAGCGCCACGCCTGATGCCAGCGCCGCGGCGGCAGCCTCGGCGACGCCTAACCCGCGGAAGTTCGCGCAGGCTGACCAGGTGACGGACCCGGCCACCAAAACGTACACGGCGACGATCAAGACCAGCATGGGCGACATCGTGATGCAGCTTCTCGCTGACAAAGCGCCGAAGACGGTGAACACGTTCGTCTTCTTGGCGCAAAAGGGCTTCTACGACGGGCTGCAGTTCCAGCGGGTCGTGCCGGACTTCGTCATCCAGGGTGGTGACGGCGGCAGTGGTACCCCGGGCTTCACGACGGAAGAAGACCAGAACGACCTGAAGAACACCCTGGGCATGGTTTCGATGGCGAAGGCTGGCGCGGTGACCAACTTCACGAGCCAGTTCTTCATCAACCTGAAGGACAACCCGGCGCTCGACCAGGATGCACCGAACCAGAAGCGCTTCTACCCGTTTGCGCAGGTGACGACCGGCATGGATGTCGTGGACGCCATCGGCAAGGTGCAGACGGATGCTCAGAACAAGCCGACTCAGCCGGTGATGATCCAGTCGATAACGATTACGGAGTCGCCGAAGTAGGTGTCCCTGCGCTGACCGCTCGGCCGGCAATGGCTGCCTCGATGGTGGCCGCCTGGGCGAGCGTCGCGCTGTCGACACTGTCGCCAGCCCACACGGTCTGTACGTAGGGGCCGGTCGCGGCGAAGACCGCGTAGACGGCCACGCTGGTCTCGTTGTTGGCGGAAGCCAGGTGGAAAGCGCGCGCGCCAGCGGGCAACGATGACTGGCCGGTTGCGATCTCTTCGACCTGTCCGTTACTGCTGCGCGGGACCCACGTAATCGTGGAATCCTCCAGGCTGGTGAGCGTCGGCTGGAGTGACGCGACGAAGGCCTTCGCCTGGTCCGCGCTATTGAAGCGAATGACCTGGCAGAGCACGTCGATCGCCGGAGGGAACGGGGGTTCCCCAACGGCCTGGCGCCATGTGCTGAAGTACCCGCCGGCCACGCCGCTGGCGTGCAGTTCTGTGCGGCGGGCTGCCGGGTCCGAGGCGAGGTCGGCGAGGGTGCCGAGCGAAAAACTGCCTGATGCCTGTGGGGAATAGTCCTGGGGGAGGTCGGCGCGCACGCAGGCGAGGTTATCCAGCGCCACCTCGGGCGGGCTCGATTGGCCCAGCTGGCAGGACGTTCCCAGCAGCATGACCAGGCCTGCGGCCACCAGCGATGGCCTAGCCAGGAGCGTTTCCCTTCGTGGCCGCGGTCCCGATCAGGCCGTGCCGCGCCGAGTACTTCTCCACGGTGACTATGAGCGCGAGGAAGGGGAAGAAGGCGAATGTGAAAGCAATGGCCCACCACCATGCCGGCATGATGAAGAGGAGGATCGCCACGGCCGCAGTGAAGCCCATCCCGATGATCGAGATGATGCGAGCGACCAGGAGGTAGGGAGTCACGCCGCTGTTCATGTACCGGTCGATCTTGCCCTGAAGCTCCGTACACGTCCAGTTGGAAGTGGGGGCTTGACCGCACTCGAAGCAACCGCACAAGATGCCCGCTACCCCAACGCTTGAAGGTGCTTCATGGCGATCCCCGATCGGCTGCCCGACTTCGATGAACTCCCCGTCGCCGCGGGCGCGCCGCCACGGTCCGCGTGGTGGTTGTTCGGCCGCGAGGACCAGGTCGGCATGTTCAATCTGCAGACGCCGGAGCGGATCGCGGCGGCGGCAC
>Ga0209638_1002129_pt1 | contig 12272 bp, 11 predicted proteins | sample BarGraNGADG00211_FD_184490 | JGI IMG/M metagenome (GOLD analysis project Ga0209638, IMG submission 184490) | Arctic peat soil microbial communities from Barrow, Alaska - Barrow Graham LP Ref core NGADG0002-211 (SPAdes) (version 2) | ecosystem: Environmental > Terrestrial > Soil > Wetlands > Peat... | reverse complement strand
GGATCGGGCCGCAGGCGATGTAGCTGGGCTGCAGCGTCCAGGCGCGACAGACCTCCCAGTAACTGTGGCTGCTCAGGCCCAAGCGCAGGCCGGCACGCGCCATGGCAGCCAGGTCGGCATACTCCAGGTCCTCCTGGCCCAAGTGCACACCGTAGGCACCTTCCTCGATCGCCAAGGCCCAGTGGTCGTTGATGAACAACTGCGCACGCGCAGCCTGGGCCGCCGCGATGCTGGCGCGCACCTCGCCACGCAAAGAAGGGTGATTGCAATCCTTGATGCGCAGTTGCACCGTGCGCACGCCGGCGTCGAGCACACGCTGCACCCAGACCGCACTGTCCACGATGGCGTACAGGCCCAGATCGGGGTCGCTCAGCCGGGCAAAGGCACCGACCCCGGCCTGGCCCGCCAGGCGCATCGTGGGCAAGTTCTCGTGCGCCAGCGCAAAGCGCGCGCAGGGGTGTACCGGTCCCGCGCCCTGGCCTGCGCCATAGCCATGGCGCAGGGCGTGCGTGGTCGCCATCTTGGCCAGAATGATGGCCTCGATTTCGACGAAGCCCTGCGCCATGGCTGCTGCTGCGCTGGCGGCCAGCACGCAGCCGGTGCCGTGGTGATGTCGTGTAACGACGCGCGGCAGGCTCAGCCAGCCGCAGGCGTGTGGTGTGGCGGCATAGTCATCGCTGCTGTCACCCGCCTCGTCGCCGCCGGTGATCACCACGGCCTTGCAGCCCAACGCCAACAAAGCGCTGGCGGCTTGCTCCACGTCGCCTCGGCTGCGCAGCGGCGTAGCGCCCAGCAAAGCTGCGGCTTCGCTGCGGTTGGGGGTGATCAGCGTGGCGCGTGGCAGCAAGGCGGTGCGGTAGCCGTGCAGCAGGGCCTGATCGGCGAACACGGCGCCAGTGCTGGCACGCAAGACCGGGTCCACCAGCAGCGGCAGGGCTGGATTCTGCAGGCGCAGGCGGTCAATCCATGACACCAGCAGCGCCAGGTTCGCGGCGCTTCCCAACATGCCGGTCTTGATCGCGGCGGGTGGCAGGTCACTGGCCAGCGCGCTCAGTTGGGCTTCCAGCAGCGTCGGTGACACCGGTTCGATGCGCTGCACCATGACAGAGTTTTGCGCCGTGATGGCGGCCACCACGGTACAAGCGTGCGCTCCAAACGCCTCGATCGCGCGCAGATCAGCCTGCAATCCGGCACCGCCACCACTGTCCGATCCGGCCACGCTCCAGACCACGGCGGGTGCCGAATTAGGTGCTGTCTGATTGGTCATTTTGTGCTCAGGGTGCTGGCGATCTGGCTCATGCGACTGGGCTCGGTGCCTTGGCGATGGGGATATAAATCGCGCCGCCGGCGTCACGAAATTCAAGCGATTTGGCCTGCATACCGGCGCTCAGCGCCTGTGCTTCGTCCACGCCTTGCTGGGCCGCATAGTCGCGTACTTCCTGCGTGATCTTCATGGAGCAGAACTTGGGTCCGCACATGGAGCAAAAATGCGCCACCTTGGCACCGTCCGCGGGCAGCGTCTCGTCGTGGAAGTCACGCGCGGTGTCGGGGTCCAGACTCAGGTTGAACTGGTCCTGCCAGCGGAATTCGAAGCGGGCCTTCGACAGGGCCTCGTCGCGTGCGCGTGCACCAGGGTGGCCCTTGGCAATGTCGGCGGCGTGGGCCGCGATTTTGTAGGCGATGATGCCTTGCTTGACGTCCTCACGGTCGGGCAGGCCCAAATGTTCCTTGGGCGTCACGTAGCACAGCATCGCCGTACCAAACCAGCCAATCATCGCTGCGCCGATGGCGCTGGAGATATGGTCGTAGCCCGGTGCAATGTCGATGGTCAGCGGCCCCAGCGTGTAGAACGGCGCTTCCTGGCAGTGCTTCAACTGCTCGTCCATGTTGGCCTGGATCATGTGCATGGGCACGTGGCCCGGGCCCTCGATCATGGTTTGCACATCGTGCTTCCAGGCGATCTGGGTCAGCTCGCCCAAAGTGCGCAGCTCGGCAAATTGCGCTTCATCGTTGGCGTCTGCGCCGCTGCCGGGGCGCAGCCCATCGCCCAGTGAGAAGGCCACATCGTAGGCCTTCATGATGGCGCAGATGTCCTCGAAGTGCTCATACAGAAAGCTCTCGCGGTGGTGCGAGATGCACCACTTGGCCATGATCGAGCCGCCGCGCGAGACGATGCCGGTGCGGCGCTTCGCCGTCATCGGAATGAAGGGCAGGCGCAGGCCCGCATGGATCGTGAAGTAGTCCACGCCCTGCTCGGCCTGCTCGATCAGGGTGTCGCGGAAGATCTCCCAAGTCAGGTCTTCGGCCACGCCACCCACTTTTTCCAGTGCCTGGTAGATCGGCACGGTGCCGATCGGCACCGGGCTGTTGCGAATGATCCAGTCGCGCGTGGTGTGAATGTTCTTGCCGGTGGACAGATCCATCACGTTGTCGGCACCCCAACGGATCGCCCACACCAGTTTTTCCACCTCTTCCTCGATGCCGGAGCTGAGCACCGAGTTGCCGATGTTGGCGTTGATCTTGACCAGGAAGTTGCGCCCGATGATCATCGGCTCGACTTCCGGGTGGTTGATGTTGGCCGGAATGATGGCGCGCCCGCGCGCCACCTCGTCGCGCACAAACTCCGGCGTGATCAGCTCCGGGATGCAGGCACCCATCGCGTTGCCGCGCAGGCGCTGCTCACGCTCTGCGTCACCCAGGTACTGCGCCATCCATTCGCGCTTGCCGTTCTCGCGGATCGCAATGAACTCCATCTCCGGCGTGATGAGACCCTGGCGTGCATAGTGCATCTGCGTGACGTTGGCACCGGCCTTGGCGCGCCGCGGCGTGCGCTGTAGCGGGGTGGAGTCGGCGCGCAGGGCGGTAATGCGCTGAGCTTTGCTTTTCTCCTGGCGGGTGCCGTCATCCAACCCGTGGTGGCTGCGGCCGGCATAGGTCTCGGTGTCCTGGCGCGCCTCGATCCAGGCGCTGCGCAGGGCGGGCAGGCCACGGCGCACGTCGATCTCGGCGCTGGGGTCGGTGTACGGCCCGGAGGTGTCGTAGAGCGTGGCGATTTCGCCATTGCTCAAATGCACGTCGCGCATGGGCACCCGCAACTGCGGGTGCAATTGCCCGCTGGCATACACCTTGTGAGAGGCAGGGAAGGGTTCGCGCGTCAGCGCGAGCAGTTGCGCGAGTTTGTCGGGAGCATTCATCCGGGTCATCCTTTCGGGGTGTCACTACACAGTGCTCCGGAAGGTGGCCAGGCGACAAGCAGGTGGGATGCTTTGATGTCTGACAGCTCTTCTTACGTCGGTACTAACCGATTCAAGTTCACGGGTTTGGTTCTGACCATCTCGGCGACTCCACCACAATTGGCGGATCGCACCCCGGAGCAGGGCTGATTGTAGCGTCAAGGCGGGGTGGGTGAGCGGACGGAGTTGTAACTACCGCCTGGTCGTGGTCAGCGGGCAGTCATAAAATGCATAATCGGCTTGACCCTGAATTTTTCTGACCCGGCAACAAGCCGCCAGCACTTAACCATTGACGGCCCCTGGCTGACTACTCTTCTATCAACACCATGCAAGACACCCTGAAACCTACCGTCCCCAGTACTGCAGATTTGCAACGTGAAGTGGCCCAATTGTTGATTGAGTCTCTGAATCTTGAGGTCAGTGCAGATCAAATCACGCCGGATGCCCCGTTGTATGGCGATGGCTTGGGCCTGGACTCGATTGACGTGCTGGAAGTCGCCTTGGTGGTCTCCAAGCGTTATGGTCTGCAATTGCGCAGCGACAGCGCAGACAACCAGCACATTTTCAGCTCGCTGCGCAGCCTTTGCGACTATATTGCCACCCAGAGAACCTGCTGATGGCACGCCGCATGGTGCGCTGGCTCGGCCTTGCTGCGCTGCTGATCGGCTATCCCTTGCTGGCGCATTACACCAATGAATCCGCTCACAGCGGCAACCTGGGTGCCTTGGTGGCGATTGCGCCGGTGCTGCTGATCGCGCTGGTGCTGGCCTGGCGTTCAGCGCAGCGCTTCATCATGCTGGCGGCATTGGCGCTGTCGTGTGTTGCGCTGTGGCTTGGATGGTCAGCGCTGGAGCGCCATTTTGGGCTCGTTTACTGGTTGCAAAATATGGCCCTGTACGTCATCCTGTTCATCACTTTTGCCCGCACTCTAATCGCTGGGCGCCAACCCCTTTGCACGCGCCTGGCCGAGGCGATTCAGGCACCTTTGACGCCGCAGTATGAAAGCTACACCCGTCAGGTCACGCTCGCCTGGTCCTTGTTTTTTGCCGCGATGGCTTTGGTTTCTGGCTTGCTCTTTTTTCTGGCACCGCTCGCCACCTGGTCGGTCTTTGCCAACTTCCTGACGCTGCCATTGGTGGCGCTGATGTTCATTGCTGAATATGGGGTGCGTCGAGTTGTGCTGCGCGGGACGGCGCCTATGCACATCCTCGATGCGGTGCGAGCGTACCGGAACACGCCAGCGCGTCCACGCTAGTACTCGCCGACATCATCATGCCCTCATTGCCGCTGGTCGCCCACCTCTTGCCGGACAGCATCGTCGCCTGGCGCGCCGATGGTGCTGTCACGCTGCGTCAGTTTCTGGCCGAGGTCAGCCAGCTGGTCGCGCGCTTGCCCGCAGGCGCTCACCTGCTCAATCTGTGCAGTGATCGTTACCGTTTCAGCGTCGGCCTGGCGGCCGCCATTGTGGCCGGCAAAGTCAGCCTGCTGCCATCGACGCACACACCGGAAGTGGTGCGCCAGATCAAGGTTTTTGCGCCGGATGTGTTTTGTTTGACCGATAGCGAGCACTGCACGGTGGATCTGCCCCAGCTGCGCTACCCGGTTATGGGGATTAGCCTGCCAGACTGTTTTTCTATTCCACAAATTGACAGCAAGCAGCTTATCGCAATCGTATTTACTTCAGGCTCGACCGGTATCCCGCAACCGCATACCAAAAGCTGGGGTGCACTGGTCGGTTGTGTGCGGGCCGGGGCCTTGCGCCTGGGGCTACTGCACAACCCACCCTGCACCATCATTGGCACGGTGCCGCCGCAACACATGTACGGGTTTGAATCCACGGTACTGATGGCATGGCACAGCGGCAACGCACTCAGCCATGCGCAGCCGTTTTACCCGGCCGACATTTGCCAGGCGCTGGCGGCGGTGCCGACACCACGCGTGTTGGTGTCCTCGCCCGTGCATCTGCGCGCCTTGCTGGACGCGGGGCTGGCGTTGCCCGAGATCGCACTGGTCGTTTGCGCCACGGCACCGCTGTCCACCGAACTCGCGCAGGACATCGAGGCCCGTTGCCATGCTCCCTTACTGGAAATCTATGGCAGCACCGAAACCGGCCAGATTGCCAGCCGCCGCTCCGCACAGACCGCACAGTGGCAGTTGTTTCCCGGAATAAAACTGATCGTGGAGGGTGATTGCGTGCGCGCGTGCGGTGGTCACATCGAGACCTTGACCGCCCTGAGCGACCTGATTGAACCGGTGACAGACGCGCATTTTTTACTGCACGGGCGCATCGCCGATCTGATCAATATCGCCGGCAAACGGCATTCGCTGGCGAGTCTCAACCACTTGCTCAATGCCATTCCCGGCGTGATCGATGGCGCTTTTTACATGCCCGATGAAACCAGTCATGACCATGTCACCCGGCTGGCTGCGTGTGTGGTGGCGCCGGGCCTGGATGCGCCGCATTTGCTGGCCGCCCTGCGTCAGCATATTGACCCGGTGTTCCTTCCGCGCCCGCTGCTGTTGGTGGACGCGCTGCCGCGCAACAGCACCGGAAAACTGCCGCGCGCAGCGCTGCAAGCCCTCCTTCAAACCCGCAGAAGAGGCAAGCCCGCATGAAGCACGCTACCCACTGGACGGTTCCACTGAATCATCCCGCCTTGGCCGGGCATTTTCCGGGCCGGCCCATTTTGCCCGGCGTCGTGCTGCTGGACCTGGTGCTGCAAAGCATCGCCGCCAGCAGCGCCGTTGCGCTGGAACGCTGCGAGATCAGCTCGGTGAAGTTTCTGAGCCCGGCGCGCCCCGGCGACGAACTGGTGATCGGGCACGGCGTTGCGGCCAGCGGTGCTATCCATTTCGACATCAGCGCGGGGTCGCGCAAAATTGCCAGCGGCAGTATCGTGCCGGAATTGCCGCTATGACAGCTCAGCCAAGCGCCAGTCACGCCGCCTGGGCCCAGCGCCCGGAGCGCAGCAACCTGTTCCTGTTGCGCCTCATGAGCTGGATTTCACTGCGTCTGGGGCGGCGCAGCGGGCGCGCCGTGCTGCATCTGATTGCCGCTTATTTTCTGCTCTTCGCTCCGGCCAGTCGGCGTGCCTCACGCAGTTATCTCGGGCGCGCGTTAGGTCGTCCGGCGCGCTGGCGCGATCTGTACCGGCATTTCTTCAGCTTTGCTGCCACCATCCATGACCGTCTCTATCTGGTCAACCGCCGCTTCGATTTGTTTGAGATTGAAGTGCACGGCGAGGACACGCTACAGCGTCTGCTGGCCGACGGCAAGGGCTTGTTCCTGCTGGGTGCGCACTTGGGCAGTTTTGAAGTGATCCGCGCTCTGGGCCGGGAGCACACGGATTTGCGCGTCGCCATGTTGATGCACCAGGACAATGCCCAAAAAATAAACGCCATGCTGGCAGCGATCAACCCGGACGCGGTGCAGGACATCATCGGCCTGGGCCACATTGATTCCATGCTCCAGGTGCGCGCGCGCCTGGACGCTGGCGCTGCCGTCGGCATGCTGGCCGATCGCACCTTCGGCAACGACACTCTGGTCCCGGTGCAAATCCTGGGCAGCAATGCGAACTTGCCCAGCGGGCCGTTCCGTATGGCCGCCCTGCTGCGGCGTCCGGTGGTCTTCATGACCGGTCTCTATCTGGGCGGCAACCGTTACGCCATTCATTTCGAACCCCTGGCAGATTTTTCTGCGCTTGCGCCTGGGCAGCGCGATGCCGCCCTGCAAGCGGCCATCAGCCGTTACGCTGCGCTGCTGGACCACTACTGCCGCCAGGCGCCGTATAACTGGTTCAATTTTTTCGATTTCTGGCAACCCGCAGCCAGCACCACGCCGCCAAAATCATGAAGATGCGACACTTGCTCCTTGCATTAGCGCTGTTGCTGGTCGCTGCCATCAGTCACGCGGCCACGTGGGATATAGACCAGCTCATGCGCAGCCTGGCGCAAACCCGCTCCAGCCATGCCCGCTTTGTCGAGAAAAAAACCATCGCCATGCTCGACCAGCCGGTGGAGTCCTCGGGCGAACTGTTCTACAGCGCACCTGACCATCTGGAAAAACGCACGCTCAAACCCAAAGCCGAATCAATGACGGTGGACGGCGGTACTCTGATCATTGAGCGAGGTCGCCAGAAACATCGCCTGCAATTGCAGGATTCCCCGGAGCTGGCGGCTTTCATCGACAGCATCCGCGCCACCCTGGCGGGTGATCGCAAAGCGCTGGAGCGCAGTTACCGGTTGAGACTGGACGGCAGCGCCGAGCACTGGACACTGCAACTACTGCCGCTGGATGAAAAAATGCAGGCCGTGGTCAAGCTCATCCGCATTGTCGGCGTGCTTGATACCCTGCGCAGCATCGAAACCACCCAGGCCGACGGTGACAGTTCTTTGATGTTGATCGATAAGTTGGCGACGCCGTGAAGCCAGCCAGAGCCCCAACGCGGCGCGGCCGCACCGCCATCGCATGCTGGCTGGCGTTCATCATCGCCTGTGGCGTCATCATCGGCCGCAGCCAGTTCACCACCGATTTATCGGCTTTTTTGCCGCGCAGCCCGACGCCGGCCCAGCAGTTGCTGCTGGAGCAGATCCGTGACGGCCTGGCCTCGCGCCTGATTCTGGTGGGCATTGAAGGTGCCGATGCACCCACTCGCGCCCGGCTTTCCAAACAGATCGCACAGCGCCTGCGCGTTGATCCCGCTTTTGTCAGCGTCAACAATGGCGAGAACGTCAGCGCCGAACGCGACCGCGTTTTTTTGTTCAACCATCGCTACCTGTTAAGCCCCGCAGTGACGCCCACACGCTTCAGCGCAGACGGCCTGCACGCCGCCTTGAGCGACAGCATAGCCCTGCTCGCCTCACCGGCCGGCCTGCTGGTCAAGTCGCTGCTGCCGCGCGACCCGACCGGCGAAATGGTGCAATTGCTCGACCAGCTCGATGCCGGCAAGCGCCCGCCCATGGTTGACGGCACTTGGGGCTCACGCGACGGTGCGCGCGCCTTGCTGCTGCTGCAAACGCGCGCTTCGGGCTCCGATACCGATGCCCAGCAACACGCCATGGCCGCCATCCGGCACGCGTTTGATGCGGTCGCCAGCGCCAGCCCTGCCGCCCGTTTGCTGATGACCGGCCCGGGGGTGTTTTCGGTGACCGCGCGCGACACCATCAAAAGCCAGGTCAGCCGCCTTTCCATCATCAGCATGGCGCTGATCGCGACGCTCTTATTGCTGGTTTATCGTTCCGCCACGGCACTGGTATTGGGTTTTTTGCCCGTCATCAGCGGCGCGCTGGCAGGCGTCGCGGCCGTCAGTCTGGGTTTTGGCGCGGTGCATGGCATCACCCTGGGCTTTGGCACGGCACTGATCGGCGAAGCGGTGGATTATTCAATCTACCTGTTTGTGCAGTCCGAGCAGGGCGGGGCCGACCCGCAGAGTTGGATCACGCGCTTCTGGCCGACTGTCCGCCTGGGTGTGCTGACGTCGATATTCGGCTTTGCTGCGCTGCTGCTGTCGGGCTTTCCCGGTCTGGCGCAACTCGGCCTGTATTCGATTGCCGGTTTGATCGCCGCCGCAACCGTGACCCGCTTCGTCTTGCCGCATCTGCTGCCGACCAACTTTCGCATTCATGATGTGGCGGCGCTCGGTCGGGTCCTGTCCGGTCTGGTACAGCGCGCCGCCAAACTGCGCTGGGCGGCGGTACTGCTGCTGCTGGCGGCCGCTGCCACGCTGGCCCTGCAGCGCGGCAGTTTGTGGAATGACAAGATATCGTCATTGAGCCCGGTGTCGCAAGCCGATCTGGCGCTGGATGCGAGCTTGCGCGCCGACATGGGTGCGCCCGATGTGCGTTACCTGGTGGTGGTGTCGGGCGCCAGCCGCGAAGCCGTACTGAGTTCTGCGGAACAGGTCTCCGCGCTGTTGCAAACGCAAGTCGATCAAGGCGAACTCGCCAGGTTCGAGAGCCCCAGTCGTTATCTTCCCAGCACCGCGACGCAGCGCGCGCGCCAGGCCAGCTTGCCGACATCGGCCGAGCTGGAGGCGCGGCTGGCGCAGGCGGTTGCGGGCTTGCCGGTGCGCTCGCCACTGTTTGCGCCGTTTCTGGCCGATGTCGCTGCCGCGCGCAGCCAGCCCTTGCTGCAAGCGGCCGATCTGGAGCAGACTTCGATGGCGATGGCGGTCGATGCCATGCTGATCCGCCAGGATAGCCATTGGAGCGCCTTGCTGCCGCTCACCGCACCCGAGGGCGGCAGTATCAACGCCAGTCGAATCAGCACGGCCCTGAGTACCCTGGGCAGCACGGCTTTAGCCAATGTGCTTTTTGTCGATATGAAAGCCGAGTCTGACCGCCTGTATTCCGGCTATCTGCACGAAGTCATCCTGTTGTCGCTCGGCGGCCTGCTGGCCATTGTCGGATTGCTGCTATGGGTTTTGCGCTCGCCCTTGCGCGTGCTGCGCATCATCGCGCCGCTGGCGGCGGCGGTCATCACCGTCACGGCGGGGCTGGCGGTGCTGGGCCAGCAATTGATTATTTTGCATCTGGTGGGCTTGCTGCTGGTGGTGGCGGTCGGCTCCAATTACGCCCTGTTTTTTGACCGCGCTGACGACCCCATTTCACCGCGCACGCTGGCCTCGATGCTGTTTGCCAACCTCACCACCGTTGCCGGTTTTGGCCTGCTGGCGTTTTCCAAGGTGTCGATCTTGCAGGCCATGGGCGTCACCGTGGCACCGGGCGTCGTCCTGGCGCTGATTTATTCTGCGATTTTCGCGAGGACCACCCGTGCGTAATGCAGGCTGGCAACCGACGCTGTTGATCCGGGCCAGCATCGTGCTGCATGGCTTGGCCTTGCTGCTCGTCATCGTCGCGCCCGGCCAGTGGCGCTGGGCGCTGAGTGCCGTGTTGGCCAATCACCTATTGCTCATGCTGCTCGGTCTCTGGCCGCGCAGCCACTGGCTGGGACCGAACTGGACGCGGCTGCCCGCCGCCGCCAGCGCCAGAAATGAAATCGCGCTGACCATCGACGACGGCCCCGACCCGGTCGTCACGCCGCAGGTGCTCGATCTGCTGGATGACTACGCGGTCCAGGCTAGTTTTTTCTGCATCGGGGAAAAAGCCGCGCGCTACCCCGACTTGTGCCGCGAGATCGTGCGCCGCGGCCATGCCGTGGAAAACCACAGCCAGCGGCACCGCCATTATTTTTCATTGATGGGACGCTCTAGCATTCGGCGTGAATTGCAGGCCGCGCAGGACACGCTGAACAAGGTGACCGGCCAGCGGCCCCTGTTCTTCCGCGCCCCGGCCGGCCTGCGCAATGCTTTGCTCGACCCGGTGCTTGGCAGCCTGGGGCTGCGGCTGGCGAGCTGGTCAGTGCGCGGTTTCGACACTCGTGTTGGCGATGCAGCGCGCGTTAACCACAGTCTGTTACGTGGGTTGAGGTCGGGTGCCATTTTGATGTTGCACGATGGCAATGCGGCCCGCACGCCCGGCGGCATCCCGGTGATTCTCGAAGTGCTGCCCACGGTGCTGGCCGCAGCCAGCGCAGCCAAGCTGCGTTTTGTCACTTTGCGGCAGGCACTAGCCTCATCATGAATAATCCGCAGACGCCCTGGTACCGTCAAGCTGCAGCGGTCATACCCCGGCATATCGTTCTCAAAAGTATCGGAACGATGCTTTTTATCACTTTGTTTTTCGGTGCTTACTTCTATTTGCTCAAACACCCGGCCTACCCGACAACGGTGATGCCCATCACATGGCTCGATCGCCTGATCGGCTTTCAGCCGCAGGCCTTGCCCCTGTACCTGTCCCTGTGGGTCTATGTTTCCCTGCCCCCGACATTGCTGGCGACGCGACGCGAGTTGGTTGGCTATGGCCTGGCCATGATCCTGACCTGCCTGGCGGCGCTGCTCGTCTTCTACTTCTGGCCCACGATAGTCCCCGCAGCCCATATCGACTGGGTTCAGTATCCCGACGTAAATTTCCTTAAAAACGTGGATGCCTCGGGTAATTCCTGCCCTTCGCTTCATGTCGCCACAGCCATTTTTTCGGGTATCTGGTTGCATCACTTGCTGCGCCGTTTTGGCGCGCCGCTGTGGCTACTCGGCTTCAACGGCGTGTGGTGCATCGGCATCGTCTATTCCGCCATGGCGACACGCCAGCATGTGGCGGTGGACGTGTTGGCCGGTCTGGTGCTCGGGGTGCTGGCGGCTTGGCTGTCATTGCGATTTCGCGTGGGTGCGGACGTGCCCTGCGAACCGGGTCGTCCTGCATAATGCCGCCATCCCGACCTTAACGTAAAGCGTTCAATTTAGTTCGAGCACGGCCCCTTTAATTCGAGGATCAAGCCATGAACCACCAAGACATACGTTGGCAGCAGCGCTTTGCCAATTACAAAAAAGCCGTGCAGCAACTTCAAAGTGCGGTCGAACTGAGCGCACAGCGAGCCCTCTCGAACCTGGAAAAACAGGGCGTGATCCAGGCCTTTGAGTTCACCCACGAACTCGGCTGGAATATGCTCAAGGACTACCTGCAAGACCAGGGCAATCAAAACATAAGAGGCTCGAAAGACGCCACCCGCGAGGCCTTCAAGGTGGCGCTCATTGCCGATGGCGAACAATGGATGGCGATGATCCAAAGCCGCAATGTCTCATCGCATACCTACAACGAACGCGTCGCCGACGAGCTGGTCAGCGTCATCGTGGGGCAGTACTTTCCACTGTTCGTCGAACTGCAAACGGAGATGGAAAAATACTTGCCATGACCACGGCTCCCCCATTTGGCTTGCCTGCGGCGACGCTGGACAAACTCAGCAGCGTTTTTGCGCGGCACAACGCCATTGATGCCGTGCTGATCTACGGCTCACGCGCCAAAGGCAACTACTGCGCCGGCTCCGACATCGACTTGAGCCTCAAGGGCCGCGAGATTGCGTTTTCCGAATTCATGCAAATCGAAGATCAAATTGATGATTTGATGCTGCCCTACAGCGTGGATTTATCGCAATACCGCCAGCTTGACAATGCCGATCTGATCGCGCATATCGACCGCGTCGGG
>Ga0209638_1002128_pt1 | contig 12275 bp, 12 predicted proteins | sample BarGraNGADG00211_FD_184490 | JGI IMG/M metagenome (GOLD analysis project Ga0209638, IMG submission 184490) | Arctic peat soil microbial communities from Barrow, Alaska - Barrow Graham LP Ref core NGADG0002-211 (SPAdes) (version 2) | ecosystem: Environmental > Terrestrial > Soil > Wetlands > Peat... | reverse complement strand
CACGTCTCGCCGGCGTCGACCTCCTCGACGCTGCCTGGGCGATTCCGGTGGCCGCGGCCGCCGGAATCTCGGCGCTCCTGTTCGCGCGGGGCGCAGCCGGCCGGATCCAACGGACGCTCGAGCGCGCAGGCGGGGCGGGTCGGGCGCGGGTGGGGCGGATCCTCGGGATCGCCGGGATCTGCATCGCCCTGTCGGGCGGCATCGCCGTCGGCTTCTACGAGCTTCTCGTCCGGCTCGAGAAGTGAGCTGGAGCCGCTCGAGCGTGCCTCTACAATGCAGGCGTGTTCGAGATCGGCAACAGCCTGCGCGAGGCCCGGGTCCGGCAGAGCCTCGAGTATCCGCAGATCGAGCTCGCGACGAAGATCCGCGCGAAGTACATTCGTGCGCTCGAGGACGAGCACTTCGGTGTGCTGCCCGCTCACACGTACGTCAAGGGGTTCCTGCGCACGTATGCCGAGTTCCTCGGGCTCGACGGCCAGCTCTACGTCGACGAGTTCAGCTCGCGCTTCTTCGGCGACGGTCTGGAGGACTCGCCCCGTCGCGTCGCGCCGCGTGTCCACCAGGACCGCGGGATCGAGCGCAAGGTGCTGGTGCTGGCGCTCGCGGGCATCGCTGCGCTGACCGCGCTCGTCATCGTCGCGTGGAAGTTCGGCGGCAGTGACTCCGGCACTCCTCCGGTCGTGACCCAGCGCTCTTCGACCTCACCCGCGTCGAGCTCGCCCGGGGGCCTGCAGCTGACCGGTGTGCAGCGGGGCACCTACGTCGTGGTGCGCCGAGGCTCCGCCACCGGCGCCGTGCTCCTCGAGGCGACGCTCGCGCGGGGCAAGATCCAGCGGGTTGACGGCAAGCGCTTCTGGCTCTACGTGCGTCGTGCGTCCGGCGTGCGTGTCTCGCTCGGCGGCAAAGCCGTCTCGCTGCCGGCGGGCCGCAACCTGAAGGTGCTCGTCACGCCGAAGCGCACGGCCCGCGCGGGCACTTGAGCCGCCCTCGCGCTCTCATCGTCGTCACGGGCAGCGAGCTCGTGCGTGGCGAGCGCACCGATCTGAACGGCCCGTTCCTCGCTCGCGAGGCGCTCCGCCTCGGCCTCGAGCCGGCGCGGATCGCAATCGTCGGCGATTCGGCGGAGGAGCTCGAGGAGGCGCTGCGGGAAGGCCTCGCCGGCGACGCATGCTTCGTGTCGGGCGGGCTCGGCCCGACCCACGACGACCGCACGGTCGAGATGGTGGCGAAGGCGCTCGGTGTCGGCTTGCACGTCGACCCGGAGCTCGAGACGCAGATCGAGCTGGTCTCGCGGGCGGCTGCGACGCGGCTCAAGCGGGACTACGCCGATTTCGCCCCCGGCGTGACGAAGCAGGCGACGATCCCGGACGGTGCGGTCTCGCTCGGGCTCGCCGGTACCGCACCGGGCCTCGTGATCGGACACGGCGACGGGCGGGTCGCGGTCGTCCTGCCCGGACCGCCGGCGGAGCTCCAGCGGCTGTGGCCGCGCGCGCTCCGGGCGGAGGCGTTCGGCCCGCTGCTGGCGAGGGGCCGGCCGCCTGGACGCCGCGTCGTTCGCCTCTTCGGCGTCAGCGAGTCGGCGGTCGCGCGCGCCCTCGCGGAGGCGGGCGGGGACGGGGACGGGGTGGAGGTGACGATCTGCGCCCGCGACTTCGAGATTCACGTGGACTTCGTCGTCGAGCCTGGTGCCGAACGTCGTGCCGACGAGCTGGAGGCGGCGTTCCTCCCGTCGATCGAGCGCTGGCTCTTTTCCCGCGACGAGGAGCCGATCGAGGCGCATGTGCTCGCGCTCTGCCGCGAGCGGGGCTGGACGATGGGCACCGCCGAGTCGTGCACGGGTGGCCTCGTCGCGGCGCGGTTGACGGGCATCCCCGGCTCGAGCGACGTGTTCCGGGGCGGCGTCGTCGCCTACGCGAACGAGATCAAGCAGGCGGAGCTCGATGTTCCGGCGGATCTGCTCGCCGAGCACGGCGCCGTCTCGCCCGAGGTGGCGGAGGCGATGGCGAAGGGAGCCCGCGCGCGGCTCGGCGTCGACGTTGTCGTCTCGGTGACGGGCATCGCCGGTCCCGACGGGGGCACGGAGGAGAAGCCGGTCGGGCTCGTCTACCTGCATGCAGAGGGGCCCGGCGGGGGCGTGGGGCGCGAGTTCAGCTTCCCGGGCGACCGGCCCTCGATCCGGGCCCGCTCGGTCGTCGGCGCCCTCCATCTCGTCCGTCGCCTTTTGATGGAGTCGTGAAGGACCCGTATCGGCTTGCCGTCTAGCGTGGCCGGCGATGAACGGTTGCGCCTCTTCCTCGGTTTGCGCCCGCCCGACGCCGCGCTCGACACGCTCGCCGCCTGGCAGCAGGAGCACCTCTCCGGGGTACGCGCCGCCGGAGTGCGCATCGTCCCGCGCGAGCAGCTGCACGTCACGCTCGCCTTCCTCGGTCATCGGCCTGCCGCGGAGCTGCCGAGGATCCTCGCTGCGCTCCGGGACGCCGCCGCCTGCGTGGCGGAGCCGCCGAGGCTCACACCGGTGCGCTACCGCGAGACGCGGAGCGTCGGGATGCTCGTGCTGGAGGACGACGGCGGTCGGGCAACGGCGCTTGCCGGCGACCTGCAGGAACGGCTGGAGGCGCTCGGCGTCTACCGGCGCGAGGCCCGCAAATGGCTTCCGCACCTCACTGTCGCCCGTTTCCGGGAGCCGAGAGGGCTGCGGCCGCCCTTGCCGAATAGGGGAACATATGTTCTCATTCCGTCCGACGCCTCTGCTTATCTGTCACGACTGCGGCCGAGCGGGGCGCAGTACGAAATCCTCGACTCGGTAGCAGTCGGCACTTCATGGGAGGTCAATAACAGTGGATAAGAATCAGGCACTCGACGTCGCGCTCGGCCAGATCGAGCGGCAGTTCGGCAAGGGCTCGGTCATGAAGATGAACGACCGGGCAGCCGTCTCGGTGGGCGCGGTCTCGACCGGCTCGCTGAGCCTCGACATCGCGCTCGGCGTGGGCGGCCTGCCGCGGGGCAGGGTCGTCGAGGTCTTCGGCCCGGAGTCCTCCGGGAAGACGACGCTCGTCTATCACGTGATCGCCGAGGCGCAGCGCCGCGGCGGCATCTGCGCCTTCATCGACGCGGAGCACGCGATGGACCCGGCGTACGCGAAGCGGATCGGCGTCGACATCGACAACCTCCTCGTCTCGCAGCCAGACACGGGCGAGCAGGCGCTCGAGATCACGGAGCTGCTCATCCGCTCCGGTGCGCTCGACGTCGTCGCAATCGACTCGGTCGCGGCGCTCACGCCGAAGGCCGAGATCGAGGGCGAGATGGGCGACTCCCACGTCGGCCTCCAGGCGCGCCTGATGAGCCAGGCTCTGCGCAAGCTCGCCGGCACGCTCAACCGCACGGACACGATCTGCCTCTTCACGAACCAGCTGCGAGAGAAGATCGGCGTCATGTTCGGCAATCCGGAGACGACGCCCGGCGGCCGCGCGCTGCGGTTCTACGCGTCGGTGCGGCTCGACATCCGCCGCATCGAGACGCTGAAGGAAGGCACGGAGGCGTTCGGCAACCGCGTCCGCGTCAAGGTGGTCAAGAACAAGGTCGCGCCGCCGTTCAAGCAGGCCGAGTTCGACATCATCTACGGCACGGGCTTCTCCTGGGAGGGCACCGTGCTCGACACGGGCATCGAGCGGAAGGTCGTTTCGAAGGCGGGCTCGTACTTCAGCTTCGGCGACGAGCGGCTCGGCCAGGGGCGCCAGAACGCGACCGCGTTCCTGCGCGAGCATCCCGACGTGATGCAGCAGATCCTCCAGGGGATCCAGCGGGACCTCGGGCCCGACGTCGTCGTCTCGGCCCGCCTGCTTCCCGTCGTCGAGGAAGCGCCCGAAAACGGCGGGTCCGCTAACGGCAACGGCGGCAGCAAGGCGTCGAAGGCCGCTGCGGTCGCCGCGGTCGCCGCCGCAGTGGGAGCGGGCGCCGGCGGCGAGGACGGCGCAGAGGCCGAAGCCGAGTGAGAGGCTTGATGTGGGCCGCACGCACGCACGGATGGTGTGCCAGACGCTGCGCGTTTCGCCCCGATCCGGCTTGTACGTAGAACCACTATGCACGGCGCCGGCTCGGAACGAACCGCTTGGTCTGGCCCATCCCCGCACGCACGTCCGACCCGCATCAAACCTCTAGTGTCACCTGTCGTCACGGCGTTACGCGAGCAGCCGCGCGGGCGCGTCGAAGTCGACCTCGACGGGGCCCCGTGGCGGCTCGTACCCGCCGACGCCGTCGTGCGCACCGGTCTCTTCATCGGTCGCGCGCTCGACCGGGAGACAGCACGGACGCTCGGACGGGAGCTGCGCCGGGCAGACGCGCTCGCGCGGGCCGCGCGGGCGCTCCGGCCGCGTGATCGGTCGCGGCGGGCGCTCGAGGATCGACTGACGCGGGCGGGCGTGCCGGCGCTCGCCCGGAACGAGGCGCTCGAGACGCTTGAACGGGTCGGGCTCGTCGACGATGCCCGTGTGGCCGCCACCAGGGCGCAGGCGCTCGCCGAGCGAGGCTTCGGGGACGCCGCGATCCGCTACGACCTCGAGCACGAGGGCGTCGCGGGAAACCTGGTCGACGAGGCGCTCGCGGGCCTCGCGCCGGAGCGCGACCGCGCCAGAGCGCTCGTGCAGCGGCGTGGCGCCGAGCCGCGGACGGCCCGCTGGCTCGCAGGCAAGGGCTTCGACGCGGCGAGCGTCGAGGACGCTCTGGGCGAAGTCGGGGGCCGAGACGGATTTGCAGCAGACGCCTGATCGGCGCTAGGATCTTGCAACACGCTTCACCTGACATTTAGCCTGCATAGAGCGTTTTTCCGAAATCGCACGCCCACATGAGAACCCACGACTCGAGACAATCCAGAGGTAGACCGACGGCGAGGTAGGGCGGCCGTCGGCCGGTGCGCGACCGTGCGCGCCGGGAACTGAGCGACTTCGGCGATCCGCTTGGCGGGCGCAATGCCGGATGGGGTGAACCCAACCGAGCGAGGTGCGTCGCACGTGCACATCGGGATCGCAGTTGCCGCCGGGGTCGCAATCGGAGCAGCCCTCGTCCTGCTCGCGGTGCAGGTGTTCGGAGCGACGAGCGTCGGCAAGGCGCGCCGCATTCACCGCCAGCTCGTGGACGATGCCGAGCGCGAGGCCGAGGCGCTCCGGCGCGAGGCGCAGATCGAATCGCGCGAGCAGGCGATCAAGCTCAGGGCCGACATCGACGCCGAGCATGCCGATCGCCGCATGCAGGTGCTGAAGATCGAGGAGCGCGTGCTTGCGAAGGAGGAAGACGTCGAGCGAAAGCTCGTCGAGCTGCAGCGCAAGGACCAGGGGCTCGCCGATCGCGAGGTGCACCTCCGGCAGCTGCAGGACGAGCTCAAGCAGGCGAACGCGACGCAGCAGGCGGAGATCGAGCGCGTCGCGGGGATGAGCCTCCAGGAGGCGAAGGCACATCTGCTCGAGCGGGGCGAGGAGCTCGTACGGCACGACCTCGCGCGCCGCGTCCGCATGCTCGAGGAGGAAGCGCGCGCGGAGTCGAAGCGCCGCGCGCGCAACCTCGTCGCGGACGCACTCCAGCGTGTTGCGGCAAGCCACGCCGCCGAGACGACGGTGACCGTGATCGAGCTCCCGTCCGACGACATGAAGGGCCGGATCATCGGCCGCGAGGGACGCAACATCCGCGCGCTCGAGCATCTCACCGGCGTCGACTTCATCATCGACGACACGCCGCACGCCGTCGTTCTCTCATCCTTCGACGGGCTGCGCCGCGAGGTGGCGCGTCTGACCCTGACCAAGCTGATCGAGGACGGGCGGATCCATCCCGCCCGCATCGAGGAGATGTACTACCAGTCCAAGGCGGAGATCGAGGACGTCGTGCGCCAGGCCGGCGAGCAGGCGGTGTTCGAGGCGAACTGCGGGCCGTTCCACGAGGAGCTCGTGCGTATCCTCGGCAGGCTGCGGTTCCGCACGAGCTACGGGCAGAACGTGCTCAAGCACACGCTCGAGGTCGTGCACCTTGCGGGGATCATGGCCACTGAGCTCGGCGCGAGTGTGCAGACCGCGAAGCGCGCGGCCATGCTCCACGACCTCGGTAAGGCGATGACCCACGAGATCGAGGGGTCGCATGCCGCCATCTCGGCGCAGTTTGCCCGTCGCTACGGCGAGTCGCAGGGCGTCGTTCACGCGGTCGAGGCGCACCACTACGAGGTGCAGCCGCAGACCGTCGAGGCGGTGCTCCTGATCTCCGCCGATGCGATCTCGGCGTCGCGCCCGGGCGCGCGCGGGGAGTCTCTCGAGCACTACATCAAGCGACTCGAGTCGCTCGAGCAGTTGGCCGCCGCGAAGCCGGGCGTCGACAAGGTCTATGCGCTCCAGGCGGGCCGGGAGATCCGCGTGATCGTTCGACCGACGGATGTCGACGACGACCTCGCAGCGCTGCTCTCGCACGAGATCGCACGCGAGATCGAGGACCAGCTCGAGTACCCCGGCCAGGTGAAGGTGACCGTGATCCGCGAGAGCCGGTCCATCGACATTGCGCGCAACCACACGACCGGGTCGAACGGCGACGGCGAGCGGAGGGCGCTCGACGCTCCGATCGAGACGGCGCCGGCTCCGCTCGACCCGGCTTCGCTCGAATCAGCCTCGCTCGACCCAGCCCCGCTCGACGCGAGGCCGATCGAGGATTCGCCCAGCCAGGCCGCCTGACGCCTCGGCGTCGGTTGTTAGACATCTTAATACGATGGATTAGCTAACCTTCTGCTAAAGATGGGTGCTGTCGAGGCAGCGAGCGGGCGCACCAAGGTGCGCGAGACCGGGGGAGGGCAGACTGGCCCGCTGCTCCGACTGACCGGCGTCGCGCTCGGCTACGAGACGGCGACCGGGTTCCATCTCGCCGTCGCCGACGCGAGCTTCGACGTCGCGCCGCGCGAGAAGCTCGTCGTGATCGGTCCGTCGGGATCCGGCAAGTCGACGCTCCTGAAGGCGATTGCCGGGTTCGTCGTCCCGGTTGCAGGAGTGATCGAGCTCGAGGGGCGACGCTCGTTGCGGCCCGGCCCCGACCGAGCCGTCGTCTTCCAGGAGTTCGACCAGCTCTTCGCGTGGCGGACCGTCCTCGGCAATGTCGCGTACCCGCTTCGCGTCAACGGCTTCAGCCGTGCCGCGGCCACCGCGCGCGCCCGCACCTTCCTCGAGCTCACGCAGCTCACGGATGCCGCGGAACGCCATCCGCACGAGCTGTCGGGAGGCATGAAGCAACGCGTGGCGATCGCACGCGCGCTCGCACTCGACCCCCGCGTGCTCCTCATGGACGAGCCGTTCGGCGCGCTCGACGCGATCACGCGCCAGCGGCTGCAGGTCGAGCTGAACCGGATCGTCGCCGAGACGGGGGTGACGCTCGTCTTCATCACGCACTCGATCGAGGAGGCGCTCGTGCTCGGCGACCGGATCGTCGTGCTCGGCGAGAGGCCGTCACGCGTGGTCGAGATCGTCGACGTGAGAGGCCTCGGTGGTCCGGACACCGTCGAGCATTCGGCTATGCGGGGGCGGCTCCGCTCCCTGCTCACCGTCGATCGCGGGGAGGTGGTCGCCGATGGCGGCGGTCTCGAGTAGTCCGGTGATCGCGCGCCGTTCGCCGGGGTGGAGGTGGACGGCCCCTCCGTCGTGGCTTCGCAAGACGATCCTGCTCGTCGTGCTCATTGGTGTCTGGCAGGCGTACGTCAGTCTCGGCCACGTCAGCCACCTCCTCTGGGCGACGCCGTGGCAGACAGCACGGGCCTTCGCCACGGGCTGGCGCGACGGAAGCCTCGCCGGCCCGACGTGGACGACGCTGCAGATCCTGCTCCAGAGCGTCGGCATCGGCGCCGGAATAGCCGTCGCCTTCACGATCTTCGCCGCTCTCTCGAGCGTCGGCGAGGACCTGCTCGAGCTGCTCACGTCGATCTTCAACCCGTTGCCCGGCGTTGCGATCCTGCCGCTCGCGATGCTGTGGTTCGGCATCAACAGGAGCGCAATCGTCTTCACCATCGCGCTCTCCACGATCTGGCCGATCGCGATCAACCTCAGCATGGGCTTCCGTACGGTGAGCCCGACGATCGTCGCGGTCGGACGCAACATCGGGCTCTCTCGCTTCCGCGTCGTCACGGATGTGCTGGCGCCCGCAGCGCTGCCTCACGCGGTCACCGGGCTCAAGAGCGCGTGGGCATTCGGCTGGCGCACGGCGATCGCATCGGAGCTCGTCTTCGGCGTCGCCGGCAGCAAGGGCGGCCTCGGTAACTACATCAACAACGCACGCAACTTCTTGCTGACTCCTGAAGTGTTCGCCGGGCTCGTGACGATCGCGGTCCTCGGCGTCTGCTTCGAGGCCCTCTTCGGCGCGGCCGAGCGACGGACGGTCGTGCGCTGGGGCATGAAGCGCAACTGAGTACGAAAGGAGAGACATGAAACGCCACTTCCGCCCAGTGCTCCTCGCCTCCGTCGTCCTGGCAGGGCTTGTAGCCCTCGCCGCCACTGCAACCGCCGGGGGGACGCATGCGCATGCGAGCATCCCCGCCCCGAGCAAGGTTACGATCGCCTACCAGCCCGGGATCGGCTACGCGCCGCTGATCGTGCTCAAGGCGCAGCACACGCTCGAGACGCAGTTCCCCGGCACGACGTTCTCGTGGCTGGTGCTGAGCTCGGGGGCCGCGGTCACGAACGGGATCATCTCCGGTGACGTTCAGATCGGAGCCGGCGGTGTCGGCCCGCTCATCATCGCGTGGGATGCAGGCGTCGACGTGAAGACGATCGCTCCGCTCGACTGGGGCGACCTCTGGCTGATGGCCAAAGATCCGGCGATCAAGACGATTGCAGATCTAAAGGGCAAGAAGATCGCGATGCCGGGCACGACATCGATCCAGGCCGTCGTGCTGCGCAGGATGGCGCAAGTGAAGCTCGGAGACGCGCATGCGCTCGATTCCGGGATCATCGCGATGGATCACCCCGTGGCGATGCAGGCGCTCCTCACGGGACAGATCGACGCACATCTCACGTCTGCGCCGTACCAGCTGCAGGAGAAGGTGCGCGGCGCGCACGTCGTAGCCCGCAGCTATCAGTACTTCGGCGCTCACTCGTTCCTCGGAGCATGGGAGACGTCGAAGTTCTACGCGCAATATCCGGCGTTCTCGCAGAAGTTCTACACGGACGTGCAAACGGCGATTGCGCTCATCAACAAGAACCCGACGCAGGTCTCGCACCTCCTGCAGAGTGATTCAGGCGGAATCCCGAGCTGGCGTCAGTACAAGCAGTGGCTTGCGGCTTCGGGCCTGACGTTCACGACGAGACCGCTCGGCATGATGCGCTTCGCGAACTTCATGAACAAGATCGGGCTGATCAAGAAGATGCCCGCTTCGTGGCAGGATCTCGTATTCCCGCCCGTGTACGGCACGAAGGGCAGCTGACCGACCATGCGCGCGCCGGGGCCCGTGCGGGCCTCGGCGCCGCTACTGGACGTGCACGACCGCCTTCATCACCTCTGCGGGATGCTCGATCGCAAACGCGAACGCCTCCGCTGCCTCTTCGAGCGAGAACTCGTGCGTGATGAGCGGAGAGACGGCATCTCGGTGGCGCGTGACGAGGTCGGCTGCCACTGCAAACTCAGGCCCGTTGCAGCAGCTGACGCCGAGCACGTCGAGCTCGCGAAACGGAAGTGCGCCGATGCGGAGTGGAACCTCGTGTCCCGAGAGCCCGACGACGAGGATGCGCCCCGCCGCTGCGACCAGGTCGAGCGCGAGGCGCATCGGCTCCTTCGCGCCCGTCGCCTCGACCACGATCTCGGGGAGCTCGCCACCAGTCCACTCGCGCGCACGCGCAGCCAGATCGTCGCCGCTGTGCGTGAGGGCGACCTCGGCGCCGGACGCGCACAGCTCGAGACGTTCCGGGAGCTGGTCGACGAGCAGCACTTTTGCGCCGCGGTCGAGCGCCGCGATCGCGACTGCTTGGCCGATGGGCCCCGCACCGAGGACGAGCACGTGCTCGTCGGCCGCGACGCGCCCTCGCACGACCGTGCGTACGGCGATCGACATCGGCTCGACAAACGCCGCAAGGCGCGCATCGTCGAGCTTGACGGGAAACGCCTGATGCGCGGGCACGCGGAGCAGGCCCTGTAGCGCGCCGTCGACGTGGATCCCGATCAGGCTGATGTTCTCGCATGCGTTCTCGCGGCCCATCCGGCAGCAGGCACAGTGTCCGCACGCAGAGAGCGGCCAGACCGCGACGCGCTGACCCGCGGTGAAGCCGGGCGGACAATCCTGCCCGATGTCCTCGACAATCGCCGAGAACTCGTGGCCCTGGATGCGCGGGTACAACACGTCCGGGTCGTCGGTGAGGCCGATGTCACCGTGGAAGTAGTGGAAGTCGGAGCCACACAACCCGACGGACTCGGGCCTCACGACGAGCTCGCCCGGTCCCGCCGCACCAGGCTCGGGCACGTCGACGAGCTCGATCACGCTCCTCGCCCGCGTCAGCGCAGCCCGCACGACAACCTCTCGTTGTGGCGTGCGTGAGCGTCTGACTCGGCCATCCGAGCGAGCTTAACGGGATTGGAAGTCGAGTTCAGCATCGTTCGCGTCCGGCGATCTGAAAAACTGTGAGCGTGCCCGAGGACTACTTCGGAGAACGCGTCGCGGAGCGGTACGACGACTCGCTCGGCGAGATGGCAGCTCCCGCCGTCCTCGAGCCGACCGTCGAGTTCCTCGCTGAGCTCGCAGGAGGCGGCAGTGCGCTCGAGCTTGGAATCGGCACGGGACGAATCGCGCTTCCACTCTCGAGGCGGGGCGTCCCGGTGCACGGGATCGATCTCTCGGAGGCGATGCTCGCGCGTCTGCGTGCGAAACCGGGCGCCGACGAGATAGGCGTGACGATCGGCGACTTCGCGACGACGAAAGTCGACGGCACGTTCTCGCTCGCCTACCTCGTCTTCAACACGATCATGAACCTGACGACGCAGGACGAGCAGGTCGCGTGCTTCGAGAACGTCGCCGCGCAGCTCGAGCCCGGCGGCTGCTTCGTGATCGAGGTCATGGTGCCGGCGCTGCGGCTGCTGCCGCCGGGTGAGACCATCCGCGTCTTCTCGTTTAGGAGTCCGACGCGGTTCGGCTTCGACGAGTACGACGTGGCGCGCCAGGGGCTCATCTCACATCATTACGGCGAGCGGCGTGACGGGAGCTTCGGGCGGTCGTGGGCTCCGTTCCGCTACGTCTGGCCGGCCGAGCTCGACCTGATGGCCCGGATCGCCGGCATGACGTTGCGCGAGCGTTGGAGCGACTGGAATCGCGAGCCGTTCACGAGCGACAGCACGAAGCACGTCTCTGTCTGGGAAACCGTTTGACCCGGACAGATGGTTGACGTGACGTCTTCGACCACCGTCGTCTTCGACCTCGGGGGCGTCCTCATCCAGTGGGACCCGCGCCACCTGTACCGGAAGCTGTTCGACGCCCCGGACGAGATGGAGTCGTTCCTTGCCGAGGTGACCACGGCCGATTGGAACGCGCAGCAGGACGCGGGACGGCCCTGGGCCGAGGCCGTCGAGACCCTGGTCGCCGAGCATCCGGAGCAGCGTGAGCTGATCGAGGCGTTCTACCTGCGCTGGCCGGAGATGCTTGCCGGTGAGATGCCGGGAACGGTCGACGTGCTCACCGAGCTCCGTGCTGCGGGCATCCGGCTGGTCGCGCTCAGCAACTGGTCGGCGGAGATGTTCCCTGTCGCTCTCGAGCGCTTCGACTTCCTGTCCTGGTTCGAGGGGATCGTCATCTCGGGCGAGGTCGGGGTGAACAAGCCCGACCCGCGGATCTTCGCGCACCTCGTAGGGCGGTTCGGGATCGAACCGGCAGGGTCGCTGTTCATCGACGACTCCCCGGCGAACATCGCCGCGGCGAGAGCCCTCGGGTTCCGCGCCATTCAGTTCACCGACGCCGCCGAATTGCGGCGCGAGTTGGTCAGACTCGGGCTTCTTCCGGATGTCCGAGCTGGGTCGCGGACACAACAACCAAGTCGCTAGTCAGAGAAGTCCCGCGGTTCTTCGCTGCGAGCTAGACCACGCGTAAGGACGCTGGACCAGGCGAACGCTTAGGACGATCCCAACCAAAGCAGGACCATTGCAAAATCTAACGAGCGCGAGCAGGACGCGGCCAACGACGGCGAGCACTTGCTTAGTTTGCTAAGCGAAGCAATTCGTCGACTACCTGGTTAAGAGGCTGGGTAGCGTCCACATCTGTGGCTCCGGCCGGTTTCTCGTCGCTCCGATTT
>Ga0209638_1002126_pt1 | contig 12284 bp, 8 predicted proteins | sample BarGraNGADG00211_FD_184490 | JGI IMG/M metagenome (GOLD analysis project Ga0209638, IMG submission 184490) | Arctic peat soil microbial communities from Barrow, Alaska - Barrow Graham LP Ref core NGADG0002-211 (SPAdes) (version 2) | ecosystem: Environmental > Terrestrial > Soil > Wetlands > Peat... | reverse complement strand
CGCGTGTCCTCGTCGGCCGAGACAGCGAGCGCACCGTCGAGCAGGTCGAAGAACTCGGGGGCCTCGACGAGCAGCGGGATATCGATCACGACGACCGAAGGCGGTTCGGGCATCTCGCCCAGCATGTCGATCGCGCCTGCAGCCGCGGCGTAGACGCCCGGATGCACGATGCGGTCGAGCCGGCGAGCCGCGTCCGGACTCGCGAACGCGCGGTCGGCCAGCGCCTTCGTGTCAACGCCGCCGTCAGCCCCCGCGACCTCGGGGCCGAACGCCGCGATCACGTCGGCCGCGAGCGGGCCGCCCGCGGCGGTGAGCCTCTTGGCGAGGTCGTCGAGTTCGATGACGGTCGCGCCGAGCTCCCCGAAGAGGTGCGCGGCGGTCGTCTTTCCCGAACCGATCCCGCCGGTGATCCCGAGAACGTACATGCCTTGAGGCTCCTTCGTCCGATGGACGGGGCCGGGCCCCGCGTCGATGCGCGGGCGCCCGGCCCCGGACGGTGCGTGTGCGTGCGGCTGCGCGCGGGCGCTACTCGGCCGCGGATGCTTCCTCTGCCTTGGCGTCGGCGGCGGGCTCTTCCTCGGCGACGGGCTCCTCGGCGACGGGCTCGTCCTCGGCGACGGGCTCCTCGGCGGCGGGCTCCTCGGCGACGGGCTCCTCGGCGACGGGCTCCTCGGCGGCGACTTCCTCCACCGCAGGCTCCTCGGCGACCGGCTCGGCCTCGGCCTCGGGCTCGGCGGCGGCTTCCTCAGCCTCTTCCGCTGCAGCCTCCTCGGCGATCTCCTCGGTCACGGCGTCCTCGACGACCTCCGTCGGAGCGGCGTCGGCAGCCTCGGCCTCAAGGTTCTCATTCGAGACCACCTCGGCGATCGCCTCGGCCGACACGCCGGCTTCCTCGGCGAACTCGTCAGCCATCTCCTCAGCGGACTCCTCGGCGCCTTCCTTGCCCTCGAGCGCATCCGGAAGACCGAGCTCGGCGTTCGCGGCACGGATGGAGAGCGAGATGCGGCGGCGCTCGGTGTCGACGTCCATGACACGGACGTGGACGGAGTCGCCGACGGCCACGACATCCTCGGGCTTCTCCACGTGGCCCTTGGCCATCTCGGAGATGTGCACGAGGCCCTCGACGCCGTCACCGATCTCGACGAACGAGCCGAACGGCACGAGCTTGGTGACCTTGCCTTCGACGATGGTGCCGATCGGGAAGTTCTTCACGAGCTGCTTCCAAGGATCGTCCTGGGTCTGCTTCAGGCCGAGGGAGATGCGCTCGCGGCTCATGTCCACGTCCAGGACCATGACCTCGACCGGATCGCCGACAGCGACGACCTCGGACGGGTGGTTGACGTGGCTCCACGACAGCTCGGAGATATGCACCAGGCCATCGATGCCGCCGAGGTCGACGAACGCGCCGAAGTCGACGATCGAGGAGACGTTGCCCTTCAGAATCTGGCCCTTGGCGAGCTTGACCAGGATGTCCTGGCGCTCGTGCTTGCGGCCCTCTTCGAGCACCACGCGGCGCGAGAGGACGACGTTGTTGCGGTTGCGGTCCATCTCGATGACACGCGCCTCGAGGCGGTTGCCCATGTAGGTGGTGAGGTCCTTCACACGGCGAAGGTCGACGAGCGACGCAGGCAGGAAGCCGCGCAGGCCGATGTCCAGGATGAGACCACCCTTGACGACCTCGATGACCTCGCCCTCGACGTTCTCGCCCGAGGTGAACTTCTCTTCGACCTTGACCCACGCGCGCTCGTACTCGGCACGCTTCTTGGACAGGATCAGACGGCCGTCCTTGTCCTCCTTCTGGAGGACGAGCGCCTCGATGTGATCGCCGACCTTCACGATCTCAGAGGGGTCCGCGTCCTTGCGAATCGACAGCTCGCGGGCGGGGATGACGCCCTCGGACTTGTAGCCGATGTCGAGCAGGACCTCGTCCCGCTCCACCTTCACGACTTCGCCGGAGACCAGGTCCCCGTCGTCGAAATCTGTGATGGTGCCGTCGATGAGGGCGTGCATCTCCTCATCGGTGAACGTGGTCAGATCCACCACGTCGCTTGTCTGGATCTCCTGCTCGTCACTCATGGTGCGGACCCCTTCCGATCTTGTGCTCGGGGCCCCGATCGCTCAGTCCGAATCGCTCGCTAACAGGTCGTGGTTCTGGCCTCGGTCGCTTTGCTTTCCGTATGGGTCGTCTCGGGGGCGGACAATACACGACGACGGCAGGCATCGGGCCTGTCGCGCCAAGAGCGAACTATATACCGCGCGAGCGCGAAGCGCCAGACACACACGGTGCCGGGAGTGGACATCGCGAACGGCGATCGGCCGCCCGGTGTCGACGAAAGCAGGGCCTGCCGCTACTCGAGGCCGTCGCGCGACAGAGGGCAGGTCATGCAGTGGCACCCGCCGCGTCCCTTGCCCAGCTCGCTCCCCTCGACCTCGATGACCTCGATGCCTGCGGCCCGCAGGGAGGCGTTGGTCGCGGTGTTCTTGGCGTACGCGAGCACGACACCCGGCTCCACTGCGACGACGTTGTTCGCGTCGTCCCACTGCTCCCGGGCCGAGCGGAACACGTCTCCGCCCGTGGGGATGACACGCAGCTGCTTGACCCGGAGGGCGTCGGCGAGGGCGGGCACGAGGCCGCGCTCCTCGTCGATGTCGAAGGTGTCGTCCTTGTCTCCCGGACGGATGCTGTACACGCGCATGGCGTCGACCACCGGAGGGTGGAGTGTCACTGCGTCGCGGTCGACGAATCCGAGCACGGTATCGAGATGCATGCACGAACGGGACTGCTGCATGCGGCACGCGATGATCCGCTCCGCCGCGCCACCCGCGAAGAGCGAGCGCGCGAGGTGCTCGACCATCCGCCCGGTCGAGCGCTCCCCCATCCCTACCAGCACGGTCCGGTTGCCCACCGGCATGATGTCCCCGCCCTCGAGCGACGCGCCCTGGGCGAAGTCGTCGAGGTGGAACCCACCGGTGTCACCGGCCGGCGGATACCAGAACTGGAACCCGGCATCGGCGAACATCGGGTGGCGACGGTAGATGTCGGAGACGTTGGCCACCTCGAGGCGCCGCGCGTGCCAGAACAGGGGCGGGAGCACGACCCCGCCGAAGAGCCAGGCGCTCGAATCGCGCGTGAAGACGGTGTTCGGGAGTGGAGGCAGGACGAACGAGTCCGGATCCGACATCACGGCGCCCAACGAGTGCCGGCTCATCGCCGCGAGATCGAGCCCCGCGAGGTCCGAGATGAGCAGGCCGCCGAGAAGCACCCGCGCGAGCGCCTTCGGTTCGAGTGCGAGCAGGAAGGCGCGCAGGTCCTCGACCAGTGACAGACCGACCGTGTAGGACGATACGACGCGCTCCACGCTGATCCTGCGCGCCTCGCGCGATGAGCTCAGCGTCTCTTCCAGGAGGTCCTGCAGGTACAGCACCCCCACCCCGTAGCCTCGCAGGGTGTCGGTGAAGGCATCGTGCTCGACCTGCGCCCTTTCGACCCAAACGACGTCATCGAACAGGAAGTCCTCGCGGTTGGCCGGCGTGAGGCGCTCCATGCAGACGCCCGGCCGGTGAACGAGCACCTTGCGCAACTTGCCGACCTCGGAGTACACGCCCAGGTTCGTCATCACTTTGCGCTCGCCCAATCCTCGCCCCACGACACACTCACATCGAGAGGCACCACGAGTGTCGCGACGCCCTTCATCTCCTGTTGCACCATTGCGGAGAGACGCTCGATCTCCGCTCGCGGCGCCTCGAACACCAACTCGTCGTGGACCTGGAGCACGAGCCGCGACACGTAGCCGTCAGCGACCAGGCGCCTGTCCACGGCGATCATCGCGAGCTTCATGATGTCCGCCGCGCTCCCCTGCATGGGGTGGTTCATCGCGGTGCGCTCCCCGAAGGAGCGAAGGTTGCCGTTGCCGCTGAGAAGCTCGGGGATCGGGCGCCGGCGTCCGAACATCGTCACGGCGAAGCCGGTCCGGTGCGCCTCGGCCACGGTCTCGTCGAGGAAGGTGCGGACTCGCGGATACGCCTCGAAGTAGCGGTCGATCATCTCCTGCGCCTCGTTGCGCGGGATGCGGAGCGACTCCGACAGCCCGTGCGCGGTCTGACCGTACACGATGCCGAAGTTGACCGCCTTGGCGCGACGGCGCAGCTCGGCGGGCAAGCTGTGACGGTCGACGCCGAACACGCGCGCGGCCGTCTCGGTGTGGAAGTCCCGGCCGGACGTGAACGCCTCGATGAGTCCGGGGTCGCCGGAAAGGTGCGCCAGGATCCGCAGCTCGATCTGGCTGTAGTCGGCCGACACGATCACGTCGTCGCGCGCCGCGGGCACGAACGCCGCACGGATGCGCTTTCCCAGATCGGTGCGGACCGGGATGTTCTGCAGGTTCGGGTTGCTCGACGACAGGCGCCCGGTGGCCGCAACGGTCTGATTGAACGTGGTGTGCAGCCGGCCGTCCTCGCGGATGAGGCGAGGAAGCGCGTCGATGTAGGTCGACTTCAGCTTGGTGAGCTCCCGGTACTCGATGACCTTGGCGGCGATCGGGTAGTCCGGCGCGAGCGTCCCGAGCACCTGGGCGTCGGTGCTGTGCCCCGTCTTGGTCTTGCGGCCGTGCGGCAGCCCGAGCTTCTCGAACAGCACCTCGCCGAGTTGCTTCGGGGAGTCGATCGTGAAGGTGGTTCCTGTGAGATCGAAGATCTCGGCGCGGATGCTGTCGATGCGTGTGGCCAGCTCTGTGGCAAGGTCCGCGAGGACCTCGACGTCGACACCCAGCCCCACGTCTTCCATGCGAGCGAGGGCCGGGATGAGCGGCAGCTCGCAGCCGGTGTAGCAGTCCCAGCCCCCGTCGCGCTCGAGCCGCTCGCGCAGAAGCGGTGCGAGCGCGAGCGCGCCCTGGGCGCGGGAGGCCATGTGCGCCGCGGCGCTGTCGTCCGCGGCCGGCATCGCGTGGCCGGTCAACTCGGCGTGCAGCGTGCCCACGTCGTAGGAGGAGCGGTTCGACTCGTACACGTAGGCCGCCACGGACACGTCGAAAGTGCGCGCCGGGTCCCATGCGCCCAGGAACGGCGCGAGCTTCGAGGGCCCCTCACCCGGAGGCGCGTAGCGTTGGACCAGCGCCTTGATGTCGGGCGCGACGAGGATCCCGTGAGTGAGTGCATCGACGAGCGCTGCCGGTGCGTCTGCGCCGTCGACGAGCGCCACGGTCCCGGATGGGAGCGCGAACGCCACGTCGTCGCACGGGAAAAGCGATTCGGCGCCGTCGTCGGCGGACGCCGCGACCATGGCACCGCCCGCCAGTGCCGCGGAGAGCGCTTCGCGCGCGGCGCCACCGGTAACGACCGGCCATACCGTGGGAGCCGCCGTGGGAGCCGCCGTGCGCGCCTGGACCGGTGCGGCCGGCGCGTGCGCCTGTGCGGGCGCGTCCTGCTCGGCCCTGTAGAACCTCGTCCCCGCGGGAGCGGACACGACGGCGATCGGCTCCCCGAACTCCGCGGGAGCGTCACTTGCGGACGCCGGAGCGGAACCGATCGCCACCAGCGTCGGGACCGTGCCCTCGCCGTTGCTCCTGCGCGCGTGCATGCGCCCGAGCGCGAGCACCCGCTCGACGAGCGACACCATGCGGTAGCTGCTGAACGTGCGGGCGACCGCGTCGGCGTCGATCGCGCCCCACGCGGCCACCTCGATGTCGCATTCCACGGGGACGTTGCGCCGGATCGTAGCGACGTCGCGGCTCTGAAGCGCTTCCTCCGTGTGGTCGCGCAGGCTCTCCCCCACCTTGCCGGGGATCTCGTCCGCGTGGGCAAGGATCTCGTCCATGGAGCCGTACTGCTGGATCAGCTTGGCAGCCGTCTTCTCGCCGATGCCGGGCACGCCCGGGATGTTGTCGGACGTATCGCCCTTGAGTCCCAGGTAGTCGGCGACCTGGTCGGGCCGCACTCCCAGACGCTCTTCCACGCCCGCGGGGTCGTAGACCACGATGTCGGTGATGCCCTTCTTCGTGGACACCACGTGCACGCGGTCCGTGACGAGCTGGTACGCGTCCTTGTCGCCGGTGAAGAGCAGGACGTTCATCCCTGCCTGCTCGCCGCGCAACGCGAACGTGCCGAGCAGGTCGTCGCCCTCCCAGCCCTCGCACTCGACCACCGGGACGTTCATGGCCGCCAGCAGTTCCTTCGTGATGCCGAACTGCGGCCGGAGCTCGTCGGGTGTGGGAGGCCGATGGACCTTGTAGCGCTCGAGAACGTCGCTGCGGAACTTCGGCCGGCCCTTGTCGAACGCGACGATCAGGCTGTCGGGGCGGAAAGACTCCGTCAGCTTGAGCAGCATCGAGATGAACCCGTAGGCGGCGTTGGTCGGTCGCCCATCCGGCGCCGTCATGGTGACCGGCAGCGCGTGGAACGCGCGGTGCAGGAGCGAGTTGCCGTCGATGACGGCGAGGGTGCGATCGGGCACAGGGCGCCTTTCGGGCAGGTCCGGGAATGCCGTGCGGACGGGTGCGGACGCTCCATCGATTCTACCCGACAGGCGGTGCCGGGACCGGCCGGAACGCGTGGGGTCGCCGACCGAGGAGTCAGTCGCAGCCATGGGGCGGATGACGGGAGCGGTGCTGCTCGGCGTGGGCCTGGCTATCACGCCTCCCGGGCTGGTACCGAACGACAGCGAGCCGTCTTCGAGGACCGAGGGGCGCTGTTCTAGCCGAGTGGCTCGTCCTCTGAGTCAGGAGCCGCGTCCGAGTCCGGATCGGGCTGCGCGTCCGCGCCGGTCGCATGTAGGGCTGAGCGGAACGGCGAGAAGTAGAGCAGCCGTCGTCCGCGGGCCGCGATACTGGCGCTATAGTCCCGCGGCACCGGGCCCTGCCATCCGCGCAGGAGCGCCAGCAGGCGGAGCGAGACCGCCAGCCCTATGGCGAAGAGGGCCGCGTACTCCTTCACGATCCCGAGCCAGCCGACAGCCAGCACGAACACCGTGGACGCGATGAGGGCAGCGGTGGAGTACATCGCCCCTGGCTGCAGGACGACGGGCACTTCGTCGGAGAGCAGGTCACGCAGGATGCTGCCGCCGGTCGCGGTGATCACACCCAGCATGATCGCCGGCAGCAGCGTGAGGTCCGCTCGCAGCGCCTTGTCCGCGCCAACGACCACGAACAGACCGAGCGAGACCGCGTCGATGTACAGCATCGCCTTGCTGAGCCTGCTGGCCATCCCGGAGAAGAAGAAGGCGACCGCGGCTGCGAGCAGCGCGACGAACAGGTAGCGGTTGTCCTGGAAGGCCGCGATACCTAGATGCTGGAGCAGCACATCGCGGATGATCCCACCGCCCAGGCCCATGACGATCGAGAGGGTGATCACCCCGACGACGGCGAACTTGCGGCGCACCGCCTCGAGTCCGCCGGACAGCGCGCCTGCGAACACGGCGAGCAGTTCCCAGGGCACCGGCACGGTGACGGCGACCCCCAAGCGTGCGGCGTCGGGCGCCGAAGTCGTCAGGCCTGAAGGCAGGATGCTCGCCACCATGCTGGGGACCGTCCCGGTGAGGAACGACTCCAGGCCCCACGGCGCAGCGGCGCTAGTGGCCTGAACGGCAGCGGTGGCTGTCTGCGAGGCGGCCACGGACAGGTGCGCCGCAGTCGCGACGATCATCGACAAACCCACCGCACACACCAGCTTCCACTTCTCGTCCGAAACCCATCATGCAGCCCCCAGCTGCGCGAACGCGCCCGGGCAACCGAACCGTTGACGCCTCGTGGGTGCGACGAAGCCTCCGTGTGCATAGAGAACCAGTTGCCCTTCGCCCCCTCTGACGACCACAATGGCGCGAAGCGTCCATGCGAAAGGACCCCTGCTGACACGACGCACGAGCTGGGCCGAACCGTGGAAGATCAAGGTCGTCGAACCGATCAAGATGACGACGCGAGCCGAACGCGAGGTCGCCATCCGCGATGCGGGCTACAACACGTTCCTTCTCAAGTCCGCGGACTGCTACATCGACCTGCTGACCGACTCCGGTACCAACGCCATGTCGGACAACCAGTGGGCCGGGATGATGCTCGGCGATGAGGCGTATGCGGGCTCCAAGAACTTCTATGCGCTGGAAAACGCCGTGCGCACGTACTACGACTACGAGCACCTCATCCCGACGCATCAGGGCGGGGGTGCCGAGAACATCCTCTCGCAGATACTCATCAAGAAGGGCGACTACGTCACCGGCAACATGTACTTCACGACGACGCGGCTCCATCAGGAGCTGGCGGACGGCACGTTCCGCGACGTGATCATCGACGAGGCGCATGACCCGGCGTCCGAGCATCCCTTCAAGGGCAACGTCGACCTGGACAAGTTGAAGGCGCTGGTCGCGGAGGTCGGCGTCGACCAGATCGCCTACATAACCATCGGTGTGACGGTGAACCTCGCCGGCGGCCAGCCGGTCAGCATGGCGAACCTGCGCGAGGTCTCCGCGTACTGCCACGACAAGGGGATCCTCGTCATCCTCGACGCGACGCGCGCGGTCGAGAACGCGTGGTTCATCCAGCAGCGCGAAGCGGGATACGGCGACAAGACGGTCGCGCAGATCCTCCACGAGATGTGCGACCTGACCGACGGCGCGACTATGTCGGGCAAGAAGGACAGCCTCGTCAACATCGGCGGCTGGCTCGCCGTGCGCGACGAGCAGACCGCCCAGAAGGCTAAGAACCTCGTCGTTGTGTACGAAGGCCTCCACACATACGGCGGCATGGCCGGCCGCGACATGGAGGCGATGACGCGCGGCATCGTGGAGTCGGTACAGGACGACCACATGCGGGCGCGCATCGGCCAGGTGCAGTACCTCGGCGAGAAGCTGATCGAGGCAGGAGTCCCCGTGGTCCATCCGATCGGCGGCCATGCGGTGTCCTCGACGCGAAGGCGATGCTGCCGCACATCCCGCGCGAGCAGTTCCCGCGCAGGCACTGGCCGCAGCTCTGTACGTCGAGTCCGGTATCAGGTCGATGGAGCGGGGCGCGGTCTCGGCCGGACGCGACGCCAACGGCGAGAACCGCTACCCGAAGCTCGAGCTCGTTCGGCTCACCATCCCCCGCCGGGTCTACACCCAGGCGCACATGGACGTGACCGCGGAGAGCGTGATGGAGGTCTTCGACCATCGTGACCGCGTCCGCGGCCTCGAGTTCCTCTACGAGCCGGAGTACCTGCGCTTCTTCCAGGCCCGGTTCGGCACCGTGGGCGGCGACGGCATCTTCGCGTAGCGCGTTCACAGCACCCACCACCGACGACAGGAAGGAGCGGGACGCACATGCCCGACGCGCAGCCGAAGGACCCGCTCCACGGCGTCACGCTCGAGACGATCCTCAACCGTCTTGTCGACGAGTACGGGTGGGAGGGGCTCGCGAAGCGGGTCGCCATCAACTGCTTCAAGAACGACCCGAGCGTCAGCTCGTCACTGAAGTTCCTGCGCAAGACCCCATGGGCGCGCAAGGAGGTCGAAGACCTCTTCGTCAGCTCGAAGCCGTGGAGGCGCGACTGGGTCCCGGGTGTGCGCACCCGACCGAAGGAAGCGACGAAGGCCCGTCTCGTCCCGAGACGGGCCTTCGTTCGTCAGATCGCGTGGTCGAAGGAGGGGTTCAGCCGCGCCAGAGGTACCCGACGTTGCGCACCGTCTCCAGGCGCTCGGACATCTCCCCGCCGATCTTGCTGCGGATGCGCCTCACGTGGACGTCGACGGTCCTGGAGCCGCCGTAGTAGTCGGTGCCCCACACCCTGCGGAGAAGCACCTCACGGCTGTAGGTGCGATCCGGATGCGTGACGAGGAACGAGAAGAGGGCGTACTCCAGGTATGTGAAGTCGATCGGCTCGCCGTGGAGTTGGGCCTGGTAGGTCGCCAGGTTCACGGTCAGGTAGCCGACGCGTACGAGCTCCTGCGTCGAGGCCTCCTCGCCCGGCCAGACGAGCGCGCGCACCCGCGCGAGCAGCTCGTCCGACGCTCCGCCGCGTACGAAGAAGTCGCTCTTGACGCGGGTCGGCAGGCGGAGCCCGGGCAGCGCCTCCGTCTCGATGATGAGCATCAACTTCAGGTCGAGACCTTCGGCCACGGCGTTCTCGACCCGTTGCGCAAGAGGGTCGGGTGTCCGCCCTCCGTCCAGCACGACCAGACCGAACTCGGCCTCCGAAAGGCGTGCCGAGAGGTCCTTCGAATGTGCCTCAGAGATGGACAGGTCGAACTTCGACAACGTCTGACGCATCCAGGCGGTCGTATGCACGTCGTCGGAGACGAGCAGGGCTCTTCGCATGTGCACAGTCTACTCCAGACGGCTCCGGACTCGACGCTTCGGAACCTGCCTGAAATGGTATGGCGTGCGTGTTGCCGACGGGTTTCGTCGGGCTATTCGTCCTCATCCCCGTTGTCGGACGCGCGTGCCGACATCCTCATGCGGATGGCGACGGCCGCGACCACCACGGCCGCGACGATGAGCAGGATCGCCAGGAAGATCATGAGTGTGTTGCTGGAACCCGAGGACGATGTGCCGCCCGCCGCCGCAGCGGCGGAGGCGGAATAGCTGAACGAGAGGTCGAGCTTCGCACCCGCCTTCACGGCGTCGAACATCTTGTAGTAGTAGCTGTTGGCCATGTCGGTGCCCTCGCCCGGCTGGAGCGTCGCACCGTCAGCCGCCTTCACGATGTTCACGCCTGCGGGAAGCACCGCCGTCAGGCGCACGCTCGGGACCGCCTGTGCCGAGATCCAGGCGAGCGCCACATCGAACGTGACGCCGTCGGCAGAGGCGACAGCGGGGCCCCTCACCTCTATCTGGGCGGTGTGCGACTTGGTCAGAGTGGCCCGGTAGACGTCGATGCCGTTCGCGGTCGTCTTGGTGAACTGCAGCTCCGGGTCGAGCGAAGTGTCCCCGCCGAGGATCTGGCCGACCCACAGCAGCGTGGAACTCGCAGGGACGGACAACTCGACGTCGGCCGGCAACGTCGAGGTCTCAGGAAGCGTGCCGGCGACCAGCATCACGGGCCCATCCGCGTCCTGATGGAGTGTCACGTCGACCCCGGCCCAGCTCACGGGCGCGGCTGAGGCGACGGCTGCGCCGGTGAGAGCGAAGGTCAGGACGGCTGCTACGAGGACGAAACGAAGCGGACTGCGCATGGAAGGCTCCCGAGGGGTCGGCGACGACAAGAGAGTAGCGGATGACGCCGTCGCACGGAGTGGAGATGGTGTGGGGAACGGCAGCGCCGGGCGGGAGGAACCCCCGCCCGGCGCTGTGAAGCCGCTATGTGCGCGACGCCCGTGAGGCGACGCGGATACGTGCTAGACGTTCGGCAGGTACCGCTCGATCTCCCACTCGGAGACCTGCAGGCGGTACGAGTCCCACTCGGCGCGCTTGTTCTTCACGTAGAACGAGTGGATGTGGTCGCCCAGGACTTCCTTCATGAGCTCCGATGCCTCGAACTTGTCGATCGCCTCGCCCAGCGTGCCCGGCAGCGTGTAGATCTTGGCGGCCTCGAGCTCGGCGTCGGACATCTTGAAGATGTTGTTCGTGGCTTCGGGAGCCAGCTCCAGCTGCTCCTCGATGCCCTTGAGGCCGGCGCCGAGCATGACGGCGAAGGCCAGGTACGGGTTGGCCGTCGGGTCCGGAGACCGCAGCTCGAGCCGGGTGGCGACTTCCTTGCCCGGCTTGTACATCGGGACGCGGACCAGAGCGCTACGGTTGCGGCGGGCCCAGGCGATGTAGACCGGAGCCTCGTAGCCCGGCACCAAGCGCTTGTAGGAGTTCACGAGCGGGTTGGTCACGGCGCAGAACTCCGGCGCGTACTTCAGCAAACCGGCGATGTAGTGCTTCGCGGTCTTGGAGAGGTTGAAGCCCTCGGGATCGTTGGCGTCGAAGAACGCGTTGCCGTCCTTGTTGAACAGCGACTGGTGCACGTGCATGCCCGAGCCGTTCTGGCCGAAGATCGGCTTCGGCATGAAGGTGGCGTACACGCCGGCCTGCATGGCGATCTCCTTGACGACCAGGCGGTAGGTCATCACGTTGTCGGCCATGGAGAGCGCGTCGGCGTAGCGGAGGTCGATCTCGTGCTGTGACGGGGCGACCTCGTGGTGCGAGTATTCGACCGGGATGCCCATCTTCTCGAGCGTGAGCACGGTGTCGCGGCGAAGGTCCGAGGCGGAGTCGAGCGGCGTCAGGTCGAAGTAGCCGCCGTTGTCGAGAACGACGGTGTCCTGGTCGTCCTCGAAGTAGAAGTACTCGAGCTCGGGACCGACGTACATGGTGTAGCCCATGTCGGCGGCCTTCTGGGTC
>Ga0209638_1002125_pt1 | contig 12287 bp, 8 predicted proteins | sample BarGraNGADG00211_FD_184490 | JGI IMG/M metagenome (GOLD analysis project Ga0209638, IMG submission 184490) | Arctic peat soil microbial communities from Barrow, Alaska - Barrow Graham LP Ref core NGADG0002-211 (SPAdes) (version 2) | ecosystem: Environmental > Terrestrial > Soil > Wetlands > Peat... | reverse complement strand
AGCGGCGCCTTCGTGGTAGTGGCAACCACACGCCCGGAAACCATGCTCGGCGATACCGCCATCGCGATCAACGCCAAGGACGAGCGCTACTTCGATCTGCACGGCCGCACAGTGCAGCTTCCGCTGATGGACCGCGAAATCCCCATCATCCTCGACGATCTGGCCGATCCAGCCTTCGGCACCGGCGTGGTGAAGGTCACGCCGGCGCACGACCTGAACGATTTCGAGGCCGGCCGCCGCCACAACCTGCCGCGGGTCAAGGTCATCGACGAAAACGGCGCGATGACCGCCGAGGCCGGGTCTTACGCGGGACTCGACCGCTTCGAATCCCGCCGCCGCGTGCTGGCCGATTTGGAAGAGCGCGGCTTGCTCGCGCGTACGGAAGACTACGCCCTCAACCTGGGAACCTGCGCGCGCTGCAAGACCCCCGTCGAGCCGCTGATTTCCACCCAATGGTTCGTGAGCGTCAAACCGCTGGCGGAAAAAGCCATCGAAGCCGTGGAATCCGGCCGCATCCAGTTCATTCCGGCGAACTGGTCCAAGACCTATTTCGAGTGGATGTACAACATCCGCGACTGGTGCATTTCGCGCCAGCTCTGGTGGGGCCATCGCATTCCCGCGTGGCATTGCGCGGAATGCCGCGGGGTTGTGGTGGCGCGCGAAACGCCGGCCGCCTGCGCGCACTGCGGCTCCGTGCGCCTGGAGCAGGACACCGACGTGCTCGACACCTGGTTCAGCTCCGCGCTGTGGCCCTTCTCCACGCTCGGCTGGCCCGACCAGACGGAAGACCTGGCCGCGTTCTACCCCACGTCGCTGCTGATCACCGGCTTCGACATCCTGTTTTTCTGGGTCGCCCGCATGGCCATGATGGGCATCGAATTCATGGGCGACGTGCCCTTCCGGCAGGTGTACATCCACGGCCTGGTGCGCGACGCCGAGCGGCAGAAGATGTCGAAAACGCGTGGCAACACCATCGACCCGCTGGTGGTCACGGAGAAGTACGGCACCGACGCCGTGCGCATGGCGCTGCTGCAGGGAGCCGCGCCGGGGACCGACATCGTGCTCACCGAAGAGCGCATGTCGAGCTCGCGCGACTTCGCCAACAAGATCTGGAACGCCGCGCGCTTCCTGTTCCTCAATATGGAGCGCTCGGGCGTGGAGCCCTGGGTCCCCGAGAGCCTCGAACAGTTCCGGCCGGAAGCGGACCCCACCTCACCTGGAGCGCCCATTGAAGACCGCTGGATCTTCAGCCGCCTGAACGCCGCCGCTGGGCAGGTCAACCGCGCCATCGAGCAATACCGCTATCACGAAGCCGCGCAAGCGCTCTGGCACTTCTTCTGGCACGAGTTTTGCGACTGGTACGTGGAGCTGAAGAAGCTGCGCTTCCAGGAGAACTCCGGCCTGGACGCCGGCTGGCGGAACATGCTGGCTGCCTTCGAAACCGCCCTGCGCCTGCTGCATCCGGCCATGCCGTTCCTCACCGAAGAACTCTGGCAGCGCTTGGCCAAAGGCCAGGCCAACCGGCCGCTTTCCATCGCGGTGGCATCGTATCCGCGCTACCGCGAGGATCTCATCGATGCCGAGGCCGATCGCGAGATCGGCACGGTCCAGGAGATCGTGAGCATGGCGCGCACCCTGCGCGCGGAAAGCAAGCTTGACCCCAAACAGCGGCTGGAAGGCGCGGTGTACTCTCGCGGCCCGGCGCTGGAAGTTGCCCGGCGCCGCGCCGAGGCCATCCAAAAACTAGCCAACGTTACCCTGCAATTCAAAGCCGAGGCGGCCCCGCAGGCGGCGGCGATGCGCTCGACCGCGGAGTTCGATCTGGTCCTGGAATTGCCTCAGTCCCAACAGGACGCGCAGCGCAAGCGCTTGGAAAAAGACCGCGATCAGCTTTCGAAGAACATCGCCAACTCGAAGCGCCAGTTGAGCGACGATACCTTCCTGCGCAAGGCGCCCCCGCAGGTGGTAGTGAGCATCCAGAATAAACTGGCGGATTACGAGGACCAATTGCGCAGAATCGAAGGAGCGCTCGGCGAACAACCATGACGCGGAACGACTGGGAGGCGCCGGCCATCCTGGAAACGCTGCGCCGGGCGCTCGAGGAAGATATCGGAACCGGCGACGTGACCACGCAAGCTTGCGTCCCCGAATCGCGAGCGGCCAGGGGCCGCTTTCTGGCGCGGGAACCGCTGGTTTTGGCGGGCACGCCCTTGCTGCCGCTCATCTACCGGTTGCGAGGCGGCATCTACGACCTGGTGTTCCTTAAGAGCGATGGCGACCGTTGCGAGGATGGCGAGATCGTCGCGCACGTTTACGGGCGCGCGCATACGCTGCTCGAATGCGAGCGCGTGGCGCTCAATTTCCTACAGCGCCTCAGCGGCGTGGCTACCGCCGCGCGGCTCTTTGCCGACCGCGTGGCGGGGACCAGGTGCCGCGTGCTCGATACCCGCAAGACCACGCCGGGCCTGCGCCTGTTGGAGAAGCTGGCGACGGAGGCCGGCGGCGTCACCAATCACCGGCTGGGGCTCTACGACGCCGTCCTGATCAAGAACAATCACATCGCCGCGGCGGGGGGCGTGCGCCGCGCCATCGAGCGGACGCGCGTGGCGAGCGGGTTGCCCATCCAGATCGAGGTGCGCACGCGCGGGGAGCTACGCGAAGCCCTGGACGCGAACGCCGAACGTCTGTTGCTCGATAATCTCACGCCCGAGGAAGCTGCCGAATGGGTCCGCGAGATTGACGGCCGCGCCACGGTGGAGCTCTCCGGAGGCGTCACCGCCGACAACGTGCGCGCCTATGCGGAAGCCGGCGCGGACTTCGTTTCCTCGGGCGCCATGACCCACTCCGCGCGGGCCATGGACCTCAGCTTCCGGCTGGAGCTGGCGTGACTGGGCTCGATATCGGCCGCGATATTGACCGCATACGGGCGGCGTTTCCCGGCCGGCGAATCGATTACTACGCCACCATCGATTCCACGATGCGCGCCGCGGCCGGGCTCGCAATCGGCAGTGTGGTGATTGCGGAGGAGCAGACCGCCGGCCAGGGCCGCCTGGGCCGCGCGTGGCATTCGGAAGCAGGCGCCGGAATCTACTGTTCCATCGTGCTGCAACCGATGCCGGCGCTCACGCTGGCGCTCGGCCTGGCGGCGCAAAGCGCGATTTTCGAGGCGACCGGCTTGACATGCGATATCCGCTGGCCCAACGACCTGATGCTCGGCGGGAGGAAGGTGGCCGGCATTCTGGTGCAGGGCGCGGACGGCAAGGCCATCGGCGGCATTGGGATCAACGTGCGGCAGACGGAGTTTCCGGGGGAGCTGGAGAGCATTGCGACTTCGCTAAGCAAGAAGGCAGACCGGGAGGTCCGCCCCACTGAGATCCTGCTGGCTCTGCTACCGGCCATTGACCGCTTCGTCCAGTGCGACAAGGACGAGATTCTGAGGCTGTTTGCGCAAGCCTCCAGCTACGCATGCGGGCGGCGCGTCACGGTGGAACAGCCGGATGGCGCGATCGAGGGAACCACGGCCGGCCTCGACCCCTCCGGGTTCCTCATCGTGCGCAAGGACGACGGAACCGATACCCTGGTTCTTGCAGGAGGCGTACGTGCTGCTGGCTCTTGACGCAGGCAACAGCAATATCACGATCGGCGCGTTCGAAGGCCGCAGGCTGGTCTGCCAGTGGCGGCTGCGCACGGTTCGCGAGCAGACCGCGGACGAATGGGGAATCCTGCTCCACAACCTGTTCGGCCCGGCGGGCCTGGACATCGCAAGCGTGGATGGCATGATTATCTCCAGCGTGGTGCCGCCCATCGATAGGACTCTGGCTTTCATGGCCGAGCGCTACTTCCACACCGAAGCCCTGTTCGTGGGGCCAACCACCGATATCGGCCTGGCCATCCGCTACGACAACCCCAGCGAGGTCGGCGCCGATCGCCTGGTCAACGCCGTCGCCGGGTTCCACAAGTACGGCGGCCCGTGCGTGGTGGTGGATTTCGGCACGACCATCAACTTCGACGCGATCTCGAAAGAGGGCGAATATCTGGGCGGCGCCATCGCCGTGGGCATCGGCATGGGCATCGAGGCGCTGTTCCATAAGACCGCGCGCCTGCCGTTGGTGGAATTCCGCCCGCCCAGGGACGTGGTGGGAACCAACACCGTGGCCAGCATGCAGTCGGGTTTGTATTTTGGCGCCATCGGAGCGATCGACGGCATCCTCGAACGCATGATCGGGAAAATGGGCCCGGAGACGCGGACCGTCGCCACGGGAGGCCAGGCGCAGCTTATCGTCTCCGGCTCGCGCTACCTCAAGAAAGTCGACGAGCACCTCACGCTCGAAGGCCTGCAAATGATCTGGGAACGCAATCGGGACGAGAAGGCGCCGCAGCGGTGAACGAAGACTGGATTTACAACTACTTCAACTATTTCACCGAAATCGAGGAGCATTTTCAGCGTGCGCGCGGCACGGGACTGTTCCTGGTATCGCCGCTCGATTGGGCGCTGATCGAGACCTGGAAGAACGCGGGCGTGCCGCTTGAGGCAGTGCTGCGAGGCATCGACTCCGCCTTCCAGAAATGGCGCGGGCGCAAGGTCAAGACCCAACTGGTGAATTCGCTGGCCTTCTGCGCGCAGGCGGTGCTCGCGGAGGCGCAGATCATGGCCGGCACGGCGCGGCCCGGCGCGCGTCGCGAAACCGCGCCTCCGTTCACGCCGGATGAGCTGCGCTCTTATCTTCGGCGTAACGCGGCGGCGCTTCCCGAAGGATACGCGCAGACCGCCGCCGCCCTGGAGCGCCTCTCGGCGGAGGTGGAGCGGCACTACGCCGATCTGGAAGAATTGGAGAGGCGCCTGACGGTCCTCGAAGAGAAGATGATAGCCGCCGCGCGCACCCGCCAGAGCGAGGAGGAGATGCTGGAATCGCACCGCGAACTGGACCGCCAGTTGCGCCCGTACCGCGGAAAGATGACCGCCGATCAACTCACCATGCTCGAGAAGCAATACCTGGAGCGCCACCTGCTGGAGAAGAGCGGTCTGCCCCGCCTGAGCCTTTTCTACATGCGGTAGGAAAAGCCATCAGCCGTCAGCCATCAGCTAAACCCTTGCCGCCGCCGGAGGCGGCGGAAAAGCTGATAGCTGATGGCTGACGGCTGATGGCTTTCCTCCCCTACCGCACGAACTCCACTTCCACGCGTTTGCCGATCAGGCCGGCTTCGTAACCCAGGTCGAGCAGTTTCTGCGCGGCTCGCGGTATCACCTCGCCGGCGTCCAGCGTGTAGTGGTTGACGTACATGCCCACGAACTTCTCGGCCAGACGCGGTTCCATGTCGCGCGCGAATTGCAGCGCGTATTCCAGCGCCTCGTCATGGTTGTCCAGCGCGTACTGAATGCTCTCCCGCATCATGCGGCAGCATTCGCTCTTGATCTCGGGGTCGAGCGAACGCAGCAGCGCGTTGGCCCCCAGCGGCAGCGGCAGCCCGTAGCTCGCCTTGAACCATCGGCCTAGATCGGCGACGCGATGAAATCCCTCGCGGTCGAACGTCAGTTGCGCCTCATGGATGATGAGCCCCGCATCTACCGCGCGTTCGCGGACGGCGTCGGTGATCTTGTCGAACGGCGTTACCACGGCTTCGAAATCGGGCTGGAACAGCTTGGCCGTCAGATACGCGGTAGTGAGCGTGCCCGGAACGGCGATGCGCTTACCCTTCAACTCCTCCGGCTCCATGGGCCGCGCGGCGATGATCGTGGGACCGTACCCGTCGCCGACGCTCGAGCCGCTGGCCATGAGCACGTATTCATCCGCCACGTAAGGATACGCATGGTATGAAATGGCGCTCAATTCATACCGTCCCTCCATGGCCTTCCGGTTTAACGTCTCGATGTCCTCAAGCACGTGCTTGAAGGAAACCTTCGCCGAGCGCACCTTCTTGGTCGCAAGGGCATAGAACATAAATGCATCGTCGGAATCGGGACTGTGAGCGCTGACAATCTCCACGGGGGGGGCCGGTGTCATATTAACTTCTCCAGTCTACAACACTGAGAGTTGACGCACGGTGAGAATCGGCGGAGAATCGGCGGAAGAGCAATAAAAAAGGGCGGCTTTCCGCCGGCGCATGAACGAAGAAACCCCTGTTGGCGAGTCATCATCTTGCGCATTTCGCGCTACGCCATGAAAGCTTGGCGCCGGTCCGACCGCTCAGGGTTCCCGTACAACCTGTCCACTTGCCGCGGATGAGGCCGCCCTCATCGTTGTCCGGTTCTATATAAGCACCTCCCGCCAGTCCCCGCGGACTGGCCTGCGAATGGCTTCGGAATCGCAAACCGGCTCGATTCCAACTTCAGTGTCGCGCCGGACTGGTATGCTTGTCAATATAATCTAAGTGCAGTACCGTACGTATCGGCGGCGTTCTCAGTAGAGTATTGGTAAACGGTGTTTTGGAGTCCTTTTTCGAGAAAAACCGCGTTGACCGGGTCGCCGGCGGTGCGCCGCATGAAGACCTACTCGGCGCAAAGCGGCTATGTCTATCAGTATTACTACGACGGGCAGCGGCCGTTCGGTTCCCCCGCCGCGGGTATCGAGTTCGTCTTCAGCATTTCGGCCGATCGCGCCAACTGGCGGCCAACGAGCGTCCTGATCGGCGACGCCGCCATTGCCGTGTGGCAAGAGCGGCACGGCCGCGAGTTCTCTTCCACCGAACGCTACGCCCTGGCCAAAATGGCGCTATTCCAGGCCTTCGACGAACGCCCGACGCCCCAACGGATGAAAAACGACGTGCTGGTGCGCCAGGCCGACGTGGAAGCCATCGCCGATACGCTTGGGTTCGATTAGGAACCGCGCAAAAATGGACTCGCAGCGCCGACGTGGCGCGGACTCTCAGTCTGCCGCGTCCCGGCAGGCGTCCCGATGAGTCGGGACGCGGCAGGCAGGAGTGCCTGCGCCACGCGGCCAAGCAGACAAATGTGAAGTTATGCTTGCGTGGTCCCTTAGCGCGCAAGGGTGCTTAAATGGGAATCGTCATGTCCAAGCTCTTTTTAATCCCGTTACTTTCCGCGCTCCCACTGCTGGCCCAGGACGGCTCCCTATCGGCGGAACACATCCGCGAGCACACGAAGTTCCTGGCGAGCGACTTGCTGGAGGGCCGCGGCATCGGCGTGCGCGGCGGTCAGTTGGCCACCGAATATATCGCGACGCAGTTCGCGCTGGCGGGCGCCAAGCCCGCCGGAGACAACGGAACGTATTTCCAGAAAGTGCCGCTGGTGGGGGTGGAAACCCAGCCGGACGCGCAACTTTCGGCCGCAGCCTCGGGTAAGAGCGTCGATTTCCGGTGGTTGAGCGATTTCGTGGGCGTGAGCCAGTTGCAGGAGACGCAGACGCGCTTCGAAGGAGAAGCCATTTTCGTGGGCCACGGCATCGCGGCGCCGGAATGGAACTGGGACGACTTCAAAGGGCTCGACGTCAAAGGCAAGGTGCTGGTGCTATTCACCAACGAGCCGGATTCCACCGATCCGAAGTTCTTCGACGGGCGCGCGCTGACGTACTACGGCCGCTGGACCTACAAATACGAGGAGGCGGCGCGGCGCGGCGCGGTAGGCGCCATCATCGTCCACACCACGCCGACGGCGGGCTACGGCTGGGAAGTGGTGCGCAATTCCTGGGGGCGCGAGGCGCCGTTCGTCAAGCTGGCGCCGGGGGAGAAGGCGCTGGCCTTTCAGGGATGGGTGACGCGCGACGCCGGCGAAAAACTGCTGGGCCTGGCCGGCAAGACGGTTGACGAATTGCTGGCAGCCTCGGACAAGCGCGATTTCCGGCCCATTCCGCTGGGAATCACGGTCAGGGGCAACCTGCCGTCGAAGGTCCGCCAGCTCGACACGCGCAACGTGGCGGCCATCGTGCCGGGCAGCGATCCCAAGCTGAAGGACGAGGTCGTGGTTTTCAGCGCGCATTGGGACCACCTGGGAATCGGCACGCCCGTGGATGGAGACGCCATTTACAACGGCGCCATAGACAACGCCACCGGATGCGCCATCCTCCTCGAACTGGCGCGCGCCTGGGCGGCCCAGCCGCAAAAGCCCAAACGCACGGCGCTGTTCCTCTCGGTGACGGCCGAAGAGGGCGGATTGCGCGGGTCGGAATACTACGCCGCGCATCCGATATACCCGCCCGCCAAGACCGCGATCGATTTGAACTACGACGCCTTATACCCTTGGGGCCGCGCGCTGAACGTGGTGCTTACCGGCGCGGAGCGCACCACGGCCTGGCCGCTGGCGCAGCAGATCGCCAAACGCGTAAACCTGGCGATCGAGCCCGACGCCCAGCCGGAGCAGGGCCATTACTTCCGCTCGGACCACTTCTCGTTCGCGCACGCCGGCATTCCGGCGTTTTCCATCGGCCACGCCACCGAGTTTGCCGGCAAGCCCGCCGGATGGGGCGAAAAGGCCTGGGAGGAATACAACGCCAGGCACTACCATCAGCCTTCCGACGAGTTCCAGCCGGATTGGGATTTCACGGCGTTGCAGCAGGCCGCCGAGTACGGTTTCCTGCTGGGAAAAGAGATCGCCAATCAGGACAAGCTCCCCGACTGGCGCCCCGGCGACCAGTTTAGGAGGAAGTAGCCGTCAGCCGTCAGCCTTCAGCCTTCAGCTAAACCTTCGCGCCGCTTCGCGGCGTCTGAAAGCTGATGGCTGATGGCTGACAGCTATTAGTAGCTCAACGTCCCCGTCCGCGGCTCTTCTTCCGGGTTGGGCAGGTAGAGCGTCTGGCAGTGCTCGCAGCGGTAGACTTCCGCATCCGCCCCGAATTTACTCTTGACTTCCTCGCCAAAGAAATACCATCGCTTCAGATGGCCGGCGCAGAGCTTGCCTTTGGCGTCTTTCTCGCTGCAGGCGCGCATGCGGGGGATGCGCCGCTTGACCTGTGTGCCGTCGCTGAGCGTCGCGACCAGCTCCGCCACCGGAACGGGCTTGCCGGACGCCCCATATTTCGGGTTCGCCATATCGAGAACCCCGAGTATATCAACCGGCGCCGTCTATTTGACGGTGATGAACGATGTCGCCGTTTGCCCCCCGATGGTCAACGAGACTGGCTGGCGGCCGGGGCTGGCGATACTGGATGGCACCGTCACGTCTACCTCGTAGAGCCCGGGCGTGCCGGGGACCAGGCCGCAGTACGAAACCACGGCCGTCTGCCCGCCGATGGTCACTGTGGGCAGACTCTTGGTGTTCGCCGACTTGGTGGACGGCGCCGGACTGCCCGACGCCGGTTGGTTGTTGACCGGGCCAAGCCCGTTGGCGTAGAGTTGCACCGCCGTCCCTCTGGCTACCGCTGCGGTGGGCGTGACGAACGTATAACTGTTGGCGATCAGCGCGGCCACGTCACCAGATATTTCGAAAAACGTCGGCGCGGTATCCGCTACCGGAACCGTGACCACGTTGCCGTACTCGTACTCGTAGAGCGTCACCTTCATCTGTACGGAGGTTTGGCCCTGCAACTCCCAGGGGACTTGTACGTTCACCTGACCGGGGCTTACGTAGACCAGTTCCCCGGGCACGCTGATGCCCGCCGAGGGCACGTCGAAGCTCACGGTCACGCCGTCGAGCGTCAGCGGAAGCGTGGACGTAGTCGCCGCGCCGATGACATCGCTCAGGCCCGACCCGTAGATGGCCGCGTAGGAGCCGGGAGCGATGGTGGCCTTGCCCTGCGCGGCGTCCCGTACGCCGCCGGTGGCGATGACGGGCTGCTGCCGGATGTTCACGCCGATTGAGATGGCAGTGCCCGAAATACCGGCCGCCACGGCGGTGATCGTCGGCTGTCTCGGCGTACCTCCCAGAACCACATCGGTGTATGCAATGCCGTAGTTATCCGTGTTGCAGGTCACCGACACCGTCGAGCTAGCCGGCGAGCAGGCCGGTTCCCCGTAACCGGCGCTACGCATCGTCAAGGCGTTGGAACCCACCGAGAACGTCACGGGAGCGCCGGTAATGGGGACGCCACTAGCATCTACCAACTGGATCGCGATCGGGCCAATATCCTGCCCGGCAATCCCCTCAAAAAACGTGCCGAACAGAGGGATGACGTTCCCCGTCACAGTCGTGCCGCTTCCCAGGAGATTATTGCCCACCTGAAACAGGTACGGGATATGGATGGAAACGCCGCTGCCCGTCAGGTTGACGCTTCCGAAGTAGGAGCCGACCGCCGGCAAGGCTCCCGCGAACGACAGGTTGAACGTGGCGCTGGCCGTGCCGGTCCCCGCCGCCCCGAGGCTCAGGCTCGACTTATCGGTCGCGACCGTCGCGCCCGCGGGTTGAGCTTGCGGCGCCACAACCACCGCCAGCGTCACCGGGCTCGAACCCAGGTTGGTGATCGTAACCGGCTGCACCGGCGGCAAAGAGCCCCCCGTCTTGACGGCCCCGAACGAAACGGTGGCTGGCGTGGCCGTGACGGTGGCCTGAGCCGCCGCGCCCGCGTCCAACAGGCCGGCGCCGGTTTGCCGAACGTCCACGGAAACGCCAAAGTCGTCGCTGGGAACGGCCGACGCATTACTCCAGTTCACCAGCGCGGACTTGATCTGCGCCGGAGTGTAAGCAGGATGCGCCTGTTTGACCAGCGCCGCGGCGCCCGCCGTGAGGGGCGAGGCGAAGCTGGTGCCATTGGCCGCCGCGTATCGGGTCGTGCTGTAAAGCCCGCCATTGGGGTCGAAGCTCTCGGCCGCCAGGTAGAGGCCTGAGAAGCCAACCATTGCCCCATCGTTGGGATCGGGAAACAGGTCGTAGTCGCCTCCTCCGGTGGCCACCAACTCGGGCTTCAGGAGCGCGCCGGTGCAAGTGCCGCACGCCGGGAAGTGCCCCAGCGAAGGGCCGAAGGAGGAATAGCTCGCCAGCAGGTTCGCGACGGCGTCGGGAGGCCGTTCCGCTCCGGAAAGATCGATGGTCACCTGCGGCCACGGATCCACGGCCCCGTTTAGCATGTAGCTCTGGATGGCCGTAGTGTCGATGTAGCTCTTCAACGCCACTCCGTCGGCGTTGGAGATGCCGACTACAGGCCCCGTAAACTGGTCCACGGTTTCAATGAAATTGTGCGAGGGATCGTTATTGTTCCACGACGCTGGCGAATCCGGGGCCATGTAGAGAATCAAGCCGATGGCGCCGGCAGCCTGCACGTTGGCGGCTTTGGCCGAGAAGACGCACGCGCCCGTCCCCGTCGGGCCGCGCTGGACCAGGGCGAAGGAGCCGGCCAGCGAGTTCGCCGGCAGCGCGTTGCAGGCGTAGCCATCGCCTACAAAGCTGACGTCCACCAGCGGCGCCATCACCCCGCCGAGACTGGACGTAAACGAATCGCTGGGCGCCGACACGATATTCTGGAGATTGGATGGAGCTCCCGGACCGCCCACGCTGACGCTCGGCCCGAACGCATGAGAGTTGATCGTGGCCCCGACCGAAATGACGGAGGGCGCGCTGGCCGGCGAGCCGATCGAGTTGAACGCGGGATAGTAGTTGTAAGCGCTGTAGTTGGTACCGCTATTGCCCGCGGCGACGACGATCGTGAGCCCGTGCTGGACGGCGCTCTCGAACGCCGTAGCCACCGGGTCGCAGGCTACGCCGGCGGGGTTGCCGCACGCCGCGCCAGTATCCAACGCGCCCGTGGTCGCCGGAAAACCCGAAGAGAAATTCACGATGTCCATGCCATCGTTGAGCGCATCGTCGATGGCCTGAATCCAAACATCCTCCGGCGGATAGTCGTTCACGCCGGGCGAACCGTAGATCTTGTAGTTCCCGAGATACGCCTTGGGCGCCATGCCGTTAATCGGGACCGTGCCGCCGGTGGTCGGGTAGACGGCGGCAGCGGCCGAGGCTACCGCCGTACCATGGCCGTCGCGGTCGCGAGGCGAATAGTCGTCCGGCTCCGAAGTCGAGGGAACCGGCGGCTGCGTGGCGCTGTACGCCGCGATCTGCCGCACATAACTGCGCGCCACGATCACCTTATTGGTCGTGAAGCTGCAGTCCTCGGGGTGGCCTGTCGTGCAAATGGGATACGTGTGATTGCTGTTGCTGGCCGAGGGCAGCGAGGAATCTTGAAAAGCCGGATGGGTCTGGTCGATGCCGGTATCGAGGATCCCGATCTTGATGCCCGCGCCGGCGTTGGCAGCGCCGCCCGGCGCGATCGACCATGCCGGGGGGTAGGCCGAGTTGGAGGCGCCCGGCGTCGCCCCGTTCATCAACCGCGTGGCGTTATTCAGATACCTCTGCCCGAGCCGCATTGGCATCACCCCGGCCACGCCCGGAATCGCCCTCAGCTCGTCCA
>Ga0209638_1002124_pt1 | contig 12299 bp, 11 predicted proteins | sample BarGraNGADG00211_FD_184490 | JGI IMG/M metagenome (GOLD analysis project Ga0209638, IMG submission 184490) | Arctic peat soil microbial communities from Barrow, Alaska - Barrow Graham LP Ref core NGADG0002-211 (SPAdes) (version 2) | ecosystem: Environmental > Terrestrial > Soil > Wetlands > Peat... | reverse complement strand
CCCGCCGTGTCCGGGCGACACGCAGCACGATCTGGGCTCCGTCTGGTCGCCGTGCTGGTCGCCTGCAGCGTGCTCGCGCTCGCTCGTCCGGCCGCGGCCGCGTCACCTGGGAGCACGATCACGCTGACGTCGCAGACGTCGTGGGTGGACAACTCGTCCGGCATCACCCTCGGTCTGGCGGTCTCCTCGTTCATCCCGGCGAGCAATCTCGAGGTCGAAGTCTCGCTCTACACCCAAATCACCAGCCGCACGGTGTTCTCCCAGACGCTGACCGGCGGCCTGGACAGCCTGGCCGTGCTGTCCACGGTGAAGGTTCCCCTCCCCTCGGTGCTGGCGAAAGGCCAGTCCAGCGGGCAGATCTCACTCCAACTCCCGCTGGTGGCCCCCGGAGTCCCGAACCCAAAGGGCGCGATACCAAGAGCTATCCCGACGAGCCGGTACCTCCAGATGTCGTGTACCGCCGGCTATTGCGACGGGGTGTACCCGTTGCGGGTGTCGCTCGTGAACGTGACGTCGTCCGAGGCTTTGTCGACCTTCACGACCCACCTCATCTTCGTCCCGCAGTCGCCGGTGGCCCTCCCACTTCGCTTCACGTTCGTCGTGCCGCTCGGCACCGCACCGGCGCTCTCGCCGTCGGGGAAAGCGGATCCCACCCCCGCGAGCACGGCCGGGATCACCTCGGTGACCACGGCGCTCACCGCGACGCCGGGCGCGCCGCTCACGCTTGCGGTCTACCCGCAGATCCTCCAGGCACTCGCCGCGCGCGGTGACAAGCAGGTGATCGGCAAGTTGAAGTCTGCGATCGCCGCGGACTCGAGCGAACTGATCACGACCCCGTACACGTCGGTGAATCCGGCGGCGTTCGCCACCGCCGGGATCGGCGGTGATCTCGCACTCCAGCTCCACCGTGGCAGTCAGGCCCTCCAAAGCGAGCTCGGCACCACAGGCGACGGGGGTATGTTCGTCGACCCGCAGTGGGCCGGGGCACGCAGCCTCGCGCTGCTTGGCACGAACGGCCTCACGAAAGTGGTGCTGCCCAGCGCGAACGTGGGCCTGCCGACGGCGTGGGCGTACCCGGTCACGGCGCGGTTCACGACCCCGGGATCGCGGGTCGAGATCGCGAATGCCGACAGCGGGCTCGCAGCACACCTCACCGGCCCGGGCGATGCCGTGCTGCGCGCCCACCAGCTCCTGGCCGACCTGGCAGAGATCTACTTCGCTGCGCCGGGCGCGGACAACCCAGTCCGCGGGGTCGTGCTGTCGGCACCCACCTCGTGGCAGCCGGACACGTCGTTCCTGGAAGTGGCGCTCCGGGGTCTCGCATCGAGCCCGATCGTGTCGACGGTCTCACTCGCGCGGTACTTCCAGGTCGTGCCGGCCGGCACCTGCGCACCACCCGGTGCACCGTCCTGCTCGCCGTCGTCACTCCCGCTGTCGTACCCGGTGTTCCGGACCACCGACGTGATCAGCACGCCGGAATTGTCCGCCGCCCGACTCCAGCTCTCTGAGCTCGGCTCGGTCGTCCCGACGGCAACCACGCTGCTCTCGCAGATGAACGACTCGCTCCTGCTGGGCGAGACCGCCGGGCTCGGCCCTGTCGAACGGCAGGCCTACTTCCAGGAGCCGGGCAAGGCGCTGCGCAGCATGGCGCAACAGCTCTCGGTCTCGACCGGCCGCACCATCACGGTGACGTCGCACTCGGCCCGGATCCCGATCTCGGTCAACTCGACGTCCGTGCTCCCGATGCACGTCCTGTTGAACCTGTCCAGCTCCAGCCTGACGCTTCCGGTGGCGATCCGTTCTCAGCCGATGGTGCTCAACCGGGGCGGGAACTTCTCGGTGATCCACGTCAACGTGCCCGGCTCGGGCGACTCGACACTGAACGTCCGGCTGCTGACTCCGTCGGGCCTGACGCTGCTCGCCTCGGGGCAGGTGACTGTACGGCCGACGGTGTTCTCGGGCGTCGCCATCGGGCTCACGGTCGGCGCCGCAGCGTTCCTCGTCATCTGGTGGGCGCGGTCGGTGCTGCGGCGGGGCCGCAAGCGCGCCGGTCGGCACACTCGCCGGCGCCGGCGCGCACGCGCTAACGGGGGCACCCCTCCGGAACCCTCCGCGTGAGCCGCTCGCGGGGCTCGCGGAACCAGCGTGGCGGCCAACGCCGCATCATCTGGCGCGGTCGGCTCCCGCGCGAGCTCCCTGGCCTGCCACGCGGCCCGTCCGGCGGGTTGACCGACGAGGAGATCGCGGAGCTGCCGTTTGCTGCCCCGGATCTCGGCACCGCCGGCGCGCGGGTGCCGATCGTCCACACCGGCCGTCCGGGCGCAGGAGTCAGCTCGGCCACGCGAGAACGACTCGGGCGGGCGACGGCCAACATGGCCGCCGGCACGCTGGCGTCGAGGGTCACTGGTCTGCTGCGGATCATGGTGGCGGCGTACGCACTCGGCTACGGCGGGCTCTCCGATGCGTTCAACCTGGCCAACAACACCCCCAACATCATCCATGACCTGGTGCTCGGCGGAATCCTGGCGGCGACGTTCGTACCGATGTTCGTGCACCGTCTCGCGACCCGCCCGCGGCGCGAGGCGCTCGACTCGATCTCGGCCGTGATCACGCTCGCGGCATTGGTGCTCGTCGGGGCGACCGTCCTGTTCTTCGCGCTGGCCCCGCAGGTGATCGGCCTGTACACGATCGGGAGCCACGCCCCCGACATCGCACTGGAACGGTCGGTGGCGACCGAGCTGCTGCGGTGGTTCTCGCCGCAACTGCTGGCGTACGGCGCGATCAGCCTCATGACGGCGTTGCTCAGCACCGCGCGGCGCTTCACTCTTCCGGCGTTCGTGCCGATCCTGAACAACGTCATCGCGATCGGCGTCTTGCTCGAGTTCGCCGCCGTCGGCCACGTGCACACTCTCCAGGGCATCCGGGCCCACCAGGGCCTCATCGTCCTGCTCGGGCTCGGCACGACGCTCGGAGTCGTCGTGCAGGCGCTCGCGCTGATCCCGGCCACGCGGGCCTGCGGGATCCCGGTGCGCTTCCACTGGAACCCGCGAGATGCCGCGGTGCGGGAAGTCACGAAGCTGTCGACCTGGACGTTCGGTTTCGTCATGGCGAATCAGATCGCCGTGTTCGTCATCTCGGCGCTCGCGGTCCACATCGGACAGGCCACGTTCACCGCCTATACGTACGCGTTCACGTTCTTCCAACTGCCGTTCGGCATGATCGCCGTGTCGGTGATGAGCGCCGTCACGCCGGCCCTCGCCGACCGCTTCAGTGCCGAGGACGCGGCCGGGTTCGCCCACCAGTTCGGCCTCGGCCTGCGCCGGCTGATCGCCGGCGTCGTGCCGGCGGCCGTCGGCTACCTGATCCTGGCGCAACCCCTGATGGCGCTCCTGCTCGGCCACGGTGCGGGCGACGCGTACAGCGGCGCCGGCCCACGTCTCACCGCCACACTGCTCGTCCTGCTCTCGCTCGGCCTCCCGGGCTACTGCATCTACCTCTATGCGATCCGGGCGTTCCAGGCGCGCCGGGACACCCGGACGCCGTTCTACCTGTACCTGGGGGAGAACGCGCTCAACATCCTGCTCGCGTTCGCGTTCACTCCGTCGCTCGGGGCGAAGGGCCTGGCTCTGTCGCTCTCGGTCGCGTACACCGTCGCGGCCGCGGCGGCGCTGTGGGTGCTGCGCTCGAGGACGGGGGGGCTCGGAGGCCGCGCGGTCGCCCGGTATGCGCTGAGAACGATGGCGCTCTCGGTCGTGATGGCGTTCTGCGTAGCCGTCACCGCCGCAGCGGTCGGGTCGGACCGCGGCACCGGGCTCGTCGTTCGCGTCGTGGTGGCCGTCGCCGCGGGACTCCTCGCCTACGTCGCCGGCGCAGGACTCGCCGGGACGATTGCCGGCTGGCAGACTTCGCAACCGAGGCGCCGGGGCGCCAGGAGGGGGACCAATGCCAAAGATTCGAGTCGTCACCGATAGCGCCAGCGATCTTCCGGCCGACCTGGTTGCCGAGCGCGGAATCGACATCGTGCCGCTCGACGTTCGGCTCGGCGAGTGGGGGCCCGACGAGATGCGGCTCATCGAGCCGGCAGAGTTCTGGCGGAGATGTGCCATAACTAGCTCGTTGCCCGAGACGTCCGCCCCTTCACCGGGTGCCTTCGCCGCCGCGTTCGGAAAGGCCGCCGACGAGGGCTGTGACGGCGTCGTGTGCGTCACGCTCTCCGCGGACCTGTCGGCCACGTACCAGGCAGCCTGCACGGGCGCCACCGAAGTGGCCGGACGGATCGATGTGCGGGTCGTCGATTCTCGTTTCGTCACGCTCGGGCAGGGGTTCCTCGTCCTCGAGGCGGCGAAGGCGGTCGCAGCGGGCAGCGGCCTCGACGCCGTCGAGGCCGCTGCGAGGGCGATCATCCCGTCGATCTGTGTGATGGGCACGCTCGACACGCTGGACAACCTGCGAAAGGGCGGGCGGATCGGATCGGCACAGGCCGTGCTCGGGTCGCTGTTGTCGATCAAGCCGGTCATCGAGATCCGCAACGGCGTCGTCGAGGCCGAGTCACGTCAGCGGACCCGCGCACGGTCCCTCGACTACCTCGTCGGCAAGGTGCGCGACCTAGGCCAGCTCGAGAGCCTCGCGGTCGCGCACGCCGCCGCGCCCGATATCGAAGTATTCCTCGACAAGCTCGAGCCGCTGTTTCCCCGCGACCAGATCCTCGTGAGCTTGATCGGGCCGGTCATCGGGACCCACGGCGGGCCCGGCACGCTCGGCATCTGCACCCGAGTGCCCATCTAGCAGCGGGCGCTAACCTTCCGCCATGGCTACCGAACCCAGCCCCCGCGACGACTGGGCGGCGCAGCTGACCGGAAAGGTCGAGCAAGCAGTCTCACTCATCCGCGACCGCACCGTCCGGCCGGTCCAGCACGCGGTCCGGTTGATCATCTTCGGGATCTTGGCGTTCGCGATCGTCGGCGTCACCGTCGTACTGGGATCCATCTTCCTCGTGCGCCTGCTCGACAACCTCCTGTTCCACCAGAACGTCTGGGCGAGCGACCTGCTGCTCGGCGGAATCTTCTGGCTGGCCGGGCTGTTGGTGTACTCGCAGCGACACAGCCGAGCCTGATCCGGCCGGCGGGAACAGGAGCAAGACGCATGCAATCTGGTACGACGCGCCACGTGGTCATCCTCGGCTCGGGCCCAGCCGGGTTGACGGCCGCCATCTACGCCGCTCGCGCCGACCTGCACCCCCTCGTCATCGAGGGCGAGCCCTCGTCGACGAGCGACCAGCCAGGCGGGCAGCTCATGTTGACCACCGAGGTGGAGAACTTCCCCGGGTTCACCGAGGGCGTCATGGGCCCGGAGCTGATGGCTTCGATGCGCTCGCAGGCGCAGCGGTTCGACGCAGAGATCCTCACCGAGAAGGCCTCCCGGGTCGACCTCACCTCCAGCCCGATCGGCATCTGGATCGGCGATCCCGAGGCGCCCGAGCCCGCGGTCCGCGCGAGGGCGCTCATCATCGCGACCGGAGCGCGGTCGCTGATGCTCGGCCTCGAGGGCGAAGCGCGCCTGCTCGGCTACGGCGTCTCGACGTGCGCGACGTGCGACGGTTTCTTCTTCCGTGGGAAGCGGATCGCGGTCATCGGTGGAGGCGACTCTGCACTCGAGGAGGCGTTGTTCCTCACGAAGTTCGGCGACTCGGTGACGATCATCCACCGGCGCAAGGAGCTGCGCGCCTCGAAGATCATGCAGGATCGGGCGTTCGCGAACGAGAAGATCTCGTTTCTTTGGGACACGCTCGTCACCGAAGTGGTCGGCGAAGACCGCGTGAGCGGTTTGCGTCTTCGCAACGCGATCACCGGGGAGGAGTCCGAAGTGGCCGTCGACGGCGTGTTCGTCGCGATCGGCCACGTGCCGAGCACGGAGCTGTTCGCCGGCCAACTCGATATGGACGCGGCCGGCTACCTCGTCACCCACGAGGGCACGAGGACCGGTGTCCCCGGCGTCTTCGCCTGCGGCGACGTCCAGGACCACGAGTACCGGCAGGCGGTCACCGCCGCCGGATCCGGCTGCATGGCCGCAATCGACGCCGAGCGCTACCTGACATCGCTCGACAGCATCTGACAACGGGAGGAACACGATGAGCGAGATCATCACGGTGAGCGACGACACGTTCGACGAACAGGTGTCACTTTCTGACATCCCAGTGGTCGTCGACTTCTGGGCCGAGTGGTGTGGCCCCTGCAAGATGGTCGCTCCGATCCTCGACGAGATCGCGACGGACCACAGCGGCAAGATCAAGATCGCGAAGCTGAACGTCGACGACAACCCACGCACGGCGCAGCGGTTCCAGGTCATGAGCATTCCCACGCTCTTGCTGTTCAAAGATGGCGAGGCTCAGAGCCGCATCGTCGGCGCCCGCAGCAAGTCGCAGATCCTGTCGGAGTTCGAGCCCCTCCTGTAGCCCACTGGTGCCGCCGGCCGCCGGGCGCTCGTCGATGTCTCGTACGATGGATCCGATGACCGCCGCTCCCCGCCGCTCGCCCGGCGGCACCCGGAGCAACGAGGCGTGACGCCCGAGCCACTCCCGCTGCGCGTCGGCGACACCGGTGCCGCCGTCCGCGATCTGCAGGAACGTCTGGTCAAGCTGGGCCTCGACCTCGACAGCGACGACCCGGGCACCTTCGGGGTCGGCACCGAGGCGGCTGTGCGCACGTTCCAGACCCAGCGCGGCCTTCGCGACGACGGCGTCTGCGGCGGGCACACATGGTCCGGCGTCGTCGAAGCCGGCCTTCGCCTCGGGGACCGCCTGCTCTACCACCGGCGGCCGATGCTGCACGGCGACGACGTTGCGGAAGTGCAACGCCGGCTGAGCGGGCTCGGCTTCGATCCGGGCGGCGTGGACGGCATCTTCGGGGCACTCACCCACGCCGCGCTCGCTGATTTCCAGCACAACGTCGGCCTCGCTCCCGACGGGATCTGCGGGCCGAGGACGCTCGTCGAGCTATTCCGCGTCGCTCCGCTGGACGGGGGCACCGATCTGGTCAGCTCGCTCCGCGAGCGGCTGCGGGTCGCCGAGGCATCGGCCACACTGCTCGGCCGCCGCATCGCCGTCGGCGAGGAGGGCGGCTTCGCGACCGGGTCCGCCGCCGTCTGCCGGGCGCTCGTGCTCGTCGGCGCGATCCCGCTCGAGCTGCACCATCCGGACCCTTCCGAACAGGCCGCCGACGCGAATTCGGCGGGCGTGGACTGCTACCTGGGACTACGCCTCGAGTCCTCCCACGCCGCCGCGATCACCACCTTCTACCGGGGCTTTCGCTACGAGTCCGTCGCCAGCCGGCACCTGGCCGAGTTCCTGCTCGAAGCCGTGACCTCTCGGCTCAAGCTACGGGACGGCGGCACTCACGGCATGGCGCTCCCCATCTTGAGAGAGACGCAGATGCCGGCGGTCCTGCTCGAGCTGGGGTCGCCCGGCGAGGTGGTCATGCACACCGCCGCGCTGGGCCAGGCCGTCGTCGAATCCCTCGACCGGTGGTTGGCACACCCCTGGGAGTGATCATGATCCACAACCTCATGCACAGGTTGTGGATCACCATCCAGTGACAGTAGAGGTAGAGGCGCAAGAATCGACCTCGACCTCAGGTCGGGACATTCTCGTGGAAAGGGCTCTGACCTGGGACAAGGCGGCGATCCGCCGTCAAAAGGGAGCCGTGGAAGCAGCGAGGGAGCCTGGGGATAACAGCTGCCCGGACCCCGGGCGCCCGCGATGGCTCGACGTCAGATCAAAGTTGGGCCGATGATGGCCCGGTAGATCCGTTCCAGGTCGTCGAGGGTCGCGAATTCGATGACGAGCTTGCCCCGCTTCGCGCCCATATCGACCTTGACGCGGGTGTTGAGATGCTCCTCGAGCAGCTCCTCAAGGTCGTGAACCCCTGGTGGCCGCAGCGCGTGGCGTCCGACGGTGGGCGCACCGCCCGGCGAATGGGCGGTCGGATTGGTCGGGGCGGCCGTCGGGACTTCCGCCGGAGCATCCCTCGGCGCTGCGAAGCCCTCCGGTCCGGACCCGGCCATGTCCAGGGTGGCGATGTCCGCCGCGGCGGCACGCACCAGCTCCTCGAGAGAGCGAACCGACAACGAGCGTGCGATCGCTTCGTTGGCGAGATGCTCTTGGAGTATCCGATCCGGCGTGCCGAGGAGGCACCTCGCGTGGCCGGCACTGAGCTGACCGTCGCGTACGTACCGCTGCACGGTCGGTGGCAGCTGGAAGAGCCGCAAGGCATTCGTCACCGCTGCGCGTGACCGGCCGACCCGGCGGGCCACGTCCTCATGGGTGAGGCTGAACTCCTCGATCAGCTGCTGGTAGGCACCGGCCTCGTCCAGCGGGTTCAGGTCCTCACGGTGCAGGTTCTCCACGAGCGCCTGCTCGAGGCTCGCAGCATCGTCGACCCGGTGCACCAGCGCCGGCACGCTCTGGAGACCCGCCCGGCGTGCGGCTCGGAACCGGCGCTCGCCGGCGATCAGCTCATACTCGTCCGGTCCCACCTCACGGACCAGCACCGGCTGAAGGATCCCGACGGCTCTGATCGAGTCGACGAGCGAGGAGAGGCGCTCCTCGTCGAACTGCTTGCGGGGCTGGTTCTGGTTGGGCCGAATCCGTCCGAGCGGCACTTCCCGCAGCATCGAGGTCTCCCCCGGTCCGGAGCCGGTCGGGATGAGCGCTCCGAGGCCCTTGCCGAGTCCGCTACGCCTGGCCACCGCTGACCTCCTTGGCGAGTTCACGGAACGCGATCGCGCCCCGAGATGTCGGTGCGTGCACCGTGATCGGCTCCCCGAACGAAGGGGCTTCCGCGATCCGCACCGTCCTGGGGATCATGTTCTTGCAGACCGCATCGCCGAAGTGGGCGCGGACCTCGGCGACGACGTGGTCGGCCAGCTTCGTGCGGGCGTCGTACATCGTGAGCACGATCGTGCTGACCTCGAGCTCGGGGTTCAGATTTCCCCGCACGAGTTCGACATTGCGCAACAGCTGGCCGAGCCCCTCGAGCGCGTAGTACTCGCACTGGATGGGGACGAGCACCTCGCCGGCCGCCGCGAGCGCGTTGACGGTGATGAGACCCAGCGACGGGGGGCAGTCGATCAGCACGTACCCGAAGTCGTCTCGCACCGGCTCGAGCGTGCGCTTGAGGCGCAGCTCGCGGCTGAACGCAGGGACAAGCTCGATCTCGGCGCCGGCAAGATCGATCGTGGCGGGAGCGATGAAGAGGTTCTTGATGCTCGTCGGCTCGACGCAATCCTCGAGCGGAACGTCGTGCAGCAGCACATCGTACATCGACGAGTCGAAGTTGCGGGCCTCGATTCCGAGGCCGGTGGTGGCGTTGCCCTGCGGGTCGAGGTCGATCACCAGCACGCGGTGGCCGAGGTCCGCCAGCGCCGCCCCCAGGTTCACCGTAATGGTGGTCTTCCCCACACCACCCTTCTGATTGGCAACGGCGAGCACGCGCGGCAGGGGGCGAGGGGCCGGCTCAGACAGTTCGCCGTAGTCGTGTTCGGTCATCACGCCTTCAGGTCGGGGATTGGTGTTCCACGTGAAACATTCACCGGGCGCTCGTTCGAGACGTCGAGCCGCAGGATCTCGTGCGAGTGGGCTCCCGGAGCATAACGCGCCACCCGGCCCAGCTTTCGGGGATTTCGGGCGGATTCACGGACACGGTGCGTCTCCGCGATGACTCCACCAGGCCGGAACAGGGTCCCTGTGCATCGGTCCGAGCCTCGCCCAGGCGGGCCGCGGCGTGCTCAGGGACGACGGTAGTCGGCCTCGAGCCGGGCGGCCACCTCCCGGTATCGGGAGACCGGCACGAGGTGGGCACCCTGGAACATGCCGCTCTCGTCGATTGCACGAGTCAGCTCGCAAGCGGCCTCGACGCCCGCGTTGGAGTCGGTGGCAAGCCGCTCGACGAGCTCGTCGGGGATCTCGATGTCCGGGATCGTCGACGACACCCGCCTGGCGTGGGCCTGGCTTGCGAGCACCATCACGCCCGCGTACACCGGGCTGTCGGGGTCGAAGCGCTCCCGCCAGCGCAAGAGGGGCTCGAGACCGAAGCTGACCTGGACGAACAGGAAGTCCGCATCCCGCTTCCAGCTCGGCAGGGAGTCAATCCCCGCCACAGCACCCAGTCGGAAACGGGTCCCGCCGTTGAGCTGCGGCCCGCACTCGAACGCGCGGGTGGCCTCCAGCATGGCCCGCACCGTCAGCTCGGTGGACCGAGCGCCACAGGTCGGCTTGTCCCCGTAAACGAACAGGAACTGGTCGACCCCGTACGCCGCCGCGGTCAGGAGGTCTCGTTGGAAGCCCAGCAGGTTGCGGTCCCGGGCGTTGACACACGCGATCGATCGGCCTCCCATCGACTCCACCTCGTGGGCCACCGCGACACTGGAGACGGTCGCCCGACCGATGTGGTTGTCCGGAATGAGGAACGACGCCGCCACCGGGCTCAGGACGCCGATCTGGTGCCGCACGTGGCGCAGGTCGGGCTTGGTCGGGGGCTCGATCTCGCAGACGAGCTCGAAGTTGTTGCCGATCGCCATCAGCCGGTCACCTTACCTTCGGTCGTCGGATGGCTCAGAACAGCGGTCGCTTGGCGGGAATGCCCGCGCGCCGTGCGAACCGCTCACCACACTCGATCGTCTGGCGGAGCACGACGAAGTGAAACGGATCGCTCACGGACCGCTCCGGGCGGAGACCGACGAGCCCACAGCCGGCTTCCGGCCAGCGACCGTCCCCGCAGGGTTCGACGGGTGGCTCGGACACGATCAAGCGCCCGCCGACGAGGAGGAACGGCGCCGCACACTCCGCGGCAACCGCCGGGCGCCCGAAGCTCCGGGACAGGACGGCGGCGAAGCGACCACGGAAGCCGTACTCGTGTCCCGCGTCCTCTGCTCGAACGGTGACCACGTGCACCGAGTCGGCAAGATCGAGCTGCTCGACGGCCCACGACAAGTAACGAGTCCGCTTCAACGTCGAGTCCAGCAGCACGAACTCGAGCTCGGGATGGCAGACGGCGAGGACGAGGCCGGGCAGACCGCCGCCCGAGCCCAAGTCGAGGACGGGGCCGGCCACCGGCTCGGAGGTCAGCAACGACCCGAAGGCTTCGCTGTGGCGGATCTGGTCCGTGATCGGCGGACTGCCGAGCAGCGCCCGCTCGCGGGCTTCGCCGAGCACGGCGCGCAACCGGCGCTCCGGCGTGCCGGACGGGTCCGCGTATGGACCGCCGAATGGCGCCTCACGAGCGGCGTCGTCCCGAGCGCTCATCGGATCAATCCTGGTCGCCCGACTCCTCGGCAGGGTCCTCGGCAGGGTCCGAAGCGGCGTCGCCCACCGGCGCGACCCGGGCCCCGACGGGGCGAATCACAACGTGGCGGCGGGGCTCGACGCCCTCCGAGGTGGTCTCGACGCCTTCGACCTCGTTGATCGCGTCGTGGACGACCTTGCGGTCCGCCGGGCTCATCGGCTCGAGCGCCTCGGGCTCGCCCGTGCGAAGCACGTCGGCCGCCGCCTCGGAGGCGAAGCCTCGCAGCGCAGCAGCGCGGCGCTCTCGGTAGCCGCCGACGTCCACGATGATGCGGCTGGTGTGCTCGTCGGTGTGGCGCTGCACGACCGTGCGCGTCAATTCCTGGAGGGCCTCGACTGTGGCGCCCTTCGGGCCGACCAGCAGGCCGAGGTTCTCTCCCTCCACGCTGATGTGGATTCCGTCGTCCTCCGTCCGGGTCACATTGGTCGTTGCCTCGAATCCGAAGTTGGAGACCACCTCCCGGACGAAGCTCCCAGCTAGCTCCTGCTGGCTCTCGATAGTCATCTGCCCCTCCTTGGGTGCTCCGCTTTCAGGCCGCTTGGCCGGTCTGGCTCCGTTGCCGTCAATGTTGCGCCCCCCGCCGTCCGCGGACCGCCCCTCGCCACCGCGCCCGCGTGAGCGACTGCGCTTCGACGAACTAGACCGGGCAGCCGACCCACCGCTTTCGGCACCGCCCGCGGACGTTGCCGACGTGGGCTCACCGCTCTGGGCGCCTTCCGGCTTGGAAGTTCGATCCTGGCCGCTGCGGTCGCCACCTCCGCGGCTGCGATCTGGCCCGCCGCCCGACTGACGCCGGCCACTCCGGTCGCCACCCCCGCCCTGGCGACGCGAGGGTCGCTTGGCCCTCGGCTGCACCGGACGGACACGGGCGCGAATCCGGGCGCCACTACGGCGCAGCCCGAACATGGCGCTCTTCGGCTCCTCGACGACGACGATCTCGGCGTCGCGCTCGGCGACCCCGAG